>SXGT01768085.1_pt1 | contig 18027 bp, 16 predicted proteins | sample 3176221 | NCBI WGS metagenome assembly SXGT01 (sample SAMN11356862, study PRJNA531348) | freshwater metagenome | isolation source: freshwater sample F1-120 | place: China: Fuxian Lake, Yuxi | collected 2017-12-25
GACTACTTCAAGAACGGCGGCATCCTGCAGTACGTTCTGCGCGATCTGGCTGCTTAGTCACCAGCCGGGAAACGAAATGCCAAGCGCCTCGGTTTCATCGTTGATGATGCCGAGGCGCGCTTCCATCGCCGCGATTTCCGCCGGCGCCACGGTTCCCCGAGCCTCGATCTCCAGGAACAACTGCTCCAGACCGCCCGGCGTCACCGTGGCGAACATCTGGCCTTCCTCGTCACTGATATTCACCCAGCCATGTCGCACATGCGGCGGCAGCACCACCACCGTGCCCGGTGGCGCGTCGAACTCGTCATCGCCGCAACGGAAGCGATAGAAGCCTCGGATCACACGGAAAACCTCGGTTTCGCGCGTGTGGGTATGCGGCGCCGGGCCTTTGCCGGGTGGCGTGAACGTCTCCCACATGCCGAAGGCGCCATCGGTCTCGGCAGCGGTAGCGTGCACGATCATACGCGCGCCGAAGGGTGTGCGCCCGACGCGCTCACGTCCCGGCAGAGATACGACTGCGCTTGTGAAGCTGGACATGGGAAGGACCTCGCCGTGTCATCCCCGATCATACCATAGTTGCGGGAAGGCGACGCTTACCGCAAAGGGGTCGGCAGGTTCATCCGGCCGATTGAACAGGCGGTCGTGCGAGCCTCGCATCGGTAACCGCGCCATATCGTGCGACGGCTGCCAGCAGTACGCCCAGCAGCAGCCCGTTGAGCGTGTGCCACAGGAAGTGCGTGCCGAGCGGCATCGCCTCGCACACATGCGGGTCGATCGCGCGAAAGGTGACGGACAGGACGAAGATGCCGGCGGCTGCCAAGTTGTACCAGCCGGCCGGGTGGCCGCTGCGCAGCACCAGCACACCGAACACGAACAGCGCCAGGAACGGCGGCAGGTAGCCGGTCGAACCGTTGGAGGCGTTACGCAGCCAGTCGGGCACGAGTGCGGTGAGAACGCCTGCCACGACATAAAACGCCAAGAAGACCGCCAGCGAAGACGGCCACGAAAGGCTCATGAATCGGCGCAGGTTGAACAGCGTGTATGCAAGCGTGAAGCCGGCTATCGGCAGGATGTCGGCCCACATCGTGAGCCGGGTGGCGAAGGTGTGAAACAGGAAGGAGCCGGCGCCGATCGCCACCACCCACCAGCACAGCAATTCAGAGAAGGTGTCACTCCCGCGCCGCCGCGTCGCATAGAGGCCCCACAGACCGGCAATGACGAAGGCGAGATTGGTCAGTGCGTTGACCGGTTCCGACCAGAATTCGACGCCGGTTCTTTCGCAATAGAGGTCGAAACGTGTCTGCAGATCGTCAAGCATCAGTAGCTCCGGAATGCGGCGTCAGCGATTGGTACAAAAATTTCACCGCAACGTGACTTTCCGTTGAGGGCGTGGCTGCCTAATCTGCGCAGCCATCAAGAAGGGTCCGGTCGGGGACCCGACAGGGAAATTCGGAAACAACCATTGGGCGTGAACCTTCTGAGGCTGGCGACGGCCGTGCTCCTGCTTGCATTGCCCTATGGCGCGCTCGCCGAGGAAAATGTCAAGCGGCCGAAGGCTGTCGTGGAGCTCTTCACAAGCCAGGGCTGCAACTCCTGTCCGCCGGCTGACGAGATGTTGAGTCGTCTCGCGTTGGGCGGCGATGTCGTGGCGCTCGCCTATCACGTCGATTACTGGGACTATCTCGGCTGGCGTGACACGCTTGCCAGCGCCGACAACACCGCGCGCCAGCAGGAATACAACCGCGCCTTCGGAAACCGCTCCGTCTATACGCCTCAGGCGATCGTCAACGGCCGCCGGCAGATGAACGGCGCCAAGCGGGGCAAGGTCGAAGCGGCTATAGAGCGCATGGCCCGCACCTCGGAAGGTATGGTGGTCGACGTCAAGGTCTCCTACAGCGGCGACTCGGTCATCATCGAGACCGGCGAATTGCCGCGTTCCGTCGACGAGGCGCATGTGGTGCTGGTCTATTTCAACGCTGCAAGCGAGGTCGAGATCACCCGCGGCGAGAACCGGGGCCGTAGCTTTACCTATCTCAACGCCGTGTCCGGCTTCCATTCTGCGGGCATGTGGCACGGCAAGGAGGCGCGCTTCGAACTACCGATGAGCGAGGTTGCCAAGAAGGGCGCCGGCGGGTGCGCCGTACTCGTGCAGGAAATGGTCTCCGGCGGACTGCCGGGTCCGATCCTGGGCGCGGCAATCGTGACGCGTCCCCCAAGCTGGTGAAGACGCCGGTATCCGAGCACTGTACAAACAAAAACCGGCACTGAAACCAGCGCCGGTGATTGCTTGCTTTGGGATCGTCTTACCGTCGATGTCCGGGCAAAACCCGGAGTTGGTTCGATCCGACCTTGCCCCGTGGGCGGGGGGCTTGGGGTTACAGGGCCATGCCGGACCGAACCGTCTCAGGCAACGAGTGGATGGTCGCCATACAATGGGGCGTCAGCTTGGATAAAATGCGGCGACAATAAGGCCGGCCATCACCAATGACGACATCTGGTGGTACTTTGTGATGGATTGTAACGGAACTTTTTTCAACCGGCCGCACCCGATCTTCCGTCGGTAGGGCGGCGACAGGACTTGCAATTCGTGCCGGGAAGCGCGACCTTCGTATTGTCGTCGAACTGTCACGAAAGGCCACTGCATGACCGATCACGGCACCGGGGCGGAGGGTAAGGACGATTCCGCAATATTGATCCCGCTGCACGAAAGGCGGCGCGAGCGCGAAGAGCTTCCGGTGACCTTTCATCGACGAGAGCTCGATCAGATCCTGAAAATCTACGGTACGATGGTGGCGGCCGGCCAATGGCGCGACTACGCGATCGATCATCTGCGGGACCGGGCGGTGTTCTCGGTCTTCCGGCGCACCAGCGAGGTGCCGCTCTACCAGATCGTCAAGACGCCGGCGCTGGCACGCCGGCAGGGTGCGTTTTCGGTGGTTGCCGCGAGCGGGATGATCCTCAAGCGAGGACATGAACTCGGCCGGGTTCTTGCCGTTTTCGACAAGCCGCTGAAGCTCGTCGGCACCTGAACGCTTAATGGCCGGGCGCGTCGTCGTCCGTATCGGCCTCGTTGCCACCCGCCGGCTCGATCGCGGCAATCCAGCGTTTGATTTCGGCATGCGCCGCTGTATCCGAGGCACCTGCCGTCACATGGGCTTGCTGGCGCAGCGCCAGCCGCATCGCCACGCGGCCGAGGCGCGTGCGCGGCAGACCATAGCTAGTCGGTTCATCAGCACGTGAAACCGCCTCCAGCACCCGTGTCTTTTCGGCGACGGCTTCCGCCGATCCGAAACGGACGAGCATCGTCTGGAAGGTCTCATGCAACGCGGCGTCGAACGGGCGGTCTTCGCCCATCGCGCCGATCACGGGATTGCCGGGATGAAGCGAACCGAGCGGCAGCAACCCTTCCGGTATCGGCGTGTTTGCTGAGTGCGTGCGACCGGTGGCGAGCAGCTTCGGAAGCAGGTGGGTGTGGGGTCCGGGCGGCGAGACGCCGCCCGTGTCCGGCCCGCCGATCTTTTGGTACACCTCGACGCGGCCGATATTGGTGATCGCCACGCGGTGCGGATGGGCTGCGAGGATGGCCGGCATCGCCGGATTGCCGGGTTCGAACAGCGAGCGACCTTCGGCCTGCCGCAAGATTTCGACCAATGCCGGATCTCCCGTCCTGATGCAGAAATCGCATTGCGGAAGCGACAGGCCCATGTCGAAGAGCACGGCATCCCGATCCTGCGGCCGCACAGCTTCGATGTCAGGCCCAAGCTCGGTCAGCACGGCGCGCGCGGTGCGTCGCGCTGTCGCCTCCGGCATGCACAGGGCGACCGCCTGCGTCCAGCGATGGGCGCGCGGGCTCAGGGTCTCGTAGGCGACGGGCACGATCGCGGCGACACGGTCGGCATCGATGCGGACACCGCCTCTCGATGTAGCTCTGGCAAGGTCGGCTGTATCGTCTACCTGCGGCTTTTCCCCCTCGTCGTGATGGAACTCGGCGATCGCGCCGAACGTGCCCATGCTCCAGCCAGAGCGCCAGTCGCCAAGATGTTCGGCAAGGAGTTGCTGCAGTTGCGTCATTGTTTTCGCCTCGTCATTCGGCCACATCGAGCGGGTGGACGACGAGGCCGCCGCCGTCTTCGCCCAGATAGGCCTGGATGCCATATACGTCGCGCAGCCGCGCCGCGGTGAGAACGTCCTCCGGCGGCCCGTCGGCGATGATCGACCCATTGGCCAGCAGCACCAGCCTCGAACACCAGCGGGCGGCGAGGCCGAGATCGTGCAGGCAGGCGATGACGCTCCGTCCTTCCTTGGCGAGCCCGGCAAACACGCGCATCAGCGTGATCTGGTGCGCGGGATCGAGCCCGGCGGTCGGCTCGTCGGCCAGCATCAGCGGCGCCTCCTGCGCCAGCGCACGGGCGATCAGCACCCGCGCCTTTTCGCCACCGGAAAGCTCGGTGGCGCGGCGGGCCGCGAAATCTTCGACATCCATCCGCCGCATGGCGTCGCGTACGGCCGCCTCGTCCGTTGCTCCGGGGCGGGCGAAAGGCGGCAGGTGGGGCGCGCGGCCGAGGCCGACGAGGCGCTCGACCGTCACTGGCCAGGCGATCTCGCGCTCCTGCGGCAGGTAGGAGATGAGCCGGGCGCGTTGTGCCGCGCTGATAGATGCAGCCTGCCTACCGCCAAGCTCGATATTGCCTTGAGACGGCGTCAGACCGAGTACGGCGCGCAGCAGTGTCGACTTGCCGGCTCCGTTGGGTCCGATCAGGCCGACAAACTCGCCCTCGTTGACCGTTAGCGCGACGTCGCGCAGCACGGTCTTGTGTCCGAGTTCGGCCGACAGGCTGGAAAGGGAAAGCAGCGTCACAGCATCCGCCTCCGGGTGCGCCAGACGAGCCACAGGAAGAACGGCGCGCCGACGATGGCGGTCAGCACGCCGAGCTTCAGGTCGCGGCCGGGCGCGATCAGGCGGACGAGTATGTCTGCGGCAAGGAGTACTGTAGCTCCGCCCAGCGCGCTGGCTGGCAGCAGGCGGGATGGCACGGCACCAACCAGCGGCCGCAGCACGTGGGGCACCACAAGTCCAATGAAGCCGATCGCGCCGGCGATCGCGGTAGCCGCGCCGACAGAAGCCGCCGTGCCGAACACGGCGAGAAACTGGACCCGGCGCATGTCGACCCCCATGCTGACGGCGGCATCCGAGCCCAGCGTCAGCACGTCCAGCGGCCGCGCCAGCATGGCGAGCATCACCCAGCCCGCCAGCATGAAGGGCGCCGACAGCCACAAATGGGTCATCGAGCGGTCGGTGAGCGAGCCCAGCATCCAGAATACGATTTCGGTAGCGGCGAAGGGGTTGGGCGACAGGTTCAGCACCAGCGATGTGATTGCGCCGGCAAAGGCCGAAATCGCTACGCCTGCGAGGATGATCGTGAGCGTGCCGCCGCGCTCGCCGGCCATGACGCGCAACAGCAGCACGGCCAGCACGGCGCCTGCCAGGGCTGCGAGCGGCAGGCCGAGCGGAAAGGCAACCGAGATGCCGGTGTAGATCGCGACGACGGCGCCCAGAGAAGCCGAAGCGCTGATGCCGAGGAGGCCAGGCTCCGCAAGCGGGTTGCGCAGATAACCCTGCAGCACCGCGCCGGACAGGCCGAGGGTCGCGCCGATCATCAACCCAAGCAGCGCGCGGGGGAGGCGTATCTCACGCATTACCAGGGTCAGCAGGTCGGCGTTGCCGGAAACAAGCGCCCTGATGCTCTCGCCGAAGCCGACATCCGCAGGTCCGGTGGTCAGCGACAATAAAAACAGCGCAAGCGTTGCCACCGCAAGCGTGCCCAGTACCGCCGCATATTGCATACGATCGCTCATCGCGCGGCCTCTGTATGGGCATTCGCCGCATCGCGCAGCAGTCGCGCCGCCTCGAGCGTGAAGGGCGCGCCGCATATCCAGTAGCGGTCGGGAATGCGCACCAGCCGGTCCTGCGAGGCGATGGCCCTGAAGGCGGGATGACGGAAATTCTCATGGGCGAGGGCCGGCCGGTCGTAAGTGCGTTCGCCGAGCACGACCAGATCCGGGTTGGCAAGAACGAGCTGTTCGAGTGGCAGGCGCTGTACGCCGACAATGCCGAGCCGGTCGGCGATGCTTTGCAGGCCTGCGGCCTCTATCACGGCGTTGGACAGCGAGCCGTCGCCGGACGTGTAGCTGTTGGCGGAGTAGATCGCGACGGAAAGCGGCGGGGCCGGCTCGCTTGCCAGTTCGGCCAGTCCGGCATCGAGTTCCGCGATCAGTTCGTCCGCGCGTTGCTGCCGCCCGAGCAATTCCCCCATGCGGCGTATGTTGGCCCGAACGCCCTCGAACGTGCCTTCGGGGACGAATTCCTCGACCCGAAAGCCCAGGCGCCGCAACATGTCGATGGTTGCCCGCGTGGTGAAAGTGCCGGCAATCACCAGGTCCGGCTGCATCAGGAAGATTTCCTCGCCGAGCCCGTGATTGACAACGTACCGGTCGGCCTCGTCGGCCAGTACGGATATCCCTGGATCGCCGGCGAGGTAGGAAACGGAGTGAAGCTGCCCCTCCGCTGCCAGCAGCATGGCGAGCTGGTCGGTGCAGACATTCATCGAGATGACACGGCCCGGTGCGCCGTCGGTCGCCCACGCCGGTAAAGTCCCTGCAGCAATTGTCAGGGAAACGGCAACTATGGCGCGGGCGATGAACACGACGCGTTTCCCGATCAGAATTGCCGTGTCAGGCTCAAATTGATCGTCCGGCCCGGCGCGCGATAGCCCGCAACCGTTTCGTATGTCTCGTCGAACAGGTTCTCGGCCGAGAACTTCATGCTCGACTTCTCATCGAAGCGATAGCTGGCGGAAAGATCGACCGTAACATAGTCCGGCGCCCTGGTGGTGTTGGCCACGTTCGAGTGCTTGGAGGCCACGTAGAGCACCTTTGCCGATAGGTCGAGCTTGTCGGTGGCGGCAAAGTTAAGCTCCGCGCCCGCCTTGAAGCGATCGCGGTTGGGGATGTGGAGCCCATTGTCGAGGTTCACCGGATCGCGCACGTCAAGCGTGACCTTGCCGCTCCAGCGCTCATCGAATGCGTGCCAGACCGATGCTTCGAAGCCGGTGATGCGTGCACGCGCGACGTTGAACGGGATGTAGGTCGGCGGAACCGACGCGATCGCGTCCCGCAGCCACGTCTGGTAGAAAACGAGATCGACGCTGGTATCGGCGTTGGGCTGCCAGGCTAGCCCGACCTCGTAGGTCTGCGACTTCTCCGGACGCAGGTCCGGATTGGAATAGCCGGGATAATAGAGATCGTTGAAGGTCGGAGCGCGGAAGCCGGTGCCGTAGGACGCGCGGCCGACGAGGCCGGGCACGAATTCGTAGCTGGCGCCGATATTGTAGGTGGTCGCATCCCCGAACTGCTCGTTGTAGTCGTGGCGGATGCCGCTATCGACGGTGAGCGCGCCATAGTCGAGCGAATATTGGGCGAAACCGGCTGCAAGCGTGCGGTCGGTGACTGCAAACGGCACGGACGTGTCGACGCTTTCGCGATAGACCTCGAAGCCGCCAAGCAGCGTGTGGTCGACCAGGCCCGTCGTGAAGCTCTTCTCAGTCGATGCAAGAACGCCATAGCGGGTCGTGTCGAACTCGTCCTCGCCCGGCACGCCGTCACGGAAGTTCGTGCTCAGGTCCACGCCGCTCGAAAATTCCACCGTCGACGACCAGTCGTCTGTGTGGTCGAAGGTTGCACCGGCCTTGCCAGCGAAAGTCGTGGTGTCGACCTCGTTGAAGCCGGGAGCGGTGGCGTCATATTGTGTGCGGCCGCGCGCTAAGAGGCCATCGGCATAGAGCCGGCCCCAGTCGAACTGCTTCGACAGCGAGAAATTGAACGAGCCCTGCATGAACCCGTCATCGTCGGGTTCGTGCCCCCAGGTTGTCGGCAGGGTGAAGTCGTAGCCGCGCGTGCCAAGGATGCTGCCGCCGACCGAATATTCAAGGCCGTCCACCTCGCCACGAAGATCGGCGGAGAGCTGCGCGCCCCACGGATGGCTGACGCCCGCCGTCACGCTGCCGCAGAAATTGCGGCCGTCACCGCAGGCACCGCCGCGCTTGGTGATGATGTTGATGACGCCGCCCCTCGCATCGGCGCCGTATTGCGACGAATGAGGCCCCTTGGCGATCTCGATACGCTCGATCGCCGACAGAGGAATATTGAAAAGCGAGCTGGTGCCGCTGGTTGCCGATGCGGTGCGGACGCCATTGACCAGCACCAGCGTCTGGGTCGAGGACATGCCGCGAAGCTGCACGTTGGACGAAGCGCCCTGGCCACCGTAGCTGGTTATCGAAACGCCGGTGTAGCGCTTGAGCAGAGAGGGCAGGTCGGCGGCCGCCGAGCTTGCTATCTCGGCCTCGTCGACAACCGTCACCGACGACGTCGAACGGATCAGCGGCGTCTCGCGCCGCAACGGCGTCGTTACCACGATCCTGTCCAGAACGGTTGCGTCCTGATCGGCGTCGAGCGCCGACTGCGCCTGCGCCGCCCCACATACGAGCGCCAGCGCGCTTGCCGTCAAAATCCACTGTCTCATGTCTGTCCCCGCTTCCAGGCAAGGGCGCTACGCGCCCCGGTTTCATCAGAACCGCAGACGGTTTCAGGCTTGAGGCTTATGACGGGCTAATGCACATCGAACCCCGGCCGTTTCCGGCATGCGGCAACTTTCGATGTCACCGCGACGGACGACCGCGCTAGGACACACCCCGTATCCTGGCTTGGGTGACTGGAACGGCAGGTCTCCTGGCTCCCGTGTCATCGCCTCCTTCCACCTTCCCGGCCGATCGAGGCCAGTGGCATGTCCGGTAGTTGGCTCAACGGTTACAGTTGCGGGGGCAGCCGCGGCATTGGCCCGCAAAGGCCGCACCGCGTTCCCATTTTCATCCGCCTCGCGGCGGAACCAGTTCCAAGATCGTGCTATCGCGTGCGAAGCCGCTCGTCAACGCAGTTGGATGCCGTTGGATCAACGGGTGATGCCGATCCTGATCGCTTCGAGGATCCGCTGGGCGGCCTTGCCGTCCCCGTAGGGGTTGCTGATTTCGCTGACACGCCGGTAGGCATCGGGAGAATCGAGAAGCTTCTCCGCCTCGCGCACGATGACGTAGGGATCGGTTCCGACCAAACGTGCGGTGCCGGCTGCCACCGCTTCCGGCCTCTCGGTCACGTCGCGGGTGACGAGCACGGGCTTGCCCAGCGATGGCGCTTCCTCCTGGATGCCGCCGGAATCGGTGATGATGAGATGCGACCGACGCATCAGGTAGATGAACGGCAGATATTCCAGCGGATCGATCAGGAAGACGTCGTCCACGCCGGACAGCGTCTCGCGCGCGGCCTGCTGTACGTTCTCGTTGAGATGCACAGGATAGACGACCTGCACGTCGCCGCGCCGCGCCAGCCGCGCGAGCGCCTCGCACATGCGGCGCAGGCCACCGCCGAAGTTTTCGCGGCGATGCCCCGTCACAAGCAAGAGACGTTTGGCCGGATCGAGATAGGTGAAATCCGAGGCGATCGCATTTTGCTTCGCCGCGTCGCCCTCGATCAGATCTGAGGCCATCAGCAACGCGTCGATGACGGTGTTGCCGGTAACGGCGATGCGCGAACCGTCGATCCGTTCGTCAAGCAAGGCCTGGCGCGCCTGCGGCGTCGGCGCGAAGAGCCAGCGTCCGACCACGTCGATGACGCTGCGGTTCATCTCCTCCGGCCACGGGCGCATGATGTCGCGCGTACGCAGGCCCGCTTCGACATGGCCTACCGGCACCTGATGGTAGAAGGCCGCCAGCGCCGCCGCCATGGCCGTAGTCGTATCGCCATGGACGAGAACGACGTCCGGCTTGTGCTCGCGGATCACCTTTTCCATGCCCTGCAGCACACGCACGGTGATGTCGGTGAGTGACTGGCCGGGCGTCATGATGTCGAGATCGATGTCAGGCTCGATCCCGAAGATGCCGAGCACCTGATCCAGCATCGTGCGATGCTGCCCGGTCACGCAGACGAGGGTCTCGAAAGCGGAATCGGCGCGAAACGCCGCCACGACGGGCGCCATCTTGATGGCTTCCGGGCGGGTTCCGAATACGATTGCTACCTTCAAGTGCTGCTCCGCCTTTCTAGCGCCGTCTCGTCAGGCAGCGGGCTGCTCGGCGGATGGATCGTCTCCGGTGGCGCCGCCGGTCTCGCTTGCCGTGAAGAAGGCGGATGCCTTCGGCACGGACCCCCTGAACGCGATCCTGCCCTTGCGCATGACGACCGCCCGCGTGCAGAGCGCGGACAGGACGGCGGTCGAATGGGAGGCCACGACGATGATGCCGCCGGACGCTGTGAACGCTTCCAGCCGCTTTTCCGCTTTCGAATGGAAACGTTTGTCGCCGGCCCCGATGACCTCATCTATGAGGAGGATGTCGGCCTCCAGCGCGGTCATGAAGGCGAAACCGAAGCGGGCACGCATACCGGCGGAATAGGTGCCGACCGGCAGATCGAAGAAGTCGCCCAGCTCGGTGAAATCGACGATGTCCTCGACGACGTCGGGGATCCGCTTCGGGTCGAGCTGGTGTAGGGCGGCAAGTCGCTGGACGTTTTCCAGGCCGGTCAATCTCAGGTCGATGCCAGCGACTGTGCTGAAAAGCGTAAGGATCTTGCCGCTGTAGGTGCGGGTGCCGCGCGAAAGCGGGAGAATGCCTGCCAGCGTGCGCAGCAACGTGCTTTTGCCGGAGCCGTTGTTGCCGATCAGACCGAGGCGCATGCCTTCGCGCAGATCGAGATTGATGTTGTCCAGCGCGCGCACGAATGTGCGGCTTTCCATCTTGAAGATGGTGCCGCCGAGCAGGTCGCCGACGCCACGCCCGCGGTCGCGCCCGCTGCGCATGACCGGGTAGTCGACGCCTGCCTTGGTCAGTTCGATGTGTGTCATCGCCGCAACCTCTTCGTCAGACCTTGAAGATCATCCACCTGCGCGTGACGCCGAAAAGCCAGATCGACGCGACCACCACCAGCAAGGTGAAGGAGCAGGCGTAGATATAGGAGATCGCCTCCGGTACGCGTCCGAGCGCAGGCTCGCGGACGACGGCGATCAAATGGGTGAATGGATTGGCCATCGCGATAAGGCTTCTCATCTCACCGCGCTCGCCAGCGTACCACAGCAGCGGGGTGGCGAAGAACATGATGCCCATGATCGAATTCACCGCCTCTGCCAGGTTCGGCAAGAAGGAACTTACCACCATGAAGGTGAGCGCCGTCGCGAAAATGAAAACGACGGCGATGATGATTCCCGGCACGAGCAGCAGCATGGCTGCGTTGAGGGTTTGCGGATAGACCGCTAGGTATCCTGCTAAACCCAATATGGAAAAGGCGAAACGCACCGAGTGTTCGGTCATGAACCGCATGACGCAGGCCAGATAGGTGACGTTGCCGTTGCCAAGAATGATCTTGTTCCGCGTCAGGATGCCGTAGCCGGACGTGACTGCGGCCGAATAGAAGGCGAACAACGGCAAACCTATCGAGAGATAGCCGAAATAGTCGTGATGATTTGCCGCGACGGCCGGACCGAGCACAAGAAAGATCACCGTGACGCGCAGCAGTGACTGGAAGGTGTAGAACAGTAATCCGAAACGCGTCCGATGCATCGGAAGCTGCGCGTCGTGAAAACCGAACAGGGACCAGAACCGCCACGACGTGACGACGGAGCGAAATTCGGCGAGGATGGCTTGCAACGGCTGATACCTTGAATTCTATCCCGCTTGATGCGGCTGGGGGGACCCGCTGCCGCGCCGGGACACCGTTTGCCCGACCATTGAGGCGGCTGCAAGGTATTTGTTCCCTTTCAACGCTTCCCGGCCAACTGGACAGGGGCGGGGTCAGGGGCTAAGAGACCGCGTCGCCCACGCAGCCGGGATTTCATGTCGCCACCGCAGGTCATCGTCGCATCCGCGCACCCCTACATGCCGGAGATGCGGCTGGGTACCTCCTATCTCGCCGAGGCGCTTGCCAACCGTGGCTGGGACGTCCTTTACCTCGACCAGCCAACCTCGCTGCTCCATCTCGTGCACCCGAGATCGAGCGGCATCGCCCGCAGGAAGCTGGCAAGCGCGGCTGAAACGGCGCGTGGCCGCGAGCAGGTGTTCGCCACGCCGGCCGGCGGCAGCGTCAGGCTCCTGAGCGTCGCGGCCTGGTGGCCACATGTGAACGTTCCCGTTTTTCGCAATGCCTTCATCCTCGATCGCTGGTGGCGCCATACCTACCCTTCGATCACGCGCTACGTGGCGGCCAGCGGCTTCTCGGACGCGCGGGCCCTGCTGTTCGACAGTCCCTATTTCCATTCGCTGGGCGGCGCACTGGGGGTGCCGACGGTCTATCGCTACGCCGATCGCATCCAGTGCTTTCCCGAGGTGACGCCGGCTCTGGTGCACAAGCAGCAGGAGGTTTTCCGGGAGGCCGCGCTTGTCGTGCACACGTCCAAGGCGCTTCTCGACGACCTGGGCGGACGCGAGGGCAAGACGCTTTACCTGCCCAACGGCGTCGACATCGACCGGTTTTACGGCTCGTGGGACGAGCCGGAGGAGTTGCGGGGCATCGCCCGGCCGAGGATCATCTACGCCGGCACGATCGGACCATGGTTCGACTGGACAGCATTGCTGGCGGCCGCGCAGGCCTCTCCTGATCTGCAATTCGTGCTGCTGGGTAAAGTCACAACTGATCTGCCGCAGGCCTTGCCCGCCAACGTCCATCTGATTGGGGCGGTGCCTTTCGCACGGATCCCATCGTTCCTCGCCCATTGCCAGGCGGGCATAATTCCGTTCGACGTTGCCGCCATGCCGGACCTCGTGAACGCAATAAATCCGCTCAAGCTCTATGAATACTGCGCCGCCGGCCTGCCGGTCGTCAGCTATGCATCAGCCGAGATCGAGGCGGCCGCCGGACACGTGCGGCTTTACCGGACGCCCGGCGAATTCGCGGAAGGTGTCAAAGCGGTACTCGCCGAGGAAACCGCGCCGGCACGCGAAGCGCGCCGGGCATGGGCGGACGGAACGTCCTGGCGTCGGCGCGGCGAGGAATTGGAGCGCGCTATTCTGGCGCTGTAACGGCCTCGCTCGAAGCCAGGCGATCGATCGCAACATCGTCGCGCTCAAGCACCACGTCGAAAAGTGGCCTTGCGCGCGAAAGCAGCGGAAAACGGTGCGGCTGTGACGGCTCGACCAGAACCGTTACGAGCCCCTGCCGCCGCGCCTTGTGCAGCATGGCTGCGGTTTCGACCGTGGCGGCTGGATCGCGCAGCGTGAAGACATGGCGCCAACCGGGCTGGCGAGCCAGCTCGTCGGTGTCGATGACAAGGTGGGTCGGCTCCAGCGTTCGCCAGTCGGTGTCCCACCGGTCATAGGCGAGGCCGGCATCCTTGACTGCGCCGCCCCACCTCGTGGCGATGTTTGGCCCGATCACGCCTACGAGGCGCAGCAGATCGGCGCTGGTGCCGTGCAAGGTCGCTTGCCGGATGATCCTGGTACCGACTGGCGATTCCTCGACGCGCTTGCGCAAAAGGTCGGACCCTGCCGCGCCCAGCGCATCGTAGAACTCTTCCGGCCGCTTTGGCAGGGCAGGCGCATGCGCCTGCATCGGACGCATCGCCTGCCGGATCTGGCGCAGCAACTGCGGAATGCCGCCGATCCGCCGGTTCTTGGCGAAAGCAACGAAGGCGTTGCCGAGCCGGTAGCTGTGGGAGACGCGCAACTGGGTGTTCTCGGTGGCGAGCTGGCGATTGACCTTCTCCAGCTCCCGGAGATAGCTGCCGATCTCCCGCATCCCGTTGTCAGAGCTCATGAATGCAACGTCCTTCAGCGCCACCGCCGTGCGCGCATCGCCCGAACGGGCCGCATTGCGACCGGATACCGGTCCCGCGCGAAGGCAGGGGAGTTCCTTGCATCCTCGGGATGCTCTCTCTAGAGAGGCTGATGTCGCAGACATTCCTAGCGAAATCAAGAAGGCTCCCATGAAGGTCCTGGTCTACGCCAGCGTCGGACTCAACCTCATCGACGGCTCGACCATCTGGGTCCAGAGCATCGTGGAAATCCTGTCGCAACAGCTCGGTTGCGAGGTGATCGTGCTCAGTCGCGACCCTCTTGCCGGCAAGGGCGTCGTACCGGCACTGGAGCGGCTCGATAATGTGCGCATCGTCTGCTACGGCGACTTCGAGGCAATAGTCACCGAGCATCCAAAGCCCGGAGACAGCGCCGGAATCGCAAAGATCGTCGAGCACATCGACAAACAGGAAGGTCTCGACCGCATCGTCGTGCGGGACACGGAGACCGCGCTGGCGCTCGCGCGCGTCGGCGGACTGCGCGCGCGGGTCTGGTCCTATCTGCTGGAAAGCCCATCGCTCGACCTCGACGAGGACCGTTCCGCGATGGCGGAGCTGACGGAGAAGGCCGGAGGACTGCTGGTCCAGTCCGATACGCAGCGGGGCCTTCTTGAGGCAGTCTTCAACGGCGCCGCCAACAAGGTGTCGGTGCTGCCGCCGATGGTGAAGCCGGTGGCGGTCGAAGGGCGTCATGCCGCATCGGGTGGGCAGGTCGTGCGCTTCGTCTATTCCGGCAAATATTCGGCAGACTGGAACGTGGAAGCGTTCTTCGACATTCCGGCCGCATGCCGGGCTGCGGGGCTGGAAGCCACCGTCTCGATGATCGGCGACAAGGTCCACAACGAGAAGGACGATCCGGGCTTTCGTGCCCGCATCCTGGAAAAGTTCAAGTCGACGCCTGGCATCACGTGGCATGGCGCAATGGATCGTGAGGCGGCGATGCGGGAATCTGCAGGCCACGATCTCGGTCTTTGCTGGCGCACCGATGCGCTCAACGATTCGCTGGAAATCTCAACGAAGTTTCTGGAATTCGCGAGCGTCGGCGTGCCATCCGTCGTCAACAGAACAGCCGCCTACGAGCAGCTTCTGGGCACGGACTATCCCTATTTCGCCGAGACGATGGACGATGTGGTCGCCGCCGCGCGCGATGTTTTGGCCGACCCGAACCGGCATGAGGCAATGCGCCGGCGCTGCCTGCAGCTTGCCGCCGCCTTCACCTATGAGGCCGCCGCGCAACGCCTGCGCAAGGCGCTGCTACTGGAAAGGCCGCGCCGCGCAGCGGCACAGGCAAAACCGAAGGTGATCGTCGCCTCGCACGACTTCAAGTTCATCGACACAGCGCTGAAACGGCTGGCGGAGGCAGGCGACTGCGAGATCGTGCGCGACCACTGGTATTCGGCCTCGACCCATGACGAAGCCTACAGCCGATCGCTGCTGCGCGATGCCGACATCATCTTCTGCGAATGGTGTGTCGGTCAGGCGGTCTGGTACAGCCGCAACAAGCAACCGCACCAGAAGCTCTATGTCCGGCTTCATCGCTTCGAGGCTTTCAGGCCGTTTCCGCGAGAGGTCGTCGGCGACGCGCTCGACGGCGTCATCGTCGTCAGCGACCATTTCCGCGACATCTGCGTGCGGGAATTCGGCTGGAGCGGCGAGCGGATCAGCGTGCTGCCGCAATATTGCCTGGCCGACCAGCTTCGGCGCGACAAGAACCCGAGCGCCGAAAAGACGCTCGGTTTCGTCGGCATCAATGGCTATCACCACAAGCGTTTCGACCGAGCCCTCGACATCCTGCGGATCGTTCGCCGCAGCGATCCGGATTTTCGCATGCGCGTGCGCTCGGCGATGCCGTGGGAGTTCGAATGGATATGGAAGGACAATGCGCCGGAGCGCGATGCCTTCGAGGTGCTTTTCCGCCGGCTGAATGCCGATCCGGACCTGCGGGACGCGGTGATTTTCGACCGGCCGGGTGCCAACATGGCCGAATGGTACCGCAATGTCGGCTTCATCCTGTCGACATCTGAAAGCGAGGGCTGCCACACCTCCGTCGCGGAAGGCATCTGTTCGGGGGCGGTGCCGATCGTCATCGACTGGCCCGGCGCGCGGTCGGTCTATGGCGGTTCGGCGGTCTTCGAGACCATCGAGGACATGGCGCGCGCCGTTCTGGCTGCCGATGCCGGCGGTCGCGCGGGGATGACCGAGATGCAGGAGACGGGTGCGCGCGATTTCGACATCGCCCGCACGGTCGACCATCTGGCGGGATGGTTTCGTAGCTGACGGCCCGACCGCCGTCAGTCCCGCTGATTGCGGCGTGACAACGCACTTTCCCATGAAAGCGCATGTCCGACGATCGTGTCGAGATCGTCATAGGCCGGTTTCCAGCCGAATTCGGCGCGGGCAAGGCTGGAATCAGCAACGACGGCGGCCGCGTCGCCCGGACGGCGCGGGCCCATCTCGACGGTGAAGTCCTCGCCGGAAACGCGACGCACGGCATCGATGACTTCCAGCACCGAATAGCCGTGATTGTAGCCGCAATTGGCGACGAGGTTGGCGCCGCCGGCCCGCAGCCGCAGCAGCGCCAGAAGGTGTGCTGCCGCCAGATCGGAAACGTGGATATAGTCGCGCACACAAGTGCCATCCGGGGTCGGGTAGTCGTCCCCGAAGACGGTAAGGGCCGGGCGCTTGCCGAGCGCGGTCTCGCTGGCGACCTTGATGAGATGGGTGGCGCCTGGCGTCGACTGGCCGGTGCGTCCGCGCGGGTCCGCTCCGGAGACGTTGAAATAGCGCAGCGCGGTGTATGTGAAATCGTGCGCGGCGGCGGCGTCCCGCAGCATAAGCTCGCTCATAAGCTTCGAGGTGCCATAGGGCGATTCGGGCGCAAGGGACGCATCTTCGCGCACAGGCTCGAGGCCGGCTGCGCCATAGACGGCCGCTGTCGAGGAAAAGATGAAGTGCCTGACGCCGCCGCGCACTGCGGCTTCCAGCAAGGCGCGGGTCTTGCAGGTGTTGTTGGCATAGTAGCCGAGCGGATCGCTGACGGATTCGGGCACCACGATGGAGCCCGCGAAGTGGATGATGGCGTCGACGGCATGGGTTTCGATCAGCGACGCGACGAGCTCCTGGTCGCCGATGTCACCGACCACCAGCTCCGCCTCCGGTGCGACCGCCCATCGAAAGCCGGTCGAAAGACGATCGAGCACGACCACTTCCTCGCCCGCATCGACCAGTGCCCAGACCATATGGCTGCCGATATAGCCGGCCCCGCCCGTCACCAAGACTGCCATTCGATCAATCCTCGCCCATGTGGTTTCGCCGTGCACCAATCCCGACACCCATGCAAATGGGGTCATGCCGTTATGACAACACCCGATTTCGGCTGAGTTAACGGCGCATCAGAATCCGCTGATGTGCGGCAACCACGTGGAGACCGCCGGCACAAAGGTCAGGATCAGCAACACGATGATGTGCGCGATGAAGAACGGCGGCATCTCCCTCACAAGCTCCGTGACGCGCAGCTTGACGACGGACGAGACCACGAACAGCAGACTGCCGACGGGCGGGGTGATCAACCCCAGCGTCAGGTTGACGATGACGACGATGGCGAAGTGAACGGGGTCGATGCCGAGCGAATGGGCGATCGGCGCAAGGATCGGCACCAGCACCATGACACCGGGCAGGGGGTCCATGAACAGCCCGAAGACCAGCAGCAGGACGTTGATCGCAAGCAGGAAGACGATCGGGCTCAGTTCCCAACTCACGATGATGGCCGCAAGCGTCTGCGGGACGCTCTGGATGATGAGCACCCAGGCGAAGGCGCGCGCGGCTGCCAGGATGATGAGAACGGCGACGCTTATCAGAGCAGCGCGATAGATGATGTCAGGCAGGTCGCGCAGCTTGAGCGAGCGATAGACGAACATGCCACAGAGCAACGCGTAGAAGACCGCGACCACGGATGCTTCCGTGGGCGTGAAGATGCCGGCGCGGATGCCGCCTATGATGATGACGATCAGGAACAGTGCCGGCAGCGCATAAAGCGTCGTGCGAACCATCTCGCGTGCGCCGGGTCGCGGCTCGGCGCTGCGGTAGCCGCGCTTGCGGCAGATGTACCAATTGGCCGCGCACAGCATGACCATGATGAGAAGGCC
>SXGT01945969.1_pt1 | contig 18025 bp, 15 predicted proteins | sample 3176221 | NCBI WGS metagenome assembly SXGT01 (sample SAMN11356862, study PRJNA531348) | freshwater metagenome | isolation source: freshwater sample F1-120 | place: China: Fuxian Lake, Yuxi | collected 2017-12-25
ACGGCGAAGTGTTCTGCTGGCATATTCAATCTCTACTGCAATGATTTTTATTGTTATGGTATCCAAATTAAGTCTTAGCATAACGCTGTACGAGTTATGAGCGTTTACTCTAAACTTGAGATTTGGTTTGGTGTTTGTTGGGTAATGCAATAACAGTCAATGTTAGCGTCTGCTAAACAAAGTATTATAAGCATACCTCAAGCATATTTGGGTTCAAAATGCATAATGTAGCCACAGTGGTCAGAGACGCGGCCGTAATCGTGTTCGGTAAAAATCACATCGGCGGAGACAACTTTGAGTTCACTGCTTTTATGCATAAAAATGTAATCGATACGATGGTCTTGCTCCAGACTTTGTTGCCAATGCGGATCATTCACTCTAAAGATGCGATCAAATAGCCCGGACGCATTGGCGGCAAGAAATTGATCTTCATATTCGTTGGCTTGCACAACATGTTGATAACCTCGTGAGCCTGCCGCAATATTAAAATCTCCACACAGTAAGGTGGCTTTGCACTCTTCGGTCCGGGATTCAGCGGCCCATAAACTGAGATTTTGGTATTGTTCAAAAAAACCATCTTCCCACCAACTTAAATGCGCAGAAAATATATTTAAGCGTCCGATGGCGGGGTATTCAATTTCAGCACGGACGACTTTGCGCGAATGAATATCAAACGGATCATGGCTATTAGACACGTAGCGGGCGTCGACTTGGCTAAAAGGGTAGCGGCTTAATAGCGCTACTCCCTCACGGTATTTATTAAAGCCTAGATGCGACCAGTCGGTAAATAAATGGTAGGCTTTACGTAGTCGATGGTTGATGATGTTAGCAGAATTGGAATCCCAATCGCCGTGACCATCGTTCCAGAGTTCGGCGACTTCTTGGAAACAGATAATATCTACGTCGTAGTCATCAATGGCTTTGGCAATTTGTGAAAATTTAGCGTCTTGATTGTCTTCCTGATAGCAATGCAGGTTAAGAATCATAATACTCAGAGGTTTACGTTGCGCAACAAAATTATGCCCAGAGTAATTGTCCCAAATATTGCCGTCTTCGGTCTCTATGCAAATACAGTACTGTAGATGAAAGACCTGTTCAATGTCTAGGTTAGCTGACCAAAGTTGAGTCGCTGGCGGTTTGCGGGTAATGCGCACTTTAGGCGTGCGGCAAACGGTTTGCACACTGCTGCGCCAGTTATTGGTGGTCCAATGAATGATCACCGCTTTGGCAGCAACACTATGTTTGACTGCAATATTAATCGGCAGTAAGCGTTGCTGTCTGTGGATTTGGGGATCAAAACTGAGATTGAGACTTTCGAGCTCCGGGGCGAGAGTGATGCCTGAATTAGCACTGCTATGAAAAAAACCCGATTCCGGTTGTGCCCAAAATTCTTGCTGTAACGCTCTATAGCAAAAAATAAAGTCAATATCACCTGGAAGTAGTTCTGGGGCATGCCCTTGAACCACCACTTTGGCACACCACGCTTCGAGTTCACCCGGTAAGGTATGTTGAAATTTAGCTGCGACTTGATGTTGTTCTCCCTGCTGGTCAGTCCAATGTACCGCTATGTCTTTGTCATAGGCTAAGTTTTCAACCTGCAGGTAAAACGCTAATTCTTGTTTGTAAGCAGTTTTAGCGCGGCTTACGACATTGCTTACATACATGAACTGAATCGCTGGCATGTGGGAACTCCCAAGAGCTACAGAATGTTAGAAAGGTTTAACAACCGCCAAAATAACGATGCCCACTAAAAAAATAACTGGCACTTCGTTCATCCAACGGTAATACACATGCGAATGTTGATTACGGTCATATTTGAAATCTAACATCCATTTAGCGCAAAAGCCATGATACACCACCATTAGGGCAAGGAGCCCGAATTTTGCATGCAGCCAGCCACTGTGTCCATACATGCCCCAAGCGTAATCAGTAAGCATCCAAATTCCAAAAATAAAGGTCACCAGCATGCCTGGGGTCATAATGCCATAGAATAATTTGCGTTCCATGATTTTAAAGCGCTCATTGCTGATTTCATCACTACTCATGGCGTGATACACAAAAAGGCGGGGTAAGTAAAATAAACCTGCGAACCAGGTGACCATGAAAATTAAATGAAGCGCTTTGAGCCAGAGCATAGATATCCTTAAAAATTACGTCAAGAGTGCGGCTAGTATAAACCTAAAAACTGGCCTTGGTGCGTGCTTGGCAGTCACGTTCGTCGGCAGACTTAACCTGTTTTTTGAGGATAAATGGGTAAGGCTTCAATCCGATTATCTATTTTTTGCAGCAGTTGCCGATAGGCCGGACTATTGATGGAATCAAACTGCTGCGTAAACTGCGCATTGCTTAATTTTTCGGGTAAATCTTGCGTCACTGGCATAAATGCATGGTAATCGGTTATGCCTGCCATAATCGCTTGGAGTTCTTTGGCGTCTTTGGCGGAGGCGGTCGCACGTTCACTAAACTTCATGCCTGCCCGGTCCGCTGCAAGATCAATAAAACTAAAGCCACTGTTGGAAAAGGCATCGCGCAATTCTTTTTCTTGTCCGAGTAGATCCGCTAAATGCGGGCCACCCGAAACCGTCAATGCGGCTGAAAGCATAAAGTGCTTGGCTTGGTCGGTACGTTTATATAGATACACCGGGTAAGTATGAATTTGGGTAAGCGGTTGCGTAATGGGAAGATAAAATGGAATCTCATTGCGATTTACATAGGCGCAAATGGCATAAATAATCGCAATATTATCGTTAATCGCTGTCGCTGGGCTGCTGTGTTGCAGAGCCAATTTGAACAAGGGTTGCAGCAAACTCGCTAAGGATAAGCGTTGTTCAGGGTTATGGCGCTGTACAATTAGGTTAATTTGCTGATGATAATATTCCAAAGTATCAGGTTGCGTAACCAACAGGGGTGCAGGTAAGTTTTTGGCAGGGTTACAGGGAGCTGCACAATTGCTGGTTTTTAGCGGGGACGAATCACTGTCGGGTTGTGCCAGCGAGTTAAAGGTGTAGTTAATCTGCACACTATTGTTGGCAATATAAATTGCTTTGACATGTTGTTGCGCCAAAAAATAGTAATGTTTGAGCACGGAATGTTTCAGCAGCGCATTAAAGATAACGTCTGCCGCCCGAGCGCCAAATTTGAGTTTACCGATTTGCAGTTGTTCTATCGAAAGTCCACCCCCCTGATTCACTATGTTCAGCCTTAGGTTAATAAAGCAAAAATTTAAGCGTTTGTTATATTGCAGGGTACTGACTACTTGCAGGTGATTATCCGGTAAAAATTGAATTTGCGTTACGCTGACAATAAAGCGATTAATTATGGAGTTCAGGGCGTGATTTAATTCCTGCTCGGTTAGACTTAGGTTTTCACCATTTTGCGCTTGAGCGGCGGTTTTTTTGAATAATTCATTGCTTAATTGCGCATTCGGCGACCAGTTCAATGGGATGTTTGGCGTTGTATCAAGAACTAACAAGCACACCAATGCTAAAGTGACCAGCGCGGCGGTCAAGCAATTAAACAATAGCTTTAGCAGGTGAATTAACATTGACTAACAGTAAGACAAATTAAGAGTGTCTGTTTGTGGTTGCAAGCGTGGTTTTACTTAAGCTTAGCTAAATTTGAGTTTAAAGTTACAATTTTTCAGATATTCGGCTTCAAATTTCAGGTCAGCCGCTGTTAAAGGGGCATCGTCAAGCCAGCCGTCGGGAAATTTCAGTTCAAGTTGCGTGCCCAGAATGCTGATTTTAAATTTTGGCAGTTCAATATCATGCCGATTGCGGTGCATGACAATCGCTAAGCGTAAAATAATACACATATAGGGGGCATATTTATCCCACGGTGCAGGGAGTTGTTCAAAATCATCCAACGAAAATTTGCGCCTATGCCATTTGACAATACTGGCAAGTAGCATTTGATCCTGCGTAGAAAATCCGGCTAAGTCGGCATTTTTGATAATGTAAGCGCTGTGTTTGTGATAACGATTATGGGCGATGTCTCGGCCAATTTCATGTAAAGCTGCGGCCCAGTCCATAAACTGAGTAACGCTTTCTTGATGTTCCTCTCGAAACAACGTTATTTGGCGAAGAATATACTGGATACAATGCTTGAGCCGAGCAGCATGCTGAGTATCTGTCTGATAGCGTTCGGTTAAAATTTGGACGGTATCTGAGCGAATATCGCTATGGTAAATTCGACCGAGCAAGTCATGGATTAAGCCTTCACGTAAGGCACCATCGGACACGGTCATTTGTTTGATATTTAATATCTTAAAGGTCGCATAAACGATGACCACACCGCCGACAAATACGGGTAAGCGCTCCTCGTCCAGATCTGGCAGTTTGAGATCATTATAATGTTTACATTGAAGAATGTGATTCACAAGCTTATTCAAGCCACTATGCGTAATGCCGTTATTACTCCAACCCGTCGCCTGCAAAACTTTATGGATGGCCCGCAAGCTACCAGATGCCCCAATCGCTTCATCCCAGCGTTTCGCATTAAAATCAATCTGCAAGGGCTCGAGTTCTTGTTCGGCAAAAATTAATGCGGCATTAAAGAGTTCGGGTGAGATTTTGCCTTTCTTAAAATAGCAATTGCTAATGGAGACACACCCCATGTTTAAGCTTTCTTTGATTTTGGGTTCGTCGCCGCTGCCGATAATGTATTCTGTACTTCCGCCGCCAATATCCATCACAAAGCGTAAGTTCGCATTACTGCTCAGGCTATGGATGACGCCTTGGTAGATTAAACGTGCTTCTTCGATTCCGGCAATAATATGAATGGGGTGGCCTAAAGCTATTTCTGCTTTGCTAATAAATTGCCGAGCATTTTTAGCGGTGCGTAAGGTATTGGTCCCAACGATTCTAACGGTATTGGGGGGGAAGCTGCGTATGCGCTGACCAAAGCGCTCCAGACAATTTAATGCCCGTTGTTGGGTTTCTGCATTTAGGTTATTGCGTTTGTCTAACCCAGAAGCTAAACGCACCATTTCTTTCAGTCGATCAACGGTTTGTAGTTTGCCGTCTTTTAAGCGACAAACAATCATATGAAAACTATTGGAACCCAAATCTATAGCGGCTACAAATTCTGGAAGTTGTTCTGACACGCTGGTTTTCCTGTTAGGCTTTAGCTACGAGTATTATAGCTAGAAGAATATAACGTTTACCCGTAAGGTACAAGGGAAAACTAGGATTAAATCACAGTTTTTCTTTGGATTCAGTCGTGGTTCAGAATTGTTTTGTTTTTGTTTCAAAAACCGCTATTAGGATGGTTTTGTGCACAAGGGTCCGGCGTTGCAATCGCAACTCAAGTTTGACATGCAAGTATGCTCCACTGCCTGCAGTAGCTTTAACCGGGAGTTTGGAACCAGTTTAATTGCCCACGTAAAGTCACCACAGTTCCGATGATGACCAGTGTCGGTGGTTTGATGGTTAAGTTATGTAATTGCTGGGGTAACGTACTTAAGGTGCCCGTCACTACGCGTTGCTGTGCGGTGGTGCCTTGTTCGATCAGGGCAATAGGTAAGTCCGGTGCTGCGCCGTGGGCAATTAGCGCTTCGCAAATCGAGGTTAACCCCACCAATCCCATATATACCACCAAGGTTTGATTGGGGGCAGCGAGTTGTGTCCAATTAAGAGCGATACTGCCATCTTTTAAATGACCAGTGACAAAGGTACACGATTGGGCGTGGTCGCGGTGAGTTAATGGAATCCCTGCATAGGTCGAACAGCCTGATGCCGCGGTGATTCCGGGGACTACTTGGAACTGAATGCCTTGTTGCATTAAGGTCGCAATTTCTTCGCCGCCCCGTCCGAAAATGAATGGGTCACCACCTTTGAGACGCACCACGCGTTGACCTTGCTTGGCTAAATCAGCCAGTAATTCGTTAATTGAATCCTGGGGCATGCTGTGGTTATCGCGCTCTTTGCCGACATAAATTTTGGTCGCATCGCGGCGCACAAGATCTAATATTTCGGGTGACACTAAGCGGTCATAGACGACTACATCCGCCTGTTGCATCAGTCGCAAGGCGCGAAAGGTCAATAAATCTGGGTCACCTGGCCCTGCACCAATTAAATAGACTTCACCCTGCGGTTTTTGCTCAGAGGCTTGTAGACGCAAAGTTTGTTGTAATTCTATTTTGGCTTCGTTTTCACGTCCGGCAAATACTAATTCGGCAATTTTGCCTTGTAAAATCTGTTCCCAAAAAATGCGCCGTTGTGCGGGTTGTTTGAAGGTTTGTTTGACCTGTTGACGAAAATCTTCGGCAAGTTGTGCCAGCTTGCCATAGGCGGCTGGAATTACGGTTTCGATTTTGGCACGCAGTAAACGTGCTAATACAGGCGAAGCACCGCCTGAGGATACTGCAACCACAATAGGTGAACGATCTATAATCGCGGGGAAGATAAAATTACATAAGGCTGGGCTATCGACGACATTAACTAAAATTTCCGCCGCCCGAGCTGCGGCAGCAACGGATTCGTTGGTTTGCCGATTGTCGGTCGCGGAGATCACCAATTTGAAATCTTTTAGATCACTGGCTTCAAAATATTTATGCCGAAATTCTAAAGCGTATTGGGCTTGGAGTGCGAGGACGGCTGCACTGAAATCGCGGGCGATTACAGTAATCTGCGCTCCCGCACGGCCTAAAAGTTCGATTTTACGCGCAGCTATTTCACCTGCTCCGATCACTAAGCACGGTTGTTGTTGCAGTTTTACAAAGAGTGGAAAATATTCCATTGGGCGGTCATATTTGATTAGTTCAAGTCAATGTTATTATAAGATGGATTACAGCGTATGGGATAATTATTAGCGGTTCGCTACTATTCATACGTGTATTTCTTTTTTACTTACACTTATCACTATGATCGAATTTGACCTTGAAGTGGATGCCAGTGGTTTGCAATGTCCATTGCCCTTATTGCATCTTAAGAAAGCCTTGCTTAGCGTACATAGCGGTGCGGTGCTGAAAATTATTGCCACCGATCCTGCGGCGCATCTTGATTTTGGCGTGTTTGTGCAGCAAGCAGGACATACTATGTTAGATGTGCTTAAAAGTAATGGGCAGCAAATTTTTTATATCCAAAAGCGCTAAGCTGGACTGGATTTGCGATACTTTCGATTTAGTCGAAATTGATGGTAAATTAGCGTCATCTTAAAGTTTTGCTCAAGGACCCTCGATTAGATGCGCAGTAGTTTTAGCATAGACAAAGTTCAATCTCCCATCATTCCAACGGTAGCTGCTTGGGTACGCGGGACACCAGGAACCTTGTCCATGGGGCAGGGCATGGTTGCGTATCCGCCGCCCTCAGAGATAATGCAAGCTTGCTGCGATTTTGGTCGAGCAGTGGGTGACCATCTCTATGGCGCAAGTTTGGGTGAGCCGCGTTTGCTTGCGGCAATCACCGCTAAGTTGTTGGCAGAAAATGCCATCGACTGTGCTCAAGGCGCTCAAGTCATGGTCACGGCTGGGGCGAATATGGCGTTTTTGAATGTGTTATTAGCCATTTTGGATCCGGGTGATGAGGTGATTTTGCCCGTACCCTACTATTTCAATCAAGAAATGGCCATTCGTATGCTTAATGGGGTTCCGGTAACGGTGCCCACGACTGCAGATTACCAATTATGTCTGGAGGACATTAAAGCCGCAATTACACCTAAAACGCGCGCCATTCTGACAGTTTCGCCCAATAATCCCACTGGCGCCGTGTACTCTGAAGCGGATTTACGCGCTGTAAATGCCTTGTGTCGCACCCACGGGATTTATCATATCAGCGACGAAGCCTACGAATATTTTTTGTACGATGGTGCACAGCATTTTTCTCCCGGCAGTATTCCTGGAGCAGCTGCACATACGATTTCTTTATATTCTTTATCAAAAGCTTATGGATTTGCAAGTTGGCGTATCGGTTATGCAGTCGTACCAGAAGCGTTAATTCCGGCGTTATTAAAAGTACAAGATACTAACTTGATAGCTCCTCCACTGATTACGCAAGCAGCTGCACTGGCGGCATTGGATGTGGGTTCGTCGTATTGTAAAGTGCAGTTACAAAAACTTGAGCAGCAGCGCGCTCAGGTATTAAACAGCCTGCACAGCAGTAAATTGCTATTCCCTATGGCGCAGACCCAAGGGGCATTTTATCAATTTGTGCGTTTAAAAACTGAGCGTAATGATCTCGAATTAGTGCGCTTATTAATTCAAGAGTATAAAGTTGCGGCCATTCCAGGATGCGCCTTTGGCATGCATGATGACGTTTATCTCCGCATTTCCTATGGCATGTTGGCTCGTGAATGCATGCAATTGGCGATGGCTCGCTTGTTAAAAGGCTTGGAGCAATTGTGTTAAGCCGCTAGCAGCAAATAAATTAGCGGTTGCTTAAGTTTTGGTATTGCAGGTTGCCAATGCTGGGATAGACTGAATGCAATTCATCTGAACTTAAAAAGTAGCATGGCAGAGTATCAAAAATCATTGTTTATCTTTCGTCGCGATTTACGCGTAGTTGATAATACCGCGTTACTCGCGGCCGTAAACAACTCTAAGTCAGTAATTCCTTGCTTTATATTTGATCCTCGACAAATTGCGCCGCACCCTTATCAGAGCCAAACTGGTTTAAGTTTTATGTTGCAAGCATTGCAAGATCTTGCACAACAATTGGCGCAAATGGGCGCAGGTTTAAATATTTTCCATGAAGCTCCGGAGGATATTGTGTCGCGTTTAATAGCAGAGCACGGTGTGGATGCCTTGTTTTTTAATCGTGATTATTCAACCTTTAGTCGACAACGTGATTTTCAATTAGCTGAAATAGCTCAATCCCAGGGTGTGGCTGTGCATTATTTGCCGGATGCGTTGCTGACTGAACCGGAGCAAGCGCTAAAGCCTGATCAATCGCCCTATCATGTGTTTACGCCATTTTATAAAAACGCGGCAAAATTTTCGGTAGCTTTGCCACAAGCGCTCGCTAGCGCTAATTTTATACAACTTGCTGAGTCTTTAAGTTTAGATAAAGTGGCGGCTGAGCTTTCGCCCAAGCTAAATGCCAATTATCCTGGCGGTCGGCAAGCTGCTTTGCATATTTTGGAAAATTTAAGCACCTATGCCAGTTATCAAGAAAATCGTGATTTTCCGGCTTTGGCGGGAACGACTTGTTTATCAGCGCATTTGAAATTTGGCACCTGCTCGGTGCGTGAAGTCTATCATGCCATCGTGCGGCAGTTGGGATCGAGTCATTCACTGTTACGGCAGTTGTATTGGCGAGATTTTTTTACTCACATTGCTTATCACTATCCCAAAGTATTTGGGCATGCTTTTATCGAAAAATTTGATCAAATTGCTTGGAAAAACGATACCGCAGAATTTGAACGCTGGCGCACAGGGTGTACGGGGTTTCCGATTGTGGATGCTGGGATGCGAGAATTAAACGCTACCGGATTTATGCATAATCGGGTGCGTATGATCACCGCCTCGTTTTTGGTCAAAGATTTATTAATTAGCTGGCGTTGGGGTGAACGCTATTTTGCGCAAAAATTGTTGGACTACGATCCCTGTGTTAATAATGGTAATTGGCAATGGGCGGCTTCAACGGGTTGCGATGCTCAGCCTTATTTTAGAATTTTCAATCCCTGGTTACAGCAGCAAAAATTTGACCCGGAGTGTCACTATATTTATCGCTGGATTCCTGAGCTTAAGCCTTTTAGCCCGAAACAGATTCATGCGTGGGAGGCCAGTCCGCAGCCCGGTGAGTATCCTCAGCCTATGTTGCTGCATGCGCTCGCTAGCCAGCGAGCGAAATCGCTGTTTAAAGCTCAAACCAGTATTGAGCCCTTGGCCTAATCTGGAAGACCTGAAAGAAAAAAGGGTTGCCCGTCTTTTTTGATTCATCGTAGAATGCCAGTTTGCGATTAATTCGGAGTTGTTATGTCTGAGGGTGTATGGTTCAGAACAGGTGAAGCTACAGTATTTTCTAGTGATGGACAGGGTACTGATGCGATGCCAGAAATTTTAATTGGCGATGTTCGCGGTCCTGCTGGACATGCATTCGCTAACTTGATGGGACAAACCGAAGGGCATACGCGCATGTTTGCTATCCGGGCCTGTAATCAACAAGTGCGTCCGGCCACGATTATGGTGCCAAAAGTCACTATTAAATCAGCGGCGTATGTGAATTTATTTGGTGGTCCCGTACAGTCGGCTGTCGCGGATGCGGTGCTCGATAGCGTTATCTCTGGGGTCATTCCTAAAGAACATGCCAATGATATTTGCATTATCGCTATGATTTGGATTGCACCCGAATGCGCAACTAATCCCGATTTAGACCGTAAAGATTTATATCGAACCAATTACGAAGCGATGAAATTGGCGATTCAGCGTGCTATGACCAATTCACCCAGTATCGATAAATTAATCGCAAACCGTCATAAAATTGTGCATGAAATGTACGATCCAGAAACGGGCGAATCGCAATGGTAAGTGGCTAATGCGTGCTCTTGAGTCGCTGATGAAATTTTGCAACTCAATTCTCGCTTAAATGCTACTTAGTTTAGTGAGGTACGCAACTGCGTACCTTCAGTTAATACTTTAATTCGTTTGATATTCAGTACCTTGCTGTGATCTTATCCTAACTTCACGTCACTCGCTTGCTGAGGTTTAGCATGCTCTCGCTGCATTTTTTTCTGTCAATTTTAACTGCGCATGCAAATAGGCCAATACACTTTACCCAATAACATTATTCTTGCCCCTATGGCAGGAATTACTGATTTACCGTTTAGGCGCTTATGCCATCAACATGGTGCGGGCTTAACTATATCTGAGATGGTCGCTTCCAACCCTGACTTAGGGCAGCATCGCACCACTTTATTAAAGGCAGATTTTACCGATCTTGCGGGCATTCGGAGTGTGCAGATTTTAGGTAACAATCCACAGTTGATGGCTGAAGCGGCCTATGTGAATGAGCAACGCGGCGCGCAAATTATTGACATTAACATGGGCTGTCCTGCCAAAAAAGTCTGCACCCAAGCCGCAGGATCTGCTTTAATGAAAGACGAAGATTTAGTCAAACGCATTTTGGATAAAGTGGTTAACGCGGTGTCGGTGCCTGTAACCCTAAAAATTCGCACGGGCTGGGATTTGCAAAATAAAAATGCACCTTTAATTGCTAAGATTGCTGAAGCTGCTGGAATCGCCGCGTTAACGATACATGGTCGTACGCGTGCATGTAAATTTATGGGGACCGCTGAGTACGCCACGATTCGCACGATCAAACAGCACAGTAACATTCCGGTGATCGCAAATGGCGATATCGATAGTCCAGAAAAGGCATTATCGGTGTTGCAGGAAACGCAGGCAGACGCCCTGATGATTGGTCGAGCTGCGCAGGGAAATCCTTGGATTTTCGAGCAGATCAATGCTTTTTTAAGTACTGGCAAGCGCTTAGCGATGCCAGATTCTAATGAGATACAGTTCACACTTTTGCAGCACCTGGAACAGCTTTATCTTTTCTACGGCAAGAGTAGAGGTGTTAAAATAGCGCGCAAGCACATTGATTGGTACTTAAAGCATATGGCAGTCTACGCTACACTTCCAAGAACACCAATATATCAAGCGGAACATCCCGAGCAGCAGGTGGCCGCCGTGAATAACGTCTTTACTTATTTTAAATAACGATTCAGCAGTTACTATGGAAGCTAATCCTAAAAAGGACACCAGCGTGTCAGCAATTTCTATACCCTGTAATACTGTCACTTTGTCAGCGCATGTTAAGCAGGCTGTTGATGACTATTTTGCACAATTAAATGGACATGCGGCAGCCGATTTGTACGCGATGGTGCTGAGCGAAGTTGAAAAACCCTTACTCGAAACCGCGTTGTATCATTCCGGTCAAAATCAAACCAAAGCCGCAAAGGCTTTAGGCTTAAGCCGTAGTACTTTGCGTAAAAAACTTGAGCTGTACGGTCTATCTTAACCACGACAAAGAAATTTTTTAGAGGAAAATATGCGTAAAAAAATCTCCCGTGCGCTGGTCAGCGTTTCGGATAAAGCAGGTATTGTGGAATTTTGTTCGCAATTAACTCAATTAGGGATTGAAATTTTATCCACGGGGGGGACCTATAAATTACTCACTGAGCATGGCTTGGTTGCGACTGAGGTTTCTGAGTACACTGGTTTTCCAGAAATGATGGATGGTCGAGTCAAAACCCTGCATCCTAAAATTCATGGCGGAATTCTGGGCCGACGCGGAATCGATGATGCGGTGATGAGTGCGCATGGCATTCAAATGATTGATATGGTAGTGGTGAATCTCTATCCATTCTCGCAAACTATTGCAAAACCAGATTGCGACTTAGAAACTGCGATAGAAAATATTGATATTGGCGGGCCGACGATGATCCGGGCGGCTGCGAAAAATCATCAAGATGTGGCTGTGGTGGTTGATCCTGCGGATTACGCGGACATCATAGCGCAATTGCAGCAAAATCAAGGAGCGTTGGAGCACGCCACGCGCTTTAACTTGGCGGTCAAATGTTTCGCACATACTGCAAATTATGATACCGCAATTAGCGTGTACTTAGCTAAAGTACAAACTGTTGGCTTTCCGCAAACCTTAAATCTGCAATTTGAGCATGTGCAAGATATGCGTTACGGGGAGAATCCACACCAGCAAGCCGCGTTTTACCGGGAAAAAAATCCTGAATCTGGCACGGTGGCGGCTGCGACGCAAGTGCAGGGTAAAGAATTATCCTACAATAATATCGCCGATACCGATGCAGCTTTAGAGTGTGTAAAAGCGTTCAGCGAACAACCCGCGTGTGTCATCGTCAAGCATGCTAATCCCTGTGGTGTGGCCGTGGGTAAATCGCTTTGGGAGGCTTATGATTTAGCTTACCAAACTGATCCTACTTCTGCTTTTGGCGGAATTATTGCGTTTAATCAAGCCTTAGACGCAGAAACTGCGGCTGAAATTATCAAACGCCAGTTTGTAGAAGTGATCGTGGCACCTAGTATTGCCGCTGAAGCTAAACAAGTTTTAAGTGCTAAGACCAATATCCGCGTTTTAGAATGTGGTCAGTGGGGGCTGACTCCCAGTGCTGTTTTGGATTACAAACGTGTTGGTGGAGGTTTGTTAGTGCAAGATAAAGATGTTGCTGATCTGTTGCCCGCAGATTTGCGCGTTGTAACTCAGCGTCAGCCGAGTGCATCCGAAATGCAAGATTTGTTATTTGCATGGAAAGTGGCTAAATTCGTTAAATCTAATGCGATTGTGTATGCTAAAAATCTAAGAACCATTGGTGTGGGTGCAGGTCAAATGAGCCGCGTGTATTCTGCTAAAATTGCAGGCATTAAAGCCGCCGATGAAAATTTGGAAGTTGCAGGTTCTGCGATGGCGTCAGATGCATTTTTTCCATTCCGCGATGGTATTGATTCTGCAGCGCAAGCTGGAATCCTAGCGGTGATCCAACCCGGTGGTTCAGTGCGTGATGAGGAAGTCATCGCAGCAGCCAATGAACACGGTATGGCCATGGTATTTACTGGCATGCGGCATTTCAGACATTAATTTAGCAACTGACTGGATTACATTTACTTTCACAGCGCGATCAGGGCTGAATCTGCGTGTTTAGTGCCTTCAACAGTGTGTTTTGTCAGGATCAGCATTGCAGTCAGTTTATGGCTTGCACTTCCTGGAGAGCGACTGTAAATGATAGTGCGGGTGCTTTTAGTGTTAGATATTTTTAGATTGCGATAGCAGATTTTACAAGAGATAGTATGAAAATTTTAATCGTTGGTAGTGGTGGACGCGAGCATGCTTTAGCATGGAAAGTTAGACAATCTCAGCAAGTTGAGAGCGTCTATGTGGCTCCAGGGAATGCAGGTACGGCTATAGAGCCGGGTATTATTAACCTAGACATTCCCGCAGAGGCGATTACTGAACTGCTTAACTTTGCATTACGTGAGCACATCGACTTGACCATTGTCGGCCCAGAGGCGCCTTTGGTGGCGGGGATTGTCGATCAATTCAGTGCCGCGGGTTTAAAGTGCTTTGGTCCTAGCGCGCAAGCGGCTCAGCTTGAGGGTTCCAAAGCTTTCAGTAAGGAGTTTATGATCCGGCATCATATCCCCACTGCTGAATTTCAAACTTTTACCGCTGTTCAACCTGCCATTGCGTATATTCAAAGCAAAGGCGCGCCCATTGTGGTCAAGGCGGACGGTTTGGCAGCGGGCAAAGGCGTTATTGTCGCCCAAACTGAAGCTGAGGCGATTGCCGCCGTGGAAGACATGCTGTCAGGAAATAGCTTTGGTGTCGCGGGAAGCCGAGTTGTAATCGAAGAGTTTTTACAGGGGGAGGAAGCGAGTTTTATCGTGATGGCCGATGGCATCCAAGCGTTACCCATGGCGACATCGCAAGATCATAAGGCGCGCGATAACGGCGATCAAGGCCCGAATACGGGTGGGATGGGGGCTTATTCACCTGCGCCCGTGGTCACTGCAGAAATTCATGCCAAGGTAATGCAAGAGGTGATTTATCCCACCTTAAAAGGTATGCTAGCGGATGGCATTCGTTATAGTGGTTTTTTATATGCTGGGCTGATGATTTCACCTGCGGGCCAAATTAAGGTTTTAGAATTTAATTGCCGCTTTGGTGATCCCGAAACCCAGCCGATAATGTTACGCTTGCAATCAGATTTAGTAGAACTCTGTCTGGCCGCTTTGCAAGGGACTTTAGAACAGACTCCAAGTCAGTGGGATCCCCGTCCAGCGCTAGGTGTAGTGCTCGCCGCAGATGGTTACCCTGATGCCTATACTAAAGGGATAGCATTACCGGATTTTAGTGCTTTAAATACGGCGACTAGTAAAGTATTCCACGCTGGGACTCAAAGCAAAAACGGTGTAGTGACTAGCACGGGCGGGCGGGTATTGTGCGCTTGTGGTTTAGGTGACAACTTACAAGCAGCGCAGCAGCAAGCCTATGATGTGTGTGCAAAAATTCAAACTCCAGGCTTGTTTTATCGCACCGATATTGGATTTAAAGCACTGCGTTAAGTCTAGAGCAACGCGATTTTATGTCATCAATAAAAATTTTGTGAGTACCACGGGGCTGTTTACACCCCAAAACTGGCTTTTAATTAGCGTGTAGATCTTGTTCGCTACAACGTAGAATTGCGTTGCTACAGCGCTATTGAACCTTCCATATACCATTACCTTAAGCCGCAGACATTGGTCGTGCTTAAGGTGATGGCCTTGCTGCAATGAAGTTGCTATATCTTCGCTTTCTTGCTATTTTCTGTGACCAGCAGACTTAAGCATTGCTTCGGGTTGTCGGCGTATTATGTAGTTCAGATACTTTAGGAGTTAATCACAAGATGGTCACAATCAATGCTAAGCCCCAATTGATGGGCATCTTAAATGTCACGCCTGATAGTTTTTCTGATGGCGGCCAATTTAATGACTTGAATACTGGCTTACAACACGCACAAAAAATGTTGGCGCAGGGTGTTGATATTATCGATATCGGGGGGGAATCAACCCGCCCAGGTTCTGATCCGGTTTCCGCTGCTGAACAGATAGCCCGTGTGATCCCGATTATCAGTGGCATTCGAACTGAGTTAGATTCAGAAATACCTATTAGTATTGATACAACGCTAAGTGAAGTTGCGGCGGCGGCTTTAGATGTCGGAGCTACCATGATCAATGATATTTCAGGTGGCTTACACGATAGTCAAATTTTACAGTTAGCCGCGCTGCGTAAAGTGCCGATTATTCTTATGCATTGTCAAGGCACTCCCAAAACCATGCAGGATAATCCGTATTATGAGGAGGTGGTTGCTGAGGTTAAGACCCATTTACAGCAGCGTGTTTTTGCTGCACTCAGTGCTGGGGTTCCGGCGCAGCATATTTTTTTGGATCCAGGTATCGGCTTCGGTAAACGCAAACAAGATAATCTGCAATTACTCGCACACCTAGAAGAATTGGTGGCGATGGGCTATCCGATTTTATTAGGCACCAGTCGTAAGCGATTTATGGGGACACTGTGTGATGTGCATGAACCCTTTGACTTAGTGACCGCCACGGCCGTCACTACGGCTTTAGGGGTGATGGCGGGCGTACAGCTATTTCGTGTGCATGATGTGAAAGAAAATCGACAAGCGATAGATGTTGCCTGGGCGATCAAGCAGGCTGAAAAAACAGCATCTTAGCGCTGCTGTTTTTTAGTCGTATGCAAGTATTTATCCGTGCCACGCTTTAGGAAATTAGTAAGTCTAGGTATTAAATAGTCTAAAACCCATGTTATAAGCGAAGGAGCTGGCATGGAGCTCAGCCCCTTCACTTTAACCTGCACTTAGGTCCGCTTATTTTGCAGCTTTTTTTCGAGACGCGGCCTTGGCTTCTTTGACTGGATCATTAACCACGCTAGTGGATGTCACTTCACGCCATGAAAGTGGGCCTGAAGGTCCTTCTGCTGAAATGGGGGTTGGCGTGGTGGGTGGGGGTGTAGTTGATGTTGGAGTGCTAGGTGATGTAGGTGATGTAGGTGATGTAGGTGATGTAGGTGTCGGTGGCGGCACTTTTCCGGTAACAATATCGGGGATGCCATTTGGCATGACTGCACTGATTGGATCAACTTGAATGGCAATCACGACATCATTAAAATCATGGGCAAAACCGGGTTCCCACAAACCGTAGTCATTAAAGTTGTCATTGCTCCGGTGTAAGTTTTCCATTCCTAACACTAGAATGCCATTAGGAATATCAGAAAATAATAAGGTATGTGCACTTAAATCGTTACTATTGGTAGGCTCTGGATTTAAACGCTTAATGGTTCTAAAAACCTGTTTACATTTATTTAAAATATTGCCGTGTACCCATCTTACTGTGCGCGGACAGTAAAGGCTAGTGGCATCCCAAAAATTTTGAATCAGGGAAAAGCCAATCGCATCACCTTTGCTGAATTTACCTAAGGTCACGGTTTTACCAAAACTTAATATCGGGACATTAGAGGGTTTCGGATAGGGGTAACTCATGGTGGAGTTAAAGTTAGGGAAAAAGATAGTATCTTTAATGTCTTTTTCCTTAATAGTGTTTAAATCTTCTTGTTTAAATTTAAAAAATGCTAAGGAGTTGTTCAAGCTTGTACTGGAGTAAACATAAGAGACTTTGATTGTGGCTTCGGCATTAAGAAAAATATTCGCCCCTAAATCATTTGCGAGCATTTGTTTAGTGACGGGCTTTAAGCGCACATCGGCTTGCTCGGGCAACATGTTAATTACTTTACTGGCTAGATCCCTTGGCAAGCTAATCGTTTCCAGCTTTTTAGGGACGCCAGTATAGGCATCAAAGGAATCTTTGCCATTGAGATAATCCCAAGGTGCCTTTTCACAAGAAGTTGTCGCCAAGCTCAGGGATGAAAATGTCATAGTATTCAAACAGAGTAGCGCAGACATCATCAAAGGTAATTTTTTGTTAGTGGTGATCATACAATTATCCTTAGTAAAAAAATTAAGTTGTCGATAAAAAGTAAATCTCTGTTGCTATCCTTCATAGCATAAGATTTTTTGGGTTTAGAAAAAACTCATTAAGTAAAAATCATTCGTAATTTATCAGTGGATAACATGCTTCATTAGGTGCTTTTAAGTTCACGTCCTAAATTTAGTGGATTTCAATTTTTTTGCTGAGTGGCTTATGATTTTTGTGATCTATAATACAAAAATTATGCCATGATGAAATTTTATGCTTATAAAAACATAGATTTATTAAAATTGAGTCTGCAGCCGTCACTACGCGCTATTTTGATAGTGGGTAATCCTTGTCTGCTAAAGAACTTTTTCTCAGCTGAATTCTTGCAAAACTAAACAAGGCTTAGGTATTTGGGGGTAGTTGTTGCTTCGGTTGAATTCATGATCCCGGGGGCAAAACATTTCTTTAATAACCTGAGTTCGGGATAACCTATCCTGTAATTAGGCAAGCACTAAACCAGTACATTGCAAATTCAATGACGGCTTTTTCTCTTGATAAGAATAAGAAATCAAAGCGCAGATG
>SXGT01669830.1_pt1 | contig 18023 bp, 11 predicted proteins | sample 3176221 | NCBI WGS metagenome assembly SXGT01 (sample SAMN11356862, study PRJNA531348) | freshwater metagenome | isolation source: freshwater sample F1-120 | place: China: Fuxian Lake, Yuxi | collected 2017-12-25
CCACGAGAACGAGGTGGCGCAGTCCGAGTGCTGCAACGGCACGGACTACGCGCACTACTGGATGCACAACGGCCTCCTCACGATGACCGGCGGTCAGAAGATGGGGAAGAGCCTCGGCAACGTCATCGGGGTGAAGGCGGCGCTGGCCGACTTCCCCGCCGAGGCGCTGCGGCTCTACTACCTCCAGAACCACTACCGGTCGCCGCTGCCCTGGAGCGGAGAGGCGCTGCCCGACGCGCTGGCGATGTTGGCCCGCCTCTACGAAGCCCGTGAGACGTGCGAGGCCATCGCCGCCGGCGAAGGCCCCGACCTGTCCTCGGCCCTGAAGGAGCTGGGCGAAGACGCTGCCGCGCTCCACGACCTCGCAGCCACCTTCGCTGACCGCTTCTACGAGGCGCTCGACAGCGACTTCAACACCGGTAAGGCGGTTGGGCTGGCGTTCCAGCTGGCGCGGGCGGCGAACCGCTTCGCCAACCACACGCGCGCGTCGAAGCGGGGCGCCGCGCTGGCCCAAGGGGCGCTCGCCGCGTTCGCGTGCATCGAGGGTGCGTTGGGCCTGTTGCAGATGCCGGTGGCCGCGTTCCACGAGGAGGTCAAGACGAAGCGGCTCCGCGCGATGGGCCTCGACAGAGAGCGCGTCGAGGCGGCGCTCGTCGAGCGCAAGGCGGCGCGCGAGGCCAAGGACTGGGCCCGCGCCGACGCCCTGCGCGCCGAGCTGGACGGCTGGGGGATCAAGGTCATGGACACCGCTCAGGGCGCCACCTGGCGGGTGGCGCTGGCCACCCCGGAGGCCTAGCAGGCACGTTGGGGCCCGGGTCAGGCCCGGCCCTCTTCGGAGAGCCACGGGACTCCGTGGGCGCGGCCGCGCCGAGGGCCCTCCCCAGTTGCGCCTCGAAGCGCTACGCTGCGGGTGTGTGGCGCGCCGTCACGTGTCCTAGCTGCCAGAGATCGCTCAAGGTCCCCGCGGACACGCCGGCGGGTCGCCGCGCGCGTTGCGCGGGCTGTCAGGGCGTCTTCTCGCTCGACGTGGCCCCTGTCAGGTCTCCGCCGGCCCCCCCCGTGGCGCCGCCCCGACCGATTCAGGCCCCCGGCCCTCCCCCGCACCCTCGGGAGTCGCGCGCTCCCGAGCCCCCAGTGGCCCCTTTTGAGGCACGTCCTCCCGCGCCCCCAGGAGCCCATCACGTGGCCCGCTCTCCTGCGCCGCCGGAGGCCCATCGCGAGGCCCGCGCTCCCGCGCCCCCAATGGCCCATCCCGCTGTGCGGCCTCCGGCGCCAGCAGAGGCCCATCGCGACGTCCGCGCTCCTGCGCCGCCGGAGGCCCGTCGCGAGGCCCGCGCTCCCGCGCCCCCAATGGCCCATCCCACTGTGCGGCCGCCCGCGCCAGCAGAGGCCCCTCGCGACGTCCGCGCTGCAGCGCCCCCAGTAGCTCCTCGGGAGGCGCCGCGCCCCGCGCCGGGCGTGACGCCAAGACCAGCCAACGCTCCCCCGCCGATGGCCGTCGCCCCCGCCCCGCCCGGCCGGCCTCCCGAGCGTCCGGTCCCAGCGCCGTTCAGGCCGCCCTCTCGATTGCCCGCGCGGCCGGTGTCGCGAGTGGCGATCCCGGCACGCGCGCTCGCGGAGCCGCTGCCGACGTCGCCGCCGCTGTCGCCCCGCGCTGCAGAGCCGAAGCCGTCGGGCGTCGGAGTCGGAGTCGAGGTCGGGGTCGGAGGAGCCCCCCTGGTCGCGCCGCCGGTGCAACCAGCGCTCCGAGCCCCGGCGGCGCCCGCAACCGCGCCAGCGCCCAGCCCGGTGGCACGGCCAGAGAGACCCGCCGTGGACCTGCCGATCGCGAAACCCGAAGCCCCGCGGGCCGGCCCCGCGCCCGCCGCCGAGCCGACGCCGATTCCCCGGCCCAGCCCTTCGAAGCCGGGCTTCGTGAAGGTGCCCACGCGGGCCGCGTTCCTTGACTTGAACAACCTGCCCGAGGCGTTGAAGGCGCTGCTGGGCCGCATCGGACCCGACGAAGCGGCGCCGGAACCCGCCGCTGCCGAGGCGCCGCGTGCTGGGCCGCCCGTCTCGCGAACTCAGCTCATCCGAAGGGCCTTCGGGCCAGAGGCGGTCGGGCGCCCCGAGCGCACACGCACCGGCGCGCGGGAGCTGCGCGCCATGCCCGATCCCAGCAAGACCTCCGTCAAGCGACGTCCCTGAGCTCAGGCCCCCTGGAGCACCCGGCCGCGCGGGCTGCCCACCAGCGCGCCATCGCGCATGGCGGGCTCGCCGTCGAGCACCGTGACCACCGGCATCCCGTGCACCACGGTGCCGTCGAAGGGCGTCCAGCCGCAGCGCGTCGCCATCTCGGCGACTGACAGCGTGTGCCGCCGTCCGAGGTCCACAATCGTGAGGTCAGCGTCCATGCCCACGCCGATACGGCCCTTCCCCCGGAGCCCATAGATGCGCGCGGGACCCGTGCAGACCAGGTCGACGAGGCGCTCGAGGCTGAGCCGCCCCTGGTGGACGTGCTCGAGCATCAGCGGGAGCAGCGTCTGAACGCCGGGCATGCCGGAGGGGCTCTCCGGGTAGGGGCGCGCCTTCTCGTCCAGCGTGTGGGGCGCGTGATCGCTGCCGATCACATCCACGAGGCCAGCGCGCACCGCCCGCCAGAGCGCCTCGCGGTGCACCGCCGTTCGGATCGGGGGGTTCATCTGCGCCAAGGTGCCTAGCCGGTCATAACACTCCGGCGCGGCCAGGGTGAGGTGCTGCGGCGTGACCTCGAAGGTGGCGATGCCGCGATGCCGAGCGAGGATCGGCACCTCGTCGGCGGTGGTCACGTGGAGCACGTGCACCGGCCGCCCCAGCGCCTCCGCCATGGCCAAGAGGCGCGCGGTGGCCTCGGCCGCCGCCGTGGCGTCGCGCCACTCCGGGTGTGAATGGACGCCCGTGGTGGTGAGGGAGCGACGCGCCTGCAGGCGAGCCTCGTCCTCGGCGTGCACGGCGACGCGGCGACGCCCGGAGCGCAGCACGCGCTCGAGGACCGCGGGGTCGTCCACCAGCAGGCTCCCGGTGGAGCTGCCCATGAAGACCTTTACTCCCGCGGCGCCCCGCAGAGCCTCGAGCGCTCCAAGTTGGTCTGCGTTCTCGGGCGTGGCCCCCACGAAGAACCCGAAGTGCGCCCAGCTCGTGGCTTCGGCGCGCGCCACCTTCCACGCCAGCAGCTCCGCAGTCGTCGTGCTGGGGCGGGTGTTGGGCATCTCCAGGAAGCCGGTGATCCCGCCAAGCACCGCAGAAGCGCTGCCGGTGCCGATGTCTTCCTTGTATTCGAGGCCCGGCTCACGGAAGTGGACCTGCGTGTCGATCGCGCCGGGCAGCACGTGCAGGTGCCGGGCGTCCAGGAACGAGGCGGCGCGAGCGCAGCTGAGCTCGCCCATCTCGGCGATGCGCCCACCCCGGATCCCGAGGTCGGTACGCACGGGGCCGCTGGGGGTGATGACCGTCCCGCCGCGAACGACGCAGTCGAACGAGAGCGAGCGGTTGAAATACGGATATCGCGCCGCGAGCGCGTCCGAGATCCGGGAGGCGTCTCCCGCGGCGCCGGCGTGATCGAGGAGGAGGCGCAACGTCTCCCGGAACGGCGCCGAGAGATCGTGGGGCTCGTGCGCCAGCTTGTGCCGCAGCTCCTCCAGGGTGAACCACTGCACCTCCGAGACCTCGGCCGGATCCGGCCGGAACGGACCGTCACAAACACCGGTGTAGACCACCGTGAACTCGAAGGACGTGGCAGCGCTGGCTTCGATCGTGCCCACGCGGGTGAGCGCAGTGGTGACGCCCAGCTCCTCTTCCAGCTCGCGCGGCGCGGTCTCGTCGTACCCGTCGCCGGAGGTGACGTGTCCCGAAGCCGACGCCGTCAGCGTGCCGGGGCACTCGTCTTTGGTGAGGGAGCGCCTCTGAAGCAGCAATCGCCCGTCGCTCCCGAAGAGCAGGATGGAGACGGCGCGATGCCGCAGGCCTCGCGCATGCACGGCGGAGCGCGGGAGCGTCGCGACGACCCGGTCCTCCTCATCGACCACATCGAACAGCTCTTCGACCACGGGTGACCTCCGGCGCGCGAGGATGCCGGGCCTGTCCGCGGATGTCACCGACCCGCCGGAAGATTCACGCACCGCGGGCGCCGACCGGACTCAACGCGGGCCGGCGGGGTCGAGCGGCGCCCGCCTTAGGGATTCGCCAGGAACGACGCGGTGAAGGAGGGCCTCGGCAGGGCCGGGTTCTGGAACAGCCGGTCCCGCCACTCCTCGTCCGTGAGCCGCGCTACGCCTGGCTCCTCGACCTCGTAGAACGACGTTGTCGGTCCCACGTAAGCCTTCACGCCCTCGCAGCTGTCGCGGGTGAAGACCATGACGTCGGTCCACCCCGTACCCACATGCAGTACCGCCGCCGGCGCCAGCGGGCCGTCCTCGTTCGGGTTCGTGTGGACGTCAGCGATGGTCGGGTCGAACTCGGTGATGCCTGCGGGGTCTGCGATGAGCTTTGGATACACCCCCGTGAACGACATGACGCACCCCTGGGACTCCTCGGCGATCCATCCGTCGGCCAACGCCTGCTCGGCGGCGTCGAACGGCTCGTCCGTCAGCTGCTTCTTGGCCATGGACTCGAGCTTGCCGGTCGCGTCGACCCACCGGGCCGCCCAGTCCGCGACATCGACCGACATCGCCGCGCGCTGTTCGGGGGAGAGGGTAGCCACCACGTCGGCGAGCCGGCTCGCCGCCCGACCGAGGCGAGCGTAGAGCGCGGGGTACGGCTCGACGTAGGCGTCTGGGAATTCGCATGCAGCGCCGCCGGTGTAGGACTGCTTGGCGTAGAGGATGGTGTCGTGGCGGAGCTCCGCCCAGCTACCGAGGCTCGTGTGGAGAGCTTTGTCGGACCACGCCGGCGTGGTCATGGCCTCGGGCGCGCCCGGCGGCAGCGCCGACAGCTCGCGGAGCCCGGAGAGCCACAAGTTGTAGACGCTGTTCTCCCAGAACTCGGGGCCGTGCGAGTCGGCCAGGAAGCGGATCGCGTGCAGGCCACCGGCGTACTGCCACGCCTCCAGCTCAGCGCCGAGGTGGGTGAGCGCGTGGTTGTGGCCGAGCACGAACATCGCGTCCAGCGAGCTGGGCAGGCGGCGCTGCGGCTTCTGCCCCTCTGGCGTCACGATGCGGTCGTAGACCACGTTGGACATCACGTGGGAGTCGATGACGTAGCGCTGCCCGAGCACCGTGAAAGCGATCGGCGTGGGAGTAACCTCCGCGGAGAACGGATCCGTGGCCAGGTAGTGGCTGCTGATCCGCTGCCGCCCGTAGGCACCGTTCTCGAGGATCGCGTGGACGTCCGTGAGGTCTCCGCCCGCGGTGGTCGCGTCGAGGCCCGCCTCCTCCACGAAGGCGTCGAGCACACGGAAGTCGAGGCTGTCGACCTCGCCCATGAGGGCGCCGATGAGGCGATCGGTCGTCTCCCAGTGCGTCCGGGCGCCACCGGCGTCGAGCGCCGCGCGGAGCATCCAGGCGGCCCGGATCTGCCGGTCGTTCCAGATCGGCGCCCCGCTCATCGGATCGAATTCGCGGAACCTCAGGTCCACGCGCCCGAGCCACATCACCGCCTTGAAGTAGCGCTCCAGCTCCTTCGACTCGGTGTAGTGCCCGCGGGGCTCGAACTGGCTGAAGTCCTCGACGCGCGACGCCCCGAAGAGCTCCACGTTCTGCAGCCGGAGCCCGGCGACGTGCCCGAGGAAGGCCTCGACGCCCGCGGTCAACGCCCCATCGATCGGGGGGACGAGCTGGCCCGCTAGCAGCGACCGCGCCACGGACAGGTAGAGGTCGAGGTCAGCCTTCGCGTCGGCCAAAGGGCCCTCGGTGGCGATGTCTCCGAGCGCCTCGTGGGTCCCGCGGAGCATCGCCTCGACAGTGCCGGTCAGGGCAGCCACCTCCATCTCCTTCAGGACGGTGTCGAAGCTCTGGTGCAGCGCGTGGAGCAGCGAGTCCGAAGTGATGAGGAGAGGCAGGTGCGCCTTGTAGACCTGATGAAACACCGTGGATGGCGTCGCCTCGTGCCGTCCGAGCACGACGAAGCCGTTCTCCGCCAGCTTCGCGCGGTCGCCGTCCGTCAACGCGAGGGTCGTGGTGATCTGATCGAGGAGCGCCGCCGCGAGCGTATCATAGGTGAGCGAGGCCGCCTTCGCTGGGCTCGGATACTCCGCCAGGAGACCGGCCGCGGTCATCGTCCCGGCCTCTGCGAGCACCGCCGCGAACTGCGTGCTGAAGGCCTTCTCCTGCTCGCTGAGCGTGCCCGGACTGACAGGGGCCGGAGTCACGGCGTCTTGACTCCCAGCGTTGCCCGCGCTCGGCGCTTCCGCGCACCCGAGGGCCACACCCGCCAGAACCCACCACCGCTTCGACGTCGTCTTCACAGCAAGCCTCCTTCTGCCCTGCAAGCAACGCGAGGGCCCTCGAGGCGCGGAGCGACAGCACCAAGCGTGCCAGGACGCCCGACCGGAGCGAGCCGCGTGCCAGTCGGGCACTACCGGCGGCGCCGCCCGTCGCCCATGCGGAGTTTCTCTACAGTGCGCAATGCGTTTGTCAGCACGGCGGCGTGCCCAGGCCCGCCGGAGGCGCCCGCTGGCGCGCTGGACAGGTGGCGATTGTCACTCGCAGGGCGGAGCGGCATCATCACGCGCCATGGCTACACCCCGACACCTCCTGATCACTGGCGCCGGCACCGGCATCGGCCGCTCGGTCGCCCTCGAGCTCGCCCGCCGCGGCGCGTCGCTCACCCTGGTGGGGCGTCGCTACGAGCCCCTGCTGGCCACAGCGGCGGACTGCATGGAGGGCGGCGCTCAGGTGGTGCTCCCGGTGGCTGCCGACGTGCGCGATCGCGGTGCGCTCACGGCGGCCATCGCCGAGGGCGCCGAAGCGAACGGCCCGTACCACGGGGTGGTCGCCAACGCGGGTGTCGGGGGGCCCAATACAGCCGAAGACGATCGGTGGGACGACATCCTCGCCACCAACCTCACCGGCGCCTACCACACCGCCCGCGCCGCCCTGGAGCACCTGGCGCCCACCGGCCCACGCCACGTCGTCTTCGTCTCCTCCGTGCTCGGCCGGATCGGCGTCGGGGGCTACACCGCCTACTGCGCCTCGAAGGCCGGGCTCCTCGGCCTCACCCGAGCGCTCGCGATGGAGCTGGCGCCGCAAGGGGTCTTCGTGAACGCGGTGTGCCCCGGGTGGACCGACACCGAGATGGCGCGAGACGGCATCCGCGGGATCGCCGCTGCCACGGGTCAGTCGTACGACGCCGCCCTGCAGATGGCGATGCGCGACGTGCCCCTTGGCCGCATGAGCACGGCCGAGGAGGTCGCGCGCGTCGTCGCGTGGCTCGTGGATACGTCCACGGCGGGCGTCACCGGGCAAGCCGTCGACGTGAACAACGGCGCGTGGATGGGGTGAGGGTCGTCGTACTCCTGGCGGCGCTCGGATGTGCGTCCGCCGGCCCCCGGGAGCGGCGCGCGGAGGCGCTGCTGGACCTCGAGGACGCCAGCCGACGCGAAACGGCGGGCGAGGTCCTGGCCGAGCTCGATCTCTTGGAGGACGACCCCGCGGCCGCGTTGGAGCGCGGCGCGTTCACCTCCGGCCGCGGTCGACTGATCCGGGCCCTCGCAGCAGACGCCCTGGGTGACCCGGCGCTGGCGGTCGCGGAGCTCACGGCGCTGGTCGACGATGCGCAGCGCTCCGACTTGGGCTCCGAAGCCGCCGCGCCCACGCCCTTCGGCGCCCCGCGGGTGGCCCTTCACTGGCTTTACGACAACGCCGAGCTGGTGCCCGCAGGATGGTCACCGCGGGCGAGGGGACGGCCGGCGTCGCGGCTGAGCGCGCGCCTCGCGCGGGCGCCCGCCCCCCCCTTCCCCGCCTGTATCGGCAGCGTTGACTCCGCCACGCCGCGCGTCGACACCCTCCGGGGGCGCCCGATGCCGGCCATCGCGTGCGAGCCGAGGACCGCCGACAGACGCGACGGCCTCCCGCTGGGAAACAGCGGTCGCGGCAGGTATCGGGCGGTGTTGGGCCCGGCGTCCGAGGCGCTCTGGGTCGAGCTGCGGCTGCCCACGGAGGTGGCCACGCTGCGCGTGCTCCCTCCGCGCTCGGCCGATGGGGGCGAGGAGCGCCCCACGACGCGACAGCTCGCGCGCCGCCTGGCCGCCGGCGAGTCGCTCGAGGTCGTGGGCGTGGCAGACACCGCGTGGGCCCACGTCGGGCTCAGCGTCTACGCGGGCGAGGAGGACCCCATCGAGGCCCACGCCCCGCCCGACGATGGGCCGGCCGACTGGGTGCAGGAGCTGGCAGTGGCCCTGGACGCTCGGGAGGATCCGGCCGCCTTCGCGGTCCATGTCCGCGCGTTGCGCGAGTCGTCGCCCACGTTGGCAGCGGCCGCCGCTCTCGTACCAGGGGAGCGCTCCACCTTACGCCACACGGCCTTCCGGCGGAGCGAAGCGGACAAGGCGCGGCGCGACGGGCGAAGCAGCGCGGCGCGCCGGCTCGCCGAGGCCCTGTCCGCCAGCCGCGACCCACGGGACATTCTATTGGCCGCGGCGATCCTCGGTGAGCTCGGGCTCGTCGACGCAGCGCGGGCGGCGCTCGGCCGGGCGCAGCGCCATGCCCCCACGTCCTGCGCCCCGGCGAGGGGACGGCTGGAGCTCGAGCTGGACGCGGTGAAGCTGGGGGGATCCCTCGAGCTCCCACCGGGCTGCGAGCACGAGCCGCGGATCGCGCAGCTGCTCGCAGCGGTCGCGGCAGACACTCAGGCGATCGGGAGCCCCGGAGACGAGCCGCTCGCAGCGATCCGTCTCCTCGAGCGTCGGGGCGACTCCGCGGGCGCGCTGGCGTTGGCCCACCGCGCGGTGGAGCAGGCGCCCCGAGACCCGAAGCTGTGGCTGGCGCTGTCGGGCCTGCTCACGCTGGCTCGTGACACCGTGGGCGCCGACGCTGCGGCGCTGGCGCTCTGGCACGCAGCCAGCGGCGAGCTCGAGCCGAGGCTGGCTGCCCTGGCGCGGGGGGTGGGGGCCGAGCTCCTGGCCCTCAGCGGCTCAGTAGAGGCGGCGCTGGCGCAGGCGGTCCCCACGGAGCTCATCGTCGGCCGCTCGGCCGTGGTGCTGCTCGACCATGCGACAACGCTGAGGTTCCAGGATGGTCAGGGCCTCCACCACATCCGCCAGGCGCTCCGCCTCCTCGACAGCGCCGCCGTGGAGGCGTACGGGGAGGCCGACGTCCCCGCGAACGCTGTGCTACTGCTCGCCGAGACGCGCAAGCCAGACGGCGCCCGGCTCGTACCCGAGCGGATCGACGAGAAGGAGTCGGTCTCCTTCCCCGCGCTCGAGCCGGGCGACGCGATCGTCCTCGAGTACCTCACCCCGCTGGTGCCGGATCCCTTTCTTGGTGGTGGCTCGATCGAGTCCCCCTTCGCGTTCGACCTCTTCGACGTGCCGGTAATGGAGTCGTGTTACCGCGTTCTGGCGCCGCGGAACCGCGCGCCGGTGGTCCGTGCCGAGGGCGCTCAGGTCGCGCCGCTGAAGCTCCCGGACACGCCCTTCTTCGCGCCGCTGGCAGGCCAGGAGGCTTGTAAACGCCGCAGCCCGGGGGTCTCCGGAGAGCCCGAGGCCGCTGCCCCGCTTGCCGCGCTCAGCCAGACCCGCACCGTGTGCCTCGGGTCGTCGAGCGCGCCCTGTACCGACTCGCCGAAGGCGGTCGCCGAGCTGCTCCTCGAGGCGGCGCTGCCGCTCCTGCAGCCCGACGCGGCGCTGAGCGCGCTGGCCGCCACGATCCGGTCGGCCGGGGACGACAAGATCGGGGCGCTCTGGCGTGCCGCGCGGGCGTTGGAGGTGGACGAGGGCGCGTGGCTGTCCGTCCCGGCCTCCACTGCGCTCGCGACGGGCCGCGGCGAGCGCGCGGTGCTCGTGTGGGCCTTGGCGCTCGAGGCCGGCCTCGACGCCGAGCTGGTCCTGGCGAGGCCGGTGGACGGCGGCGCCACCACGCTAGACCGGGCCAACCCGCGCCACTACTCGGCGCAGCTCGTTCGAATCGTCGACCCGAGCCGCGCCCGGCCGTGGCTACTGGACCCGGAGTTCGCGATGCTCGCGCCGGGCCACGTGTCTCCCCGAGTCTTCGGGCAGCCGGCGCTCCGCCTCGGCCGAGCCGACGTAACGCCGTGGATCGTGCCGCGGCAGAGCGAGTCCGCCGAGCGAACGGTCCGCGTGGAGCTGGACCTTCAACGCAACGGCAGCCTCCGCGGGACGTGGCGAGAGGTCTCGCGCGGCGCGGACGCGATGGCGTGGCGGTCGGCGCGCACGGGCCTCGACAAGGACAAGTGGCGGGACGCGGTGGCCTCGCTCCTCGAGCCGCTGCTGCAGGGCGCGGAGCTCCAGCGTTTCAAGACCGAGGGCCTCGCGGGCGACGGCCCGGTCGAGGCCGAGCTCCGCTTCACCCGCGGCCCGCGAGAGGGACTGGAGTTAACCCTGTTCCCGATCGAGCTCGCCAACCGCTGGGCAAGCCTCGAAGCGCGACGCTCCGACCTGCTCCTCGACGTCAACGTGGTCATGGATCTCGAGATCGTCGTACGCGGGGAGGGCCTCTCGGAAGCGCCACCGGACGTCCACCTGACGTGGCGCCCTGGCGGCGACTCCGTGGGCGACGGCGCCCGAGGCGCCAGCTACAAGCGCTCCGTGGTGCACGAGGGGGGCTCAGTGCGGGTGCGCCGCGAAGTCAGGATCCACCCAGAGCGCATCGCGCCCGTGGACTACCCCGCCTTTCGGACCTTCGCGCTCGCGGTGGACCAGGCGGACGTGGTCACGGTCGCCCACCGCTCCGAGGCCGACGCGGCGTCCGCGGGCCCGGGTCCCCTTGCGCGGCCGGCAGGCGGGCGCTAGGTTCCGCGCGCTGTTTATGCCTGGGGAGCCACCCCCAGGTCCCCGGGCAGCCGGGCCGGGAGTCCGGCCACGAGGCATGCCTGGGGGCGCCGCCGCCGGCATCACTCGGAGACCACCTCATGCCCTGCCAACTCGAAGTCACGTTCACCGATCGCCTCAAGCAGGCCATGAGGGACAAGGACGCTCGCCAGCTCGAGGTGATCCGCGCCATCAAGGCGAAGATCCTGCTCGCCAAGACGTCCGAGGGGTTCTCCGGCGAAGTGGACGACGCGCTCTGGCTGAAGACCATCGCAGAGTACGTGAAGGCCATGAGCAAGGCGCGCGAAGAGTTCGTGAAGGTGGGCGAGAGGGCCGCTGAGAACGCGGAGCGGCTCACGTACGAGATCGACTACCTGAGCGAGTTCCTCCCGAAGCGCCTCGGCGAGGCCGAGACCCGCGCCCTGGTCGAGCAGGTGATCGCCTCCACGGGCGCCACCTCGAAGAAGCAGATGGGCAAGGTCATGGGCACGCTGATGAAGGACCACAAAGACGCCGTGGACGCTGATCTCGTCCGGCGCCTCGCCGAGTCGCTGCTACCCGCCTGAGCAATCGGCGGCAGCCGCGCGGGGAGCCCCCGCGAGGCCTATTGCCCCGTGAGCGTGGCCAACACGCCGAAGTGGTCGCTCGGAAAGAGCCGCGGCTTGATCGCGGTGTTCATCACCACCCGGGCCGTCCGGCCACGGAGCCCCCTCACCACCACGCGATCCAGGCGGCGCGACGGCTCTCCCGCGAGGCTGCCGGCCTTGGCCATGGGGTTACGCTCCCGATCCCAGGTGAAGCCGGGGAGCTTCGGGTGCAGGTCCCGGAACACGTCCACCCAGCCCGGAGCGCGGAGCACCGACTCCTCGGACTCGCCGTCGCCGAAGTTGAGATCCCCGGTGAGGACCACGGGACCGTCGTGCGTCGCGGCCGCCGCGAGCAGCTCCTCGAGCTGGGCCGCGCGCTGCTTGTGGTGTTCGAGCTGGAAGTCGAGGTGGGTGGTGAGCACGAGCCACGGCTTCTGGAAGCCGGGGACCTCGATCACCGCGCCCAAGCCCATGCGACGCCGGTTGTTCCGGAAGGGCACCTCCACGACGCGTACGATCGGCCAGCGCGAGAGGATCGCCTGCTGGTACCCCCCGGGCGTACCGCGGACCACCCGGTGAACGTGCCCGGGGAGCACCCCGTCCACGGAGCTCTTCCCCCCGCGAACGGCCACCTCCTGGAACGTGGCGATGTCGGGCGCCAACACCTCGAGCTCCGCTCCTATCGCGGCATAACGCGCGGCTGGCTCGGTGAAGCCCTGGTAGACGTTGAGGGTGACGAGGGTGATGAGCAGCTCCATAGACGCACCACAATGCCGCGTTCCGGCCCGCGTGTCAGGGCATCGGCTCCCGGCCCGAGCCCGCAGCGCGCACAGGCGCGCGGGTTGCGAGACGACCCGGCGTGCGGTTGACTCCGGGCCATGTGGACCCTCGCCCTCGCTCTCGCCCTCTCGATGGCGCCCCCTGTGGCGCCCCCTGAACGAAGCACAGCCGAGCTCATTCTGGCGCTGCCGGCGTGCGAGTCGCTCGAGTGCGACGCGGCGAAGGCGCTCCTGGAGCGCAAAGCCACGCCCGAGCTCCGGAGCGCGCTGTCCCACCTCAATGAGCTGGTGCGCTTCTGGGCCACAGGGCTGCTCGGGGAGCTCCGCGACCGCGAGGCCGTTGAGCCCCTGGCCACTTGCGCCGGTTTTACGCTGAAGGGAGACGCGATCTCACCCCCTCCAGAAGCGTCGGTGCGGGTCCGGGCTGGCGCTCTTTACGCGCTGGGGCAGCTCGGTGATCTTCGAGCCACACCGGTCCTCACCGCTGCCCTGCGCCACAAAGACGTGAACCTGCGGATCGGGGCCACCCTCGGTCTCGGGCTCCTCCGCGACCCTGCGTCAGCGGACGCGCTCCTGGGCGCGCTCTCGGACAAGGACGACGAGGTCCGAGGCTTCTCCGCGGCGGCGCTGGGCGACCTGGGCGAGGTGCGGGCCGTCGCCCCGCTCGCCCTTCGCCTCCGCGAAGACGTAAAACCGGGGGTGCGCGCGCTGGCGGCTGGCGCCCTGGGCCTCCTCGCGGGTGGGAGCCCCCCCCAGACAACGGCCCTCGACGCCCTGCTGGCGGCGCTGGAGCAGGACGAGGATCCCGAGGTGCGGGTGGAGTGTGTGCGGGCGTTGACCGGGAACGCTGGCGCGCGGACAGCCCTCGAGAAGGCGAAAGGTCAGCCCGACCCTGTTGGGGCGGCGGCGCGCGCCGCGCTCGAGGCTCGCTGACCGCGGGGTACCACGCCGAACAGTCGGCGTCCGCCGCCCTGCGCCGCCCTGGGCTAAGTTTGACACAGCGACTCGCGGTAGCTTTCATGGCGCGCCATGAAGCCTCTGCTCGTCGTTATCGTCGCGGCCCTCGCGTGCTCGAAGTCGCCTACCCCCGAGTCCGTGCCTCCCACGGCGCCGCCCACCCCCGCCGAGGCGGGGACGCCACCGCCCAGCGCGGCTCCCGAAGCCGGGGCTGCGGCTGCGGCCGAGCCCGTGGCGGAGCCTGCCGCGGCCAACCCGGCCAACGCGGGCAAACCGGCCAACCCGGCCAGCCCCACCGAAACAGCGCCCGAGGCGGTACCAGCGCCACCGCCGGCGCCGCGCCCCGGCCTCGCGCCGCTGGCCGCGCTGCCGGAAGTGCCCGAAGAGATCCTCCCGCTGGTCGCCCGGCGCGCCGCGATGAGCTGTCCCGAGGGCGCAGCGCCCTGCCCCGCCGTGCTCTCGCTGGCCGCCAAGATCGAGGCCGAACCGGCCGAAGCAAAGACGGTGGTCGAGTCCGGGACGGATCAGGAGAAAGCGGCGATGCGGCGCGCGCTGGCCCACGTCCGCGCCGAGGCGTGTGACGAGCTCGTGATCGGCGCGTTGTTCGATTCGTCGGGCGCGCTGGACGCCACCATCGCCGAGCGCGTGCGGTTCTTGCGAACGAACGCCGCGGTGAAGCCGCTCTTGCAGCGGCTCCCGAAGACCGCCGGAGAGGAGACGATCGCCATCCTCGACACCCTCGGCGCAATCGGCACCGAGGACGCGAAGAAGGCACTCCTCGCAGCCCTGGACGACAAGACGCTGGCTCCGTACTGGGGCGAGGTGTGCCGGAACGTGGCTCGTAACGCCCCGATGGCTCCCGCGGTGCTGACCCGCATCCAGGAGGTGGGTCAATCGCTGGCGGCTACCGAACGTCAGGCCGAGGGCTGCCGAAACGCCGAGGCCGCGCTCCGCATGCTGGAGAGCGCCGGCAGCCTCATCTACAACGTGGCCGGGCGCCAGGAGGCGCACGGCAAGATCCTGGTCCGGCAGCGGCGCGATGCGCCCCACCTCCTCGACGTATCTCTCGCCGCCAGCGCCGACGCCACCTGCGAGGCCCCGGGAGAGCTCCACACCACCTTCGTGGTGAGCCTCGGAAGGGACGGCCGACCGGTAGTCGGAGCGGGGATCCCGGCAGCGTTGGGCGAGGGGCCCTCCGGCCAGCGCTCGGTTTACTTCCTCCGTTTTGACACGTTCGAAGGGGACAACGCAGGTGGCTCGGTAACGGGGCGGCTCTACGCCACCCGTAACCGTGACGGTGACCAGCCCCACCTCATCGTCTCGGGTCCATTCGACGGCGTGCTCTGCGGGCAATGACCTGCCGGGCTCAGCATCAGGTTTACCGAACATGACTCAGCGCCAGCCAGCCTCAGTCCGCCTCCTCCCGCTGCTCGAAGCCGTGTGGGCACAAGAGCGCTCAGAGTTCACAGGGCTGCTGCGGATCATCCTGCCAGGCGAGGAAGCTCGGCTCTACTTTCGCGCCGGTGAGCCGCGGTTGTGTGCTGGGGCGGCCACCCACTACTCACTCGGCGCCTGGCTCCTGCGCTCCGAATCGGTCAGCTCGAGCGATCTCAAGGCGCTCACTGAGCGGGCAAGCGCCGAGGGCGTGCGCCTCGAAGAGCTCCTCGTGCGGGAGGGTCGGTTCAGCCCGGAGAAACTGCGCGCGGCCCAAGACGCCATGAGCCACTTCACGTTCGCAGACCTCGCAGTGCGGGCCGAGTTCACCCTCGAGCCGCGCCCAGGCGATCCGCCGCGCATCGTGGACAACTTCCGGCTCGACCCCGTCCGCGCGATCCTCGAGTACACCGCGCGATGGGAGCGCGAGCCCCCGAGGGTCCTCGGCTCCTTTATCCGGGGGCCTAACTTCGACGAGCGTCGAACCGCTATGGAGCGGGTCTTTACAGGGATCGGCGAGAACATCATGCAGCGGCTCGAGCAGGGGCCGGTGACGCCCCCTACCCCACCAGACGCCCCGCAGCGCGGCGGCGTCGTGGTCGGCGCTGCGAGCCCAATGCACCGCACGCTGCTCGGCGCGGTCCGCGTAGGCGCAGCCGCCCTAGTCCCCGTGAGGGTCGAGGCCCCGGATGCCTCGGCGCCCTCCCGGCCCGAGGCGGGACCTTCGGTCCTCGTGGGCCCACGGGTCGCGGCGTTCGAGCTCAGCGGACTTGCGGCGCGCCTCGCGGAGGAGGGCCTGGCGCCACGACCGGTCGTGGCCCCCGCACGCGCCACCGTCGTCCGATCGTCGCTTCCCCCGAGCGCGCCGCCGCCACCGCTCGCGGAGCTCCCTCCGCTGCAAGCCACCCCGCCACCGAGCGGCGAAGACGACCTCACCGAAGCCCTCGAACGCGCCGTGCGCGCCGCCGCGGAGTCGGAGATCGACGAGGGCGAGGTCTTCGGCGTGCATATAGAGGACTCGAAAGCGCCGCGCGCGAAGCCGGCCGAGCGGGCCCCAACCACCACAGCCCCGAGCATCCGTCAATCGGGCGCCACCAGCCGTCCTCCAGCGGAGACCCCGCGGCCCGCGGTGGAGGCGAGACCATCGGGGGTGGTCGTGCGCTCCAGCGCCCCGCGCACCCGTCCCTCCGGGGGACAAGGAGCGGTCGCGGCGCTCCTGCCACCTGCACCCCCGCGGCCGTTGAACCCCCAATACGCGGCGCTAGCCGACTTCCGTGAGCTGCTCGCCCGAGCCGGGCCGCTCGAGGCGCTGGGCCAACCTCCCGGCGCCCTGCTGTCGTCGCTCAAAGAGTCCTTCGTGACGCTGCGCTCCCGGTTCGACCCGGCCAACTTCGGGGAAGGGGGACCGGGGGTGGCGGCCATGGCGCGCGACGTCACGGAAGCGCTCGAGCGGGCGTACTCGGACCTTACGTCGCGCGAGACGCGCGCCGCGATCGAAGCCGCAACCGGCGGGCTCTCGTCGCTGGAGCTCTCGAGCTACTTCGCCGCCGACGGGCTGTACCGTGAGGGCCGACGCGCGCACGCCGCCCGCGACCATCGCGCAGCATACAGCGCCTTCCAGCGCGCCTCTCAGAGGTACCGGAGAGAGCCCGAGTACGCGATGTGGGCCGCACAGGCGCTCTGGGATCTGAGCCAGCAGGAGAACGGCGGCGCCGTCAGCGACGTGGCGTTCGATTCGATCCAGCGACACCTCGATGAGGCGCTCGAAGTCGCGCCCTCTTATCAGGCGGCGCTCCTGCTCTTCGCCCGCCTCGAGCTGGAGCGGGGCCGGCCCAACGAGGCGCTCGCCCGGTATCAAACCGTGCTCGAGTTCAACCCTGCGAATGTCGAGGCAAAGGCGGCAGTCAAGGAGCTCGCGGAGTACGCTCAGCCGGTGAGCAATACCGGCAAGATCCTCGGCAGCCTGGCGGCCCGTCTCGTGCAGGGCTTCAAGAAGGGCGAGGGATGATAATTACGCTCACCATCGTGAGGGACGGCAACAGGGAAGCGCTCCGCTTCGCAGACGCCACGGTGATCGCGCTTGGGCGCGCCGCGGGCAACACGCTGCGGCTCTCCGACGCGAAGGTCTCCAGCCTTCACGGTGAGCTGGTCCGCCGAGGCCAGCGATGGGTCTATCGCGACCTGCGCTCGACCAACGGCTCGTGGCACGAGCGTGACGGGGTCCGGACGCCAGTGGACGGCGTGGCCACGCCGGAGATCGCCCTCGCGAACGGCGACCGCCTCCTCCTCGGAGATGCGGCGGAGCCCGTGGTCCTCGAGGTCGGACTGCCGGACGATGTGCCCGCCGCCGCCCCCCGTCCCACCGGCGAGCACACGGTCGTGGCACGGCGTGGGATCCCCACCGACGACGCCGTGGCCGAAGGTCTCCTTGGCGCGTCCAGCCCGGAGACCGCCCGCCTCCTGCGGCTCCTGCGGGAGATCGCCGCCGAGGAGGACCTCCCGGGGGCCTTCGCGTGCGTCTCGGATTATCTGTTCGAAGGGGTGCCGGCGGCCACACAGCTGCTGCTGGTGCTCGAGGACGAGCCGACCCTCGTGGGAGCCCGCGGCCGCGACCCGGTCGAGTCCGGCGCCGTGCGGTACCCGCGCGGCCTCGTGAAGGCGGCGATCGAACAGCGCGAGGCGCTCAGCGCGGTGCTCGGGGACGAAGAGACGAACGACGAGAGCCTCGCGCGTGTCGGGGCCACCGGCGCGATCGCAGCCCCTCTCAACGCCGCGCGCCCGGCGGACGGCACTCTCGTCGTGCTCCTGGACACAGCCCCCGCGGCAGCCGACCTAGACCGGATGGCGGCCCTCGGAGCGCAGCTCGGCTCCGCCTTCACCACCACGCGCCTCCTCCGTCGCCTCCGCGCGGTGGAGCGGCGCCTACGCGAGGAGAACCGGGCGCTGCGCTCCCAATCCGAGGTCGACGCCACGTTCCCGGAGATCATCGGGCGCTCCCCCTCCATGCGAGCCGTCTTCGACGCTATGCGGCTGGTCATGGACACCGACGCGACGGTCCTGGTGCTCGGTGATACCGGCTCGGGCAAGGAGCTCGTGGCGCGCGCGCTCCACGACAAGTCACGCCGCAGCAGCCGTCAGTTCGCAGCAGTGAACTGCGCGGCGCTCTCGGAGAACCTGCTCGAGAGCGAGCTGTTCGGGCACCTCAAGGGCTCCTTCACGGGGGCCGTCGACAACAAGAAGGGCCTCTTTCAGGTGGCCGACCGCGGCACCCTCTTCTTGGACGAGCTAGGCGAGATGTCGCTCACGCTGCAGGCGAAGCTGCTGCGC
>SXGT01670273.1_pt1 | contig 18020 bp, 16 predicted proteins | sample 3176221 | NCBI WGS metagenome assembly SXGT01 (sample SAMN11356862, study PRJNA531348) | freshwater metagenome | isolation source: freshwater sample F1-120 | place: China: Fuxian Lake, Yuxi | collected 2017-12-25
TCAACCATTGGCGCCGATTACGGCTGTGCTACGAAAAGTGCCAGGCCCATATCCAAGGCTTTCACCAACTGGCTGCCGCCTTGATCTGTTTCAAGCGCTGGTCGCAAACCTATCCATACACTGAGTTTTGAAACAGCTTCTTAGCAACCCCATGTCTTCGTGTGGAAAGTAGTCGTGGAGGATCAGGTACCCATCCTCGTCGAATTGGCGGATCTGTGCGGTGCTCAGTTGGTGCGCTCCCATGCAAACCTCCTGTATTGTTGGGCTTTGGTTGCCGGCGCAATATACACAGAAAAACCGCGCTCCAAAACCGGCGGCGCGGCGCTTCTGCAAATCTCCCTTGACTTTTGGGCGGTTCTGAACTTATTTAGGCTTGTTATAAGTTTTTGTTTATCAGCTACTAATGCTGTGTGCCGCCAAAATCCACAGCAGCGTGAGAGGAGGTGTCCCCTTGCAGACCATCACCAAAAAAGATCTCACCGGCTCGGTGGCCGAGGCCATCGGCTGCAAGAACAACACCGCTGCCAAGATGATCGACAGTCTCTTCGAGGCGATGCGGGAGAACCTGATCCAGGGCAATCGCATCGAGATCAGGGGCTTCGGCGTTCTCGAGGTGAAAAACACCCAGCCCAAGCCGGCGGCGCGCAACCCGCGCACCGGCGAGATCGTCTATGTGCCGGCCCGGCGCAAGACCCACTTCAAGCCGGGCAAGCAGCTCAAAGAGGCCCTGCACCAGTCGCGCGAGGAAACGCCTCCTCCAGCCTCGCCGGCCACTCCCTGATCATTCGCGGGCCTGGCGCGTTTTCCCCCGGCCAGTGCGTTTCACCTTGGCCGGCCGGCCCGTGCGCGCCGATTCCCAGGCGGCCTCGGTCAGCTCGATGACCCGCAGTCCGCACACCGGCGGCACCTGCACGCTGTCGCGGCCCAGGATGGCGTCGACGAAGTTGCGGTCCGGGGTGGTGCCCCCGGGCAGGTTGGCCGGGCTGTGGCTCTCGTTGGACAGGGCGGTCCTATAGGTGATCTCGCCGTTGCGCAGATAGATCACCGCCTTGCTGCCCCAGATGGTCAGATCCTCCCACATGCCGTTGGCCGGCGAATTTCCCACCACCGAGATATTCCCCAGGGCCCCGTTCCTGAAGCGCAGGGAGAGGGCCGAATTGATATCCACCTCCGATTCGAAGTTCTGCTGAAAAGCCTGCACCTCCTCCACCTCCAGCCCCGTCATCCACAGCAGGATATCGAGCAGGTGACTGCCCGAGTCGTTCAGTTGTCCCCCACCCGACAGCGCCAGCTGCTGCCGCCAGCTGCCCACCGTGAGGGCCAGCCAGTTCTGATCTTGTAGTGCCGAGATGAACTGGATCTCGCCCAGTTCGCCGGCCAGGATCTGGTTGCGGATATAGCGAAACTGCGGGGCCAGGTGCCGCTGGTAGGCGATCATCAAAATCTTTCCCTGCTGCTCGGCCTTTTCGATCACCTGATGGGCGTGTTCGACGCTGCAGACCATCGGTTTCTCGGTGAGCACGTGTAAGCCCTTGTCGAGGGAGGCCATGATCTGCTCGAAGTGCAGGGTGTGGGGCGTAGAGATCTCCACCGCGTCCAGCCCCACCTGATCGAGGAGTTGGCGGTAATCGGTGAAGGTGGGCACCGCTGCCAGCGCCGGGTACCGCTCCTGCACTCTGGTCAAACTTGCCTGGCTGGTGTCGCACAGGGCGGCGACTTCCACCTCGGGCATCTCCAGGGCGCGGCCTACATGCCCGGTGGCGTTGCCGCCGCAGCCGATGAATCCCATGCGGATCTTGCTCATCATCTTCCTCTTTCTTCGTCGCTTTGAGAGACTGCCGGCCTTTGGCGGAAATTGCCGTAGGTCTGGCAGGTGTGGTGGTAGGTTTCGTAGAACTCGAAGGGGATCTCGGGGCTGATGGAGTGGGTGCCGATCACCAGCCCGCCTTGCTGGCCCAGGTCGATCAGCTCGCGGGCCTCGGCTTCCACCGCTGCCGCCGGGCCGTGCACCAGGGTATGGGTGTTGCACATGCCGCCGGTGAGGATCAGGCGGGGGTAGTGGCGGCGGATGAGCGCGGCATCCATGCCGGCCCGCTTTTCGAGCGGGTTGAGCCCGTCGATGCCGGCCTCGACCAGCATATCGAGGATGGGCAGGATATCGCCGTCCGAGTGCAGCAGCACCCAGCGGGCGTCGGCCTCCTTGAAGGCGCGGATCATACGTTGGTACGCGGGTAGGAAGACCTGCTCGAAGGACCTGGGGCTGAACATCGGCCCCTCGTTGTACGCCATGTCGTCGTAGATCCACACACCCGTGTCGTGTAATGACCAGCGCCGCAGTTGCTCCTGGGCCAGGCCGATGAGGTGGTCGGCCATCTTCTCGGCCAGGGCCCTGGCCAGGGGCGGGTCGCCGGCGATGTCGAGTAGGAATTGCTCCTCCCCGCGCACAAAGGTGGTGCGCAGGTACGGGCCGCCGGTTTTGCCGAAGACGCAGTGCTGTGCCTTGTCGGCGGCCAGGAGCGCCAGGGTCTCCGCTTCGGTGGCGGCCTTGAGGTAGCGCGAGTCCAGGGCCGGGGAGTCGAAGGTGATCTGGTCGGGATCGGTGCCGGGGGGGATGGGCACCTGGAGGGTTTCGACGAAATAGGCGCCCTGCCGCCGGCGGATGGTGCGCCCCCAGGTATCCGCCTCGTAGATCCAACCGGCCTCTTCCCTGAGGTGCCGGGCCCGGGTGCAGAAGGCCCCTTCCTCGGGCACCCAGATGGCGATGTCGCTCAGCCCGTGCGCCGGGCCCAAGCGCTGGGCCCAGGATGCGGGATACTCCCAGAAGTTGTCGAAGCGGGGGATGCGCTCGGGCGCCTCGAAGCCGAAAGCCCCCAGCACCAGGTCGCGGGCGCTGGCAGCCATCAGCCGCACCTGGCCAGGTCGCCGAGGGTGCCGCGTATACAGGCGGCGATGCGCGCTGCCCGGCCCTGGCTCTGCAGGCGCGGGGCCAGACGCTCCAGGTCCTTGAGCAGCCCCTGGAGCCGACGGCTGTACGCCCGGCGTCCCTTGGGGGTCATGCAGTCCCGCAGGTAGATGGGCGGGCCGGGGCTCTTGCCGAAGAGCGGGCAGAGGTGGATCTCGCCGCGGGCCTTGCCGCCCTCGGGCAACAGCGGGTCGAAGGAGGCGAAAAAGGCCTGCTCGGCCTCGGCGAAGAAGGTGGTCAGCGCGGTGGCGGCGCGCTCACCGGCGGGTCGGTACAGCCCTTCGAGCACCTCGCCGAGCAACTCGCGGTTGTCGCGTTGCACCTCGTTGAGCTTGCGGCCCCCGAAGGCGATGTTCACCTCCACCCCGGGGTTGAGGGAGGGCCCCATGTAGTACTCCACTGCTCTCCCTCCCTGCGTGTATAGTTCTTCGAGATGGGCGCCGGTGCGCAGGGCATAGGGCACGAACCAGCGGCGGCGGCTCCAGCGCTGGGGCGGGTACACCCACACCCCGCCGGCGCTGCCAAAGGCGCAGGGCAGCTGGCGGATGAAGGCGGCCCGCTCCGCAGGGGCGATGAAGTACCCGGCGTGGCCCGCGTCGATGAGAAAGTCCAACTCCCGGCCCAGGTCAAAGAGGTGGGGCCAGTCGGCGCGGGGGGCGTTGGTGCCCCAGGGCAGGTACCCGCACATGTTGACCATCAGCACCGCGTCTGGCTGCTGCTTGCGGATGTAGCGGGCGGTCTGGGCGTTGAGGCGCGAATAGTACTCGGTGTTGCCCTGGGGGGCGCAGCGGGGGCAGGTGCAGCGGCCCAGGTCCGAGGCTTCGAGGTGGAAGCCGTCGAAGTCGAATTCGGTCAAGAGATAATCGACCACCTTCTCCATCCACACCCGCGACTCCTCCCGCGAGGCGCACATGGCGTGTGGGTTGGGGCCGCGCACCGCGGGGTCCGCCTCGATGATGCGGTCGAAACCCCAGCTGTACACCCCCAGGCCGTAGAGCAGTTTGATGCCGCAGACTTTGGCCTCCTCAGCCACCCGGCGCACCTGGCGCTGCCGCTGGCGCGAGACGGTTTTGGTCAGATCAGTCAGCCAGTCAGAGGCGGTGAGCAGGCCAAAGAGGGTTACACTGTTGAAGCCGGATTCGGCCTGGAGGCGGATGCTGGCGCACAGGTCATTCACGGCTCGCTCGTCGAGTACCACGCTGGGCCACTGGTGATGGGGCAGGGCGCGGTTGCGCATGTCGTTGATCCAGACGCCCTGGGCAGTGCGGAAGGTATAGGTAGGAGTCATCGGTTTTTCCCCGCGAGAGGGTTGAGGTAGAATCTATTAAACCCGCCCCGGCAGGGCCACCGCGCCGCGAGTTTCGGCTTGACTTTGCCGCAGCGCCGATGCTATCTTGAAAACACTCACCTCCATTCAGAGACCATACCGAGCGATGAACGCAGCCTTTGCCCTCTTCTTCCACACCCCCCAGCTCCAGGGTTGGGCCATGGGTATTATCCGAGTCGCCATGCTCGTCGAAGCGTGCGGCGCGCGGTGGAGGGAAGAGCCTTAGGCTGAACCACATTTCCTATCCGCAGCCCGCCGTCAAGCCTTCGACAGCGGGCTTTTTCTTTTTTACCTGGGGAGTTGCTCATGCAGGCCATCGAGGTACACCAACTGTGCAAGACCTTTCTCACCAAACACAAGGCCGCCGGCTTCCGGGGCAGTCTGCGGGCCCTGGTGCGCCCCCAGATGCAGGCGATCGCAGCGCTGCGGGAGGTGTCCTTTGCCATGGAGGAGGGGGAGTTGCTGGGCTTCATCGGCCCCAACGGGGCGGGCAAATCCACCACCATCAAGATCCTCACCGGTATCCTCCACCCCAGCAGCGGGCAGGCCCGGGTGCTGGGACTGGTCCCCTGGCAGCAGCGGCGCCAGCTGGCCTTTCAGCTCGGCAGCGTCTTCGGGCAGCGGCCCCAGTTGTGGTACCACCTGCCGGCCATCGACACCTTTCTGCTCTTCGGCGAGATCTACGAGGTAGAACGGCAAACCCTGCGCCAGCGCATCGGCGCCCTGGCCGAGATCTTTGCCATCGATGACCTGCTCGACGTGCCGGTGCGCAAACTCTCATTGGGGCAGCGCATGCGCTGCGAGGTGGTGGCTTCCCTGCTGCACCACCCGCGCCTGCTCTTGCTGGACGAGCCCTCCATCGGCCTGGACGTGGTGGCCAAGCAGCGCCTGCGCGAGGCCATCCGCCACCTCAACGGGCAAGAGGGGGTGAGTGTGCTGCTCACCTCCCACGACGCGGGCGATATCGAAGCCCTGTGCCAGCGGGTGATCATCGTCAACCACGGGCAGCCGGTTTTCGACGACCAGGTGGCGGCCCTCAAGAAGCGCTACCTGAAATTCAAACAGGTGACCGCCCGCTTCGAGCGACCCCTGGCGCCGGATTTCGGCGTCGAGGGCGCCGAGGTGCTCAGGCTGGAGGAGGGCGAGGTGGTGCTGAGCTTCGACGCGCGCCAGACGCCGGCCGGGGCGATTGTCGAGCAGTTGTCCGCGGCCGGCAACCTGGTGGACCTGGTGATCGCGGAGCCGGCCCTCGAGGAGGTGATCCGCGAGATCTACCAGGAAGCGGGCCAGTTGCAGCCCGGGGAAGGAGCGCCGCCGTGAAGAAGACGCTGGCCAAATACGGGGCCATCTTCAAGACCCAGTTGGTGTACAGTCTGGCCTATCCGGCCGACCTGCTCGGCCGCAGCCTGACCATCGTGCTCTTTTTGTGGATCTTCGCCCACCTGTGGGCTGCGGCCTACGAAAGCGTTGGCCAGGAGCGCATCGCCGGGCTTTCGCGGCGGGACACCCTGTGGTACCTGATGATCGCCGAGGTCATCGTGCTCAGCCGGCCGCGCCTGGCCGGGGCCATCGCCGAGGGGGTGAAGAGCGGCAGCATCGCCTATCTGCTCAACCGGCCCTACAATTTTCTGCTCTACCAGGCCGGGGTGGGCCTGGGGGACAGCGCCCTGCGCCTCTTGTGCAATATCCTGGCCGGCGGGGCGCTCACCTGGGCCATGGTCGGCCCGCCCCCGGACCTGGGCCACTGGTCGCTGGTGGCGCTGGCCATCGCCGGGGCCTGGGCCATCGACTTCTGCATCGGGGCGATGATCGGCCTGTTGGCCTTTGTCGCCGAGGAGGTCTCGGCCTTCGAGTGGATCTACTCGAAGCTGACCCTGATCCTGGGCGGGTTGCTGGTGCCGCTCGATTTTTTCCCCGAGTGGCTGCGGGCCGCCGCCGGGTACCTGCCCTTTGTGTACATCGTGTACGGGCCGGCCCGCTGTTTTGTGGACCCGGACCCGGGGCGTTTCCTGGCGCTTTTTGCGGGCCAGGTATTCTGGCTGGTGTTGTTGGGTGGGCTCTTGTGGCTGGGGTATCGCCGCAGCGTTGCGCACCTGAACATCAACGGAGGGTGAGGCGATGGGACAGCTGCGTTTTCTAGCCGCCCTGTGGAAGGCCAATCTGCTGGCGGCCATGGAGTACCGGGGGGCCTTTCTATCCCAGGTGCTGGGCATGGCCCTCAACAACGCCATCTACTTCACCTTCTGGCTCCTCTTCTTCGAGCGTTTTCCGGCGGTGCGCGGCTGGGGGGTACACGAGATGCTGGTGCTCTTCGGCGTGGCGGCGGGAGGTTTTGGCCTGGCGGTGTACCTCTTTGGCAACGCCATGCGCTTGGCCGAGCTGATCGCCGGGGGCCGGCTGGACTACTACCTGTGCCTGCCACGGCCGGCGCTCTTGCACGCCCTGGCCAGCCGCAGTGTGGCCAGCGGCCTGGGGGACTTCCTGTACGGCTGCCTCAGCTTTGCCCTGTCCGGGCCCGGCTCGGTGGAGGAGGTGCTGCGCTTCGGGTTGGGTCTGGTCTTGGCGATGGCGGTGTTTCTGGGTTTCGTGGTGCTGGTGCAGAGCCTGGCCTTCTGGATGGGGCACGCCGGCCTGGTGGGCGGCCAGGCCGTGAACGCCCTCATCAGTTTTGCGCTCTATCCACTCGACCTCTTCGACGGCACGGCCAAGCTGGTGCTCTTCACGGTGCTGCCGGCGGCCTTTATGGGGGCGGTGCCGGCGGAGTTTGTGCGCAACTTCACCTGGGAAGGCCTGGCCCAACTCACGGCTGCGGCGCTGGTTTTCCTCTTCCTGGCCCTGGCGGTCTTTCACCAAGGGCTGCGCCGGTACGAGAGCGGCAGCGCCATTCAGGTGGAGGTGTGAGCAACTTCAGAAACGCGGGTACCGGCCGCACTCGCGCAGGGCCTGGCGCATGGCTATGATGTTTTCGGGCGGCACGTCCATCTGGATGTTATGCACTGCCGCAAAGACAAAGCCGCCCCCCGGGGCCAGATCGTCGATGCGGCGTTTCACCTCGTCGCGCACCTCTTGGGCGGTGCCGGTGGGCAGCACGCGCTGGGTGTCCACCCCGCCGCCCCAGAAGGTGAGGGAGTCACCGAACGCGCGTTTGAGGGTGCGGCTGTCCATACCGGTGGCGGCCACCTGCACCGGATTGAGGATCTCCACCCCCACCTCGATCAGGTCGGGCAGGATGGAGACGATGCTGCCACAGGAGTGGAAGAAGAGCCTGGTGCGGGGTGCCAGTTTCTTGATGCCGCCCAGGAGCCGGGCCAGGCGGGGTTTGAAGATCTCGCGCCACAGGGCTGGCTCGATCTGCAAACTGCGCTGGCCCCCGTAGTCGTCGCCCTCCTGCACCACGTCCACCCACTGGCCCACCCGGCCCAGGGCCGCCTCCCAGTAGCGCAGCTTTAGTTCGATGATTTTGTCGCAGAGGGCTTCGGCCATGCTGCGGTCGGCGGCCAGGTCGCAGAAGAAGTTCTCGTACCCCCGCAGCCACTGGCCCATCTCCAGCATGCCCGGGGCGATGCCGCCCAGCACAAAGGCCTTGCCGGCCCGGCGGGTGGCCAGGGCGGCCTCTTCCAGATGCACGAAGCGGGCCGGGTCCACCGGATCGGGCCAGGTGTAGTGCTCGATGTCGGCGACCGACGCGGCCCCGGCGAGGGGCGAGGCGCACAGATCGTAGTAGTGGCCGCCCTCGGTTGGCATACGCCGGGTGATGCCCCACTCGTCGCTGCAGTAGCGGTACTCGGCTTCGTCGCGGAAGACCTGTTTCCAGCTGGACTGGGCCTCGGGCCGGGCGCCGCGCACGTCGGTCTCCAGCACCTGGTGCAGGTCCTCTTCGACCACCCCCAGCTGCTGCATCAAATGCCAGACCCGCGGCTGGCGCTCCTCCAAGTTCAGCGCCCGGCGCAGGTGTACCAGGGCCTCGCGGTGGATGCCGGTCACGGGGGTGGAGGAGAGGTCGAAGGGCACCCGGTCGGGTTCCCGGTGGGCGAGGGCCTGCAGCACGCGCTGGCGGGAGTCCATGGTCCACCTCCTGGGGTGTGGATGAATGGGAGGTGGAGGGGCAAGATCCGTGCCGGGCTGGCGGGGGGGAAAAGGGGCGATTTGCGGGACAGGAGGGTCCCGGCGAGGCGGGGGGAGGGACAAGGGTGGCCCAAGGGTGGCCCAAGGGCCTGACTCAGGTGCGCAGCACCCGCAGATCCCCCCGGCGCTCGGTGAGCCCTTCGCGGTCGAAGAGGGCGAGCAGGGCCAGGGACCAGCGGCGGTTGGCCCCCAGCAGGTCGCGGAAGGCAGCCACGGTGATAGAGCCGTGTTCCTGCAGATGGGACCGCAGTTGCTTTCGCACCCGCTCCAGGGCCTCGGTGTGCAGGAAGAGGCCGCCTTCGAGGGGCACCACCACGCCCAGGCTCATCACCGCCCTCAGCAGGGCATCCACCTTTTTGGCCTCCAGTTGCAGCAGTTTGGCCAGGCCCTCGGCATCGGGCACCCCGTTTAGCGAGGGCTGGTTGAGGGCCTCTAACAGGCGCTGGCGCAGGGTATCCTCCTCGGCGGAGAAATGGATCTGGTGGGTGGCGGCACGGACCAGGCCCGCCTCGCCGGCGATGCGGCCCTCGCGCTCCAGGTCCTGTAAAACCTGCTCGAAGAGTTCGGGGTCCACGCGGCGGTCGGCCAGGCTGCGCAATTCCTCGCGGTTGAGGCCGGCCTTGAGTGGCTGGGCGCGGTGGAAGGTGGCCAGGGCCTTCTCGGTCTGCTGGCGCAGGGCCTGCCACTGGCCGGTGTGGATGGCCGCCGGCCGGCCCCCCAGCCGCACCCGCACCACCTGTGCTCCCAACGCCGCCAGGGATTTGTCGAGGGTTTCCAGGCTCAGGCCCAACTCGCCAGCCAGGGCCTGGCAGGGGCGAGCCCCCTCGGGCGCCAGGCGCAGCATCGCCTCGGCCACGGCCCGCCGGTCCTCCTGCTCCAACGCGCCCAGGTGGGCGGCAAGTCCGGCCTCGTGGCGCCGGTGTTTGACGGGCTGTGGGTCGAGGATGCGGCCCCCGCCGATGGTCAGGGGCGGGGAATAGCGGCGCAGGACAAAGCGGTCGCCCCAGGCGCCCACCAGCGGGGTTTCGAGGCGCAGCTGGGCCAGACCGCTGCCCCCAGGTTCCAGGGTCTGTCCCTCCAACAGCACCACCCGGGCCATCACCTCGCAGGTGCCCAGGTGCAGGCGCACCCGGGTGCGGGTCTCCAGGGGTCTTGGACAGGAGGACAGCAAGTGCAGGCGCACGTCCAGGAGTTGGGAGGGGCGAAAGTACTCGGGGGCCACCAGGGCATCGCCGCGCGCAATCTCGCCGGCCTCAACCCCGGGCAGGTTGAGGGCGGCCCGGTCGCCGGCCTGCACCTGTTCCACCTCGCGGCCGTGCTGCTGCAGGCCGCGCACCCGCAGTGGCCGGGCGGCCGGCATCAGTTCCACGTGGTCCCCGCTGCGCAGCCCGCCCGACCAGACGGTGCCGGTGCAGACCAGGCCGAAACCCTTGACCACAAAGGCGCGGTCCACCCACAGGCGGAAGGGTCCGGCCTGGCGGCGGGTGCGGGTCTGGGCCACCAGGCCGAGCAGGAGCTGTTTGAGTTCCCCGATCCCGGCCCCGGTGTGGGCCGAGACCCGGGCGATGGGCGCCCCTTCGAGGAAGGTGCCCCGCACCAGTTGGCGCAGGTCCTCCTCCACCAGGCCCAGCCACTCCTCCTCGACCAGGTCGGTCTTGTTGAGGGCGATGATCCCGCGTTCGATGCCCAGCAGCTGCAACACGTCGAGGTGTTCGCGGGTCTGGGGCATAACCCCGTCGTCGGCGGCCACCACCAGCAGGGCGATGTCGATGGTGCTGACCCCGGCCACCATGGTTTTGACGAAGCGCTCGTGGCCGGGCACGTCGATGAGGGTGGCCTGGTCGCCCAGGAAGGCGAAACCCAGCTCGATGGTGATGCCGCGCGCTTTTTCCTCCGGCGCGGTGTCGGTGTCCATGCCGGTGAGGGCCTTGACCAACAGGGTTTTGCCGTGGTCGATGTGGCCGGCGGTGCCGATGATGGTGTGGGCCATCTCAGTCGATCTTGGTGAGTTTGCCGGCAGCGCTCCAGCCGTCGGCCTGCAGGCGGTAGAGGTAGACCCCGGCGGCCAGCTCCTGGCCATGGGCATCGACACCTGCCCACGCCACGCGGTGCGGCCCGGGAGGCAGGGCGCCCAGCGGCAGGATGGCCACCTCCTGGCCGAGCAGGTCGTAGATGTGCAACATCACCTGGGCGGCCGGGGCCTGCAGCAAAAAAGGGATCGTCACCCCGGGATTGAAGGGGTTGGGATAGGCCGGGTCCAGGCGCGAGTGGGCCGGCAGGGGCGGACCCTCTTCCTCGACCGCGGTGCCCTGGCCCAGGCGGTTGAGCAGCACATGTACTCCTGCGCCCTCGGCGACGAAGGAGTCGAAGACCACCAGATCGGGATGGCCCTCCCCATCCAGGTCGGCGCTGAGCAGGGCGCCGCCGCGCCCCAGGGAGAGTGGATAACGGCCCTCCAACACAAAGCGGCCCTCGCCCTGGCCGGCCAACACCACCACGGCTGGCTGGCGCAACTCGTCGTGGACCAGCACCAGGTCCAACAATCCATCGGCGTTCAGGTCGGCGACCAGGGGCCGGCGGTGGTAGTACACCCCGGGCAGCGAGAAGGTGGTGTCCACCGCGCCCTTGGCCCGCTGGCGCAACACCTTCAGGCCCAGGGCCGGACGGCCTTCGGGCCCCTGGGCGAAGAGGACGCCTTCGTCGTTGAGCATCAGGTCGAGCTGGCCATCGAGGTCGAAATCCCCAACCTGCACGAAGCGCTCGGGTTCCATGCCGTCGCTCTGCGGCACCGGCTCCTTGACCAGCGCCCCCGAGGCCAGGGTGTGGGTGGTCAGGAGGCCCTGGTGGTTCTTGGGGTCGTAAGGAGGTTTCCACACCAGGGGCAAGAGCCGGTCCATCAGGGTGGGGAAGGTAGTGGTCCACACGTAATAACTTCCCCCTGCCGGCTGGGGTTGCTGCAGGGAACCGAAACGGCCGTCGCCCTCGTTGTAGAGCACCTGGGCATCGAGGGTGCCGCGCCGGTACCCCCACAGGTCGGGGCGGCCGTCGCCGATGAGCTCGGCCAACTGCACCGGGGCGAAGTAGGTGGGCAAGGACTGCCTGTTCCAGCCGGCCAGCCCCTCGTTGAGCCAGACCTGGGGCGGCACCTGGTCGACGGGGCTGTCCAGCACCAGATCCAGGAGGCCGTCGCCGTTGAGGTCGGCGCCGCCGGCAAAGACATCCTTGATCGCAAAGCCGGCGCTGCCGAAGGACTCCGGGTGGTACTCGCCAAACCCCCCCTTGCCGTCGTTGTAGGCCAGGAGCCAGCCACCCTCCTGACCCCGTTGCCAGCGGGTGACCAGATCGGCGTCGCCGTCGCCGTCCAGGTCGCCCAGGGCGCCGGCCTCCTCCTCCCACTCCCAGGCGCTCAGTTGCTCGGCCTGGCCCAGGGGCTGGAACACCGCCGGGCCAAAGAGGGCGCCGCCGGTGGGGAGAGACACAGCGGGTGGCGGCAGTTCGCCGGCGGCCTGCTCGCGCGGGCCGGTCAGGCGGATCCAGTCGATCTCGACGGCCAGGGGGACCTGGTCCGGGCGCTGCGCGCCCTGCGGGTCCTCGGGGTCCTCCTCGGCGACAAAGGGCAGGGTCAGGCGGATATCGCTCAGGCGGTCTTCCCAGAGGATCTCGTACTCCTCGCCACCGGGCCAAGTGGCCACCCGGGTGCGCAGGTTGCTCACCGTCAGTTCCTGCCATCCGGCGGTGTAGTGTACGGGGTCGGCCACCAGCCAGAAGCGGGGATGGCAGTACTGATTGGGCGGGCAGCCGCCGCCCAGGAGTTCGGGGTCGTTGCCCGGATAGAGGTCGTTGGCGGCGTTGGTCCAGCTGAAGATCAGACTGGAGATGATCGGGCTGGAGTGTACCACCCGCAGGCGGATGGTACACTGGTCGAAGAGCCGCGAGTTGTGGCCCAGGAGGGGGGAGTAGAGCGTGAGGCCGGGGCTGCGGCCCTGCTGGTAGGGCAGCAGGGGCACGGTCCACACGCCCTGATCCACTTTTCCCTGGAGGAGCGGCAGTCTGGGGTGGGTGCCCGTGCCCTCGGCCTCGGTGGCGGTCCAGCCCTGGGGATCGTGGTCGAAGTTCCAGGTGAGGGCCCGGGCCTCGGCGTTCAGCCATAGGAAGCAGGCGAGTGCGGCAATCGTCTTCATGGTCTAAAAGATACCCCGCGCTGCTTCGGGGGCCAACTTGAAGGCATAGGAGGACCCGCCTATATTCTGACCCCGAGGAGGGCCTGTGGCATGTACTTGAAGGAAATGCGCCCCTATCAACTGAAGGAAGCCGTGGCCAAGGGTTGGCCTCTGATGGTGCCGGCCGGCTGCATCGAGACCCATGGACCACATATGGCGATCGGCCACGATACCCTGATCGTCGAGGAGATCTGCGCCCGCATCTCCGCCCAGGTCCCGGTGGTCATCGCCCCCTCCTTCGACTACGGCCCAACGGGATATGCCCTGGGCGGCCCGCAGGAGGGCACCATCGATCCGGACTACGCCTCGTTTGGGTTCTATGTCAAAAGCATCCTGAAAAACTTTCGCCAGATGGGTTTTCGCAAGATCTACGTGCCCATCATGCACCAGGGCATGGAGGCGCCGCTGGCCCTGGCCTTCAAGAAGGCGGCAGCGGAACTCACCTTTGAGGAGGTGCTGGAGCGGGGGTACCCGCGCGGCTGGTGGGGGGATGAGAGGCTGATGCGCGAGGTGGGGGGCGCGATCTGGGGGCGGGTCGAGGTGCAGCCGATGATCCTGCCCGGCACCGAGGCGGGCGGGGACCACGCCGGGTACAATGAAACCTCGTTTTTGTTGGCCACCCGCCCCGAGCTGGTGGAGCAGGACAAACTCGACGAGCAGGCGCCCTGGTACTGCCGGCAGGACGAAAAACTCAACAGCTGGAGCGCCAACGCCGAACACGGGCAGCGCATGGTGGAGGCCGTGGTCGAGGTCTGGGTGGCCAAGATCAGGAGCGAGGCCTGAGGTGGCCAGGGCCCAGGTTCTGCACGTGGACCCCGAGCACCTGCGGGGCCGACTGCTGAGTCGCGCCGCCGAGGTGTTGCGGGAGGGGGGGGTGGTCGTCTACCCCACCGACACCATCTACGGCCTGGGCTGCGACATCACCTCCAAAAAGGCCATCGAGCGGGTGCGGCAGATCAAGGGGCGCGACGCCAAGAAACCGATGTCCTTCGTCTGCGCCGACCTGACCGACGTCAGCCGTTACGCCCAGGTCTCCAACTACGCGTACCGAATCCTCAAGCGCTGCCTGCCCGGCCCCTATACGTTTGTTTTGCCGGCCACCCGCGAGGCCCCGCGCATCTTACAAAGCCGCCAGCTGACGGTGGGCCTGCGCATCCCCGACCACCCGGTGCCCATGGAGTTGGTGCGCCTGCTGGGCAACCCCATCCTGAGCACCAGCGCCAACCGCAGCGGCCACGAGGTGCTCACCCGGCCCCAGGATCTGGAGGCGGACCTGGGTGGGGAGGTGGACCTCATCCTGGAGTGCGGCGAGCTCCCGGTGCTTGCGTCAAGTGTGATCTCCCTTGTTGGCGACCACCCCCAGATCCTCCGCGAGGGCCTGGGCGATCTGAGCTACTTCCGGGAGGATGGTTGACCCGGGTCGGCGCCGCCTGTTCGGGGTCCTGGTCGGCCGCTTCCTCTTCGTCGAAGTAGGTTCCGTAGAGCTGGCTCAGTTCCGGAGTGTCCCGCACGAACTGCCGCCATTCCACCAGCAGGGAATCGCCGGCCACACACTTGGGACAGGGAATAAGCAAGTTGTGCTGGTCCACGCCCAGAAAGCCGCGGTCATAACAGCGCTTGCAGTTCTTCTTGGCCTTGTGTTTGGCCACCATCTCCCTGGCGTTGGCCAGGTACTGATCGGGTAACCTGGGTATCTCTTCCATCCTTACCTCCTTTGGCTGAATCGCTGTGAAAGATCGATCAAAGAGTGTCAAAACGCAACGCGCCCTGCTGGTCCTGATCTGCCTGCTGCCGCTCTCCGCCCAGGCCTTTGCCCCGTACGCCAGCCGCGGAGAATTCCTGCTTACCCCCCCCGGCAGCCAGGGCGCTGGCCTGCAGGGCTACGCCAACCCGGCGCTGCTCAGTTATGCCCAGGGCCTGGAGACCACCCTGGCCTGGTCCGGGGCCTCAGCCGGCCAGTGGGGGGTGTTCTCCAGTTTCCGGCGCCTGGGTTTCGCCGCAGTCCACCAGGAGCAGTCTGGGGATGAATGGACCCGGTACCACTTCTCGCTGGGGGGCGGCGACCGCCGGCTGAGCACCGGCCTGGGGTACGGCTGGTCCACCGGGGGCCGGAACCAATTGTGGCTGCTGGGCACCCTGTGGAGGCCCCGGCCACAACTCTCCCTGAGCGGGGTGATGGCCACCAACGCCTCCTTTGAGGCGCGCGAGCTGAGCGGAGATCTCTCGCTGCGCCCCTGGGGCAACGAGCGCTTCACCCTCTTTGCCGACGGGTCCCGGGGCAATGGCCGGGCCGGCGGCCAGGAGGACTGGAGCGTGGGGGCGGCCCTGACCCTGCGGCCTGGCCTGACCCTGACCGGGCGGTACTTCGACAACCAGACCCTCAGCGTGGGGCTGCGCCTGGGCCTGGGCCAGGCAGCGGTCCACACCCAATCCCGCTTTGACCGGGACGGGGAACACGCCTACGCCGTCTACGCGTTGGAACTTGGCGCCCATCGCCGCAGCGCCCTGCGCGACTGGGTCAGTCCCCGCCGCCAGTACCTGGAGCTGGAACTGGCCGGCCCGGTGAAACACCGGCGCTTTGCACTCTTCGATCCGGGGGCCACCCTGAGGGAGTTGCTGGAGCTGATCGCCAGGGCCGAGCGGGATGTGCAGATCGGCGGCCTGGTCATCAACGCGGCGGGGATGCGGGCCAACCCCGAAATGGCTTGGGAATTGCGCCAGCAACTGCGGCAGTTCCGGGGGGCGGGCAAGAAGGTGGTGGTCTATGTCGAGAGGCCGGACCTGGAGCAGTATCACTTTGCCTCGGTGGCCGACCACCTGGTGCTGGACCCGGCCGGCGAGTTGGGCCTGGAGGGCATGGTGGCCGGGCAGACCTATTTCAAGGGCCTGCTCGACCAGCTGGGTATCGGCTTCGACGAGTGGCGGCTCTTTCCCTACAAATCCCTGTTCGAGACCTATACCCGGCAGGACATGTCGCCGGCCGAGCGCGAGCAGCTACAGGCGCTCCTGGCCGACAACTACGGGTTGGCGATAGACGAGATCTCCGAGGCGCGCCGCCTGGGTCCGGGCCGGCTGGACAGCCTGGTGGAAGCGCGGGTTTTCTTTTTGCCCAAGGAGGCGCTGGCGGCGGGGTTGGTGGACCGCCTGGGCCGCTGGCAGGACCGGGAGCAGGTGGTGGAGGAGCTGGAGGGGCAGCGCCGCGCCCTGCGCAGCCCCGAGCGCTACCCGCTGCCGCAGGAGGAGCGCTGGGGTGAGCCGCCCCGTATCGCCCTGTTCTACGCCCTGGGGCTCTGCGCCCTGGACGAGGGCATCGAGGCGCGCAAGCTGGCCGCCGAGATCGACGAGGTGCGCGACGACCCCCGCATCGCCGCGGTGGTGCTGCGGGTGGATTCGCCCGGCGGCGACCCGCTGGCCGGCGACCTGGTGGCCGAGGCGGTGCGCAAATGCCGCGAGCAGAAGCCGGTGGTGGTCTCACAGGGGTACGTGGCGGCCTCGGGCGGGTACCAGCTCTCGATGAACGGCAGCGCCATCCTCGCCGCGCCCAACACCATCACCGGGTCCATCGGGGTGATCGGTGGCTGGCTCTACAACGCCGGGCTCAAGGAGAGGCTGCGGCTGACCACCGACAAGGTGCAGGAGGGCCGACACGCCGATCTGGGTTTCGGGGCCACGCTGCCGCTGCTGGGGTTGTCGCTGCCCGACCGCAACCTCGACCCCGCCGAGCGGGAACAGGCCGAAGGGGCGATCCGCGCCGTGTACGAAACCTTTGTCGCCGGGGTGGCCCAGGGCCGGGAGCGCAGCCCGGCGGCCATCGATTCGGTGGCGCAGGGGCGGGTGTGGTCGGGCGCCCGGGCCGTGGAAAAGGGGCTGGTGGACCAGCTGGGGGGATTGCAGGCAGCCCTGGCGCTGGCCGGGGAGCAGGCCGGCCTGGAGGAGGAGCCCCAAGTGCTCGAGTTCCCGCGCAAACCGCTGCTCAACCCAGCGATCCTGAGGCCGACCCTGCTGCACAGCCGTCTAGGGCGGCCCGCCGGGTTGGAGTTGCTGCAGTTCCGCCTGGAGCACAACGGCCGGCCGCTGTTGCTCCTGCCAGCCGAAGCCTATGGCCCCTTTGATGCCGAGGAGAATACCCGATGAGTGACGATGCCCTCCGCCTCTATGCCGAACTGGGCGCCCGTCCGGTGATCAATGCCCTGGGCCAGCGGACCATGCTGGGTGGCTCCACGCCCTCGGCGGCCGTCCAGGCAGCCATGCAGCTGGCCACGCGGTACTACGTGGACATGGACGAACTGCTCGAGAGCAGTGGGCGGGTCATCGCCGGGCTGCTGGATTGCCCGGCGGCCCTGGTCACCTCTGGTTGCGCCGCTGGCCTGTACCTGGGCACGGCCGCCTGTATGACCGGCAGCGACCGGGAAAGGATGGCTCACCTTCCCGAGGCTGCCGGTCTCAAACGCGAGGTGGTGATCCAGCAGGGGCAGCGCTACAAGTACGAACGCGTGGTGTCTATGACCGGAGCGGTGATGGTGCCGGTTGGAGACGCGGCGGGCACCAGTGTGTCCCAGCTGGAGGCGGCGCTGGGGCCGCAGACCCTGGCCCTGCTCTACCCGGCCCACGACGAACGCGAGGGGCTGGTGCCGCTGCGCCGGGCCATCGAGCTGGCCCACGGGAAAGGGGTGCCGGTCATCGTCGACGCGGCCAGCCGGATCTACCCGGTGGACGGCTTAAAGAAATACTGCGCCTGGGGGGCGGATCTGGTGGGGTACGGGGCCAAGTACATCGGGGCGCCCAACTCCACCGGCATCCTCTGCGGCCGCGCCGACCTGGTGGAGGCGGCCCGCCTGCACAGCTTTGCCGCCTTTGAACGGCACGGCCTGCCCAGCGCGGGCCGGCACCTCAAGATCGATCGCCAGGAGGTGGTGGCGGTGGTGGCGGCACTGCGCGAGTGGCTGTCGATGGACCACCAGGCCCGTATTGCCGCCGCAGGCCAGCGGGGCCAGCGGCTGCGCCAGGCCCTGGAGGGTTTGCCCGGGCTCAGCTTTACCCCGGCTGCGGGCGAGGCCCCGTGGCTGCAGGTGGGAATCGATGCAAAAGCCACCGGGCAGAGCGCCGAACAGGTGGCCGCCCGTCTGCGCGAGGGCAACCCGAGCGTCTGGGTCGGGGTGGAGGAAGGGGTTCTTGTTTTTGATCTGGAACCGGTGTGGGAAGGGGACGAGGAGGTCATCACCCGGCAAGTGCGGGCGGTACTTGGATAAAAAACTATCTCAAAACCTCTGTAGGCCGGTCGCTCCTTTGCCGAAAGAAGAATAGACCTCAGGCAAAGGAGTGGTTCTATGGGTCGGAAGAGACGAGTGGTTACGGTGCCCTTGGAGACGATCTGGGAGATCCCCGA
>SXGT01583717.1_pt1 | contig 18019 bp, 15 predicted proteins | sample 3176221 | NCBI WGS metagenome assembly SXGT01 (sample SAMN11356862, study PRJNA531348) | freshwater metagenome | isolation source: freshwater sample F1-120 | place: China: Fuxian Lake, Yuxi | collected 2017-12-25
GACATGGACCTGTACAACACCGAGATCCAGCACGAGTGGGCCGGCCAGTCCGCCGACCAGTCCCAGCTCCTGCTCAACGATGGGTCCGGCCAGTTCGAACGCCTGAGCAACGATGACGAGCAGGGATTGCTCAGAAAGGCGGGTAGCAACCACTCCGACCTCGGCGACCTGCAGGCGGGCTTCTTCGACTTCGACAACGACGGGTGGCAGGACGTGGTGCTGGTGGAGAGCGACTACCCCGACACGCAGATGTGGGTGTGGCACAACCAGGCCGGTGGTGGGTTCGAGGAGCAGAGCGCCGAGACGGGACTGGACCAGCCGTGGCCGCACGGCCTGGCCTTGGCCGACTTCGACCGGGACGGCGACGTCGACCTCGTCACCGGCTCCTCGCACGCCCGATCGGGCTCGCCGTGGACCGTGAACACGCTGCACCTGTACGAGAACCAGCTCGGGGGCAGCTCGGTCCGCATCGAGGGCGCCCCGATCGGGGCGCGTCTCCAGGTCGAGGCGGGCGGGGTCACCCAGACCTTCGAGGTCGGCGGCGGGTACGGCGTCGGGATCCTGCAGCACGACCTCGCGCTGACCGTCGGTCTCGACGGCGCCTGTGCGATCGACGACCTGGTCTACACGCCGCCGTTCGGCGAAACCCAACGATCGGGCCCCCTGAGCCCGGCCGAGTAGGAGCTCCATGGTGTTTCACTGGATGAGCGTGGCGTGGGCGGGCACCCTGGTGCTCGGCGCCGACACCGTCGTCGTCGTGACCGACGTGGCCCCCACCGACCCCGCGGCGAACACCCGCGGGGCGCTCCTGGGCGAGCTGTGCGCCGTGGGTGCCAAGGGCCTGTCGTCGAGCGGGGACGGCTGGTGGGCGGGCGACCTGCGCTGCGCCGACGGGCAGGTGCACTCCTTGCGGTCGGTGGCGGTGGCCGTACCGGGCACGGCGGTCCTGCCGGCCGCGCTCCGGGCCGACGCGGTCGCCAAGAAGCTCGGGTCCTCGGTGAAGTTTCCGTCCGACCGGGTGGCGGTGCCACCCGCGGCCGGGCCCGCGGCGGCGCCGGCGGTGTCCTCCCCGCCCGTGGGGACCGAGGCCCCGGCGGGTCCGGACGTGGTCCCCCACGACGCGTTGGTGCGGGCCGCGGGCCCCGGCGAAGCGGTGCGCATCGTCGCACTGTCGCCGGACGATGCGTTCTACCAGATCGCCGGCCAGGTGGTCGGCCGCAACTGTTACCCCACCGAGACCATGCGCTACCACGGCGACGGTTGGCAGGGCGGGCCGATCGCGTGTTGGGACGGGGAGACCTACTTCTTCTACAAGGTGGCGCTCGCGCCCGATCCGAGCCACACCAGCCTGCAACTGCCGTCGTCGCGCCCGACGCTCCAGGTTCCCGACACCCGGGCCGAGCCGGGGACGCCGCCGCCGGTGGTGAGCGCCGACCTCATCCGCGACGGCGCGCGGGTGCAGATCCAGGACATCTCGGCCACCGACGGGTACTTCGGGGAAAAGGGTGCGTTGGTGGGGCGACGCTGCAAGGTGAAGGGGGCCCTCACCCCCGACCCGACCGGGGACTGGTTCGGCGGCGGGGTCACCTGCGGCAGCCGCTATCTGTACTTCTACCAGGTTCGTGTCTCCCGGCTCTGAATATGGGTTAGCTGCGCCGAACTTCCCCTGGAGTCTCCGTGAAGCTCGCCCTCCCCGTCGCATTCATCGTCTTCGCCGCCGGCGCCTGCTGCTGCTGCGGTGGGGACTCGCTGGAGGACTTCGACCCCGCCGAGCTCGGCTTGCCGGCCACGCCCGCGGTCGGCGCGAGCGGCTCGGCCAGCGCGCCGGTGCCCGCCAACGAGAAGGTGCGCGTCGTGTCGGTGCACAGCGAGGACGCGTACTACAGCGACCGCGCCAAGATCGAGGGCCGGGAGTGTGTCACCTCCGCCGAGACCACCCTCAACGACGGCTACCACGGCGGCAGCATCACCTGCGGCTCGGACAGCTACTACTTCTACAAGGTCGAGCTGGTCGATCTGGGCGCCGCCCCCGCCGCGCCCTCGTCCGCTGTCGCCGGCACCCGCGCGAAGGAGAGCCTGCCCTCCGGCACGCGGGTCAAGATCCTCGACGTCGCGGCCGACGATGCGTACTACTCCGACCGCACGAGCATCATCGGCAAGCTGTGCACGCTCCAGGAGGCGTCGAGCTTCAAGGACGGCGAGTGGCACGGCGGCAGCATCACCTGTGACGACGCTTCGTCGTACTACTTCTACAAGGCCGCCTACGAGCGGCAGTAGTCCGACCTAGCCGGGGCCGCCGAACACCACGTAGGCGGCGCCGGCGCCGGCGGCAGCGCTGGCTTCGCTCGGCGCCCCGATCACGAGGTCGGCGGCGCCGTCGCCGTCCAGGTCGCCCGCCCCGCCGAGGGCTTCGCCGGCGCTGTCGCGCGTGTCCTCCCCGAGGAACGTCGCGTCGGCGGCGGTGAGCGTGCCACCCAGCGCGGCGGCGCCGTACAAGAGGTACGCCGCGCCCGCCCCGGTGCCGGCCGTCTCGTCGTAGTAGGCCCCGACGAGCACGTCGTCGTAGCCGTCCGCGTCGACGTCGCCGGGGCCGGCGACGGCGGCGCCCGCGTGGTCCGAAGCGTCGACACCCGCCAGCTCGAGGTCGGCCGACGCCAAGGAGGTGGTGCTGGGTGTGGTGCGCCCCCGCACCACGTAGGCCGAGCCCGACGCCGACCCGCCGTCGTCGTTCTCCGGCGCCCCGATCAGCAGGTCGCCGTACCCGTCGCCGTCGGCGTCGCCGAGGCCGGCCACAGCGGCGCCGGCCGTGTCGCCGGTCGCCGCCCCGGTGTACGCGGCGTCGGCGCCACTGGAGAGCGTGAGGTTGCCCAACGCGGCCGAGCCGAGCACGAGCCAGGCCTTGTTCGCCTGCTCGTCGCCGACGAGCAGGTCGTCGACCCCATCGCCGTCTACGTCGGCGAGCAGCGCGACGGACGACCCGGCGCCGCTCCCGCCGGTGAGCCGGGCGTGGGCGCTGAGCGTTCCGGCGTCCAGCACGTAGGCCACGCCCGACCCGGTGGCACCGGCGATCACGTCGTTCTTGCCGTCGTCGTCGACGTCGCGGCCACAGTCCAGCGCGGCGCCGAGCGCGTCGCCCGCGGCGCCGTCCATCACGTCGTCGGCGGCGCTGGCCGCGCCCGCGCCCCGGCTGCCGGACCACAGGTACACCGCGCCCTTCCCCGAGCCGTTCGACGGCGCGGAGAAGACCACGTCGGCCCCGGCCCCGCCCACGACGTTGCCGCAGCCCGCCACCGCGAACCCGAGGCCGTCGCCCGCCGCCTCGGCCGTCACCGCGGTGCCGACCGACACCGACCCGCTGGACAGGCCCGCGCCGCCCACGAGGTACACGGTGCCGCCGGTGCCGTAGCCCCACGCCCCGAGCACGACGTCGGGGGTGCCGTCGCCGTCGCGGTCGCCCGCCCCGTCCACCGCGTCGCCCAACAGGCCGTTGGCGCCGGCGCCGGTCAGCTTCACCTCGGCGCCGCCGAGCGAGCCCGATCCGGAGGGCGCGCAGCGTTCGTCGCCCCCGCTGCAGTCGTTGTCGACGCCGTCGTCGCACACCTCCGCGGCCCCGGTCCACGCCAGGTCCTCGGTGTCGTCGCAGTCGTCGGCGGTGGCCGACCAGCCGCTCCCGGGGTCGCACCGGTTGCCGGGCGATGCGGCATCGCCGTGGCCGTCCCCATCGGTGTCCTCGTAGTGGCGCGTCTGTCCGGTCGTGCTCGTGTCGTCGTCGTCCGCGTCGCCGTCGCAGTCTTCGTCCCGGTCGTCGGTGTCGCAGACCTCGAGCTCGCCCGGGTTGGTGTCGGCGCGGGTGTCGTCGCAGTCGCCGGTGCGCAGCGCGTAACCGTCGTGGAGCACACAGTCGGAGATGGCCGCGCCGCGCCCGTAGGTGTCGCCGTCGGCGTCGATCCACTGGGCGAAGCTGCCCGCCGCGTCGGTGTCGATCTCGCCGTCGCAGTCTTCGTCGACGCCGGTCTCGCACTGTTCGGGGGCGCCCGGGTTGACGGCCGGGTCACCGTCGTCGCAGTCGCCGTCGAGGGCGGCGTGGTCGGCCGGCGGGTCGCACGCGGCGGTCGCCCCGCCGTCCCCGTAGCCGTCGCCGTCGGCGTCGGCGTACCAGAGGGACGCGTCGGCCGCGTCGTCGTCGACGGTGCCGTCGCAGTCGTCGTCGACGTCGTTGCACGACTCGACGGCCCCGGGGAACACGGTGGCATCGGCGTCGTCGCAATCGTCGCCCCCGAGCGCCGCGTCGGGGAATCCGTCGCCGTCGAGGTCGCCGTCGACCGCGACGAACGAGCTCGTGGTGGTGCCGGTCGCCCCCCAGCGGTCGGTCACGGTCACCCCGACGGTGTACTCGCCGACGGCGACGGCCTCGACCAGGAAGTGGACCTCGCCCGGGCCGAGCAGGGAGCTCGGGGAGGACGCCGCACCCTCGGCCACCCCGGTCCACGCCAGCGCGAGCTCCTCCACCCCGTCGACGTCGTCGGCATCGCCGAGCTGCGCGCGCACCTCGAACGGCACCCCCGCGATCACCGCCCCGCCGTCGGCGGGCGTGAAGAACGCCGCCGTCGGCGCCTGGTTCACGAACCCGACGAACGCGCGGCTCGCGGAGATGGCGTCGCCGTCGTCGACCACGCTGCGGACGGTGAAGACGAAGTCCCCCACGGGGAGCCCGGACGTGACGAACGCGGCCTCGCCGACGGCGCTGTCGAGGGTCAGCTCGCCGGTGAGCGCCGCATCGCCCGCGGCGAACTCGAGCTGCACGTCGCCGAGCACGGCGGCGGGGGTGATCCCGACCTCGAGCGTGACGGGCAGGCCCGCGGGAACGCGGGCGCCTTCGTCGGGGCTCACCACGCGGAGGGTGGGCGTGTCGTCGCAGGCGAGCACGAGGAGGAGCAGCATGTCCGCGACGTAGCGCGCGACGGCGGGCACCGGCATACCGGGGAGCGATGTCACTCGTCGATCGTGTGCGTGTCCAGGCCCTCGTCGCCGCCATGGAGGCGCCCGACGCCCTCGCGCGCCGGATGGTCCGCGTTCCGGAAGAGATCGAGGGCCAACCGGTCGACTTGCGGACACGGCTGTTCTTGACCTTCCTCAAGCTCGACCACCAGGACCCGCACGCGCTGTCGGTCGGCGCCCAGCGCGCGCTCATCGACCTCGCGGAGCGTACGTTCGCGCCCACCCCCGAGCCCGCGGAGCGGGGGTATCTCGAGGTCCCGCTCGCGGGGCGGACCTTGCGCCTGCGCAGCACGGTCCCGCCTGGGGCAGGGCGGCGCGGCTTCCTCTACCTCCACGGCGGCGGCTTCTGCACCGGCAACGCCGAAGCCTACGACGCCTTCTGTGCTCGGCTCGCGCGGCGTGTCGGCTGCCGGGTGTGGGCCCTGGACTACCGCCTGGCGCCGGAGCACCCGTTCCCGGCCGCGGTCGACGACGTGGTGGACACCTGGCGCTGGCTGCGGGCCAACGCCGACACGCTGGGTGTGGACGCGGCCTCCCTGGGCGTCGGGGGCGACTCCGCGGGCGGCAACCTCAGCGCGGTCCTGTGCAACACGCTCGGCGCCGACGAGCTCCCGGCGGTGCAGGTGCTCCTGTACCCGGGCACCGACATGGTGCACGAACGGCCGAGCCGCCACACCTTCGGCCAGGGCTACTACATGAGCAACGCCCACGTGCGCTGGTTCTACGAGACCTACGTCCCCGACGCTGCGCTGCGCCTCGACCCGCGGGCGAGCCCCATCTACGCCGCGCGGCTCGGGCACGTGCCGGCGGTCCTGGCGTTGGCGGGACTCGACACGCTGGTGGACGAAGGGCGCGCCTACGGGGCGCGGCTCGAGGCGGCGGGCGTCCCGGTGGAAACGGTGTTCGTGCCGGGGATGGTGCACGGGTTCGTGAACCTGTTCCGCATCCTGCCGGCGGCGGCCGGAGCCGTCGACGCGGTGTGCGCGGCGGTGGAGAGGAGCTGGCGTTGAAGGCGCCGCGAAGGCCGGCGGCGGGCGCCGCCCTCCCGCCGGGTCGCGGGCCTTCGCCCACCGGTTAGAAACCGCGCGCCGGCCGAGGCATCCAACCGGCGGACCCCCACCCCCTGGAGTACCCATGAGCTCTACGACCCTCCTCGCGGCCGCCATGGCCGGCATTCTCGCCGGCTGCTCGGAAGCCCCCCCGCCGGCCGCGCCCGAGCCGGCCCCGGCACCCGCGCCCGCGCCCGTCGCGCCGCCGCCGGCGGCCGACGCGGCCACCACCGCCACCGCCACGCCCGACGCCGCTGCGGACAAGCACGCCTGCAAGGGGATGAACTCCTGCAAGGGCCACGGCGCCTGCAAGACCGACAAGAACGAGTGCGCCGGGAAGAACGAGTGCAAGGGGCAGGGGGGCTGCGCCACCGCCAAGCACGACTGCGCCGGCAAGAACGACTGCAAGGCGCAGGGCGGCTGCAAGACCGCGAAGAACGACTGCGCCGGCAAGAACGAGTGCAAGGGCCAGGGCGGCTGCAAGTCGCCGAAGGTCATGTAGCCGCATGCGCACGCCCCGCCTCGGCCACCCCGACCTCGGGATCGGGGTGGGGCTGCGCACCACGCACTACCGCGACCTGCTGGCCCGGTGGCCGCCGGTCGGGTGGTTCGAGATCATCACCGAGAACTTCTTGGAGACCGAGGGCCGCCCGCTCGATGTCCTGAGCCAGGTGGCGGCCCGCTACCCGGTGGTGATGCACGGGGTGGCGTTGTCGATCGGGTCGACCGACCCCCTGGATCATGAATACCTCCGGTCGGTCGCCCGGCTTCGCGATCGGATCGGCGCGCGCTGGGTCAGCGACCACCTGTGTTGGACCGGCGTGCTCGGGAAGAACTCCCATGACCTGCTCCCGTTGCCACTCACCCGGGAGAGCCTCGCCCACGTCATCGCGCGGGTCGAGGCCGTGCAGCAGGTGTGGGGCCAGCCGCTCATCCTGGAGAATCCATCGACCTACGTCGGCTTTCGTGCCGACGTCATCCCGGAGGCCGAGTTCCTCGCGTCGGTTTGCGACACCACCGGGTGCGGCCTGCTGCTGGATGTCAACAACGTCTACGTGAGCTGCCGCAACCACGGCGGCGACCCGATCCGCTACCTGGACACGCTCCCGGTCGACCGGGTGGTGCAGTTTCACGTGGCGGGCCACACCGACCTCGGCACCCACTGCATCGACACGCACATCGGCCCGGTCATCGACCCGGTCTGGGCGCTTTTGCGGCACGTGTGGCGCCGGGGTGCGCACGCGAGCATCCTCCTGGAGTGGGACGCCGACATCCCGCCGCTCGACGATGTTGTGGCCGAAGCGAACCGTGCAGCGGCGTGGGTGAATGAATGAGCAACAAAATTACTATACCAGTTGCTCAAGAAGGCGGACCCCTCGAGGCCCTCGGCACCGAGCGCGCGAGCGCCGCGCCGGTCGACACTCCCAAACGTGCACCACGGCGGCCGGTCGACGTGGCGCCGGCCTCGATGACCCTGGCCGACACCCAGGCGTGGTTCTTCGACGCGATCTCCCACCCCGGCTCGGTGCGGGCCGGCGCGGCCCACGCGGCGGCCACCCACGGCGCAGAAGCGGCGGCCCTGTTGACCGCGGGGCCAGAGCTCGGGCCCCTGAGCCGTCTCGGCGTGTATCACTTCGCCTACCGCGCGCGGCTGGTCGACGCCTTGGCCGACGACTTTCCCGGTGTGCGGCAGGCGCTCGGGGCCGATGCCTTCGTCCGACTCGCCGAGCGGGTCATCGCCGCCCACCCCTCGCGCACCCGCAACCTCAACACCTACGGCCGGGTGCTGGTCGACGGGTTGGCCGCGCCCGGGCGCCGGGTGCGCCACCGCGGGTTCCTGCACGCCCTCGCTACGCTCGAGTGGGCGCTGGTCGAGGTGGTGCACGCCCCTACGCCGGCGCGGCTGGATCCAGCGGCGTTCGGCGCGCTCGGCCCCGAGCGTTGGGCCGACCTCCGGTTCCGGCCCGGACCCGCGGTGCGGTTGTTGGAGCTGGATTGGCCGGCCAACGCCTGGTTCCAGGCGTTTCGGGAGGGTGCGGCGCCGCCCCTTCCGGCGCGGGGGTGGAGCGCCACGGCGGTGTACCGGCAGGGCTTCACCGTGTGGCGGATGAACCTGAGCCCGGTGGCGTACGGCCTCCTGCGCCGGCTATACGCGGGGGAGCGCCTCGGCGCGGCGTTGGCCCCGCTGGAGGGCGCGGCGCGAGCAGAGCGGGTGATGGACTGGTTCAGTGCGTGGGTGTCGGGGGGATTGTTCGCAGGCATCGAGGACGGCGCCGGTTAGGACGCCGCGTGCGCGCCCCCAGCCCGGTCCGAGTCGCGGTGACCCATGGGGCGCTGGTGTGCTTCACGGTCGCCACGTTGTTGCCGGTCTTGTGGGTCGTGCGCATCGCGCTGAGCCCGGGCCAGGGTTTCTCCCTGGGACTCGAAGGCGGCTTCACCGGGGCCAACTTCGTGCACGTCGTCAGCACCACCTCGGCGGACGGGTCGTGGCTGTTCGGGCGCCAGCTCCTCAACAGCGTCGTGGTGAGTGCGGCGACCGCGGCGGTCGGGGTGAGCCTCGCGTGCACCGCCGGCTACGCCCTCTCCCGGTGGAGCTTCCCCGGGCGGGACCGCCTCATGGGCGCGTTCCTGCTCACGCAGATGTTTCCGGGCGTGGTCATGGCCATCCCGCTCTACATCCTGCTCGACACGTTGCACCTGTTGGACTCGATGACCGGCCTGGTCCTGGTGTACAGCACCACCTCGGTCCCGTTCGCGACGTGGAACCTCAAGGGCTACTTCGACACGATCCCCCGCGAGCTCGAAGAGGCGGCCACCATGGACGGCGCCTCGCGGTGGACCACGTTCACCCGCATCATCCTGCCGCTGGCGCGCCCGGCCCTGGCGGTCACCGCCTTGTTCTCGTTCATGACCGCGTGGAACGAGTTCATCCTCGCCGCGACGCTCATGGGCGACGAGCGGGCCTACACGCTGCCGGTGGTCCTCAACGGCTACGTCGGCGAGTTCGGGGCCGAGTGGGGGCACTTCGCGGCCGGCGCGCTCCTGGCCAGCGTGCCGGTGGTGGCCCTGTTCTTCTGGTTGCAGAAAGAGCTGGTCGAGGGGCTCACCGCCGGTGGCGTCAAGGGCTGAGCGTCGGGTCCGGCCGGCCGTCCCAGGTGGGCGTCACGCCGATGCGGTCGCCGAAGGGGTCGAGCACCAGCACCTCGAGCGCCTTGCCGTTCCACAGGGCGATCACGTCCACCTCACGGTCGGGCGTCCACGCGCCGAGCGCGCCGTACTCCAGCGTGTAGGTGCCACACGGCTCGAACGGCTTCGGGGTGGTCTTGCACTCGTGGGTGAGGGTGTGGCCCACCGGGTCGAGCCAGTCGGCGGAGTACCGCGGCTGCGACAACCAGCGAGGATCGACGGTGATCACGAACGGCTGCCCCTTGGGTGCGGCCCCCAGGCTCGCAGAACTGAACACTGGAGCAAGCGCAAGTGACTTTTCATGCCTGAGTCGTCCGGCATGCAGCATGCGCCGGCGGTTGGCGCGCTCGGCGTCGCTGGCCGACCGCGCCCCGGCGAGCGGATCGGCGTCGACGATGTAGTAGTCGTCGAGCCACAGCTCCCGCCCCGTGGAGGTGCGGACGACGCGGGGGGCGAGGCGCTCGACCGGCTCGCCCTCGGTGAACAACGCCGGCGTGGTCCAGTCCAGCGTGTCCAGCGGGATGCCGAGGGTCGGGTTGTCCCCCGCCTGCCGGATCCACGCCGTCCCCGTGGGCCTGGCCTTGTCCCACGCGGGGCGCGGGGCGTGCGTCGTGAGCGCCTTGGTGGGGACGTACCAGCCGCCGGTGCGCATGGCGCGGAAGCCGGTCGTCTCGAGCTTCACGAAGGTCCAGTCGGCACCGCACTCCGCACGGGCCGGATGGGTCGACACCCGCAGGCCGACGGGCAGCGTCAGGCCTTCGACCAGCCGCGGCGCACACGCCAGAGAACCACCCTCGGAGTACCCGCTGACTTCCTCGGAGATCCACTGGACCGTCTCGGGGGGAGGGCTCATCGGGTGTAGGCTCCGTTGACGTAGTCGTCGAGGGACTGCTGCCGCCGCGCGGCGTCGTCGGCGTCCCGCACCGGCACGGCCGCGTGGTAGTCCAACAGGGTCGATAGCCGCTGGTCGACCGCCCAACTGTCGCGGAAGACGCCGTCCATCAGGGAGCGGTACTTCTGGCACAGGTCGGTGTAGTCGGAGTCGGTCAGTACGTTCGAGTAGAATCCGGCCGATAATCTTGCCTGAAAGGACCGATAGGCGGCCAGCACCAACGACGGGTCGTCGTCGACGGCGCGCAGCGCCCGCTCCTCGTCGTCGAGGTGGCGCGCATCGGCCCGGCCCGCCTTGAACCGGGGCTGGAGGCTGTCCCAGGCCGCGCGGTTCTCCCGGGCCTCCTTCGCGTCGTCCACCGCCTCGTCCAGCGCCTTGAGCGCCCGGCGGGAGTCCTCTTCGAGGCCGAGCTTCTGCGCCTGGTGCAGCACCTGCCGGCGCCCGAGCACCTCGAGGTCCCACAGCCCGTGCGCGCCGGCCCACACCGCCGGGTTTCGGGGGCCGGAGGTGGTGGACAGGACAGGGCCGGGGTTCTGCCAGGTGGCGAGCACCATCGCCCACGCCTTGTCCTTCTGGCCGAGCACCACCAGCGCTTCGGCCATCTGCATGCGCACCTTCCACGGCCACGATTCGAGGCCGTACATCGTGCGCGACGCGGTGTACCCGTCGGTGACCCACGCGCGGACGGCCGTGTCGAACTTGCCGACGTCGGTCTGGGTCCACCCCGTCGGGGTCGCGGCCACCCGCGCCGCCTCCACCGTGAGGTACCCCTCCAGGTCGCCGCGGACCCGGAGCATCCTCGCTGCGACGGCGGTTCGGGCAAGATCATCTGGTGTGGGACTAGCTGGAAGTACTTTCGGCGACCGCTTCTCCAGCTCGTCCCACGCCGTGTGCACCGCGGTGATGGCCGCGTGCGCGTACTGCTGGCGCGTGGTCACCACCTCGGTGGCGATGCGGGCGAGCGCCTCCTCCGCGAGGACGAACCCCGGTTCGAGGCCCAGCGCCTTGCCGAGCGCCGCTTCGGCCGCGGCCTTGTCGCCGCGGTCCAGCGCCGTGAGCGCCCGCCCGTACGCGTCGACCGTGCCGAGCCGCTTGACGTCGACCTGGCCGAGCTCGATGCGGTCCTTGGCCCCGAGCTTCACCTGCAAGAGCTCCACCAGTTCGAACGCCGCCTGGTCGACGAGCACGAAGAACTCTTCGCCCTGCGCGCCCACCTGGCCGACCACGTCGGTGGCGGCGACGACCTTGCCGCTCTGCACCTCGACCACGCGCAGGTTGACCGACAAGGTCGGCAATCGTGCGGCGACGAGCTCCCCGAGCACCATGTGGCTGGCGCCGAGCACCTTGCCGGCCTTGGCGGCGGTGGTGGGGTCGATGGCCCCCGACCGGGCGAGGTCGAGCTCGGCGAGCACCTTGCCGAGCTCGGCGCGCTCCACCACTTCGAGCTCGTCCACCCGCACCAGCTTGCTCACCAGTACGCCCGACAGGCCGGCCCCAGCACCGTCGAGGCTCGGGTCACCGGTACGGTTGGCCATGTCGGCGACGGCGATCCGCGGTCCGGCCAGGGCCAGGGTGGCGAGGAGCAGGAGCATGCTCGGGCGAGCCTATCCTCACTCCTCGCAGACGTACGGCAGGCTGTCGTCGCAGGACTCGTCGTTCCAGGTGGTGTCGGACCAACGCAGCAGCTCGCCGCAGTCTTCGTTCCCGGAGTTGTTCGGCTCGCCCGAGTGCCAGTTGGTGTAGGAGCCCGAGCCGCTGGACCAGGCCCAGGTGCCCTCGGTCGTGCGGTCGTTGTACCCCATCCACCAGCGTGTGGCCGAGGTGCTGTTGGCCTGGCTCACGACCGCGCTGTTTTCGGCGGAGGTCTCCAGGGTCACCAGGTCGTAGCCGTAGAGCCGGCACGCCGTCTGCGCGTTGGCCCAGGTGGCCGTGCTCGTGCAGTACATGTAGACGTGGCCGGCGTACTCGACGGTCGTGCACGGACAGTTGGCCTCGTCCTTGTCGCCGTCACAGTCGTTGTCGACGGTGTCGCAGGTTTCGGTCTCGCCGGGGTTCACGTCGCCGGCGCTGTCGTCGCAGTCGGTGTCGTCGGCGACGTACCCGAGCGGAGCATCACAGGCGGCGGTCGGGGTGCCGCCTTCGTCGCCGTAGCCGTCGCTGTCGTTGTCCGGGTACCAGTCGGTCGGGTCGACCGCCCCGTCGTCGACGGCGCTGTCGCAGTCCTCGTCGATGCCGTCGCAGGTCTCGCTCGCGCCGGGGTGCACCCCGGCGTCGGCGTCGTCGCAGTCGGTGGCGTCGGCGGTGGTGTCGGCCGGCGCCGTGCACGCCACCGTGGCGATGGCGGCGGCCCCGTAGCCGTCGGCGTCGGCGTCGGCGTACCAGGACGCAGCGTCCACCGCCGAGGCCTCGTCGACGTCGCCGTCGCAGTCCTCGTCGGCGCCCCCGCACACCTCGTCGGCGTCGGGCCGGGTGTCCGCGTCGCCGTCGTCGCAGTCGTCGTCGTTGTCGACCGCCCCGGCGGGTTCGGCGCACGCGTGCGTCTCGGTGGCCGGGTCGCCATAGCCGTCGGCGTCGGCGTCGGTGTACCAGGCGAGAGCGTCGGTGGCGTCGTCTTCGTCGACGGTGCCGTCGCAGTCGTCGTCCAGGCCGTTGCACGCTTCGGTGGCCGCGGGGTTCACGTCTTCGTCGGCGTCGTCGCAGTCGGTCAGGTCGGCGACGTACCCGGCGGGTTGGTCGCAGGCGGGGGAGGCGTCGCCGGCGTCGCCGTAGCCGTCGCCGTCGGCGTCGGCGTACCAGGACGTCGCGTCGGAGGCGTCGTCTTCGTCGATCGTGCCGTCGCAGTCGTCGTCGTCGCCGTTGCAGCGCTCGACCGCGGCGGGGCTCTTCTCCGACGTGGTGTCGTCGCAGTCGGTCCCGTCGGCGATGTACCCGGCGGGCGCGTCGCAACTCACACTCACCACGCCACCGTCGCCGTAGCCGTCGGTGTCGGCGTCGGCGTACCAGGACGGCGCGTCGACGGCGTCGACGTCGACCGCGCCGTCGCAGTCGTCGTCGTGCGCGTTGCACAGCTCCGGGGCGCCGGGGAAGACGTCGCCGTCGGTGTCGTCGCAGTCTTCGCACGCAGCGGCGCCATCGTAGTCGGCGTCGGCGTAGCCGGTGGACCCGTCGCAGTTGTAGTCGGTGCGGTCGGCGCAGTCGGACTCGTCGGCGCCGGGGTGGATCCACGGGTTGTCGTCGTCGCAGTCGTCGCCGTCGGCCACGTGGTCGGTGGGCGCGACGCACGCGGTCTCGATCGCCGCGGGGTCGCCGTGCCCGTCGCCGTCGGCGTCGGCGTACCAGTCCGTGCCCGCGGCGTCGGGGTCGGCGTCGTCGACGGCGTCGTCACAGTCGTCGTCGGTGCCGTTGCACACCTCCGCCGCGCCCGGGTGCACGCCGTCGTCGGCGTCGTCGCAGTCGCCCGGCACTTCGCTCTGGCCGTCCGCGCCGGCGCACGCCGTGGTCGCGGTGACGGCGTCGCCGTACCCGTCGCCGTCGCCGTCGGTGTACAAGGTGAGGATCGTCGTGGGATCGAGGTCGGGGTCGTCCAGGTCGACGACCCCGTCGCAGTCGTTGTCCAGGCTGTCGCAGCGCTCGGCCGCACCCGGCCACACGGTGGCGTCGCCGTCGTCGCAGTCGTCGTTGGTGGCCGAGGTTCCTTCGGGGCGACTGCATGCTTCGACGACGCTGGCGTCGGTGCCGTACCCGTCGCGATCGGTGTCGGTGAACCACGCCCGCGCGCGGCCGACGGCGCCGTCGGTGTCGTCGCAGTCCTCTGCCGCCTCGACGCCGTCGCCGTCGCGGTCGGTGGCCTTGCCCGTGTCGTCGCCGGGGCAACCCCAGAGCAGGGCGAGCAGGCAGAGTAGACGCATCGATGGCCTCATGGGTTCCCACTCGACACGTAGCCCGGCGCTGCGGGCAAAACCTCAGCCGAGGTTGTGGAACACGTTCTGCACGTCGTCGTCCTGCTCGAGCAGGTCGACCAGGGCGAGGACCTCGCCGGCTTCGTCCTCCCCGAGCTCGACGGTGGAGCTCGGGACGTACTCGGTGCCGCTGGACAACGGCGTGATGCCCCGCTCTTCGAGGGCCTTGGCCATCGTGCCGAACCCTTCGAACGCGGTGCGGATCACGAGCTGGGCTTCGCCCTCTTCGCCCGTGCCCTCCCCGAACTCTTCCAGGCCGTGATCGATGAGGTCGAGCTCGAGCGATTCGGGGTCGACCCCGTCGGGGCGGATGCGGAAGACGCCCATCTTCTTGAACTGGAACGCCACCGAGCCGCTGCTGCCCATGTTGCCGCCGTTGCGGTTGAACGCGACGCGGACGTTGCTGACGGTGCGGGTGGGGTTGTCGGTCGCGGTGACCACCACGACGGCGACCCCGTGCGGCGCGTAGCCCTCGTACACCACCTCGGCGTAGTCGGCCGCGCCCTGCCCCGACGCCTTCTTGATGGCGTTTTCGACCTTGTCCTTGGGCATGTTCACGGTGCGCGCGTTCTGGATCGCCCGGCGCAACGACGGGTTGTTCTCCGCGAGCGGCCCGCCCGCCTTGACCGCCATCGCGATTTCTTTGCCGATGCGCGTGAAGGCCTTGGACATCCGGTCCCAGCGCTTCATCATCGTGGCCTTGCGCGTCTCGAAGATGCGTCCCATGCTCGGTAGCTCCGGGCGCGCGGTTAGCCCGCCGGGCCGTCCGGTGCACGGGCAGCAGGCCCGAGGGCGGTGCGCCGCGACCGTCCCGAAGCGCGCCGAGGCTGGCGCGCACCGCGCGTGTGCTTCACATCAGTCCGGGTAGCCGTCCGGTGCAGCCTGGAGCCACGCCCAGGCGGAAGCGAGGATGTCCTCGAGGCCCGCCGCGCGCGGCGCCCACCCGAGCTCGCGCCCGATGCGCGCGCTCGAGGCGACGAGCGTGGCCGGGTCGCCCTCCCGGCGCGCGCCCCGGACCACCGGCACCGGGCGCCCGGTGACCCGCTCCGCGGCCTCGAGCACCTCGCGGACGGTGTGCCCGCCGCCGCTGCCGAGGGTGTAGATCGCGCCGGGCGCCGGCGCCGCCAACGCCAGGGCGTGCGCCCGCGCGAGGTCCGCCACGTGGACGTAGTCGCGGACGCAGGTGCCGTCGGGCGTGGGGTAGTCTTCGCCGAACAGCGTGACCGGCGGGCCCTTCCCCGCGGCGGCCGCGAGCACCAGGGGGATGAGGTGGGTCTCGGGGCGGTGATCTTCGCCCGCGTCGGGGAACGCGCCCGCCGCGTTGAAGTAGCGGAGGCTCGTGTGCTGCAGGCCGTAGGCTTCGCCGTAGCGGGCCAGGACCGTCTCCACGAACCGTTTGCTGTCGCCGTAGGGGGACTTGGGCCGGGTGGGCGCGGTCTCGTCGATGGGGCACGTGTCGGGGTCGCCGTACACGGCGGCGGTCGATGAAAAGACCAGGCGGCCGACCCCCTCGGCCAACATTGCGTCCAAAAGAGCAAGAGAGCCGCGCACATTGTTGTCGAAATAGTCGCGCGGGTGGCGAACGCTGGTGCCGACCTGCGAGATGGCGGCGAGGTGGACGACCGCCTCGACCCGGTGGTCGCGGAGTGCTTGTCGCACCGTCGATGTATCGCGTGTATCGGCGTGGACGAAGGCGATGGCGGCGGGGACGGCCCGGCGGTGCCCGGTGACGAGGTTGTCGAGCACCACGACCTCGTGCCCTTCGGCCAACAGGACCCGAAGGACCGCGCTGCCGATGTACCCCGCGCCGCCGGTGACCAGGACCCGCATCTCCCCTCCGCGCGCCCCGGGTATCAGCCCGGCGGGTGCATGCCACCGTCGGGCGACTTCATCCACAGTTGGCACCGCACCGGCAGGTGCTTGCGGTCGAGTGCTTCACACACGTTGGTGTACAGGCAACGCCGAACCTCGGCTTCCCGCCCCGCGGCCACCTTCTTCGGCCAGTCGGGGTCGGCCAACAGGCCGCGGGCCATGCCGACGAGGTCGAGCTGGCCGGCGGCGAGGGCCGCTCGGGCGACCGCGGCGGTGTTGATCTTCCCCGCGCCCACCACGGGGGTCTGCAAGCCGGACGCGCGCAGCGCCCCGCGGATGCCTTCGGAGAGGTACAGGTTCACGCCGTCGGGGGCGTCCTTGGTGGGCATGCACGCCGAACCCGACGGCCCGGTGTAGGGGTAGGCCGCCTGGCCGACGGGCGGGCGTCGCGCGTCTTCGAAGCGCCCGCCGCGGCTGACCGAGACGAAGTCGAGGCCGGCCCGCGCGAGCTGGACCGCGAACCACGCCGCCTCGACGAGCGTGGTGCCGCCGGCGACGTCGTCGCTGCCGAGCAGGCGGCACCCGACGGTGAAGTCGGCCCCGACCTCGCGGCGCACGGCCGCGACGACCTCGAGCGGGAGGCGCACACGGTTGGCGAGGGAGCCGCCGTAGTCGTCGGTGCGCCCGTTGGTGGCGCTGAGGAAGCTCGCGAGGGTGTACGCGTGCGCGAAGTGCAGCTCTACCCCATCGAATCCAGCCGCACGTGCGCGCCCTGCGGCGGCGGCGAACCACCCGGGGATGGCGTGCACCTCGTCGAGGGTGAGGTCCTCGATCTGCTGGCGGTACCCCCACGCGTAGTCGCGCCACTCCCTCGGGGTGAGCCGCGCGTGCAGCTCGGCTTCGGTCCACGCGGCCGCGCCGGGATACCGCGCCTCCAGCCGCGCGACGGCGCGGGCGGGGTCGCGGCGCGAGATCTTCAGGAAGTCGATGATCTGGGGGAGCACCCGCACGTCGCCTTCGCCGTGCATCGTGGTGACGAGCTCGCGCAGCGCTGGGACGTAGCGGTCGTGGCCGATGCGGAGGAGCGGCCCGCTCGCGACATCGCGGACGCCCATCGCCTCCAACACGATCGCCCCGGCCCCGCCGCGCGCGTAGCGGGTGTAGCGCGCGACGATGTCGGGGGTGACCCGGCCCTCGTCGTCGCCGAGCCAGGTGACCATGGCGGGGAGCCACACCCGGTTGGGCACGATCATCGACCCGACCGTCAGCGGCGAGAAGAGCATCAGTAGGGCAGGAGGGGGGTCGTGGCCCCGTGTGCGGAGAGCGTGACGCCGGCCGCCGGGACCGCGTCGAGCGTGTAGCTCACGCTCAGCCCGGTGTAGCAGTCGCACATGTCGTCGGCGAAGTCGTAGGTGGCCTCGACGACGCCGGTCGCGCAGTCCAGCTCGGCGGTGACCGTCAGGGTCGGGCAACAGCCCTCGGTGACGTGGACGTCGTCGACGTCGTACCGGCCGGGCGCGGTGGCCCCCGCGCTCAACGCGCGGGGCGTCGTGGGATCGACGTGGCTGTACACGGCGTCGAGCACCACGATCTCCAGGGTGGCGACGCCCTCGCAGGGATCGGCGCCCGTGTCGGCGGTGTCGGCGGTGTCGGCGGTGTCGGCGGTGTCGCCCGTGTCGGCGGTGTCGCCCGTGTCGGCGGTGTCGCCCGTGTCGGCGGTGTCGCCCGTGTGGCCGGTGTCGGCGGTGTCGGCGGTGTCGGCGGTGTCGGCGGTGTCGGCGGTGTCGCCCGTGTCGGCGGTGTCGCCCGTGTGTGTGGGCGTCGGCGGGCAGCCGAGCAGCAGGAACAGGGAGAGCATCGATCCTCCGGGGCGCAGCATATCGGTGGGAAGTGGCTCTCCGCTTGTTGCATCTCCACCTTGACGCCGGTTCAGGTGAAGAGTTGCTGAACAGATGTGCAGACCGCAAGCGACGCCGGAAATCGAGGCCGCGTGCCATCACCGGAGAGTGGCTCTCCGCATGACGCATCCTGTGAGGCGTCGAGCGTCAGGCTGTCACCTCGTGGGGGTCGGCGGGCGCTGGACACTCGCGCCGGAGGTCACCGACGAGGGCCATCCACACCGA
>SXGT01437438.1_pt1 | contig 18013 bp, 10 predicted proteins | sample 3176221 | NCBI WGS metagenome assembly SXGT01 (sample SAMN11356862, study PRJNA531348) | freshwater metagenome | isolation source: freshwater sample F1-120 | place: China: Fuxian Lake, Yuxi | collected 2017-12-25
GCCAATCAGCACGATGTTCTGGCCCTCTGTGACCCAGTCGAGCGCAGCGAGCTGTCGTACGGCGGCAGCGTTAACGCCTGGCTGCAGCGCGAAGGGGAAGCTCTCGAGGGTCCAGTCCTCGGGCATCTCGGCCTGGTCGATCCGGTACTGGAGCGCGCGCTCTTGTTGGAAGCGCCACTCTTCGCGGAGCAGAGGCAGCAGGAAGCCCTCGTAGCTCAGTCGAGTGGTAACAGCCGACGAGAGGGCGCTCGGCATGAGCTCCCGGAGACGGCGCAGGCGCAGATTCGCGAGGAGTTGGTCGAGTTCGTCGTTCATGTGTCCTGGTCTGGGCCGACGTCGGTGCCGAGCCTGAAGAACTCACCGGCGACCCGGCGGAGGATCATCTTCTCGAGCTTTTCGAGGTCGACGAGCCCGTACTGGACGGCGTCTTGGACAGCGTCAAGGAAGGGCCGTTCGGGGTAATCAAGTCGGAGCGCGTCGAGTCGGGCGAGGGCCCTCACGGCGCGGCCCGGCAGCTTGGCGCGCAGGAGATCTGCCATCTGTGCGAGGACCGGTGCGGCGTCTCGCAGCCGCAGCTCGGCGGGCGACGGCGCGGCTCGCGTGACGCGGCGATGCGCCCCCGGGTGGACGTGCTCTGGGAGTAGACTCTTCTCACGCGCGCCCGGGGCAAGGCGTGGGTGCGTGGCCAGGATCTCCGGGCCGTTGTGGAGGACGACCTTGTCGGTGTACTCGCGGACGTCCAGCCAGCGGTGGAGGGTCTTCCACGGCGCGGAGTAGCGGTTCGTTTCGAGGTGGACGAGCCCCCGCTCGCAGACCTGCCGGCGGTGCACCAAGAACACGTCGGGGACGTGCAGCGGTAGCGGCGCCGACGCGGCAAGGTCGGTTGGCCAAAGCGCTCGAACCGTCCCGCCGAGCTCGCGCCTGGGGCGGTCCATGTTCGCGTCGCACCAAGCCACGAGCTGGGCGTTGGCATCCTCGAGCGTTGCGAATGTGCGCCCTGGGTAGAAGTTGTGCTCAATATAGTGAAAGGGCCGTTCGACACGCGCTTTCCGATCGGGATCTCTTGGGGCGTGGGCCGCGAAGACGAAGCCGAGGCGCTCGGCAAGAGACGCCATCTCGGGCACGGGCACCATGTCCCGCCCGGTGCCCGTGAGGATCACGACGTGGGTGTTGTCGATCATGCACCGCCGTGCGGCGTACCCGAAGTGTCGGACCGCTGCGGTGAGGAACACCTTGCACTCAAAGCGCGTGAAGCGCGGGTAGAGCTGAGCGAAGACTCGCCGTGAGTAGGCCATGGTCACGGCTGCGCACTGGAGCTGTCGCGTGACGCCATCGATCGCCACGGCGTGTGGCGAGGTGTCGTGCTGCATCTCCTCCCCCGGAGCGAAAGTGTATGTACCCGCCGGCGGCTCCAGCTTGACGCCAAGCCCGAGCTGTCTGCAGAAGCGCGTCAGCGTCGCATAGGGCACGGCCAGCTGATGGCGTGTGGCGAGCTCCTCACGGACCCGGACGAGGTTTGTGCGGCACTCAGCGTGCAGGCTACGGATGGTATCGGCGTGCGCGTCGAGTCGCTTCGGCCGACTCATGAGGGGGGCCGTGCGCACACCCGAGGCCAGCACCTCCTTCACCGTGTTGCGGGACAGGCGCAGTGCACGAGCGATCGCCCGGTGGCCACACCCCCTCTCGGCGAGGCCGAAGACCGCACTTCTGACGTCATCACTCAGCACGGTCCAGCCCGTAGACCAGGAGGTCGCCGAGGCGCATGACTTCCCTCGAGGTCTGCTGCCAGGTGGTGAGGATGAGATCTCGCGCCGGTACGCCGGGGTGCTGCTTGGCGACGGTGGCGGCGAGGAGTCTGATGCGCCGCACGAGCGCGGCGAGGCGCTCTAGTTCGTGGAGCAGATCGGCGTCGAGTGGCGGAGGTACTGGCGCGGGTTGGGCCGCCGTGAACGCCTTGGCGCGGAGGAAGAGCTCGGGGTGGTCGACGATGCGCTGGCGCTGCTCGGGGGCGGCGTAGCGCCAGGCGTCGACCAGCTCGCCGAGCTGCCGCACGGAGAGCCGTGCGTCGGCGGCGGTGTGGGCGAGGCGCTCGGCCCACTCGTCGTTGCCACGGGCCAACGGGACCAGGTGCTTCATCGCCGCCTGGACGGACAGCCGCCCTTCTCGAATGAGCTGCTGCACCGCCGCGGGGAGGACCTGAAGGACCGCGAGACGCCGCGACACCCAGCTCTTGGAGCGCACGAACCGCCGCGCCAGCTCGTCGAGCGACAGGGAGAAGCCGTCGTGGAGCTCCCGAAGCAGCCACGCCTCTTCGAGCGCCGAACGTCGCTCCGCGGACGCCATGCGATGCCGCAGGAGGAGCGCCTCGGCCTCCGCGAGCTCGAGCCGGGTAACGAGCACGAGGTCGCGCCTCAGGCTCTGCAGGGCCAGGACGCGCCGGTACCCGTCGATGAGGACCGGGCGGCCGTCGCGATGAACGACGAGCACTGCGTTCTGCTGGCCAAGTTCGGCCAGAGACGCCACGAGCCGTGCCTGAGCGTTCGGGTCGATCACCCGCAAGGTCAGGTACTTGAGCTCTAGCGTACGCAGCTCGATGTCCATCGCGACAGCCTCCGTCCAGCCCATTTTTGAGAACGAGAAGGCGCCGGGATGACCGAGATCACCGCCGGACGCCCTCTCGTCCCCCTTGGGCAAGACGGACCCTACGGGCCGGCCGCCGGCTGGGCGATGCCGTCTCGGCGGTCGGGTCGACGGTCTTTCGGCAATTGCCGCGTAGATTCCACGCCTTGCGCGCCGACTGTGTCTCGCCGGCGAGAATCGAGGACTTGAGCGAAAAACGCTATCACCGTCGGCACTTCCGCGGGGACCGCGTCTCGCAGCCGCTTCGCAGCATTCGCAGGAACCTCCGGCACCTTGCCGAGCGGCGTAGCCACCGCCGCCGCCGTCACTGCGCTCACCGCCGCCGCCAGCTGCTCGCGGCCCAAAGACTCCCGCTCACGCGTGTGCCATGCCGCACACGCGCGGCGGTGCCGCTCCCGCTGGCACGACGTCTCGCAGCACGTGGTCTGACGTCCACGCGCCCGCGGCGAAGGCAGGAACCACCGTCGACAGATCCGGCACGGCCGCTTCTTCCCCACGTGAGCCCCCGCCGAGGCCGCTACACAAGCCCATCACGGCGGGGCTCCCGGCCACCCCAACAATGCAGGTCCACGCCCAGGACTACGTGAGCGGCGAGACGCGATGCGGTCACGTGCAGAGTGGATCACCGGAAGTGAGCAGACCCCGGGTCAATTCCGGTGAGCGGCCAAGGATCAGAGCGACGGCGTGTCGTTCTGGGAGAGGCGGCGGCTGGATCCGCCCTCGGAGCTCCGGGCCAAGCGAGGCCGTCGCCGCCGACCAATCGTCCAGAGCCCTTCGTAGGTGGCCTCGGTCCATGGCCCGTTGTCGGCTATACCCAACACGAAGTCAACAGGACCGTCGGTCATACACGACGTACACTGTTGTGTTGAAGTCCGGTGGGTGCTCACACGCTCCGCAGTCACCTTGAGGACGCGGTCGCCCACGACCAGGGCGTCCACGACGGACTGGCCACTCTCGATCTTGCCGAACGCGGTGTAGGTGCCCGTCAGATGTTTTACGTTGCAGTCCCATTGACGCCCGGCTGACGCTCTCGTTGCAGTCGTCCGAGCAGTAGAATGCTAGCCCAAGCCGATCGGGGCTCTGCCGTTCGGCGGTGTTTGGGGTGCGGCCGGCGCGTAGTCTTGCCGACGAACCGCCGGCCGCTTTGACTCGATGGGGGACCCATCAAGACCGGCGTGATCGGACGCGATCTCGCCGGGGAGTGCAAGAGGGACTTCGTGGTTTCGGTGTACCGGGAGGTGGCTCGGGACGGCGTGGAGGCGGTGCTGCCGGGGCATGCCCTTGGGGCGGTGACGGCTCGGAGTGCCGCGTCGGCGTCCAGGGCCACCGGGTACGTGCGTGCGGTCCGGGCCACGTGTTGGTGGTGGCTCGGTGCCACGCGCACGGGCAGTCGTTCACGCTGTACCCGGCGGGATACACGCCGTACTCGCGGGTGCCGGTGGTGGTGCCCGGTGCCGAAGCGGTGCGCGACGAGGGGACCGTGTTCGGCGCCATCGTGGACGCTGCGCGCGGGACGCTCTGGCCGGTGCACTCGGTGCGCTGTCGCGGGTGCGGCCAGACGCAGCGGCGGTGACTGCGGCAGTGCGCGGGGTGGCCGGGCATCGCGGGCGGGGTTGCTGCGTGCGAGGAAGCCGGGTCCCGCCTCGCGGTGCCGCTCGCTGTGGCGTTGGGCGGGCATGGGCGCTTCCACGCGTCCGCGTTTCGGCGGGCGGGCGGGCCGGCGCTCGACGCGGTGCTCCGGGCGCGGGCGTGGCACCTGGACGACCTCCCGGCGGCCGCTTCTGGCGACGGGAGGCGCCTCGGGGGTGGTGGGGCGTGCGTGGCTTACGGACGCGCGTGGGGTGACGACACCGGTGCTCCCTCGGCGTGACACGGCTTGCGTCACGCGGTTCGCCCAGAGTCCCACGAGTTTGTCGTGTGAAGCGGGGCCTGGCCAGCGCTAGAAGGGGTGAGGAGGTCCCGAAAGGCGATCTGCGCTGGTCCAGCGCCGCCGCCGCGTGACAGCCAGACGTCCACCAGCGACGAGGTGACTGCGTCGCCGCGAGCCCTCAGCGCCTTCGCAAACGCCGTCACCGCGTCGCCCCACCGGCCCCACGACGCCTGGACCAGCTTCTCGAAGACGCCGCTCACGTCCTTGGCCGTGCGCTCGCCCCGATCACATTCCGACTTCAGAATCGCCACCAGCAGCCGCACGGCCACATCTGCGGCGGCGATGACGTGCGCCTGACGTTCGGCAGGCGCGCGGGTGAGCTCGGTGTTTCGCCACGCGGCTGCGAGGGGCGTCGGAAGACGGTGGATGAAGGACTCGGAAGGCAGCATGAGCGTTCAGTACCAGCATCACCGTGCGACGGCGTCGAGGATCTCCCGGTCGGGTCGCCCACAGTGGTGCGGGAGCTCCATTTGAGTTGCATGCGTAGTTGACTTCACTCAATACCGTGCCTGAGCCTGGAGATCGGTGCCCCACGACTGTCAGATTCCGCGAGACCCAGACGTCTCCGAAGGAGCAGCGGCGCTATGCTCCGATGGGGCCCGTTCACGATCGCCGATCCGCGCGTTCACGACGGTCCGATCTACGCGTTCACATTCGACCGATCTGGACGTTCACCGTGGTCCGATCTAAGTGTTCACGATCACCGGAATACGCACCCAGGACGTCGCGAACGACGAGATCGAGTTCGCGCGCCTCGTGTACCGGGTGCAGCGCCTCTTCGGGCAGGGTGTGGACGACTTCGTGGAGTCACCCGGCCTCCCGAAGCGTCAGCGCGCCCTCCTCGACGACATCCTGGCGGACATCGATGAGTGAGACGTGGGTCCAGGCAGAGTGTGCCTCGCGGCTCGGCGTCGGGGCGCCATCCGCTAGCCGGCTCCTGCGGCGACTGACTCGGTCGCTCGCCGTGGCGGGGGCTCCACACCCCCTGGAGGGCGGATAGGGCCTGCAAACCACCTGCGCGGAGTTAACTCGGGAGAGCCGTCAGCCAGCTCACGGCGACCTCCTCCACGCGGCCGCCAAGCGTGACCTGGCCGCGGGCGGCGCTCAGGGGTCGACGCCGGGGTGGAGCTGCTCCCAGAGCTCGAGCGCCTCTGTGGGCGCCGTCCAGATCTGGGTTCCGCCCACCAGAAGGTCCACACCGAACGCGATGCCCGCCTCCAGCGGCTGGTCGTGGTGGAGCCAGAGGGTGACGCCGGCGGCGGTGGCCACAGACACCGCCAGCACATACGGGAGCCAGCCGGTTGCGGCCGCCTCGCGCTTCGCCTGAGCGCGCAGCTGGGCCTCGAGCGCGCTCAGCTCCAGAGAGTCCAGATCGTCGAGGCCATCACCCCGGGGCCGAAGCGGGCCGATCGCGAGCCCGATCAACGCGAGGGACGCGCCCGCGCCCCCCAGCGCCGCCGAGGGCGCCAGCCGCGAGTCGAGCCCTAGCCCCCCGGCGAGCCCCAGCTGCACTGCCGAGGCGGTCCCGAAGCCCGCGGCCCAGCCCCAGAACCACCAGGCCTGCGAGGCTGCGTCTTCGCGCAGCGCGGCGCGGATCCGGTCGCCTCGATCGGCGGGCGGCTCGCCGAGGGCGGTTTGGGCGATGACGAGCGCGACGACGAGCGAGCTCACCTCACGCACCGCGCGCAATGCGCCCCACCGACGGCCTCGGGGCCCGTGGCGGCCGCCGCTTCAGGAGCCCATCCCCGCCTCATGGGCGAGGGCGGACCGTGCGCTGCTCGATGGGGTTCTCGTGTCCGCGACCGACGAAGATGCGCTGAACGAAGACGCCGGGGAGGTGGATGTCGTCCGGGTCCAAAGCGCCGAGCGGGACCAGCTCCTCGACCTCGACCACAGCGATCCGCGCGGCCATGGCCATGAGCGGGCTGAAGTTCCGGGAGGTCCGGTAGAAGCGCAGGTTGCCGAACGGGTCGGCCTTCTGGGCCCTGAGGATCGCGAAGTCCGCGTGGAGGGCCGACTCGAAGATCATCCGCTTGCCGTCGATGACCCGCTCTTCCTTCCCGTCGGCGACCACGGTGCCGACGCCGGTGGGCGTGAAGAACCCGCCGAGCCCTGCGCCGCCGGCGCGGATGCGCTCGGCGAGGGTGCCCTGAGGGTTCAGCTCCACCTCGATCGCGCCCGAGAGCAGCTGCTCCTGCAGGTCCGGGTTGCCACCGATGTACGAGCACACACACTTGCGGATCTGTCGGTTCTTCAGCAGGACCGCGAGCCCCTTGCCCTGGTTTCCGCAGTTGTTGGAGATCACCGTGAGGTCGCGAACACCGCGCCGGATCACCTCCGCGATGCAGTTCTCGGCGTTGCCGGAGAGGCCGAAGCCCCCGCTCATGAGCGTGACGCCGTCGCGCAGATCGTGCAGGGCCGCGGCAGCGTCTGCGTACACCTTCTCGTTCATAGCCCTACCTCCGTGAGCGCGGCGTCGAGGTGGTCGAGGCCCTCGGCCAGCTCCTCGGACGTGATGCAGAGCGGCGGGGCGATCATGAGGAAGCTCCAGCGGAAAGCGGCGTGCACCCGCCGGCGGACCAGCGCCTCCTTGAGTCGCCCCGCGGGCGAGTCCTTGGGCGCCACCGTGTCGTAAGCCACCAGCGGGCGTCCGTCGGGCGTGACGAGCTCGATCGTGCCGAAGAGGCCGAGGGATCTGGCGTCGCCGATGGCGGGGTGGCGGGCCTTGAGCCGCCAGAGGCCGGCCGCCAGCTCCTGCCCGCGTTCGGCGGCGCGCTCCACGAGGCGGTCCTCGCGATACACGTCGAGCGTAGCCACCGCGGCGGCCACGGACACGGGCATCGCGTAGCCGGTGAGGCCACACTGAAGGGTGCTGGTGTCGAAGTGCTCGGCGACGCGCTCGGTCATGCCCACGGCGCCCAGGGGCGCATAACCCGAGGTGAGGCCCTTCGCGAGCGTGATGAGGTCTGGCGTGACGCCGAAGTGGTCCACGGCGAAGTAACGCCCGGTTCGGCCGAACCCCGTGAAAACCTCGTCGGCGACCAGCAGGATCCCGTATTTGTCGCAGATCTTCCGCATGGTGGGCCAGTAGTCCGCGGGGGGCACGAAGCCGCCGTTCGCGCCGGTGATCCCCTCCAGGAACACCGCGGCGATCGTCTCCGGGCCCTCCAGCTGGACCACGTGCTCGAGGTGGCGGGCGCACAACACGCCGCACCGATCCGGGGTGGTCTCGAAGGGGCAGCGGAAGCAGTAGGGGTCTTCGATGCGCACCACGCCCCAGAGCCCGGGCTCGCCGGCGAGCCGTCGCGGGTCTCCGGTGAGGGACAGCGCGCCCATCGACGCGCCGTGGTAGCTCCGGCGGCGAGCCACCACTTTGGTCCGGCCGGTGACCGCGCGAGCGATCTTGATCGCGTTCTCGTTGGCCTCGGCGCCGGAGAGGCACAGGAAGAAGCGGTCGATGCCCTCGGGCGTGACGCTGGCGAGCCGCTCGCCGAGGGCCGCTTTGGCCTCGTAGACCGCCGCGGGGTGGGCGCACGCCAGCGACTCGAGCTGGGCCTGCATGGCGCGGATGATCCGCGTCTCGCCGTGACCGGCGTTGCAGTTGAAGACCTGGCTCTCGAAGTCGAGCCAGCGGTTGCCCTCGTGGTCGGTGAAGGTGGCGCCTTTGCCCCCGGCGATCGGGAGCGGCGTGGCGCGGCTCTGAGCGGACCACGTGTACATGATGTGTGCCCGCTGTCGGGCCTCGAGCTCGGTGTTCATCCGTTGGGCTCTCGTGAGGTGTCGGAGGCGCTGAGCTGGGTGTTCCGATCGAGCACGTCTCGGAGCGTCTGGAGGAAGCGGTCGAGATCCCTAGGCGCAACAGTCAGCGCCGGGGCGAGCACCAGCCGCGCCGTCTCGCCGAAGACCCCGAGGCACTCCACCCGCAGCTGGCCGGCCGCGAGGCGCGCCTGCAGCACGTCCAAGCGCGCCTGCGGGATCTGGATCACGCGGTAGAGCCCGAGCCCGCGGTGCGGGATGCCGAGGCGGTCGAGCCCGCGCGTGAGCTGCTCGGCGCGCTCCGCCACGGCCGCGTCCCGAACGGCGGCCAGCTGCCAGAAGAGCCGGGTGGACGAGAGCTCGTCCCCGTCCCACGTGGAGATGAACGCGAGGGGCTTGTCCACGAACGTGCGGTCGCCCATGAAGAGGTAGCCCGTTTGCCCACCGGCCCAGAGCAGGACCACGTCGGCCTCCGGCGCCTGCCCGTCCACCCAGAAGCGCAGCGAGCCCGCGCCTGACCGGCCGAGCGCCGTGGTGTGCTCGGCCACCACCAGGGGGACCCCCGTGCGGTCGCGCCAGGCGCACAACGCCGCGAAGGCCTCGGGGGTGAGGACCGCGCCGGTGCGCGCCTGCACCGTCTCGACGAACAGCCCGAGCAGCGCGTCGGCGCCGTTCGCGGCAACGAGGCCGTCCAGTGCTTGGAGCGTGCCCTCGAGGCCGTGCTCGGGGTGCGGCACCCGCGGGAAGGGGAAGAAGGTCTCTGCGTCCGGATCGAGCAAGCGCCCGCGCGGCCCCGGGAAGGTGGACCAGTCGGTGAGCGAGCGGCTGGCCGCCGTGGTGTGGCCGAGCGTGCCGCCCGACAGCGACACGGCCAGGCGCCCCGCCTTGCGTTGATACTTCAGGACGCGAAGCGTCTTGTCGGTGAGCTCGTCCGGCGCGCTGGTGACGTAGAGGTGCCGCGTGCCCTTCGGCGCGATCGCGCGCATGCCCTCCATGGCGCGAATGAACGGCCGGGTGACGAAGTTGGACAGCGTGAGCTTGGTGAGCGCCGCTTCGTCGAGCACGCCCGTGCTGAGCGCGTGCTCGAGGAGTGGGTGAGACGCGCCGGTGGGCTGGGAGACCCCGGCCGAGAGGTCAACGACCGACTCAGGCGCCGCCAGCAGTGGGCGCAAGTGCCGCCGGAGGGGCAGCCGGTAATACCGTGAGAGCCCCGTGCGCTCGCCGTATTGGCCGTGCATGAGCGCCACGGTGTAGGCCCGGAACTCGCGGTTGATCGCCCACATCGTGTCCGCCGAGCCCACGCGGTTGCGCCCGGTGATGAAGTGGTAGCGGGGCGCGCCGTCCGCACGCCGCATGGCGAGCGCGGTCTCGAGCTGCGCGGCCCGCAGCCGCCACCCGATACCCCGGCCGCGCGCTTCCGGCGACACGGTGATGTCGGCGCTATACAGCGTGTCTTGCTGGCCCATCCGCGGGTCTTGTCGCGGCCCGTCGGTGCCCCAGAACAGCTCGAGCGGGCCGGCGAAGCTCATCCCCACGAGCCCGCGCGGGTCCTCCGCCAGGACGACCACGGCGTCTCGCGAGTCCGCGACCAGCTTCAGGTACGCGGTTCGGTCGCGTCGAGCGGACTCGTAGGAGGCGTGCTCCAGCTCGGTGATGGCCACGAGGTGCGGCTCGACCTCACCGGCGCCGAGGACGCGAACGCGGGTGCCGAGCACGTCGGCGGCGAAGCGCAGCAGCGGGATCCCTTGCGCCGCCTCGAAAGCGTCCGGATCCGCGGCCTCGAGCACGGGGAGCACGGCGTGCCCGCGGACGTTGGGATCCAGGCCCAGCCAGCGCGCAGCCGCGCTCCGGTCGTGGGGGTGGAGCTGGCCGTGGACGCGGAGCAGCCGGTCGGCCAGGTCCACCGAGCCCGACGCGAGGAGCGCCGGGAGGCCCGGGACCGGGCGCTTCGGTCGGGCGGGAGGCGCCACCCACTTCGGGGCCTTGCCGGTGAACGCGAGCAGCTGCGGCAGCTCGCGCCCCGCGTCGTCCAGCAGCGCTTGGAAGGAGGCCTCGATGCCGTCGAAGATGCGGTCGACCTCGACGTCGGTCATCGCCCGGTTCAGACGGTAGCGGAGCGTGCGGTCGCCCGCCACGTACACCATCAGGCCGCGATAGAAGCGCTGGTCGATGAGGTGATTCGCCAGCGCGGGCGTGGGCAGATCGAACGCGAACGCGTCCCCGACCGCGCGGGCGTTGGTGACGAGGCCCGCTGGCAGGCTGGAGACCAGGCGCTCGAGGCGTAGCGCCACGGCGCCCGCGAGCGTGACCTGCTCCTCCACGATCTGGGCGTGGAGCGTGCCGCGCACCATGGAGGCGGTGTGGGAGGGCGTGGGGTACGGGTCCGGCCAACGCGACAGCACGTAGCCCACCTGTGCGCGCTTGGCGCCCACGACGAGGTCCGGACCGTCGGGTTCGCCCGCGGCGTCCGTGATCCAGAAGCGGCGATGCCAGAAGAAGCCGCCGGAGAGCCCGAAGCCGGACTGCACCTCATCGAAGATGAGCGGGACCCCGTAGCCACGGGTGAGCGCCCGGAGGCCGTTGAAGAAGCGCAGCGTGGCCGCGCGGTCGCCGCCCTCGCACTGGTAGGGCTCGACGATCACGGCGAAGACGTCGCCGCGCTGGAGGTGGGCTTCCACGGCGGAGAGCGAGGCCACGTCCTGCGTGAGGCGCGCCCGGTCGACTTCAGGGTCTTCCCCGGACGCCGGGCGATTGAGCGCGAAGGCGCGCTGCCCTGCGCGATCGGCCCAAGCGGCGTGCCACCCGGGCGGAAAGGTGGCGTCCACGCCCGGCAACGTCGCAGGGAACGGCGCCCACAGCGTCTCGAAGCCGGCGAGCTGGTACGGCGCGCGTTTCTCCTCGTTCCACGTGGAGTACAGCGGCAGCAGGGTTCTCCCGTGGAAGCTGCCGTCGAACGCGACGATTCGCGTGCGGCCGCGCTCGCCGGGGTACGTGTAGTGCCGCGCGAGGTGGAAGGCCTTCTCGACGGCCTCGGAGCCGCCGTTGGTGAACGCGACGTGGGAGAGGCGGGGGTTGCCCTGCTTCACCACCGCCGTGCGGAAGTCCCGCGCCGCCTCGGCCCCGGGCCCGTGTCGGGCGTCGTGGGAGCACAGGAGGTGCGCGTCCAGCCGTCCGTCATCGAGCGCGGCCTGGACGAAGCCGGGCCGGACCCCGGCGGCCAGCGTGGCGATCTGGCTGGCCGAGTCGATGATCTGGAGCGGATCGGCGTCGATGGACCGCAGGTAGGGCCCTTGAGAGCGCCCAAGGTCGAAGACGATGGGCTTCTTGTCGCGGGTGACGAAGCCGTCGGCGTAGAGGCGCTCGAGCCAGCGCGCGGACTCGGGGAGCTGGCCGCTGGCGGGCACCTCGATGCGTCGATCCGCCTGGCGAAAGAACGCGGTGGGGTCTCCCTCGAGGAGTTGGGTGAAGAAGGCGCGCAGGGCCTCTTCCGCGCGCTCGGGCTCGTGGCCCGGAGAGACCGTGATGCCGTGCTCGTCGCTGCTGAGGCCGTGTTGCGAGGCCAGCTCGGCGGCGTTGGCGGGGATGAGCGGGCGACCGCGATACCGGATCCCGGCGAGCGTCGAGAACGCGAGACGTAGGCTGTCTCCGTCGCGGTCGAGGGGACGGTGGAAGCGCTCACCGACTTCCTCGAGGCGAGCGCGGGCGAAGACGAGGTCGAAGGCGGACATGGCGGCGGACCTTACACCGGCAGGGACGCCTTTGCGCTCTGGAATTGATTTCTGGGGGGCGCCGCAGAGACCCCGGGCAGGGGAGCCCGGTGGCGATTCATGCTCGGGGGCCCACACCCACGGCGGCGGGGCGGGGCATCCGGCCACCGATCATCGGCATCCGAGCGTCAATCGGACAAGTGGCGCGCGTGCGCGCCCGTGGCGGCATCGAAGACGTCGAGCCCACCCGCGTGGGTGACGTACAGCAGCTTCCCGGCGCCGGCGAGGCCGTCGAGGCGGCCGCCCTGCACACCCTCGAGGACCACGTCATACACCTGCGCGCCCGTGGCCCCGTCCAGGCAGACGAGGTGCTCCAGCGCGGGAGACCCCGTGGTGCTGTAGGACGTGTACAGCCGTCCCTCGCTGAACCAGGCCACGGCGGGCGACTTCGCGGCAGCGCTGCCGGGCGTGGCGCCGGCGATCGCCACCTTCCATGTGGCCGAGAACGAGCCGCCCTCGCCGCGCGGCGGCCAGCTCGCGGGCACAGAGAACGCTGCCACCATGGGCACGTGCGTCCCAACGCTGCGCATGCCCAACGCAAAGGCCAGCGGGCTGCCCTCCGGCCGTACAACGCGACCCGTGTCGAGCCCCTCGATATCGAGGCGACCGCCGTAGATGTCGTAGGAGGTCTCCACCGGGACCCGGGGATCGTCGCCGGGCCAGATGCCCGCCAGCTGCTCGCAGGCGAGGTCCAGCCGATTGACCGTGCCCTTGGGCGTGATCGAGCCGGTGGCGAGCGCCGCCTCCACGGCGCGGTCGTCGTCGAGGTAAGCGAGCACCCCTGTGGGGGTGCGAGCGCAGAATCGCCGCACCCGCTCGCCCAGTGGAGCAGTCCACTGCGTCTTCCCGGACGCGGTGGCGATCGCGCGGAGCATGCCGGTGGTGTCCGCTACGACGAGGTGGTCGCCCACGCCGGCCACCCGGATGTCCGACCAGTCGTCCGACGAGAACAGCTCGCTCTGCCACAGCTGCGCACCCGTGGCGCCGTTGAGGGCCACCAGGTGCTGCGGTGTGTTCGGTTGGCCGTAGTAGCGGGCCCAGCCGATCGGGTCGGCCACGTCGTCCCCGGTGAGGTCGTTCAGGATCGCCTGTTGGTGCGGGAGCCAGCTGGGACGCTCGGGCGGCGCGGGCGGACTCGCCGAGACAGCGGCTTGTTGGACGGTGGGGGCCGGCGAGGAGGCAGGCGACGAGGGTGACCCGGCTAGGACGGCCACTACCGCGCCGGCGAGCACCAGCACTCCGAAAACCACCGGAGCGGCCTTGGCTCCCCGCTTCCCCCGGTCACCGGCCTGCCCGGCCACCCGGTGGGCGTTCACCTCGAGGGCGCGCTGGCGCGCCTGGGCTGCAGGGTCGGGCGTGGGGCCCACACGAAAAGCGGCGTTGCAGTACTGGCACGTGGCCTCCTTCTCGTCGGCGTCCACGCGAATTCGAGCGCCGCAGCTGGGGCATTTGTCCTCTACCAAGCGCATGCACGTCCCCTTCCGTTCGGTCTTCTCGCCTTTCGGTGAATGACACGTCGGCGAGGCTCCCTTGGTAGCGGAGCGGGCGGTTCCAGGCAATTCGAGCCTCGGTATCGCGGCTTGACCCTCGGATCGGCGACCCGCTAGGCTGCCCCCTCGACTGGAGCGCCGCTGCTGTCTGGCGGGGCCTGAGTCCAAGGAGGCGCCGTGCGGTGGTTCAAGTGTGCGGCGTTGCCGCTGGTGGTTTCGTGCACTCTCCCTTTAATGTTGCTGGCCTGTCAGTCCCCCATAGAGGGTGGGACGATCATCACCGGCGACGTGGGGCAGGTCGGGCCACCGTCCACCAAAGACGTCGCGGGCCTCGACGCGCGAGGCGGCGATGTCTCGGTGGTCCCGGACGCGGCAGACCCCCCGGGGGGCTGTGAGGCCGGGGCACCCGGCACCTTCGGCTGTCCTTGCTCGAGCGGGGGCGACTGCGAGTCGGGCTACTGCATTCAGGGCTACACGGAGTTCGTCTGCACGCAGCGCTGCGTGGACGACTGCCCAGACGGATACCGCTGCGTGGTGCTCGCCTCCACCTGCCCCGATTGCGAGGCGGTGTGCGTGGCCGAGCTCTCCAAGAACTGCGCGCCCTGCGCCGTAGACACGGACTGCATCGCCGGGCGTTGCCTCACGCTGGCCAACGGGCAGACGGCTTGCGCAGACCCCTGCGACGACCAGAACCCGTGCGGCGACAGCTTCGACTGCGTCGCAGCGGAAGCCACGGAGGGTGTGGGCGGCTGGTGCAAGCCTCTGAACGGGACGTGCGACTGCGCGGCCTCGAACGCCGGCGCGACGCGCCCCTGCACCGTCAAGAACACCTTCGGGCTCTGCGCCGGCGAGGAGCACTGTGACGTAGCGCTGGGCTGGACGGCCTGCACGTCCGTGGTCCCCAGCGCCGAGGTGTGCAACGGCTTCGACGACAACTGCAACGGCTTCGCGGACGAGGACGTCACCGAGGGCGAGGCGTGCCAGAACTCCGTGGACGGCGTGGGCACCTGCAAGGGCGCCACCCGGTGCGACGGCGTGGCGGGGCTGGTCTGTGACGGCCCCATCCCGTCGCCGGAGACCTGCAACGGCCAAGACGACGACTGCGATGGCGACACGGACGAAGACTTCGTGGTGGGCGGCCTCTACCTGTCCGACGAGCACTGCGGCAAGTGCGGCGTCACCTGCGACGGCACCATCGAGCACGCGGCGGCCACCACCTGTGCCGAAGTCGCCGGCGCGGCGGCGTGCGTGGTGGTGGCCTGCGAGGACGGCTGGGCACCCGACGGCGGGGCGACGTGTGTGCCCACCTACGAAGGCGCGTGCGACAGCTGCCTGCAAGACGACGACTGTCCGGCGTGGGCGCAGTGCGTCACGGTGGGCAAGGGCGCGTTCTGCACCACACCCTGCGGCGGCGAGGGGGACGGCCCCTGCCCGCCCGGCATGGCGTGCAGCAGCTCGCCCGGCGACGGCGCGGGCACCTGCCAGCTGGCCACGGGCGGCTGTGCCACGGAAGGCAAGCCCTGCTCACACCACTGGGAGTGCGAGGACGCGTCGGAGTGCTCCACCGAGACCTGCAGCCAGGGCGCGTGTGCGTTCGTGGCGGTGTCGTGCGACGACCAGAACCCGTGCACGACAGACACCTGCGACGCGGCCACCGGCTGCAAGCACGAGCCGATGGTAGGCGCCGCCTGCGACGACGGGGACGCGTGTACGGTGGGCGACGCGTGCGGCGCCGATGGCTGCGTCCCAGGCGCCGCCAAGCCCTGCGACGATGACCTCGCATGCACCGACGACGCGTGCGCGGCCGGCGAGTGCGTGTTCACCCCCAAGCCCACCGCGTGCCTCGTGGGCGGTGTGTGCTGGGGCCTCGGCGACGCCAACCCCCAGAACCCGTGCGAAGTCTGCAACCCGCTGGCGAGCACCACGGCGTTCGTGGCCGCGGTGAGTGGCGCGCCTTGCGACGACGGAGAGCCGTGCACCGCCGGTGATCTCTGCCAGGGCGGCGCGTGTCAGGGGGGAGCCCCGCTCAACTGTGGCGACGGCAACCCGTGCACGGAGGACACGTGCACGCTCGGCACCGGCTGCACCTATCTCCCTCAGGAGAGCCCCTGCAGCGACGCGCTGTATTGCACGGTCTCGGATACGTGCGACGGCACCGAGTGCAAGGGTCAACCACGCGACTGCTCGCCCTTCGATGGATTCTGCGCCGTGGGGACGTGCCAGGAGGCCACGGAGGGCTGCATCAAGGCCCCGCCACCGCAGGGCACCTCCTGCGACGACGGTCAGGAGTGCACCGTCAACGACGCCTGCAGCGGCCTGTCGAAGTGTTCGGGGGTCGCCGCCGCCGGGTGTTGCAAGACCGCCACCGACTGCGACGACAAGAACCCCTGCACCGTGGACTCGTGCGAGGTCGACACCGGGACCTGCCTGAACAACGCCGCCGCGGCTGAGGGCTTCTCGTGCGACGACGGCCACTGGTGCACGGTGACCGACACCTGTCTGGCGGGAGCTTGCAACGGCGCGCCTAGGAGCTGCGCTAGCGCGGGCGACGCGTGCAACACCGGCGTGTGCGACGAGACGCTGGACGCCTGCACGCCCAGCCCCCGCGCCGACGGCACCACCTGCGCCGCGGACGCTACCTCTTGCACCGACGACGTGTGCATCGCGGGCGCCTGCACCCACCCGCCCAACACCGAGCCCTGCAACGACGGCGTGGCCTGCACCTTCGGTGATGTTTGCGCTCTGGGGGTTTGCGCCGGCCAGCCCTACACCTGCGACGACGGGCTCGCGTGCACCACCGAGGCCTGCACGGGCGCTGGTGGCTGCACGATCACCGTCGCCAGCACGCACTGCGTCATCGATGCCGCGTGCGTGCCGGCGGACCAGACCAAGCCGGGCGCGGCCTGCCTCGCGTGCGCGCCGGCCCAAAGCCAGGCGGGCTGGACGGCGCGGCCCAACGGCGCCGTGTGCTCCGACGGCAACGCCTGCACGCAGAGCGACGCCTGCTCCGGAGGCGCGTGCGTCGGCAGCGCGCCGGTGCAGTGCCCGACGCCAGACCAGTGCCACCTGGCCAGCACCTGCGACCCCACTACAGGGGCCTGCCCCAACCCGCCGCGGCCCAACGGGGCCACGTGCAGCGACGGCAACAGCTGCACTTCAGACGACTCGTGTCAGGCCGGGACGTGCGTGGGCGGGCCCAGCACGTGTCAGTGTCAGACCACGGCCGACTGCGCCGGGCTGGAGGACGGCAACGCGTGCAACGGCAAGCTGGTCTGCGTATCGAGCGCCTGCGTGCTCGACCCCACCACGATCGTGACGTGCGCCGCGTCGAGCGATCCCTGCCAGGTCAACAGCTGCAACCCCACCAGCGGCGCCTGCACCGCCCAACCGGCGGCAAACGGCCTCGCCTGCACCGACGGGAGCGCCTGCACACAGTCCGACACCTGCCAGGCGGGCGTCTGCGCGGGAGCGAACCCCGTGCAGTGCACGGCGCTGGACCAGTGCCACACGGCGGGTGTGTGCAACCCCACTACCGGCGTCTGCTCCAACCCGAACAAGGTCAACGGCAGCGCCTGCGGTGACGGCAACGCCTGCACCCAGACCGACACCTGCCAGAGCGGGACGTGCGTGGGCGCCAACCCGGTGGCGTGTGCCGCGCTGGATCAGTGTCACGACGTGGGCACCTGCGACCCGTCTACGGGGCAGTGCTCGAACCCCGCCAAGGCCAACGGCGGCGCCTGCAGCGACGGCAACGCCTGCACCCAGTCCGACACGTGCCAGGCCGGGACGTGCGTGGGCGGCGTCCCCATCACCTGCACCGCCATCGGGCAGTGCTACGACGCGGGCACGTGCAACCCGGCGACGGGCATCTGCTCGAACCCCCCGAAGGCCAACGGCAGCGCCTGCGGTGACGGCAACGCCTGCACCCAGACCGACACGTGCCAGGGCGGCACCTGTACGGGCGCGAACCCGGTCACTTGTAGCGCCCTCAGCCAGTGTCACGACGTGGGCACCTGCAACCCCTCCACGGGGCAGTGCTCGAACCCCGCCAAGGCCAACGGCAGCGGCTGCAGCGACGGCAACGCGTGCACTCAGTCCGACACCTGCCAGAGCGGCAGCTGCACCGGCGGGAACACCGTGACCTGTAGTGCCCAGTCCCAGTGTCACAACGCGGGCACCTGCGACCCGTCCACCGGACAGTGCTCGAACCCCACCAAGACCAATGGCAGCGGGTGCAACGACGGCAACGCCTGCACACAAACCGACACCTGCCAGAGCGGCAGCTGCACCGGCGGGAACACGGTGACCTGTGGTGCCCAGTCCCAGTGTCACACCGCGGGCACCTGCGACCCGGCCACCGGGCAGTGCTCCAACCCCACCAAGACCAAGGGCAGCGGCTGCAACGACGGCAACGCCTGCACCCAGTCCGA
>SXGT01081627.1_pt1 | contig 18012 bp, 20 predicted proteins | sample 3176221 | NCBI WGS metagenome assembly SXGT01 (sample SAMN11356862, study PRJNA531348) | freshwater metagenome | isolation source: freshwater sample F1-120 | place: China: Fuxian Lake, Yuxi | collected 2017-12-25
AGCGGGCGCCTTGCGCGCCGAGCACCCAGGCAACCGAGTCGACGACGTTGGATTTCCCCGATCCGTTGGGACCGATGACCACCGTCACGCCCGGCTCGAAATCGAGCACGGTCTTGTCGGCGAAGGACTTGAAGCCCTTGATCGTCAACGCCTTGAGAAACACTGGGCTCCTTTTCCGCCGCGCCGGTCGATACCGGCGGGCGTCCCCCGTCGCCGTCCTGGACTTCCGCCGGGCCGAGAATAGGCGCGACCACCCGGGAGGGTCGCGGATCGGCGTCGCGACCTCGCGTCAGCGGACCGTGAACCCGCGCAGACCTTCGGGAGATTCGGGTCGCTGTTCGATGTCGGTGACGATCGCGCGCGGGGGTCCTTGGCGGCACCAGGTGACGACCCGCTCGACGGCGGCGGCGTGCCCTTCGAACACGGCTTCGACCTGTCCGTCACGCAGATTGCGTACCCAACCTGCGACGCCGCAGATCGCCGCTTCGGTTGCGCACGAGTCGCGAAACCACACGCCCTGGACCCGGCCGCGCACCCAGACGTGGGCTCGCACCGTTTCGCCGGTCACGTCACCGCGACCGCGAGTGGCTCGGCCGCGTGACGGGCGTAGGCCCATCCCGGCCCCCGCAGCGCGAAGTTCCAACGATCTGTCCAGGTATCGCTGGCGGCCACGTCGCGCAGGATGTCGCGGTGTTCGTGGGTCGCGATGACCGGCAGCGAGAACGTGTGCACGTTCTTCGTCAGCCCGTAGACGACGGGCTCCTGCTCGGGTTCGAACGTCCCGAACAGCTTGTCCCACACGATGAGGATCGACCCGTGGTTGCGGTCGAGATACTGCTGGTTGCTGCCGTGATGCACTCGGTGATGCGAGGCGGTGTTCACGATCCGCTCCGCGGGCCCGAGGGTTCGGATCGTCTCGGTGTGGATCCAGTACTGGTAGATCAGGTTGATGGCCCGGGCCTGCAGCACGAGGTGCGGACGGACGCCCAGCCACGACAAGACGCCGTAGGGCACAAAGGTGCCGAAGGTGTCGGCAACCGGCTGGCGCAGCGCGGTGGACAAGTTGTATCGCTCGCTCGAGTGGTGCACGACGTGGATGGCCCACATGTATCGACTCGTGTGCATGAAGCGATGATTCCAGTAATAGATGAAGTCCCAGCCTGCGATCGCGGCGGTCCACGCCAACGGGCCCGTTCCCAGATCGGCGACGACCCTGCGGTCCCAGAGCCGGTCGGCCTTCAATGCTGCGGTCCAACCGGTCGAAACGACGGTCACGGCGCCCGCGACGGTTGCGGCACCCCCGACCCGGGCCACCGCAGCCGCCCGCCGTTGGATTCGCCGACGGCGGGCCCGTGACGCGGGCGGCTGGGTTTCGTCGGCGGCGTCGCGGGCGGCGCGGCGACGAACCGCGTCGGCGGCGGTCGTGACGGCGGCGGTCACCGCCACCGCCGCAACGAAGGCCTTGGCGTATTTGCCTTTACCTGGCGTGATGGGTGCCACGATCTTGGGCAACACGATGGGCGCGACGAGGCTCGCCACACCCATCGACAACGACGCGATCGTGTCGCTGCGCTCGTAGTCGCCTTGCGTCGGGCCGGTTTCGTCGCGACGCGCTCGGAGGTACGCGTACTCGAGCGCCATCGTGGCGAAATATCCCGGCACTGCGAGCACGGTGAGGTCGCGCGCCATGCGTGGATTTCCTTTCTCGCCGTCGCGTCCGGGCCGCGGCCGGCTCACACCTGGCAAGCGTCGCAGTAGTAGGTCATCCGGTTTCCGATGCGGGCCTTGACGATGTCGCGCCGACAGCGCCGACACGACTGGCCGTCACGTTCGTAGACCTTCAGGTGGTCGCTGTGCTCTTCGTCGAACGGATCACCGCTCGTTCGTGCGCTCTGCGCGGCGGCCGACTGGTGGTACTTGACCGCGTCGTGCATCGTCTCGACGATGGATCGATAGAACCGCCGGACTTCTTGCTCGGTCAGGCGGGCGCTGTCGCGGTCCCATCGGAGTCCGGCCGCGAAGAGAATCTCGTCGCTGTAGACGGGGCCGATGCCAACCAGCATCGATCGGTCCATCAACAGCGGCTTCAACTTCGCCGCCTTCTGATGGATCAGCCGCCAGAAGTCCAACCAACTCACCGACGATTCGAGCGGATCCATGCCGAGTTCGGCGAACTCCGGGGTCGCCGAAAGCTCACCGAGCGGGTGCACGAACAGTTCGGCGTCGCCCTTCGGGTCGACCAATCGCAAGAGCCCGCCTTGGGTGAAGGTCACGGTCACCTGCGTCGACTTCGGCGCTGCGCCGCGCGCGGTCTTCAGCCGAACGAGTTGTCCGGCACTCCCGAGATCGCACACGAGCGCGTCGCCGCCCTCGAGTTTGAAGACGAGGTACGGCCCACGCCGTTCGAGGCCCGTGATCTTCTTGCCTTCGAGCAGCGCGGTGAACAGCTTCTTGGTCTTGTAACGCCGAATTGGTTTCAACGCGGCGACGTCGACGGACTTGATCTTCCTTCCTGTGACGTCTTTTTCGAGTTCGCGGCGCAAGATTTCGATCTCAGGCAGCTCCGGCATCGGTCCCCTCCTCATCGGGGCGGTCGACGGAAACCCCAGGGGGTTGCTCGCCGTTGAGATCCAGCCACGCCCGCCACGCGGCTTGTTGCTCGGCTTCCTTCTTCGATCGCCCTTCGCCGCCGCCGTAGACGACACCGGTGAGCGACACGGTTGCGCGGAAGTGCTTCGCGTGATCGGGCCCATCGTCTTCGACGGTGTACTTCGGCCGCCCGAGCGACAGTTGCGCAGCCAGTTCTTGGAGTCGGGTCTTGAAATCGCGCCCGCCCGAGCCGTCGGCCACCACCATGATGCGATGGCCGAGCACTCGCAGGACGAAGTCGCGAGCGACGTCCCAGCCCTGGTCGAGATAGATCGCTGCGATCACTGCCTCGATGGCATCGGCGAGAATCGACGGCTTCGCAGCGCCACCCCCCGCGGTTTCGCCCTTGCCCAGCAACAAGAACTCGCCGAGCCCGAGTTCGGCCGACACCTCGGCGAGCGTTCGCGCGTTCACGACACCCGCGCGGACTTCGCTCAGCTGCCCTTCGGGCAAGTTCGGGAAATGATCGAACACGTGCCGGGTGACGACGAGTCCGAGCACCGAGTCGCCGAGGAACTCGAGCCGCTCGTTGGAGGAGACGTCGCCGTTCTCGGCGCACCACGACCGATGCGCGAGCGAACGCACGAGGCGGTCGGGATCGTCGAACACGACGCCGAGACGGCCTTGCAGTTCATCGAGCGTAGGGATCGAGGGAAGGTTCACGACGCGCTCGCCAGTCGCGCGACCACACACTCGACGATGTCGTTGACGGTCACCAGTTCGGCGAGCTCCTCGTCATCGAGTCGGAATCCCACGGTCCGTTCGCCGATCTCGTCTTCGATCGCGTCGAACAGGTCGATCAGCACGAAGTCGTCGGCGTCGAGGTCCTCTCGAAGTCGCGCGTGGCCAACGACGAGGTCGGGATCGACGGCGAGCAACTCGGAGATCCGGTCGACGACAAGCGCGGCAACGTCGTCGACGCCGAGTTCGCCCCGATGACTGTGGGTCTCCGCAGGCATCAGACGGCCGATCCCGCGGCTTCGGTGAGCCGATCGACCACACCCGCACGCACCGACTGGTCGGCCACGCGCACGGCATTGACGATGGCCGTGGCCGATGACGAGCCGTGCGAGATGATGCACACGCCTTGCACGCCGAGCAACAGCGCGCCGCCGGTGTTGTCGGGCAGCAGATCCGCGGCAGCCGTCAACAGCGCGAGCTTGATCGGGTCGGCGACCTCGGCGAATTCGGGTCGGTCGAGCACCGCGAAGACCATGCCGGCAATGCCGAGCAACGCCCCTTCGGCGGTCTTGAGCGCGACGTTGCCGGTGAAACCGTCGGGGACGATCACGTCGGCCGAGGCGCGCATCAGGTCGCGTCCTTCGACGTTGCCGATGAACCCGGGAATGTCGTCGAACAAACCGTGGGCAGCTTTGCGCAGCGCATCGCCTTTGCCGGGCTCTTCGCCGTTGGACAACAGCCCCACCGTCGGTTCGGCCGTGTCGAATCGCACGGTGGCGTAGGCCCGTCCGAGCCGGGCCCATTGCGCCAGCCAGGCCGGTTCGGGGTCGACGGTCGCGCCGCCATCGACGAGGAGTTGCTTGCGATCCGATCCGGGGATCGGCAGCGGCACCGCGATCGCGGGGCGGTTGACACCCCGAATGCGTCCCCAGCGCAACAGCGCGGCGGCCATCGTTGCTCCGGTGTTGCCGGCGCCGACCATTGCATCGGCTCGCCCGTCACGCACGGCTTCGGCGCAGCGCACGAGCGAACTGGCCCGCTTGGACCGAATCGCGGCGGCCGGATCATCCGACATCTCGATGACTTCGGGCGCGTGCTCGACAACGAGGTTGCTCGGCAGCTCGCTCGGCAGCAGGGGCAGCACCCGCGCCTCGTCGCCAATGAGCACGACATCGATGTCGAGGTCCGCAAGACGGGCCGCGTCGAGTGCGCCCGCGACGATGTCTGCCGGTGCGCGGTCGCCTCCCATCGCGTCGATCGCGATCGTCGTCATCGCGCGCCGGTGCCTCGGTGTCGGCAACCTGTCGTCGCGATTCGTCTGGTCGCTGACCACCGCCGGGTCCGGTCGGACATCGTGATGATCACGGGGGTATCGGTTACTCGACCGGGATCACCTGGCGGCCGTTGTAGTGGCCGCAGTTGGAACACACGACGTGCGGCAACCGTGAGGCTCCGCAGTTCGAGCACAGCGAGTGCGCCGGCGCCGCGAGCTTCAAGTTCGCGGAACGACGCGAACGAGTCCGCGACCGGGTGAGTTTGCGCTTCGGAACGGGCATGTCGGTGAGGCTCCTGTATCTGGTGCTCGGGAACGGTCGTTCAGGTCTGGCGGTCGGGTTGGGCGTGGGTCAGGTCGATTCGTCGAACCGCAGGCCCGCGAGCCCGGCCCAACGTTCGTCGGACGAATCGGATGCACAGTCGCAGGTCTCGACGTTGCGGTCGATCCCGCAGGTTGGGCAGAGCCCGGCACAATCGTCGCGACACACCGGCGCGAGCGGCAGCTCGAGGCCGAGGCAATCACGGGTCATGGCTTCGAGGTCGATGCTGTCGTGATCGAGTTGGTAGGTATCGCCTTCGATCGGTTCGGGTTCGAACAGTTCATCGACCCCGACGGCGATGTCGCCCGACACCGGCTGGAGGCATCGAGCACACGACCCGCTCCAAGCGGCGCCGATGGTGCCCCGCACGACCAGCCCTTCGAGGATGCGCTCGAGATGGAGATCGAGGCGCACCATGCCGGGTTCGGTGAGGTGACTCCCGACGACCTCGAGCGCACCAATGGGCGCTTCGAGCACGATCGAACGCGACGACCCTTGTCGTTTGACCAGGTCAGCAACGAGGACACGAAGTCCGGTGGAGGTCGACATCATCGGTGTCACAGGCAACTTGCAGGTTCGGTGGACGAGTACGGGGTCGTGCAGCGGGCGTTTGGGCCCGGGGGTTGACGGCCTCAGGACGGCCGCGAGCGTCACAAGCGAACAAGATGCGACCGGACGGATGCTAGCAGCACCTAGATTGTGACGTTTCGACCATCGACTCGGAAGAGGCGGCCTCGTGAACTGGTCAGGACCCACCGAGCCGCCGCCGGATCCAGTCATTCCGCCTCGTTCTGAGCCGCCTGAAACAGACGAAACGATTGGTACTGGTCCGGCCGCGCGGCCCCAGATCACCCCGTTCACCGGGGTGTCGCCGATACCACCACCTCCCCCGCCGCCTCCGACACCGGACTCGTTGCTCGCGCCCGGCGGGTGGGCGCCCGGCCCCGACCGCGCCCCAGCTCCTCGCCGGCGGCTTCGACGCCCATGGGTCCTCGCCAGCATCGCAGGCGTCTGCGCCGTTGCGCTCGCGGGCGCAGCGATCGGCGTATTCGCAGGCGACGACGGCGGCCCCGACTACCCCGAGGAGTGGGACCAACGGGTCGTCGACCTCGTCGACTTCGTCGAGCGCGAACGCGGCCTCACGTTCGACCACCCCGTCGACGTCGACTTCCTGCCCGACGCTGCGTTCCTCGCCGAGATCGGCACAGACGACAGCGAGCTCGACGACGACGAGCAAGCCGAACGCGACGAATTCGACCGCCAGTACACCGCGGCGTTCCGGGCGCTCGGTGTCGCCGAAGGCGACATCAGCCTCTTCGACGAAGCCGAAGCGCTGACCGATGCCGGCACCGTTGCGTTCTACCGATTCCGCGACGACCGCATCATCGTGCGCGGCACCGAACTCGACACCGCGACCAAGGTCACCGTCGTGCACGAGCTGACCCACGCACTCCAGGATCAGCACTTCGATCTCGATTCGCTGAACGCCAGCGAGGACGACGACGAGTATCGGGCCGATCCGACCGCGCTCGTCGAAGGCGACGCGACCCGCATCGAGAACGCGTACGTGGATGAGTTGTCGGCGAGCGAACGCCGAGAGTACGAGCGTCAATCCGACGACCAGGTCGACGACGATGCCTTCGACGACATCCCGCTGATCCTGCAACTCCTGCGGGCGGCGCCGTACACGCTCGGCAACCAATGGATCGCGGTGATCGAAACTGCGGGTGGCGACGAAGCGATCGACGCCGCCTTCGAGAATCCTCCGCTCACCGACGAGCACTACTTCGATCCGGCGTCGTTCGACCGGCGAACCAAGACGGAATCGGTCGAAACGTTTTCCGAAGTCGATGACGACGTCACCATCGTGGTCGACAATGATCAGTTCGGATCGCTGGGCTGGTATCTCATGTTGGGCGAACAGATCGATTCACGCACGGCGATGCAAGCGGCCCTCGGCTGGGGCGGAGACGCCTACCGCATCATCGACGATGGTGACGACGTGTGTGCGCAGCTTCGATTCGTCGGCGACACTGGCGCCGACACCGACGAGATGTTCGACGCGCTCGAGGAGTGGCGCGACGCGTTGCCCTTCGGCGACGACATCGATCTCGATCGAGACGGCGACGAGATCGACCTCGAATCGTGCGACCCGGGCGTCACGACCAAGGCGATCACCACCGATGACGCCGACATCGCGTTCACGCGCCAGTTCGTACGGCTTCAGACCATCCGCGGGTTGATCGACGACGACGTTGCCGACCTCGAGTCGGCCACGTGCTTCGCCGACCACGTCGCGATCGAAATCAGCGACGACGACCTCGTTTCCGAGGAGATCTCGACTCGGGGACGATCGGTGATCTTCGCAGGCTTTGCCGAGTGCGACATCGAACCCGGCGGCTAGCGATCAGGGCGTCGAATCGTCCTGGTCGAAGAACTGCGCTTCGGCCTCGTCGAGGTCGTCGTCGATGGGTTCGGCCATCCGCGGCGCGCCGACATGCACCTGGAGCCGGTCCCGACCCCGTTGCACGGTCTGCATCGTCCGTTCCAGCACCACCTCGAACGCAGCCAGTTTCTGGTCGACGTAGTCCTCAGCTTCGTGCTGCAGCGCGCGTGCCTTGTCGTTGGCGTCGGTGACCACCGCCTCGGCGGTGCGGCGAGCCTCGCGCACCACCTCGGTACGTTCGACCATCCGTTCGGCCCGGACCCGTGCCGCTTCGATGATCTGTTCGGCCTCGCGGTGCGCCTTCGCGAGGAACTCCTCGCGCTCCTTCAGCAGCCAACGCGCCTCGCGGAGTTCTTCGGGAAACGCTTCGATGGCCTCATCGAGCAACTGGAGGACCTCGTCGCGGTTCACCCGCGGCGAGCTCGACAACGGCAACGTACCGGCTTGTTCGATCATGTCGCGGAGTTCGACGAGGATCGCCTCGGTGTCGTAGCCACTGCTCGGCGCGCCGGCGACGCCCGAAACAGGCGCGGACCGGGGGTCGCCGGAGGTTCGGGGCTCGGTCGGGCTCATGGTCAGGCCTCCTGCACGAAACGGCCCTGGAGCCGTTCGGCCACGACGGGCGGAACCATGGTGGAGACGTCGCCGCCGAAACGAGCGACCTCTTTCACCAGGCTCGACGACAAGAACGAGTACTGCGGCGACGTCGAGATAAAGAAGGTGTCGATCCCCGACAATCGTTGGTTCATCTGCGCCATCTGGAGCTCGTAGTCGAAATCCGACACCGCCCGCAGCCCCTTCACGATCGACGACGCGCCGTGCTCTTTCGCGAACTCGACCAGCAAGCCCTTGAAGAACTCGATTCGGACGTTACTCAGGTGTTTGACACACTCGTGGAGCAACTCCTGTCGCTCTTCGAGGGTGAACAAACTGCCCGTCTTCTGGGGGTTACGGATCACCGCAACGATGACATCGTCGAAGTGACGCGCCGTGCGCTCGATGATGTCGAGATGGCCGTTCGTCACGGGATCGAACGAACCCGGGCACAAAGCGGTCGCCACGCTGGGCTACTCCCTCGGTTGGCGGTGTGCGGTCGCGCTCAGGACGGTGTCCAGAACGTGACGAGCGTATCGCCGAACGATCGCCGCCACGACTCTCGCCAATCGGACGGATGCGGCATCTCGGTCGAGTCGTCCCGTTGCGGGCGAGTTGGCCGTTCCAACACGACGATGCCACCAGGAGCGACCGTCGTCGCGGCGGCAAGCACCTCACCGACCGCGGCGTTGGTCATCTCGTAGGGAGGATCGCAGAACACCACGTCGAAGGTCGAGCGCGTGGACGTGAGAAACGCGGCAACGTCGCCCGCATGGATGCGAAGCCGGTCCGGTTCGTCGAGGACGCCCCGGTTGGCCGTGATCACCTCCAGTGCCGCGCCGTGCCGTTCGACCACCGTCGCCGCGGCCGCGCCGCGCGACAACGACTCGATACCGAGCGCGCCGGAACCCGCGAACAGATCGAGCACGACGGCATCGACCAACAACCCCCGACTGTCCAGCGCCGAGAAGATCGCCGCCTTCACCCGGTCCTTGGTCGGGCGCACCAGTTCACCGCGGGGAACGACCAGCCGTCGTCCGCGCGCCGCGCCGGCAATGACTCGGACCCCGGGCGCGACCATCTGCGCACCGTAGGGCATACCGCGCGCCAACGATCGACGTGCGCGAAGAACACGACGAGACGCGAGGCGCTTCGGTCAGCTCTTGAACAACATGTCGAGCTGATCGCCGAGCAGATCCTCGACCTCGTCACGCAGTTGCGGGGAACGGACGAGGCCAGGGTCGTCGTCGAGGATTCGTTCGGCCACGTGCCGAGCCGCGATCACCACCGCTTCGTCACGCGGAATCCGGCCGAGCTTCAGGTCGGAGAAGCCGCTCTGCCGCTCGCCGAACACTTCACCCGCACCTCGGATCTCGAGGTCCTTTTCGGCGAGCAAGAAGCCGTCGGTGGACGCTTCCATCGCCGCGAGACGCTCGTTCTCCTCGGGCGCCTCGGATTCGGTCAGCAGGTAACACCAACTCGTGCCGCCGCCCCGACCGACTCGACCGCGCAGCTGGTGCAGTTGGCTCAGCCCGAACCGCTCGGCGTCCTCGATGACCATGACGGTGGCGTTGGGTACGTCGACACCGACTTCGATCACGGTCGTCGCAACAACGACATCGAGCGCACGATCCCGAAACGCCGCCATCACCGATTCCTTCTCGGCGCCGGGCATTTGGCCGTGCAAGAGACCGAGGCGCAAGCCCGCGAGCTCCTCGACCTGCAACCGTTCGTACTCTTCGGTGACTGCTTTCGCCTCAACTTTCTCCGAACCTTCGACGAGGGGGCACACCACATACGCCTGCCGGCCTGCCTCCACTTCGGCGCGCAGCGTCGCGTACACCCGCGCCCGATCGAGCGGATTCGGACCGATCACCTCGGTCGTGATCGGCGTTCTGCCGGGCGGCAGTTCGCGGAGTTCGCTCTTGTCGAGATCGCCGTAGATCAGCATTCCTGCAGTCCGCGGAATGGGCGTCGCCGTCATCACCAACATGTCCGGGATCGCACCGCCGATCCCCGCCTCGCGTAACCGACTCCGTTGTTCGACGCCGAACCGATGCTGCTCATCGACGACGACCAACGCGAGACGTGGGATCGTGACCGTGTCGTAGAGCAAGGCATGCGTTCCGACGACGAGGTCGATCTCTCCGGCGGCGAGGCCCGCGTTGATCCGACGTCGCTCGGCAGCGGTGGTTCGATTCGTCAACAGTTCGGCCCGCACGTCGCGGCGAGCGAACAGCGAACCCCCGCTCGATTCCACCTCGAGCCCTTCGAGCAGACGTCGGCTGCCGAGGTAGTGCTGTTCGGCGAGCACTTCGGTTGGGGCGAGCAGCGCGCCTTGGTAGCCGCCCTGCACGGCCGCAAGGAGCGTGCTGAATGCCACCACCGTCTTACCGGAGCCGACATCGCCTTGGAGTAACCGATGCATCGGCGCGGGACGAACGAGATCAGCGAGGATCTCATCGATCGCTCGGCGTTGATCGTCGGTCAACGGGAACGGAAGCTTCGCATGGAAGGCGTCGACGAGCGACCGATCGGCGCTGTGTTGTACGCCGAGCAGGTTGTGTTCGAACGCACGCTTGCGCGCGACGAGGCCCAACTGCATTCGCAAGAACTCGTCGAACACGAGTCGGCGGCGCGCCGCGACCTGCTCCGCGAACGCTTCGGGCGTATGCACCATCCGGTACGCGTCACCCCGGTCGATCAGATCCAGTTCGTCGCGCAGCGCTTCGCTCAGCGGATCGGAGATGCCGCGTTGCGCGCACCGCCGAAGCACCTCAGCCACAATCCGGCGGATCTGCCAAGACGACACGTCGGCCTTGCCCGACTGCGGGTAGATCGCGACGACTTCGCCCGTGTAGTCCTCGGCTTCGCCGGCCCGTCGCAAGACGTCGACCGCAGGGTTCGTCATCTGTCGCTTGCCGCGGTACACGTCGAGTTTGCCGAAGAACGCCGCCTGCGTCCCCACGGAGAGTTGTTGTTCGCGCCAACCCTGGTTGAAGAACGTGACCGCCAAGTAGGCCGTGCCGTCGTGCACGTTCACTTCGACCAAGGCTTTGCCGTTGCGCGTCCGGCGCCCGCTCACTCGACGGACTTCGCCGACGACCGTGGCTTCCTCGCCGACTTGGAGTTCGGCGATGTCGGCCCGATGGGTTCGGTCGACGTAACGCCTCGGGTAGTGCTCCAACACATCGAGCGCGTTGTGCAGTTGCATTTGCGCGAGTCGCGGGACCAGTTTCGGACCGACCGACTTCAAGCGGTCGAGATCGACGGCTGCGAGATCGCGAAGCGACAGTGGTGTGGGACGCGCGGCGTCGGGTTCCGCCACCGACGCGCTACTCCACGCCGACCAGATACGGGTACAGCGGCTGCCCGCCTTCGTGCATCTCGACGTCGACGTGGGGATGCGCCAGCTTCAGGTGTGACTCGATGCGAGCGTTCTCGTGAGCAACGGCATCCGCGCCGAGCACGATGGTGACGATTTCGGCGTCGTCGTCGACCAGACGGTCGAGCAACGCGGTGCACGCTTCGGACGCCGAACCGAGCGAGGCGACGATGCCGCCACCACGTTCGATGGCGATGTAGTCGCCCTCCCGAATCGGACCGCACTCCGCTTCGCTGTCGCGCACGGCTTGCGTGACTTCTCCCGTACGCACTCGTTGGCTCGCTTCGCTGAGCGCGGCAACGTTCTCGCTCGGCGGCGCATCGGGGTCGTAGGCAACGAGCGCAGCGAGCGCCTCGACGATGCTCGTGGTCGGGACGACCTCGACAGCTTTGTCGGTGAGGTCCGGGACCTGTTGCGCGACCGCGATGATGTTCTTGTTGTTCGGCAGCACGATCACCGAGTCCGCGTTGCAGAGTTCGACGGCTTCGAGGATCTGCGCCGTGCTCGGGTTCATCGACTGGCCTCCGGCAACGATCTGCTGCACGCCGAGTGCACTCAACAGCCGCTGCACGCCCGCGCCGACGCCGATAGCGACCACTGCAGTGGTGACCGCCGGGAGATCGTGCGGTTTCGCGTCGGCGGCAGCGACCCAACCGTGTTCTTCGGCAACCTCTTCGAACAGGTCGGTCACACGGATCTGATGCGGCCGACCGGCTTCGATGCCCGCCTCGATCGCCGCCCCGATGTCGTTGGTGTGCACGTGGCAGTTCCAGATCCCGTCGCCGCCAACCACCACGATCGAGTCGCCGATGGCACCCCAGGCGTCACGAAACGCACCGATCCCGGTGTCGGCGGCATCGAGGAAGAACATCACCTCGTAGCGCAAGCTGGCGACGTCGTCGCCAGCGAGATGGCGTTCGACCGCGACCGGTGTCGTGCCGAGATGCGATTCGGGCAGCGGCCGGCCATCGGCGACGTGCAAGAGCGCGTCCAACAGCAACGTGAAGCCACGACCGCCCGAATCGACGACGCCCGCCGATCGCAGCGCCGGCAACAACTCCGGGGTGCGCGCCACCGAGGCGTCGGCGGCGGCCGCCGCCTGCTCGAGCACCGCGACCAGTTCGGTGTCGCCGGCCGCGACTGCAGCTTCGAGCGCTTCGGCCGTTTCGCGTACCACGGTGAGGATGGTGCCCTCGACCGGCCGCAGTACCGCTTCGTAGGCGGCGTCCGCAGCCCGGCGGAACCCCGCCACGAGATCGGCCACCGTGAAGCGATCGAGGCCGGAACCGATTTCGGCCAAGCCCCGAAGGATCTGGCTCGTAATGACGCCACTGTTCCCGCGCGCGCCCATCAGCGATCCGCGACTGATGGCGGTGCACACCTCGCCCATCGCCTCGGCCGAAGCCAGTTCCTTGCACACCGATTCGAGCGTGAGCGCCATATTCGTGCCGGTGTCGCCGTCGGGCACCGGATAGACGTTCAGTCGGTTGAGTTCTTCTTGGTGGTCGCGCAGCGCGTCACGGAATCGTTCGATCGCCCGCCGCAGGTCGGCCGGGCCCAGGGTCGCCAATGCGGTCATCGCTGGGGAGACTACCGAGGCTCGCATCGGAATCGGCGCGGTCCGGCTGCTACCGTGACCCGGTTCTGTCTGGCAGGTCCGCGTCGCCGACCTCGGCTTGCGGTTGCCGACACCTCATCTGATTCAGCACGATTCGTCTCGATCCGGAGAAGTTCAGCGTCATGGCAGCGGTCTGTGAAGTGTGTGGCAAGAAGCCGCAGTTCGGCATGAAACTCTCCCACTCGCACCGTCGGTCGAAGCGTCGCTGGAACCCGAACGTGCAGCGAGTCCGCGCAATCGTCAACGGATCGCCCCGCCGCCTGAACGTGTGCACGTCGTGCATCAAGGCGGGCAAGGTCGTCAAGCCGTAGGGTCGTGCTGCACGAACGTCCGGCACGAACGAGGTAGGCACATGCAAGGTGTGGTGAAGCTCTACGATCCCGTCTCGGGCGAGGGCATCGTGTTGGACGACCGCGACCGCAACGAGTACCTGCTCGCGCCCGACGCGCTCGAAGGTTCGATCTTCCGCCTGCTCCGCCAAGGCCAGCGCGTCGTATTCGATGTCACCGGTGGACTCGCCACGCGAGTCCGCACTGGCGGCGAGCCCGACATGGGCATGACGGCCCAGGTCTGATCCGGCGCCGCCGCCTGGCGCCGAACCGACTTCCGTTCGCCCAGGCGATCCGTCAGCCCAGGGCTTCCGTCAGCCCAGGCGACCCGTCAACCCAGGCGATCCGTCAACCCAGGCGATCCGTCAAGCCAGGCGATCCGTCAGGGCAGCGAGCTGGGCGCGGAGTTCGGCCGGCATGCGGTCACCGAAGGTGTCGAGGTGCTCGGCAATCGACGGTAGCTCGGCCCGCCAGGCGTCGACGTCGACCGCCAACAACTCGTCGAGCGCTCCGTCGCGCAGCGTCAACCCGGACACGTCGAGCGCCGCGGGCTTCGGCAGACGCCCGATCGGCGTGTCGATCGCGTCGGCGGCGGCGGCAACCCGATCGAAGATCCACGCCAACACCCGCGAGTTGTCGCCATAGCCGGGCCAGAGGAACTTGCCTTCGGCACTCTTGCGGAACCAGTTCACGTAGAAGATCTTCGGCAGTTTGGACGCATCCGTCGCGGCACCGATCTTCAACCAGTGCGCGAAGTAATCACCCATGTGATACCCGCAGAACGGCAACATGGCGAAGGGATCGCGCCGCAGGTTGCCGACCGCGCCAGCCTGCGCCGCGGTCGTCTCGCTGGCCATGATCGAACCGAGGAACACGCCGTGTTCCCAGTCGAACGCTTCGGTCACCAACGGGACCACGCTGGCGCGCCGTCCTCCGAACAGGAAGGCCGAGATCGGCACCCCCTTCGGGTCCTCCCACTCGGCTGCGACGCTCGGCACCTGGCTGAGCGGCGCGGTGAACCGCGCGTTGGGGTGCGCGGCCGGCGTGCCGGACGACGGGGTCCAGTCGTTGCCCTTCCAGTCGGTGAGGTGCGCCGGTGAGTCGTCGGTGAGCCCTTCCCACCAGACGTCGCCGTCGTCGGTCAACGCAACGTTGGTGAACACCGTGTTCTCGGTGAGCGCCGCGATCGCGTTGGGGTTCGTGTCGAGTCCCGTGCCCGGAGCCACACCGAACATCCCGTACTCGGGGTTGATCGCGTAGAGACGCCCGTCGTCACCGAACTTCATCCAGCAGATGTCGTCACCGATCGTCTCGGCGGTCCAGCCGTCCATGCTCGGAACGAGCATCGCAAGGTTGGTCTTGCCACATGCGCTCGGGAACGCCGCGGCGATGTAGCGAACGTCGCCGGTCGGGTTCGTGAGTTTCAAGATGAGCATGTGCTCGGCCAGCCAGCCGCCGTCACGAGCCATCGTCGACGCGATCCGCAGCGCAAAACACTTCTTGCCGAGCAAGGCGTTGCCGCCGTAACCCGAGCCGTAACTCCAGATCTCGCGGGTCTCGGGGAAATGGACGATGTACTTGTTGTCGGGATTGCAGGGCCAGGCGACGTCGGCTTCGCCGTCGGCCAACGGCGCGCCGAGGCTGTGCACACACGGCACGAACTCACCGTCGTCACCCAGGACGTCGAGCGCGCCTTTGCCCATCCGGGTCATCACTCGCATCGAGGCAGCGACGTACGCGCTGTCGGTCAGCTCGACGCCGATGTGCGCGATCGGGCTCCCGAGCGGACCCATCGAGAACGGCACGACGTACATCGTTCGGCCCCGCATCGCGCCCTGGTAGAGCGCGAGCATCGACGCGCGCATTTCTGCGGGTGCCTTCCAGTTGTTGGTCGGGCCGGCGTCGGCCTCACGCTCGGTGCAGATGAAGGTCCGGTCCTCGACCCGGGCGACATCGCCCGCGTCGGACCGGGCGTAGAAGGAGTTGGGCCGCTTCGCCGGGTCCAGCGGAACGAACGTGCCCGACCCGACCAACTTGGCCGCGAGCTCGGCGGCTTCCGCCGCGGTTCCGTCGCACCACTCGATGGCAGCCGGTTCGAGGATCGCTGCCCACTCGGCGACCCACTCGATGAGGCGTTGGTGCTTGGTCGGCGCGGTCGTCGTCGTCACGAAGAGTCCCTCCAGGCTGTCACCGCGGCGCGATGAACTCCGGCGAAAGCCGCGAAGCATACGACCGGTGCCCCGTACCAGCCCGAAGCGAGCGTTCCGACGGTCACCACGATCGTTCGGGCCTATCCTGCCGGGTCCGTCCACGAAAGGACCTCCCATGACCGTGCAGGCCTACATCCTCATCCAGACCGAGGTCGGCAAGGCGAGCAGCGTCGCGGCTGCGATCGGTGGGCTCGCAGGGATTCGTGCCGCCGACAACGTGACCGGGCCCTACGACGTCGTGGTGCATGCCGAGGCCGACACCATGGACGAACTCGGCAAGATGGTGTCGACCCAGGTGGCGCTGGTCGAAGGCATCACCCGCACGTTGACGTGCCCTGTGGTGCACCTCTGAGCGTTCCCATCACGAACCGTTCGATCGGCGTCTCGCGCGACTCCGGTCGGGCGAACCAGCAACGCTGACCGATCGCACACCTGATCCCGGAGCGACCGATGAGCTCCTCATCGTTGCGGGGGTGGGCAATGCCCGTGGGAGAGCTGTCGGCGCGCCGTTCGCAAGCTGCATCGGGAACGCACGCGTGGCCGGCCCAGGCAAGACCGGCGGTGGTGCCGGAGTGCGCAATCAGCGCTGGCGCCCGGCTCGCTTCTCGCGGCGGGCGTGGCGCGCGAGCGCCAAGTGAATCAGCTCGTCGACCAGCTCGCGATAGGGCTTGCCCGATGCCGCCCACAGCTTCGGGTACATCGAAATCGGCGTGAACCCTGGCATCGTGTTGAGCTCGTTGACCAGAAAACCACGCGCCGCGCCTTCGGTTTCGTAGAAGAAGTCGACGCGCGCCAGGGCCTCGCCACGACACGCGACGAAGGCCCGCACGGCGAGGTCTTGCACGGTCGCGAGCTCCGCACCCGAGAGGTTCGCAGGAATCACGTACTCGGCCGAGTCGTCGAGGTACTTGTCGGCGTAGTCGTAGAACTCACGCCCTGGGATGATCTCCCCGGCGATGCTGGCCCGCGCCGGCGCGTCGCCCAACACCGCGATCTCGATTTCGCGACCGGCGACGGCACCTTCGACGACCACCCACTCGTCGTATTCCAACGCATCCGCGAGACCGGCTTCCAGCTGCGCTCGGTCGACGGCGCGGTGTACGCCGATCGAACTGCCCATGTTCGCGGGTTTCACGAAGCAGGCGAAGCCGAGCTCGGCTTCGACCTCGTCGCAGAATGCGGCTCGATCGCCGCCGTCGCGAAACACGCGATACGCCGCCTGCGGCAGCCCTGCCGCGGCGAACGCCGCTTTCATTGCGATCTTGTCCATCCCGAGCGCACTCGCCAACACGCCCCCGCCGACGTACGGAAGCCCGGCCAGCTCGAGCAGCCCCTGCACCGTCCCGTCCTCGCCGTACGGACCGTGCAACACCGGGAACACCACATCGACGTCGAGCGGGGCGCGCCCATCGGCGACGACGAGTTCGGCGCGGGTCGGGTCGGCGCTGGGCACGATCGGGATACCGGCGACCTCGAACCCCTGTGGCAGCGCGTCACGTGCGGATTCGAGCATCGTTGCCGCATCGTCCGCGAGCAACCACCGACCATCCGTCGTGATGCCGACCAGCACGACCTCGTAACGCTCGGGGTCGAGGGCGCGAGCGACCGAAACCGCCGTCAGCCGCGAGACGTCGTGCTCCGCGGACCGACCGCCGAACAAGAGCAGCACGCGCGTGCGTCGACCTGTCATGGACGACGAAACTAAACCCGGAGCGGCTGCCGGGCCGGTCTCATGTGGTGACTTGCAGGACGGCTCGGATGCCGAGGCCCATGAGGAACAGCCCTCCGATCCCGTACGCGAGCTCCATCCAACCGCGAGCTCGCCAGACGTACCGATAGGACAACAGGCCACCGACGGTCAAGAAGGCAATGAACCCGTAGAACATATGAAATCGGGGCGGATCGATGTCGTCGCCGGTGACGAGCGAAACGCCCGTGAAGACCTGCACCATCATGGCGGTCTCGGCCACGATGACGAGGACCCATGCGGGCTTGCGGATCGCAGTGACCTTCCATGCGAGCATCATCACCAGGCCTGCGACACCGTTCGCGATGATGGCGAACCAGCCCCATGAATCGTGGAAATCGCGCATGCTGTTCCGTCTCGTCGTCGGTTCCGGGCCAGCGTGAGGCATGGCCGAGTGTGGTGCAGGGTCAGAGGGTCTGGTCGTCGCTCTGTGCGAACGCAGTATCCGCGCCGCGCAGTGCCGCCTTCAAGATCTTGCCTGCGGGATTGCGCGGCAACGGATCGTCGCGGAACTCGACGTAGGCCGGAACCTTGAACTCGGCGAGATGCCGTCGGCAGTGTTCTTGGATTTCCTCCGCGGTGATCGCAACGCCATGCTTCACGTGCACGACCGCTTTGACCTCTTCGCCGAGTTGGACGTGCGGAACGCCGACGACTGCGACATCGACGACACCGGGGAACTCGTACAACACGTTCTCGATCTCGACGCAGTAGATGTTCTCGCCCGCCCGGATGATCATGTCCTTGGCGCGATCGAC
>SXGT01452809.1_pt1 | contig 18012 bp, 12 predicted proteins | sample 3176221 | NCBI WGS metagenome assembly SXGT01 (sample SAMN11356862, study PRJNA531348) | freshwater metagenome | isolation source: freshwater sample F1-120 | place: China: Fuxian Lake, Yuxi | collected 2017-12-25
CCGAGGCGATCAAGCGGCGCCTGCAGGAATTGATGCGCTCGTTCGGCATGCGCCTGCCGGTCTACGTCATCGTCACCAAGTGCGACCTGCTCGCCGGCTTCTCGGAGTTCTTCGAGGACCACGACGAGGCGATGCGGGCGCAGATCTGGGGCATGACCTTCCCGGTCGACGAGGCCGAGGCGCCGTTCACGCGGCTGTTCGGACCCTGGTTCGACGAACTCGCCGGCGTGCTCGACACCCGCGTGATGACGCGGCTGCACGAGGAGCGGGCGGTGGCGCGCCGCGCCCGCATCTACATGTTCCCGCGCGAATTCCGCACCCTCAAGCAGCCCCTGCAGGACTTCTTCGGCGAGATCTTCAAGGCCAGCCGCTTCGAGACCCAGCCGGTGCTGCGCGGCCTCTATCTGACGAGCGGCACCCAGGAGGGCTCGCCGCTCGACCGCGTCATCGGCGCGCTGTCGCGCACCTTCGGGCTGTCGGCCGGCCTGCCGGTCGTGCAGCAGGGCAGGGGCAAGTCCTATTTCATCAAGAAGGTGCTGACCGACGTCGTCTTCGAGGAACAGGACCTCGTCGGCACCAATCGGCAGCTGGAGCGCAAGCTCGCGCTCCTCAACACTGGCGGCTACGTCGCCGCCCTTGCGATCGCCGTGGTGCTGGGCACGATCTGGGTCGGCGCCTATGCGCGCGGCACGGGCGAGATCGCCTACGCCGAGGATCGCGCCGCCGCCTTGCAGGCCTCGCTCGGCAACCTGCCGGACCGGCCGTCCATCGCCGCCGTCGTTCCCGTGCTGGACCAGGCCGCGACGATGGTGCGCGACCTCTCCGGCAGCGGCTGGCTGTCGTTCGTCGTCGGTGGCGGCCTCGCGGTCACCCCCACCCTCGGCCGCCACGCCGACCAGGCCTACGACCGGGTCCTTCTGACGACGCTCCTGCCGGCGCTGAAGTCGTGGCTCGAAAGCCGCATCACCAGCGTCTCGCAGTCCGCGTCGTCGCCCGAGCAGCTCGCGCTCCTGCGGGAGCTTCTGCAGACCTACATCATGCTCGGCGAGCCGGCCCGTCTCGACCGCGACTGGATGATCCGCGACCTCAAGGACGAGGTGCGCATCGCCGTGCCCCTCGATGCCAAGTCCCAGACTGCCCTCGACGATCACCTCGAGCACCTCGTCGCGCTCCTGCCGCGGCCGGTGTCGATCGACCAGACCGTCGTCGACGCGGCGCGAAGCCGCCTGCGCCAGGTGCCGCAGTCCGACAAGGTCTATGCGCGCCTGCTGCGGGAGGGCCTGCAGAACCGCGCCCTCGCGCCCGTCGACCTCGGCAGCCTGATCGGCACCGCGGCACTGCAGACGACGGCTGACGCCTCCGGCAGCCGCAGCCTCGTCATTCCCGGCATCTTCACGCGGGACGGCTTCTACAAGTTCTTCATCCCGCACCTCGGGGCGATCGTCCGCGAAGAGCTCGGCGCCGACTGGGTGAGCGGCGACGGCACCCAGGCGAGCGGCGTCATGCAGGAGCTGACGGCGGCCGTCACCGACAGCTACGTGCAGGACTATACGCAGGCCTGGCAGGCCGCCCTCGGCCGCATCAGCGTCGGCCGCTTCACCGACCTGCAGCGGGCGATGGTGGCGATCCAGGCGCTCGCCGGGCCGCAGTCGCCGATCGAACGCGTCGTCGATGCCGTGCGCGACAACACCGACCTGCCGCCGCCCGGCGAGGACAGCGTCCTCGTCTCCGGCAACGCCCGCCCCGCGAGCGGCCAGAGCGCCGCCCTCGCCGCCGCCCAGACCGCGGTCGCCTCGAACGTCTCGGCCAACGCCTTCGGCGACATGCCGTGGCCGGGCAACCGCATCGCCCAGCCCTTCCTGCCGCTCATCGAGCTCGTGACGCCGCCGCCCGGCAACCAGCTGCCGCCGATCGCGCAGATCCGTGACCTGCTCGGCAACCTCTACGGCTCGGTCGCGGCCGTCGCCAACGCGCCGCAGCCGCCGGACGCCGCCTTCCAGCTCGTGCTGTCGCGGGCGAAGAACCCCGCCGGCGACGTCATGGGGGCGCTGCAGTCGAATTCGGCGCTGCAGCCCGAGCCGGTGCGCGGCTGGCTGCGCAGCATCACGGCCAATACCTGGCGGGCGCTCCTCGACCTCGCCGACGTCTACGTCAACGCGGCCTGGCGCACCGAAGTGCTGCCGGCCTGCGAGAGCGCCCTGTTCCAGCGCTTTCCGTTCTACGCGAGCAAGACGGACGAGGTCGCCCTCGACGACTTCAATCAGATCTTCAAGACGAACGGCTTCATCGACGGCTTCTACAAACGCTACCTGGCGTCGCTGATCGTCGAACGGGGCGGCGGCTACGTGGCGACGGCGATCGACGGCGATCACCTGGCGATTTCCGACGAGGCCCTGCAGCAGTTCCGCCGGGCGCGGCAGATCCGCGACGCCTTCTTCACGGCCCGCGAGGGAACGCTCTACGTCCCCTTCACGCTCACCCCGTCCTTCCTGTCGTCGAACCTGCTGCGCTCGACGCTGAACTATGACGGCAAGGAGATCGTCTACCGTCACGAGGCGCAGCGCGGCTACAACCTCGAATGGCCGAGCGGCGGCACGTCGAGCTTCGTCTCGGTGACGCTCGTCGGCCTGAACAACCAGGAAACGGCGGTGTCGCAGTCGGGCCCGTGGGCGCTGTTCCGGCTGATCGAGGTAGCCGGCGGCGGCGGGTCGCGGGGGTCGGCGGGCTTCGGCTTCGCGATCGGCGGGCCGGACAAGTCGAGCGCCGGCTACCAGTTGCGCGCCGGCAGCGTCAACAATCCCTTCAACCTGGGGTTGCTCAGATCCTTCCGCTGCCCGGGGGACCTATGAGCCGGCAGCCTCCGATCGCGGCTGGCTTCTTCGGCAAGCTTCCCGCGCGCGGCGACTTCGTCTCCCGCAACCTGTCGCCGGGCTTCGTGCGGGCCTGGGACGCCTGGCTCTCGGCGTCCCTGGCCGACGGCCGGCGCGCGCTGGCCGACACCTTCCTGCAGCGCTACCTGCTCGCGCCGGTCTGGCGGTTCGCGCTCGCGCCGGGGCTCGCGGGCGCCAACGGCTGGATCGGCGTGCTGGCGACCTCGGTCGACGCCGTGGGCCGCTGCTTCCCGCTGACGATCGCCGCAGAACTGCCGGACGGCGTTCCCCTGACCCGCCTCACTGGGGAGGTCTCGCGCCCGCTGTCGGACCTCGCGCGGATCGCGCTGCGGATGATCGACGGCCACCTTGCACCCGAGGCGGTGAGTGAGGAGATCGGGCACATCGCCACGGTTCTCGTGGGCGAGGCCGTGATGCCGGTGCGGCGCGAGGCGATCGGCGGCGACCAGGCCGTGGGCTGGGCGACCCGCGGCGCGCCGCACGCCTCGATCGCCGTGCGCCTGACGATGACGGCCAAGGTGATCGAGCCGGGCGCGCGCTCGGTCTGGTGGCACGACGGCTGGGGTGGCGCGGCGGCCGAAACGGTGGTCTTCGCGGGCCTCCCGCAGCCCGACGCGTTCCGATGGCTGCTCGCCCCGGCCGAGGCCGGCATCCGGGCGGCCGGCGATCCCGTCGCCGCGCCGTGACGACGCTGGTCCTCGCCGAGGGGATGGCGACGAGCTTCGCCTACAGCGTCGCCGCGCGCCGCAGCCCGGATCGCAGCATCTCGCAGGACGCCCACTTCCTGCATCCCGCGGCCGGTGTGTTCCTGGTCGCCGACGGCCTCGGCGGTCACGAGGACGGCGAGATCGCCAGCCGCGCCGTCGCCGAGATCGTCCGCCGCGTCGTCGTCTCGGGCCAAAGCCACGACGAGCGCTGCCGCGGCATCGAAACCGGGCTGCACGCCATCAACCGGACCCTGCGCCGCGAGGCGGCCCGCCGCTCTGGTGCCGCGGTGGTGGGCAGCACCGTCGCCCTCGTGGTCATCGGCGAGGACGCCCTCGTCGGCATGTGGGTGGGGGACTCGCGCGTCTATCTCCTGCGCGACGGCGGTCTCGTCCAGCTGACGCGCGACCACACCTTCACGGCCGAGCTCGGCATCGCCGGCCAGCGCGGCCAGGCGCTGACCCGGGCGATCGGCTCGAGCGACGACCTGCGCGTCGACCGCTTCGTCGGCCCGATCGTCGACGGCGACACCCTGCTCCTCTGCTCGGACGGTGTCACGAAGGTGTTGGACGACGGCGTTATCGCCGATCTCATGGGCGAGCCCGTCGGTGGTCTGGCGGAACGGCTGCTCGCGCGGGCCGTGGTGGCGGGGGGGCGGGACGACATGACGGCGGTGCTCGTCCGCATCCGCAGCCTCGTCGAGCCGAGCCGGCGCGGCGGCGGCAGGGGCCGCCGGTGACGGCCGACCCGCCATCCCCCCCGGTCGCGGAGGCTGGCGAAGGCCGGCAACCCGACCGGCTGACCATTCCGCCCGACTACGCGCTGCGGCGCCGCTACAAGCTCGGGCCGGTGATCGCGCGCGGCGGCATGAGCACGGTCTACCGCGCTACCGATACGATGCGCGTGCGCGCCCGCGCCGCCGAATGCGACGTCGCCGTCAAGGTCGTCGACCTGATCGGGCCGACCCGCCCGGACGCGATCGAACTCATCCACCGCGAGGCGCGCCGCATGCGCGAACTCGCCCATCCGAACATCGTCCGCGTCTACGATTCCGACGTCGATGGTCCCTATCATTTCATCGTCATGGAATTGCTGGCGGGTCAGACGCTATCGCAAAGGCTGCGAACCGACCGCATCGCCCCGGACAGTGTCCACGCCATCATCGCCCCGGTGGCGGACGCTCTCGATTGCGCCCACACCCGAGGGATCGTCCACGGGGACCTGAAGCCGGGTAACATCTTCCTGACGACGGACGGCGAGGTGAAGCTGCTCGATTTCGGCCTCGCGTTCGCCGTCCGTGCCGTCGTCGGTGACGACGACGACCCGACGATCCACTACCTCGCCCGCGTCGGCGGCCTGACGCCATCCTTCGCCGCCTACGAGATGCTCGCCGGCGACCCTCCCTCCGCGGCGAGCGACGTCTTCGCCCTCGCGGTGATCGCCTACATCCTTTACGCCGGCCGCCATCCCTTCGACCGCCGCAACGCCGTCGAGGCGAAGGCTCTCGGACTCAGCCCTGCGAGACCGCCGCACCTCGGACGGCGGGCTTGGCGGACGATGTCGGCGGCGCTGTCGTTCGACTCGTCCGCGCGGCCCCAGCGCGCCGGCGAGTTCGCCGCGGCGCTGCATCCGCAATACTGGTGGCAGCGCCTGCGATGAGACGGCATCGTCGCAACGCTGTCACCCGATCGACCTAACCTCGCGCATCGTCGACGTTTCCCCGTGCCTCAGCGAGCCCATGGTGCAGGTTGTCAAGCCGCGGACGCTCGGCCTGTTGACGAAGGCGGAGCGGCGCCGCGCCGGCGCGAGCTTCATCGTCTCCGCTCTCGCCATGTTCGATCTGGCCGATCCGACCGACTTCGAAAGCGAGCAGGCGTTGTGGCTGGCCGCCGCCAAGGCGCTGCCGCCGGGGACGATCCTCGACACCGGCATGCCGAAGCCGGCGGCCGAGGTGCTCATCGCTGGCCACGCCCGTCCCGCTGGCGGGGAGCCCTGCAGTCTCATGCAGGTCGCCGCCCGCATCGGTGACCACGAAACCCGCCTCGCCGTCGTCGGCGACCGGGTGTGGCAGGCGGGCAGGGGGGGCTACACCCCCACACCTCCGCGCCCGTTCGTGGAGATGCCGCTCGCGCCATCGCGCGCCTTCGGCGGCGTCGGCCACGCGACCAACCCAGTCGGGGCCGGCTACCGTGCACTGCCTCGCCTGCTTGCCGGCGAACTCGTGTCGCTGCCCAACATCGAAGTGCCCGGGCGGATGGTTCAGGCGATCGAGGACGAGCCACCGCCCGCCCTGTTCGGGGCGGTGGAACTCGATAGCCCGCTGCGGCGACGGTTCGCCGGCACCTACGACCGCCGCTGGGTCGAAACGGTGGCACCCGCCCTTCCGGACGACGTCGATCCCCGCCTGTTCATGCACGGCCACCGGCAGAACTGGCTCGGCGGTTACCTCGTCGGAGACGAGCCTTACGGCCTTATCGGATTTGACGACGCGGCACCCTCCATGGTTGGCCGCCTGCCGGCCATGCGTGTCCGCGCCTTCATCACGCGCAACGAAAATCGCGATGCGCTGATCGAGCTTCCGATGGTGATCGATACGCTTTGGCTGTTAGCCGGCGCGCGTCGCGGCATCCTCGTCTATCGGGGTGCACAGCCGGTCGACGACATTGAGGGGCGGGACGTCGCCGACGTCGTACTGGCCTATGAGCGCTCGGGCGATCCGCCGCGGGCGATTGGCGAATACGCTGACTTCCGCCGGCTGCGCTGCGATCCCGAAACGGCGCAGCGCGTCGCCTTGAGCGAGGGTCCGCTGGGGCCGGCCAAGGCGGCCGACGCGGTGCGGCGCCGCACCGAGGCCCGCCAGCGTGCCGCAGAGGCCGAAGCGGCGCGCCAGCACGCCGCCCAGGTCTTCCTGCTCGAGCGGCAGATGCGCGAGGCCGGCGTGCCCGAGGCGCTGTGGCCCGAGGTGCCGCCGCCGAAGCTGCCCGCATTCCTGCTGCCGACGCCCGAGGAGATCGCCGCCGGCGACCTCGACCTCGGCGAGATCCTCGATGGCCTCGAGACGATGCGCCGGCAGTCCGAGGCGGAGCTCGAGACGGCGCAGAAGACGCGGGTGGAGCTCGATCTCGACCTCGCATCCTTGGGACGGCCCGGGGCCGTCCCGGGCGATGTCGACCGCCTGCTCGAGCGGCTCGCGGCGATGGGCGCCGAGAGCCCCGCGCCCGCCCTCGACGCCCAGCTGCGCGATCCCGTGCCGCCGCTCCCCGAGGCCCTGGATCCTGCAGCTGTAGACCGCCTGGCCGGGGCGATGGCGAAGGCGCAGGACTGGCGGCAACTCGTCCTCGACGCCGCCCGGCCGCCGGCGAAAAGCGCCGCGCAGGAAGCGGACCTCGCTTTCGCCCGCGCCATGCGGTTGCCGGAAGGATCGCCGTTCGCCGCCATCCGGTCCGGCCTCGCCGACCTCGCGACCATCGAGCCGCCGTCGTTCCCCGACGACGTCGATCTTCCGGGGCTCGTGCAAACGCCGGACGGAGCGAGGCCGGCCCTCGATGTGCAGGCGATGCTCGACGAGCTCGCGGCCGGCGGCAGCGCGTTCGCGGCGGCCCGCGAGACGTCCGCTGCGCACCTTGCGGGGATGGCGGAGCAAGTTTCGGCCGCCTTTCCGCGGCTGCGCGGCGCGGAGCCGCTCGCTGCCTTCGTCGAAAATCTCACCGCCGCCCCCGCTGTTCCGCCGGGGCCGCCGGCCGAGGCCGCGGACCGTGCTCTGGCTTCTCTCAGGGAGGTCCGCGAGCAGGGCGACGCCGCGCTGGAGACGGCCGAACGGCGCCTCGGGGAGGCGATGCCCGACATCCGTCGCCGGTCGCCGATGGCCCTCTACCCGGAGGAGCCGCTGTCGCCGGCGGCGGCGCGGATGTTCGGCGAGCGCGTCCTCGAAGCTCTGCGCACGGGTGTGGTGCTCGCCGGTCGCGATCTTGCCGGCATCGACCTGCTTGGGGCCGACCTCTCCGGGGCGGACCTGCGGGGTTGCCTGATGGAGGGCGCAGTGCTGACCGGCGCCCGGCTGGCGGGCGCAATATTGGCAGGGGCGGCTTTGACCGACGCCACGCTGGACGAGGCCGATCTCACCGGCTGCGATCTGAGCGGCGCGAACCTTTCCCATGTCTCGGCGTGCCGGACGCGCCTCTCGGGCTGCAACCTCGAAGACGCCCGCTTCAACGAGATCGTGCTCGACGGCGCCAGCCTCGATCGGGTGCGCCTGCGCGGCGGCAGTCTCCTCAAGGCGTCGCTTGTCGGCGCGGATCTCTCCGGCGCCGCGATCGAGGCGATGGTGTTCATCGAGAGTGACCTCTCGGACTGCGATCTGACCAACGCCACCATCACCTCGACGCAGTTCCTCGCCTCGAACCTCTCCCGCGTGCGCGCCGACGGCGCCGTGCTTCGGGAGACGTGCTTCATCAATACGCCCGCCACCGGCGCCGGTCTGTGCGGCGCCCGCATGGATCGCTGCAGCTTCCTCGGCGAGATCGACCTGAGCGGCGCCTGCCTCGATGGCCTGGAGGCGACGGACGCGACCTGGAACGGTGGCGATCTCGGCTCGGCGCGGTTCCGCCGTGCCCGGTTCAAGCGCGCGATGTTTACGGGAGCCGATCTGACCGGGGCGGATTTCCGCCTGGCATCGGCCGCCGGCGTCCTCTTCGACAATTGCCGGCTGGTCGGCGCCGACTTCGCTGCGGCCGACCTCCACGGCGCGCAGATGCACCGGGCGGACGCGACGGCGGCCTGCTTCCGCGGCGCCAATCTCTATGGCTGCAACCTGACCGACGCGACGCTCGCCGGGTGCGACCTCGCCGGCGCCAACCTCGCCAAGACGGTCATCGCCATGGTCTGCAGCCATGTCGACTGACGACATCCGGGCCCATGCCAGACACCGCGTCCCCTTTCTCGGCGGCAGCCTTCCCGGCACCGATTTCCGTGGATGCGACCTGTCGGATCTGGCCGTCGTCTCTACCGACCTGCGGCGCAGCTCCTTCCAGGGTGCCCGGCTCGCCCGCACGCGCTTCATCGACTGCGATCTGCGGGAGGCTGATCTGCGGGCGGACGTGCTCGACGGCGTCAGCATCCTCGACAGTCGCCTCGATGCGGCCGACCTTTCCGGCGTTCGCGCCGCCGACGTGACGGTCGCGAAATCATCATGCCGGGGTCTGCGCCTTGCCCGGGCGGTGATCGAGCGCCTGCAGATGCTCGTCAGCGACCTCAGCGGCGCCGATCTCTCCGATGTCGTGTTCTCGACGGTGGCCCTGCTCGATTGCGAGTTCGCCGAGGTCGACCTCAGCCGCGCGTCCCTCAAGGCTTTCATGGTGACGCGGGCAGACCTGCGATCGGCGACGCTCGACGGTCTCGCTCTCGATACTGGTGCCCTGATCGACGCGGACCTCTCCGGCCACGATCTCACCGGCCTCACCCTCGCCCGCGTCAATCTCACCCGGGCGAAGCTCGTCGGCAGCAATCTCGCCGGGGCCGACTTGAGCGGCGGCCTGTTGACTGGGGCGGACCTGCGCCGGGCGAACCTCGGCGCCGTCCGCGCCCGGATGGCCGTCTTCGCCGAGGCCGATCTGTCGGGCGCCGATCTCACCGACGCCGATCTCGGCATGGCCAACTTCCAGGACGCCCAGCTCGCAGGCGCGAACTTCTCCGGCGCATACCTGGAACTCGTGGTGGCGAGCCGGGCCCATGCGCCGGGCGCCCGCTTCGACGGTGCGCGGCTCTCGTATGCGCTACTCGACGGCTCCGATCTCGGCGGGGCGCGGTTCGATGGGGCGCAGTTCCGGCAGACCGATTTCCACCGCGCCGCGACCGAGGGGATGGTCGCCTTCGGTGCGAGCGGCGGCGTGCTGCAGACGGACCAGGTGCGGGCGATCGCGGAGCTCTACGACCCGCGCCGCGTCCGCGATGCGGGGGAGACAGTGTGATGGTCGGCTTCGTCAGCTCGCAGGGACCCATCCCCTACCAGGACTTCGCCATGCCCGACGTCTGCCTGACACCGGTGCCGCCGTCGCCCGCGCCGGTGCCGATCCCCTATCCGAACATCGGCCTCGGCCCGACGGCGATCCCGACGCAGGTGAAGATGCTGGTGCTCGGCATGCCCGTCCACAACCTGACGACCCAGAAGCCGATCAGCAACGGCGACAATGTCGGCGTCGGCCTGGGCGTCGCGTCGGGCATGGTGATGGGGCCGGTGAGCGCGGCCGTCGGCTCGACGGTCCTGTTCGCCGGCGGACCCCCGGCGAATGGCATGGCCAACCCGACGAAGCAGAACGGCCTCAGCCCGAACGCCGTCGGCATGACGCTGTCACCGTCGCAGCCGAAGCTCCTGACCACCCGCTGAGCCACTCCCCGCAGCCGAGCCGAGGCACCGCGATGAGCGCCACCGTCACCCTGAAGATGACCCTCGACATCCCCCACCTCGGCGGGACGGAGATCATCGTCGAATCGTTCAACGGCTTCGAGGCCATCTCGGCACCGTTCGCCTTCGAGGTGAACTTCATCAGCGCCGACGAGATCGACGCCCTTGGGGCGGTCGGCAAGCCGGCAACGCTGACCGTCGACGTCGTCGAAAACCGCCTGCTGGCGACCGGCATCATCGGCAGCTTCCGCCTGAAGGACCCGACCCCCGCCGGCGACTATTCCTATGCGCTCACGATCACCTCGCGCTTCGGCCTGCTCGCGCTCAGCCGGCAGAACCAGGTCTATGCGACGGACAGCGACCTGGCGCTGCCGGGCCTCATCGACGGCATCCTCGACAACAGCCTCGCGACGTCGTCGACTACCGGCGGCCACCAGCAGACGATCCCGGCCTCGAAGCGCCTGTCGGGGAGCTACCCGGCCCGCCGGCACGTCGTGCAGTACGAGGAGAGCGACTTCGCCTTCGTCTCGCGACTCTGCGAACACGACGGCGTCTTCTACTTCTTCGAGCACGGCGACAGCGGCGACACCGTCGTCTTCGGCGATTCCAATCTCGCCTTCACCCAGGCGAACCTGCCCGACGGAGCGAAGGTACCGTTTCGTCGTGACCGCGTGGCGCCGGGGGCCGGCGAGGTGGCGATCACGTCATTCCTCGCCGACGCCGCGCTCACCCCCGGCAAGATCTTCCTGCGCGACTACAGCGAGTCGACGCCGGCAATGCAGTTGCTGGTGCAGGCGGCGATCGACGGCGACGGGCCCGGCGTGGTTGTCGAGCACGGCACGAACTTCGATTCGATCGACCGTGGCAACGCGCTGGCGCGGATCCGCGCCGAGGAGATCGGCTGCCGCCGCATCGTCTTCCGCGGCGAGTGCACGGCGCCGCAGCTGCGGCCAGGCACCTTCTTCGATCTGACGCAGCACCCCAACATGGCGCTCGAGGGGCGCTACCTGGTCGTCGAGGCGCACCACACGGCTGCCGTCCCCAATCCGCTCGCCTACACGCCCGGCAGCGACACGCGCATGTATTCGAATACCGTCACCTGCGTGAAGTTCGACGCGGCGTTCCGGCCGCGCCGGGCGACGCCGATCCCGAGGCTCGGCGGCCTGTTCACCGCCCAGATCGACGCCCAGGGCAACGGCGACCGCGCCGAGATCGACGACAGCGGCCGTTACAAGCTCCGGCTCGCCTATGACGAGGCGAACGCCCCCGACGGCAAGGCGAGTACCGCCATCCGGCGCTCCCAGCCCTACGCGGGGCCGGCCGACTCCGGCTTCCACTTCCCGCTCCTGAAGGGCACCGAAGTCGTCGTCTCCTATCTCAACGGCGACCCAGATCGGCCGATCATCGTCGGCGCCCTGCCGAACGCACTCAATCCGGACGTCGTCACCAGCGACAGCAACGTCTTCAACCGCATCCGCAGCACGTCCGGCAGCCTGTTCGAGATCAACGACGGCATCGCCGCAGCGATGGCGAAGTCGTCCGCACAAGCGGGCGTTCCAGCGACGACCCATGCCGAAGTGCCGTCCGTGCTCACTGCAGCGGTGGCCTCGCCGGCGCCGGAGCGCGCACTGTTGACAGGGCGCGAACCGACGGCCGACACCGTCTCGCCAGCCGACGTCCCGCTGGACGACGGCCTGCCGGATCACGGCCTGCCGCCGACGCCGCATGCCGACAGTGTCGGCGACGCGGTGACGACGGCCTCGCAGATCTACACCCGCTTCGACGTGCCGAGCGCTCCGGGCGCGGCACCCCGGACCGGCTGCTACGTCCGCCTCGGCTCCTACATCCCCGAGGAGGAGAGCATCGTCCCGAACGTTCCCTACACCACCAGCACCGTCAGCTATTCCGACGTCGATCCGGAGCAGGCCGCCAAGGACAGTGGCAAGCAGACGTCGAACCAGCGTTCCGCCGCGACGACGACGCCGACCTCCCACACCAGCAGCTACAACGGCGTGCTCGTCTTCACCAACCAGGATCGCAACGAGAACATCCTCGGCGCCTCGCTGTCGAAGTTCGGCAAGGGCCACGCCACGAAGACGGTGACGGGGGACTCCACCCACGAGGTTTCCGACGGGGTCTATTCGCTGCTCGCCACCAAGGGCATCAAGATCACCGCCGGCTCGGCGACCAAGTCCGCCACGGCGCCGGTCGCTGACATTGTGCTGACGGCCTCGAACTACATCAAGCAGACCGCCTACGGCCCGCTGAGCGAGGCGACCTACGGGGATTCCAGCAAGATCACCTACGGGAACTCGACGGACGAGTTCCATGGAACAAAAACATCGTATTTCTACGGCGATGAAACGACAACGAAGTATGCGAGCAGCAAACAATACTACCTCAATGCGCTGTTCGTTGCAAAGATATCCACCGAATTGACAATCGCAATTAGCGTGACGACGAAGATCATGCTCGGCGGCGACGTCAAGATCGCGTCGCCGTTCGACAGCAAGATGATCATGGGCGTCAACTCGGCACTCGTGCTCGGGATGGATCACAAATCCGTCGTCGGCCCCATCGTCAAGATGGGCACCACCGATTTCAAGTTCATGTCGGCCAGCGATAGCAAGCTAATCCTCGGTTCCGATATGAAGATGGTCAACGCCGACATCAAGTTCTGCTCCTATGAATACAAAGGCGGTATCACACAGGACGAGGTGGCCGCCTTGAAATCCGATGACGATGCCGTCGTCATCGCAAAGAGTGGTCTGTTCTCGAAGAACAGCGGAACCTTGAGCTATTTCTGTGGAATCGCGAGCTTCACCTGAGAGCGCGCAGATGGGAGGGACCGTTGGGATCACCGATCATCAACCGGACCGGTGCGGCGAGGCCGCTGCCGCGCGTCGCCGCGGCGTCGCCGGTCCTGCACTTCGGCACGACGCTGTCGAGTGCCCCCGGCATCGTCGTCGCGACCGAGGAGGGGCCGGCCACGGCGACCCGCGCCGCGAGCTGCCTCGTCGCGCCGGAGCCGGGTGACACCGTGCTGCTCTGCACGGCCGGCCCTGACACCTTCGTCCTGTCAGTGCTGGTGCGGGCGCAACCCTCCGCGCTCACCATCTCCCCGTCGGATTGCGGCGAGCTCGTCGTTGGCGCCGACGTCGTCCGGCTTGCGGCCGGACGGGAGCTGCAGGCGGCGGCGCCGTCGGTCGCCGTTCACACGCGCACCGTCAGGATCGTCGCCGACGTTGCCACCCTGCTCGGACGGTTGATGACGGTGGCTGGCCGGCGGCTGCGCACCACCGTCGAGGCGCTGGAGTCTGCCGCCGCGACGCAGTCCTCGAAGATCGGCACGCGCGTCTCGATCGTGGACGGCGCCGACATCCTGGAGGCCGCGGATGTCTCTCAGCGGGTCAGCGGCACTCTGACGAGCCATGCCGGCGTGGCGGTGCTGACGGCCGCAACCGACATCCGTCTCGACGCGCAGCGCGTGAGCGTCGGCTGACGATGGTGCAGAGTGCGACCAACCTCGATGTCGCGCCCGTCAGTGACGCGGAGCGTTTGGCCGCGGCCGCAGGGCTGATCCCGCGCGGCGATATCGTCGGGGCGGAGGCGATCGCCCGGGGAGTGCTGTCGCGAAACCCCGCCGATGCCGAGGCGCTCAACCTGCTGGGCGCTGCGGCCATCGCCCGCCACGACGGCCCGGCGGCGGTGCGCGTGCTCGCGGCGGCGGCCTCCGCCTTTCCCGACCGGGCGGAGATCGTCTCGAACCTCGCGATCGCCTACCAGATGACGGGTGCCTCTGACGCGGCGCTGGCGGCGGCCGAGCGCGCGTGGTCGCTCGACCCCCGCGACGTCCGCCGACGGCTGATGCTCGGCCAGCTCTGCCTTGAGGACGGGCGCCTCGACGACGCGGCCGGCCATGCGGAGTCACTGCTCGTGGCTGCACCCGATGATGCCGACGTGCTGGTCTTCGGAGCCAGCCTGGCGGCGTCGCAGGGCGACCCTGGCTCGGCGGAGCGTCTGCTCGTTCGCGCCGCCGCGTCCTCCCCGGACCATCTCGACGCGCAGCTCAACCTGTCGACGCTACTCGCCGCGCGCGGCCGGCGACGACCGGCCCTCGCCGCCGCCGAACGCGCCCGCCTCGCCGCACCGACAGACCTGCGCGCCCGCATCGGCTTCGCCGCACGACTGGCGGAGGCCGGGCGGCTCGACGAGGCCGAGGCCGAGATCAAGCAGGTGCTCGCCGTCGCCCCCGAGCAGGTCGAGCCGAACGAGCTGTGGAGCCGCATTGCGCTCGCCCGCGGCAGCGTCGAGAAGGCGATCGCGTCGCTCGCCGAGCTCGTCCGCCGGCGCGGCGGCGACGGCGAGGCGCTGGCGGCGCTCGCCCGCATCCTGCGCGCCGCCGGCCGCTTCGAGCAGGCGTTGACTGTCGTCACCGAACTCGCCGGCCGCCCCGACGCGGCGCTCGGCCTCATCCGCCTGCGGCAGGCGCTGCTGTTGTCGACGGGGCGCTTCGCCGAAGCCTGGCCGGTTTCCAACCACGATGCCGGAACCCTCGACGGCATCGTCGTCGCGCCGGGCCATGACCTTGCGGAAACCCTCGTGCAGCTGCGCTTCGCAACGGCCGTGGCGACCCGCCTCGGGCGTCCGCTCGCCCTTTATGGCGAGAACGTCGGCGCGGTGCTTGGGACCGGGTCGCAGCTCGCGCCAACCGGTGCACCGCCCGGGCCCGGCGCGACACTCCTAGCGCTGGCGGCCGCTCCGGAGTTCGCCGCCGACCCGCCGACGGAGCCGCCACCGGCCGGCTTGCCGAGCCCAGACCCGGAACGCGCCGCGGCGTGGGCCTCCGCGCTCGAAGCCTATCCGAAGCCGTGGATCGGCGTCGTCTGGGGCGATGACCGCGATGGACCGTCGCTCGCCGCCATCGCCGGGGCCTTGGCGACCGGCGGCACGCTGATCGGCCTGACGACCGGCGAAGACCGCCACCAGTTGGCGGCGCATCCGGCGATCGTCGATGGCGGGCGCCACCTCCGCGACCTCGCCGACGTCGTCGCCGCGGTCTCGGTGCTCGGTGGCCTGGTGGGCGTGGAGGGCGCCGTCCTCGCTGTCGCCGGTGCCCTCGGCAAGCCCGGCGTCGCGCTCATCGCCGCCGGGCACGGGTGGCCCTGGCTGCCCCGTCCCGACGGGCGCTGCCACTGGTTCCCCACCATCGCCGCCTGCCGACAGCAACGGCCCGGCGGCTGGCACGACGTCACCGCTGCGCTGCCGAGGCTCGTCGCGGCGCTGGTGTCGGACATCGCGCCGTGACCGCGGCCGCGTGGCGCCCCCTCGCGAGCGAGCCCGGCGCGCTCGAGACTGCCGTCCTCGCCGCGGTGCGTCACGCCATCCTGCCGATCAACGTCGCCGGCCAGCCGGCGCCGCACGCGGATGGCATCACCCGCCGCGCGCTGCCGGACGGGCGCGAGCTGCAACTCGTCGTCACGGTGCAGCCGGCCGGTGGCGGCGACCTGCACGGCAGGGCCGTCGTTCGCTACCACGTCGGCGGCCAGGGCCGGGTTCAGGCGAAAGCGTTTCTGATCGAGGGCGAGGCGGCCCTCGATCGGGCGACACGCGCCTTCCTCGAATTGAGCGTTCGCCTCAGCGGTGTCGCAGGGCGGTGACCGTCCGCGTCGTCCATGCGGCCGCCTACAGCTTCCCGGCCGCGGCCGCCGGCGTCGAACTCGATCTCAGGCTGTCACCCGCGCCCTGGGAGGTGCCACGCACGCAAGCCGCTGAGCTGTCGGTGGTGCCGCCGCCGCTGAACATCGCGACCGTGCGCGACCGCTGGGGCAACACCAGCCGGCGCGTGTCGTTCGAGCGACCGCTGGCGCGCGTCTCGATCGCCATGCACCTCGTCGTCGCCGCCGGGGCGGGGGACCTCCCCGGTGAGCCCCCCGCGCCCGAGGATCTGGCGATGCCGGCTGATGCACCGGCGGATTCGGTGACGAAAGACGCCGCCGTCGAGGCCGCGGCGGCCGTGCGCGAGGAATGCGCCCATCTGACGGACGGCTGGCGCTTCGAGGCGCGGCCCGGCTGCGACAGCGCAACCCTCACCGAACTCCTCCGCGACCGCCGCGGCCGCTGCCTCGAACTGGCGCGGCTGCTCGTCTGGCGTCTGCGCCGGCGTTCCATCCCGGCCCGCTTCGTCCTTGGTTACTCCCTCGAGCCGACAGCGCGCGGGGCGATCCGCCAGCGTCACGCCTGGGTCGCCTGTCACGACGGTCACCGCTGGAGCGCCGTCGATCCGACGGCGCCCGGGCGAGCCGCGAGTGATCTCTTCGCCACCGCCTGGGGGCCGCGCCTGGCGCCGCTGATGCCGGTCCGGGCCCGCCGACCCGCCGGCCTCACCGGCATCGCCGGCACCTGGTCGACGCAGGTGACCCTCGTCTGAACGACCGTTGCCGCGGCGTCGCCGCGCCCGCCGCAGGTGAGCACCGCCACGTCGTCTCGCCGCGGCTGCGCAGGTCTCCGCTCAGTGCAGTTGGATTCTGACAGTTCGACTTCGACGCCAAGTCCTTGAAAGAGAAGCAAACCCTGGGAAATCCCCAGTTGGCTCGCCGCTTGCGCAGGGATAGGCGCCGACCACGGCACCGAGTTTTCGAGGAGAGCGACCCATGCCTACCCCCGCCTACATGAGCATCACCGGCGCGACGCAGGGCAACATCAGCGAGAACGCCTTCACCAGCGACAGCGTCGGCAACACCTACCAGGAAGGTCACGAGAACGAGTGCCTGGTGCAGGCGCTGATGACCAACGTCACCGTTCCGACCGATCCGCAGTCCGGCCAGCCGACCGGCATCCGGTCGCACCGCCCGACGAGCTTCACCAAGCAGTTCGACAAGGCCTCGCCGCTGCTCTGGCAGGCACTGGCCACCGGCGAAGTGCTGCAGATCGAGGCCAACTTCTACCGGGTGTCGACCGCCGGCATCCAGGAGAAGTACTTCACCATCAAGTGGGAAGATGCCGTGCTCGTCGACGGCAAGGGCTACATCCCGAATGCGCTCGACCCCTCGAACGCCAACTTCGTCCACATGGAAGACTGGGCCTTCGTCTACCGCAAGGTGACTTGGTCGCACGGCAAGGCGAACACCGAGGGCAGCGACGACTGGCGCAAGCCGGTCCAGGGCTGATCGCTCGACCGTCGATTCGGGGTGCGGCCACACAGGGCCGCGCCCCGTTTTCCGCCCCGACCGTCACGGCCACTTCATTGAAGCGCGCTTTCGTTGGGATCCGGGACTCTCGCCGCATGTGCAGCGGCCCGCGGGGGCGACCATGATCGAACTGGATCTGCGCAAGCTGCTCGACCGGCTGTCGCCCTTCTGCCGGCGCGTCCTCGAAGGCGCCGCCGGAAGCGCCGTCTCGCGCGGGCACTACGAAGTGACGCCCGAGCACTTCATCGTCGGCCTGGCGGATGCGACGGATCATGACTTCGCCCTGATCCTCTCCCGCACCGGCATCGATCACGCCGCCTTCGTGAAGTCCCTGCAGCGCGCAATCGAGGGCCAGAAGACCGGCAACACCGGTCGTCCCGTATTTTCACCATTGCTGGTGTCGCTCCTGTCGGACGCTTGGCTCGCCGCCTCGGTCGAGCTGTCGATGGCGAGGATCGGCTCCGGCGCCGTGTTGCTCGCGCTCCTGTCGACGGCCGGCCGGGTCGGCACCGACGACTGGGTGGCGCAGCTGCGCACGATCTCGCGCGACGACCTCGTCCGCCGCTACGCGGAATGGACCGCCGGCTCGCGCGAGGAGGCGACGGTGCTGGCCGCCGCGCCATCCGGTCCGCGCGGCGAAGGCCCGGCGGGGCCCGACCCCGACAGCATGATCGGGCGCTTCACGATCAACTTCACGACGCAGGCGCGCGAGGGCCGCATCGATCCCGTCTTCTGCCGCGACCGCGAGATCCGCCAGATCGTCGACATCCTTAGCCGCCGCCGCAAGAACAACCCGATCTGCGTCGGCGATCCCGGCGTCGGCAAG
>SXGT01190729.1_pt1 | contig 18011 bp, 17 predicted proteins | sample 3176221 | NCBI WGS metagenome assembly SXGT01 (sample SAMN11356862, study PRJNA531348) | freshwater metagenome | isolation source: freshwater sample F1-120 | place: China: Fuxian Lake, Yuxi | collected 2017-12-25
CACTACGCGCGCACCACCGGCTATCCGATCCAGTATCAGTGGACGCTGCTGAACGGCATCAACGACAGCGACGAGGAAGTGGACAGCATCATCCGACTGCTCAAAGGCAAGTACGCGATGATGAATTTCATCCCTTACAACAGCAACGAAGGCCTCGGCTTCGAGCGCCCTTCCTGGCAACGTGCTTCCGAGATGGCCGGACGCCTGCATCAAAGCGGCATTCTGGCCAGACTGCGCGATTCAGCCGGTCAGGACATCGATGGTGGCTGCGGCCAGTTGCGCGCGCGAACGGCGGCAATGAAGCCAAAGATACGCACGATTGCGGATTCGAAACAAATTAAATAAAGTCATTCAGGTAATTGTGCAAGTGCAAAAAAGCAACTATTGTCTCTAAAGCGATACCGTTATCCAGATATAACAGATTGGAACAATCAGATATCGCCCGCGCTCAACTATCAAGCACAGAGTTATGTTGAAGTCAGTTGCTGGTTTTATCGTCGGGATGATCGTTGCCGGCTTGACCGGTTCGAACGATGCCGCGGCTGAGGTTTGCTGAGCGCATCCATCTTTTCAGCATGGCAGACACCAACACCTGCGGGTCGCGCATTGGCGGTAGTTGCTGATGCCAATGAAGCCCACCTCGATGCAAGGAACAATCATGTCCATTCACAAGATGCTTCGCTCCTTGGCGCTGACCCTGCTGCTGGCGGCAAGCACGCTAGCCAACTCAACCGCCGCAGCCGATACCACCGCCGACCACAGCAAGTTCAAGGCATTGCAGCAGCCCTTCGCTAGTGGCCCGGCAGTGACCAAGGCCTGTTTGAGTTGTCATACCGAGGCGGCCAGACAGCTCCACAAGACCAAGCACTGGACCTGGGAATACCTCAACCCGGAACAGAAGCAGGTGCTGGGCAAGAAACATGTGGTGAACAATTTCTGCATCTCGGCGCCGGCCAACTATGCCTACTGCACCTCCTGCCACATCGGCTATGGCTGGAAAGACGACAGTTTCGACTTTACTTCGGAAGTGAACGTGGACTGCCTGGCCTGCCATGACACCACCGGCAAATACAAGAAACCGGCCGGAATGGCCGGCAACCCTGCCACCAAGGAAATGGAGTTCCCACCCGGCTCGGGCAAGATCGTCAAGGCGGTCGATCTGGCCAAGGTGGCACAGAAAGTTGGCAAGACCAGCCGCGACACCTGCGGTTCCTGCCACTTTCACGGCGGCGGTGGCGATGCGGTCAAGCATGGCGACCTGGACAGTTCGCTGGAAGCGCCGGAAAAATCCCTGGACGTTCATATGGATGCGACAGGCCTGAATTTCACCTGCGCCACCTGTCACATGGGCCGTGATCATGATGTCGCCGGCAGCCGCTACGCCCCCACCGCAAAGGCGAAAGGCGGCAAGCTGATGCGCGGCAAGGAAGAAGACAAGAGCCCGGCCACCTGCCAGGCCTGCCATGGCGACCGGCCGCATGCCAAGGCGGATGACAAGCTCAACGACCATGCCCGCAAGGTGGCCTGCCAGACCTGCCATGTGCCTGAATATGCGCGCGGCGGCATCGCTACCAAGATGACCTGGGACTGGTCCACCGCCGGCACGATGGGCTCGGACGGCAAACCAATGGTGAAGAAGGATGCCAAGGGCAGAGTGATCTATGACACGCGCAAGGGCGACTTCAGCCTGGCTGAAAACGTGGTGCCCGAATACACCTGGTTCAATGGCCAGATCAAATACACCCTGGTCGGCGATAAGGTGGACAAGAGTACCGGCGTCACCCCGATCAACCGCTTCCTGGGCGGGCCGGATGACGGCAAGTCGATGATCTGGCCGGTGAAGGTGTTCCGTGGCGCGCAGCCTTACGACCCGGTCACCCATTCCCTGGTTACACCACACACTGCTGGCCTGGATGACACTGCCTACTGGAAGAACTTCGACTGGGGCAAGGCCATCGCCAGCGGCATGGCCTCAGTCAATCAGCCCTTTTCCGGCAAGATCGACTTCCTGAAGACCGAGATGTCCTGGCCCATCACCCACATGGTGGCGCCGAAGGAAAAGGCCCTGGCTTGTCATGATTGCCACCGCGACGGCGGCCGCCTGGCCGCGATCAAGGGCGTCTACCTGCCCGGACGCGATCGCAACGAACTGCTGGACGCGGCCGGCTTCGGCCTGGCCGGTCTGACCCTGATCGGCATGCTGGCGCATGGTGGCCTGCGCATTGTTACCCGTCGCAAGGGAGAGAAGAAATGAGCGCACACCCTGTTGAACGCATCTACATCTTCAAGCTCTTCGAACGTTTCTGGCACTGGACCCAGGCGGCGCTGATCATCTTCATGCTGATCACCGGCTTCGAGGTGCATGGCACCTATGCCCTTTTCGGTTTCAAGGCGGCGAGCCAGTACCACGTTTATGCTGCCTGGGCGCTGATTACCCTGTGGGTTTTCGCCATCTTCTGGCACTTCACTACGGGTGAGTGGAAACAGTACATCCCCACGCTGGACAAGGTGGACGCGATGGCCAAGTACTACCTGACCGGCATCTTCACCAACGCGCCGCATCCGGTACGCGTCACCGTGCTTAAGAAGCACAACCCGCTGCAACGCCTGGCCTATCTGGGGGTCAAGCTGTTCATCAACCCGCTGATCTGGGTCACTGGCCTGCTTTATCTTTATTACGCCGCCTGGCCGGACTGGGGACTGTCCGCGCTGAAGCTGGAATGGATAGCCTTGGCTCACACCGCCGCCGCCTTTCTGATGCTGGCCTTCCTGATCGCCCACCTTTACCTGATCACTACCGGCCACACCGTGACCGCCCACCTGAAAGCCATGATCACCGGCTGGGAAGAAGTGGATTAGGTCATTCAGCAACAATTTCCATCACGAGGAGACACCCATGAAAGCCCATCGATTCGTCCTGTCCGGACTCATGCTGGCCCTGTTCGCCCTTCCTTTCGCTGCACAAGCGGGCGACGGCGACTGGAAACGCGGTCGCATTTACTACCGCATGGTCTGCACCGCCTGCCACACGCAAAAAGCCAGCTCCATCGCCCCCAGCACCAAGACCAAGGCGGAATGGGCTACCTATATCAAGGCCGACAAACACGCCAAGGGCAAGGATTCGCTGAAGTACTACGTCAGCAAGACCTATCGCGACAGCATCAAATCCAGCAACAAGGCCGCCGAGAAATTCGTCGACGTATCCGAGCAGGAACTGCTCGACGATCTGCGCGCCTTCGTCGAGTACGGCGCCAAGGATGGCGAGAAACCGGCAAGTTGCAGTTGAGTTCCTGGCGCTAACCTGTTGAGGAAAACATCATGAAAATCCGTCTAGCCATCGCCCTTCTTGCGGCGCTAACCAGCCTCCCGGTCAGTCTGCCGGCCCACTCCGCCGATATCACAGCGGCGCAAGTGAAGGAAGGTTGGTACCCGAACCTGGTCGACGAAGCCTTCGTCAAAAAGTACGCCGTGTTGCCCAAACCGGATGGCGTACTGATCATCGACTCGCGTTCCACCTTGCGCATGTATGACCCCGGCCACATCCCCACTGCGGTGAGCATTCCGGATACCCAGTTCGAGAAAATGACCGACAAGCTGCCGACGGACAAAACCGCGCTCCTGGTGTTCTATTGCGGCGGCGTCGACTGCATCCTCAGCCATAAATCGGCCTTCAAGGCGGAAAAACTCGGCTACGGCAACATCAAGGTCTATGCCGAAGGCTACCCGGACTGGCTCAAGAAAGGCAACGTCGGTGCAGTCAGTGTGGCCTTCCTGAAGAAGCAAATGGACGAAAAAGCCCCAATGCTGATCATCGACTCCCGGCCCAAGGCGCGCATGTTCGACAAGGGGCACATTCCCGGCGCGGTCAGCATCCCGGATTCATCCTTCGACAGCATGCTGGGCAAGCTACCTGCGGACAAGGCCATGCCGTTGTACTTCTACTGTGGCGGCCTGAGTTGCAAGCTGAGTTCCAACTCCGCGGACAAAGCCATCAAGCTCGGCTATAGCCAGGTAAAAGTGGTGCCGGATGGCTACCCGGCATGGGAAAAAGCTTACGGCCCAGGCCCGGCGGGTGACGAACCCGGCAATGCGACGCCGGCCATCGAACAGGGCAAGGAAAGCGGCAGCATTACAGTCGCTTCCCTGGAGCGTATCTTCAAGGAAGCGCCAGACAGCCTCTACCTGGTGGATGTGCGCGATGCGAGCGAATTTGCCACCGGCACCTTCAAAGGCGCGGTGAACATCCCGATCAACAGCCTTGAAAAGCAGATCGACAAGCTGCCCAGCGACAAACCCATCATCTTCTTCTGCGGCGCGGCAGGGCGTGGCGGCGAAGCGCACGACATGGTCAATCTGCTGAAACCGGCGCTGAAAACCTATTTCATCAACGCAGAAATCAAGTGGAAAAAGGATGGCAGCTACACGATGAAGGAACTCAAGTAAGGAGCTGCGCCCTTTTCACACAAGCCAGCCAAGTTGGAGGAATGCCCGAAGGAATCCGCCCAACTTGGCGAAACCACTTAACGAATCAGCCTAAAGCCAGACCATACAGCCGCATTCGAAGCGGTGTGCGAGCAGCGGATGGAACGGGTAAATGCGAACGCGAAATTGATGAAAGCCTTCCAGACGAAGGTCGTCGCGCCCTTGCAGGTCGGCCGCGAAAATCATATCGCCCCCCGCCTCCGAACCTTTTGGCTCCAGCGTGATGGCACTTGCGACGACAAAACCCTCCACGTCGTTTTCCCGACCGACCAGGCATTCCACAACGACATCCGACGCATCCAGTCCGCCAAGCTGAGCTGCGACCTGCAACATCAGGGATTCACCCGTATTAATGGCGACTGGCGGCTCGCTGGCAAGACGTAGGCGCACCCCGTTCCAGGTTTCCGCGACGCGCCGTTTCCACGCCGACAACTCGCTTGCGCCAGTGCCGCCATTCAGCGAGAGCAAATCGCAATGCCGGATGGCTGGCGCATAAAGCTCGCGGAGGTAATCCATACTCATGCGCAAGCCGTTGAAGCGGGGCAGGATGGTCTTCATCGAGGCTTTGGATTTTTTCACCCAGGCCTCGGGTTCGCCGGCTTCATTGCGTGAATAAAACTGCGGCAAGACCTGCTCTTCCAGTAGTGTGAGCAGTTCGCCCGCTTCCTGCGTGTCGCGCGTGTGGGATGGCAGCTCGGGGTGGTGTGTAATGGCCCAACCGTTCTCGCCGTCGTAGGCTTCCGCCCACCATCCGTCGAGTACGCTCAGGTTGATGCCGCCGTTGATCGCGGCCTTCATGCCCGACGTGCCGCAAGCCTCCATCGGGAATTCCGGGTTATTGAGCCACACGTCGACGCCAGGCAGCAGCTTGCGCGCCATCGCCAGACTGTAATCCTCGAGAATCAACACCTTGCCCTGGAATTCGGGACGCATGCTGATCTCGTAAATATGGCGCACCAGATCCTGCCCGGGCTTGTCGGCCGGGTGAGCTTTTCCGGCGAACAGGAACACGACCGGCCGCTCGGGGTTGGCGACCAGGCGTGCAAGGCGAGGCAGATCCTGGAATAGCAGGCCGGCGCGTTTGTAGGTCGCGAACCTGCGGGCAAAACCGACGAACAGCGTATTGAGTGAGGTGTTGGTCAGGAATCGCGTCAGGTGGGCGATCAAGGACTCGGACAGCCCGTTGCGACGGTACAGCAGCGTCACGCGCTGACGCACATCATCCAGCATCTGCATTTTGAGAATCTGGCGCGTGCTTAGATAAACGTGGTCCGGGATATTGTCGATGAACCCGTGCCAGAAAGCTTCGTCGGTGAGTTTGGTGCGCCAACCGTGCCCCATGAACATGTCGAGCAGGGCGACCCAGGACGGGCCGAGCATGCTACAGACATGGACGCCGTTGGTGACATAACCCAGCGGGTTTTCTGTCGGCGGCACCTGCGGCCAGAGGTGAGACTCCATCTCGGAAGCGACCTGGCCGTGGATGCGGCTGACGCCGTTGTGAAAGCGCGATCCGCGCAGCGCCAGGCAGGTCATGTTGAAGCCATCCTGATTGCGCGGGCTGGCGCCAAGGGCCAGGAAACGCGCCTCGGACATGCCAAGCTTGTCGACCATATCCTTGAAATAGCCACGCATGTGGGTGTGGTGAAAAACGTCGTGTCCGGCTGGCACAGGGGTATGGGTGGTGAAAACGGTGTTGGCCGCAACCCGTTCCAACGCCGTCTCAGGGTCCAGACCCGCCGCCACATATTCTCGGCAGCGTTCGAGTATCAGAAAGGCGGCGTGGCCCTCGTTGAGATGCCATACCGTCGGCGCGTGGCCGAGCGCGCGCAAGGCCCGCGTTCCGCCAATGCCAAACACGATTTCCTGCTGGATGCGGATATCGCTGTCACCGTCGTAAAGGTGATAGGTGATCTTGCGGTCCGCCGCGCTGTTCTCGGGGACGTCGCTGTCAAGCAGGTAAAGCTTGAGGTGTCCGGCATGCGCCCGCCAAACCCGCAGCCAGACCGCGCGTCCGGGCAGTTCGACCTGGACTCGAACCTCGTTGCCATCCGCGTCCAGAGCGGGCACCACGGGCAGATCGGCGGCATCGATGTAAGGATAATCTGCCCGCTGTTCTCCGCCCGGCAGGATACGCTGCGAGAAGTAGCCCTGATGGTAAAGCATGCCCACGCCGACAAACGGCACATGCAGGTTGCTCATCGACTTCAGGTAATCGCCGCTGAGGATGCCAAGCCCGCCGGCATAGATCGGGATACTCACATGGAATCCGTACTCGGCGGAAAAATACGCCACAAGATCGCGCTTCGAGTGCAGGTACTTGCGTACCTCTTCCGACGGTGTCTGCTCCAGGTAGGTATCGTAGGAAGAAAGTACCTGTCGGTATTCCGCCAGCAAGACCGGGTCATGCGCGGCGGCTTCCAGTTTCCTTTGCGGGATGCGACGCAGAAAAACTTTTGGATTGTGGCCGCAAGCTTCCCAGCAAGCGGCATCGAGAAAGCCGAACAACCGCTGCACTTCATTTTCAAAGGTGTAATAGAGATCCCCGGCAAGTTCTTCCAATCGTTTCAGCGATTCCGGCAGGATGGGGCGAATCTCGACGCTGATTGTGTTCGGCATGGCTACTTTCTCCTCGTTTGTTCTCTACCCTGTTGGCGCGTGCGGCAAGCGCGGAGGCACGCAAACACCTTGCTGTAGGGCTGCCAGCCCCGAAACCAGCTAAGCCGGATTAACCGGCCGCTCAGATACGCTATTCAGGAAAAACGGGAGCGGGGTCAGCGCGGGTCTCCAATTGCTGATCTCCAATTCAACACCCGGTGAACCGACATGAAACAGCCGATAGGCTGATAGCAGCCGCTCGGGATTTCGTTGTTGATCGCGAGAAACGGCCGCAGCGGCCGATTTCCAGGTGACTAAGCAAGTGACGCATTACAGTTCCCTGCAATCCGCTCCGGATCCGGCTGGGAAATTTTGATGGGAGCGCATTGCGTTGCCGGCGTGACCAAACGCTCCAGACTGACCACCTGGAAGTAGCCCCCCATGACCTTTTCTCGCTTGATCCGCCATTCGCGCGGGTCCAGTTCAGCAGACGGATTCCACGACCACATCGCGCGCGCGTAGGGTTCGAATATCCAGAAATAGAGTCCGCTCAGTGTGCTTACAAAGGGGGAATCCGGCTTGTGGAACTCACCATAGACAAAGGTACCGCCGGGCTTCAGAACGCGCAGCGATTCCGTAAATACCGTCTGTTTCATTGCCGGAGGCAATTCGTGGAACAGAAAAAAACTGACCACATAATCGAACATGCCATCCTGGAATGGCATGGCGCCGGCATCGCCCTGGAAAAAGCAGCAACCGCCATGAATCTTGTTCGCTGCCAGTTTGCGATTGGTGTGGCGGAGTTCGCTGTGCATGATGTCGAAAATGAACACATCCCCCAGTTTGTGGTAGCAGGCAGCCAGCTTCTGGGTGAAATTTCCGAACACACAGGAAACCTGCAAAATGCGCTTGCCTTCCCGCTTGGCGCAAGCCGGAGCGAGCACCAGCTTGACCAGACGGTGGTACTGGAACAGCAGAATGACGGAAGAAATGAACTGGCGATCCAGCAGCCAGATCAGTACGGGGCTGCGGTAGATCCAGTACACATGGCTATCAATACGTTGCTTGCGAAACTCGGACAGCATCAATGAGGCACGCGTGGTGACGAAGAAAAACCCCCCTATGCTCAAGCCCATCAATAAAAGAGACAGCGCGATAATTAACATGGGTGAGGAATCAATGCCTATAGCCAACTTCCGGATGAAAGCCGCAAGCGTGAGGTGCCCGCTTGTCGACCAGGAAATATGTAATCAGAAAACGGTTGCAGCCAAGTAGATGGATCGATTACAGGGTGAGTATCCACTTCGCGATCTTGGCTGCATCCGCTTTGGCCTTGGGTTGCGGCGGCATGGGAATCTTGCCGTACTTGTTCTTGCCGCCCTTGACGCTGACTTCAGCAAGCAGCATTTCCGCATCAGCCACGCCCTTGTTCTTCTCGGCGATCGCCTTCCAGGTCGGCCCCACCTTTTTGTCGGTCATGTGATGACAGCCGATGCAATTGTTTTTCTTGACCAAGGCCTCACTGGCGACCGATGTACCGCTCGCGAGCAAGAGAGCAAAAGTAAATACCAAAGTACGTGTCTTCATGCCGGAAACCTCTTTTTAGATTTTGGAGGATGCGCATTATCAGTATGAGCCTGAGCAAGCAGCAACGATTGGCAAAAAAACTTGATTCGCATCAAAATCATTGCAGCATCCCAGCTTGCGACTACAGTTGAGACATATGTGCTACCGCCTTGGCCAAGGGCTTTCCATGCTTACTGACATATTGCGGGCTTGGTAAATGAAAAGACTACCTCTCCCAGCATCGCGCGTACTGGAAGCCATTAGCCGTCTGGCTTACTTCCAGGCTTGGCCGGACGACGTCCTATATCGCTTGGCGAGCGGGGCAAAACTGCTGACCATATCCAAGAATGCTTGGCTAGCGCGCAAAGGTGAACCGCTGGATAGCTTGTATGTGGTCGTCAGCGGACTGCTGCGTCTTTACATTCCGTTACCCAACAATATGGAACGCGTAATCGCCATGGTCAGCCAAGGCGATAGCCTGGGCGAATCATGCCTGATACTCAAGGAAGCCTGTCCCTATCACGCAGTCGCCTGCAAAGATAGCCACCTGCTGGCTATTGACGGCATGACTTATCGGCAAGAGTTGAATTGCAATCCAAAGCTGACCAGCCAGACCCTCGAAGTGGTCTCCCGCCGCTTGATGGAAACGCTAAGAGATACTGAAATTTGCGCCCAACGTTCCAGCGTGCAGCGAGTTGCCTGCTACCTGATGTTGCACCAACCCTCACCCGATTCACAGACCTTCGAATTTCACCTGCCGGCGCGCAAGCAGGATGTCGCGGCGAAACTGGGCCTTACCCAGGAAACCTTTTCCCGCGTGCTGGGATTTCTCGACAAACAAGGCCTGATTCAGATGAAAGGCGGGCAAATCAGCGTCGAGGATGGGCAAAAATTGGTCCGGATCACTTCCATGCGAGAAGCAAAAGCATCTGGCCCATAGAAGCCTTTTTTGACCAAAAACAAGAAAATGACAGGTAATTCCGTACTAGCCGACCAGCCTCATTAACCTGCGCCCCCTAAGCAGTTGAGGTAGGAATGGCGGGTTGCCGCCAACCCCGAGCCCCAGGCAAATTTGTCCTGCTGGCGTTACTCATCATCGAATAAACCCCATCTGGAGGAGATTATGAAAGTGAAGCACTCGCTTGCCCTCGTGGTAACTGCGGTACTGATGTGTTCCAGCCCTGTCGGCGCTGCCGACGCAGGCAAAGCAAAACAAGAAAAGACCTGCCTTATCGCAGGATGGGAAAACCCAGCCAGCGTCTGCGCCTCCCACACCAAGGTTATCTCCGCCACCTGTTTCAATTGCCATGGGCCGAATGGCAAGAGTAGTAGCGCGATTCCCAGCCTGGCCGGTCAGGAGGTATCTTATTTCGTCACTGCCATGAAGGATTTCAGGGACGGCAAGCGTGAAGCGATCACCGTGATGCAGAAATATGCACTTGGCTATACCGATGATGAATTTCAAGCCATGGCCGAGTTCTTCGCCAAGGTCAAATAACCCCATAAAACGAGGAACTTAGAAATGGCAATTGATCGTCGTGATTTTCTGAAATTTGCCGGCGCCGGCTTCGCCACCTCGCTGGCGGGTCTGGCCGTACCCCAGTCGGCCTTCGCAAAAGCCAAAGGCGGCAAACCCAAGGTAGTTATCGTCGGCGCCGGTTTCGGCGGTTCCACTTGCGCCAAGTACCTGCGCATCTGGGATCGCAATATCGAAGTAACCCTGATCGAGGCAAACGACAAGTTTTACTCCTGCCCCCTGTCCAACTGGGTTGTGGGCGGTATGCTTGAAATGAAAGACCTGATCAAGAGCTACGACGGTCTGCGCAAACACGGCATCAAGATGGTGCATGACAGGGTTGTCGGGGTCGACACCGACAAGCGAACAATCAGCACCCAGCGCGGCAGCAAGATTCCCTACGACCATCTGGTGCTGGCCCCCGGCGTCGATTTCATGCCCGACCTGATCGAGGGTTACGCGGAAGCAGAAGCTGCGGGCGTCGTGACTCACGCCTGGAAAGCGGGGCCGCAAACCGCGTTGCTGCGCAAGCAACTGGAAGCCATGCCCGATGGTGGCGTGTTCATCATCTCCAGCCCCGCGCGTCCACAAAAGTGCGTTTCCGGTCCTTACGAGCGTGCCAGCCTGGCTGCCCACTATTTCAAGCAGGCCAAGCCGAAATCCAAGATCCTCCTGCTCGACGCCGATGTGGACATCATTTCCAAAGGGCCGATGTATCGCCATGCCTGGAAGCAGATGTACCCCGGCATGATCGAGCACATTCCGAACAGCCGGGCCGTCAAGGTGGACCACAAGACGATGACCGTCTCGACCGAATTCGACGACTTCAAGGGGGATGTGCTGAACGTCATCCCGCGCGGCCGGGCCGGCGAAATCTGCGCCATGGCCGGTGTACGCGCCGACACCGCCGGTATCTGGTGTCCGGTAAACGGTGTCACCTATGAATCGCCCAAAGTACCTTTCGTGCATATTCTGGGCGATTCGGTCGCCACCAACATGCCCAAGTCGGCGCATGTGGCCAACAATCAAGGCAAGATCTGTGCCGGTGCCCTGGTCGAAATCCTGAACGGGCGGGAGCCGGACCCATACCCGGTCATTGGCGGTACCAGCTATTCCGCGACATCCGACCATACCTCAGGCCCGATCGCTGTGGTCATGCGCTACGACCCGGACAAGGAAGCCTATATTCGCCAGCCAGGCGGCGGAGCCGCTCCGGAAAGCGACGAACTCAACTTCGAGTACATGAAATCATGGGCGGATAACATCTGGGCCGACACGCTCAGCTAACAAATCCCCGGACTGCCACGCTTGAGTGGCAGCCCGGTTGACACACAGATCGCGAATTATCGCGACCAGGCTACGCACCCGCCTTGGTCGCCAAGTACTCGATATTAAGCTGGAGCTGTAATGAACAAGTTTGTCCATTTCAAGTATCTGCCCATGTCTGTAAGGGTGCTTTACACCATGATGTTGCTGGTATTCGGCGCCGGATATCTGTTTGCCATGATTCATGTTTACGAATCCAACGCGGGCAAGGATGGCGACCCCATGATGTCCGAAAAAGATCTGATGATCACCTACGGCGGCAATCCCGCCGGCACCAAGCTGGAAACCTCGCTACGCGGCCCCATGAAGGACATGCTGCCTGAGGAAAAGCGCAAGACAATTTTTGACTGGCTCCACGCGGGTGCCAAACAGGAAGAATTCGCAGCCAAGATCAACCCGATCATTCAGGAGCATTGCATCGTCTGCCATACCCCGGAGGTCAATCCCCACCTAACCGATCTGCGCAGCTACGAAGGGGTGGCCAAAGTGGCAGCCAAAGACGAAGGCATGAGCATCGCCACGCTGGTGCGGGTTTCTCACATTCACTTGTTCGGCATCGCCTTCATCTTCGGCTTTATCGGCCAGATTTATGCCCACGCCTGGGTGCGTCCGGTCTGGCTAAAGTGCGTAGTGATCGCCGCCCCCTTCGCCGTCGTGTTAACAGATGTGGGTTCCTGGTATCTGACCAAAATCTGGGCCCAGTTTGCCTGGGTCGTCATCGGCAGTGGCGCTATCATGGGCCTTTCCTTCGCCACCATGTGGCTGACATCCATGTACCAGTTATGGTTCTACAAACTGCCGGCGGAACTCGTCGAACAAAATGGAGAACTGCCCGGCATTGTGCGGGGATAGGCATAGAAATTACCTCGACAGAATCTGCTGGCGAGGCAATAAGGGCCGGGAGATCATTCCCGGAAGTAAGTCGCATCTTAGGTTGGCAGGAGACACAATATGCTTCATAGAAACTTGCAGGAAAAGTACAGCCCCATGTACCACCTGGCCGCACTCGGTTCGGGGGGCTTGGCCATTTCGTTCTTTCTCTATCTGAACTTCCTGCTGCCGCACGAGAGCGGCATCATTTCGTTCGATCAACTCTGGCCGATCCTGAGCGGGGAGCCGAGTCTACGCATGCTGTGGGTGGGACTTTGTCTGGCCATCGTTCTGATACTCCTAGCGACCCACTTCGCCCTGATGGTCTGGAACACGCGTGAATTCAGCCTGTACAAGAAGACCGAGGCCTACGCCCAGTTGAAGAACTCCAGCGCCGAAATCAGTCTGATGGTCGTGCCGCTGACCATGGCCATGACGGTAAACGCCTGTTTCGTCTCCGGTTCACTGCTGATACCGGGGTTGTGGGATTACATCGAATATCTTTTCCCGTTCGCGATGCTCGCTTTCGTCGCCATCGGCGTTTATGCGATGCACATCATGGGCAACTACTTCACGCGCATGCTGCTTCACAAAGGCTACGACTTCGAGCAAAACAACAGCCTGGCGCCGATGATTTCGATCTTCGCGCTGTCCATGATCGCTGTCGGCCTGGCCGCGCCCGTTGCCATGAGCCACACGAAAGAAATCGTCGCCATCTCTTTCGCCCTGTCCGCCTTCTTCGCCACCTCGGCCGCCTTGCTGATGTTCGTCATGCTGGTGATCGGTTTCAGCACCATGCTGACGCACGGCATCCGGCCGGCAGCCGCCCCCAGTCTGTGGCTGATGATCCCGATCACGACATTGCTGGGCATTACCTTCATGCGTACCACCCACGGCATGCACGAAGCTTTCGAAGCCCATGTCAGCCCTGCCGACCATTTCGTCGTGTTGATGGCCCTGTTCTCCATCCAGATCATGTTCGGCCTGCTCGGCTACCATGTCTTGAAGAAGATCAACTACTTCAAGGAATACATCCATGGCGACAAGTGCCAGGCAACGACCTTCGCACTAGTGTGTCCGGGCGTAGCCTTCCCCGTATTCGGCCTTTTTGTTGTCAAGTTTGGTCTGCTGGGCAATGGTCTGATCATGATGTGGACGCCAGCCCACTTGCTCTTCCTGCTGCCCTTCCTGCTGATTCAGCTCATCACGTTGCGGACCCTGTATATCCTTTTGCGTCGTCTTCAATTCGTCGACGCCCCGGTTCAGTCCAACGCGCCAAGCATGCAGGGCGCCTGATTTAATGATCCCCATTGGGTGGACTTGCGCGGTCCACCCGTTTTTCAAAGGCGTATTGGCATCGCCCATTCTCATGCCGCTTAAATCTGAGGAGATTCAAATGAAACGCTTCGCCATGTTCTGCTTGCTGGCTATTTCCGGTACCGCTTGGGCGGCGACCCCGCTGACTGCGCCTGAGATCAAAACCCTTATCGCCGGCAACTCCGCTTCCGGTTTCGCCGAATCATTGGGTAAGAACTACACAGCCTACTATTCCCCCGAAGGCAAACTGATCCAGTTGCTGGAAGGCAAACCGAAGCGGGTGGGCACCTGGAAAGTCACAGACAAAAACGAATTCTGCACCCAGTTCCCCAGCGAGCCGGAGCGCTGTACCAAAGTCACGGCTGGTGATGGCGGTCAGTATCTGCGCGTCAAGGATGACGGCATGGTCACCAACACCTGGAAGAAGTTCACCAAAGGCAACACTTACAAGTTTTAAGGCATCTTCCAGGGTTCAGTGCGTGGCGGCATCGCTCGGCAATATGCCGTTTCAACCGAAGGAGCTCTAAATGAAACGCATTGTTTTAGCTTGCTTGCTATTTGCTTCTGGAGTGGTCGGTGCTGCTGACAAACTGTCTGCAGAACAGGTCAAGTCTTTGATGGTCGATAAAACCATCGTTGGATTCAACGAGGTGAAAAGCGTTGACTACACCGTCTATTTCAACCCCGATGGCAAAATCGTGCTGACAACTGCAAAAGGGAAACGCACAGGTTCCTGGCGGATTGCAGACGATGGGCATTTCTGCTCCCTGTTCCCCACCGAGCAGGAGGTTTGCACCTTCGTAACCCTGCAAAGTGAGGGAACCTACCAGCGGATAAAGGATGATGGCACCCTCACCCATACTCTGAAGCAATTTACCCCGGGCAACGTCAACAAATACTGACGACCCTAGGCGGAAGGGGCAGAGCAAAAGCCGGTCATGGCTTGCCTTCCCACTTCCGCCACATTCTTGAAATACCTAGGAGATAACAATGATCAAGGCACTGATAGGTTTCGTAGCAGGTATCGTCGTAATCGGCCTGGGGGGCTGGATGATGATGCCAAGCATGATGTTTACGGAGCGGGTCAGCCCCTTCGGTATGGAAGAAACGGTCGCACGCATCCAGCAGAACATCCAGAAAACCGGCAATGGCTGGGCGCTCTCCGGCCTGCGCTTTCCTGCCAAGGCAGTGCAAAGTGATGGTGGCAACGTACTGCCGGTGATCATGATCGAGGCATGCAGCACCAAGTATTCCAAGCCCATCCTGAAAGATGACTCGGTGCGTTTCCTGTCGATTCTGATGCCGTGCAAGGTTACCGTTTACAAGAAAAATGACGGCAAGGTTTATATCGGCACCATGAACGCCGGGCTGATGGGGAAGATGTTCGGGCCGATGGTGGGTGAAACCATGGGGCATGTAGCTGAAGATCAGAAGAAATTCCTCCAGTTCGATCCCAATTCCCCGGCGCCACAGATGATCCTGCCAGCAGCACCCGCCGCAGGCGGTGCCAGCGGCGGCAGCGGCGGCGGCTGCTGAGTTCCCTTGCCCGACCGACATCGGGCCAGGTTTCCAAGTCACATCGATCATCAGGAACATTTCGCCCAGAGGCTAACCCATGAACCTCAGTAACATTCTTCGTACCCTGGCGCTGACCGCACTGGCCCTGGCGTCCTGCGCGAGCCAGGCCAGTTCAGCACCAGCGCTTGCTCCAGCAGTCACCGCACCTGCGATGGCGCCGGTTCAGGCTGCCGCAAAGGCGGCAACCAACTCCACTGCCGACCACAGCAAGTTCGATGTCCTCAAGAAGCCCTTTGCCAGCGGCCCGGAAGTGACCAAGGCCTGCCTCAGCTGTCATACCGAAGCGGCAAAACAAGTTCAGAAAACCAAGCACTGGACCTGGGAATTCATGAATCCAGACACCAAGCAGCGGCTCGGCAAGAAGCACATCGTCAACAACTTCTGTACCGCCGTGCCATCCAATTACGAGTTCTGCACCGCCTGCCACGTTGGTTATGGCTGGAAGGACGAGAAGTTCGACTTTACCGCCCAGGACAACGTCGACTGCCTGGTCTGCCACGACACCACCGGCACCTATCGCAAACTGCCCGGCCTGGCCGGGCATCCGCCTTACAAGGATACCGAGTTCCCGCCGCATTCCGGCAAGATCGTCAAGGCGCCGGACCTGGGTGAAGTCGCCCGCAACGTCGGCAAATCCAGCCGCGCCACCTGCGGTGCCTGCCACTTCTTCGGCGGTGGCGGCGACGCGGTAAAGCACGGCGACATAGACAGTTCCCTCAAGATGCCGGGTAAATACCTCGACGTGCATATGGCCAAGGACGGCCTCAACTTCACCTGTGGCACCTGCCACGCCACCTCAGGCCACGACGTGCCGGGAAGTCGTTACACGCCGACGGCGACGGACGAAAAGGCGGATGCCCACATGCGCGGCAAGAAGGACGCCAACCCGTCCACCTGCCAGGCTTGCCACGGTACTCGACCGCATCCGGCGAACATGACCAAGTTGAATGACCATACCGACAAGATAGCCTGCCAGACCTGCCACATCCCTGAATTCGCGCGTGGCGGTATCGCCACCAAGATGAGCTGGGACTGGTCCACCGCCGGCAAAATGGGGCCGGATGGCAAACCGATGAAGATCAAGGACTCCGCCGGCCGCGATGCCTACGATAGCAAGAAGGGCGACTTCAAGTACGAATCCAACGTCATCCCGGAGTACATCTGGTTCAACGGCAAGGTGAACTACACTCTGCGCGAAACCAAACTTGATCCGAGCAAAATCATCCGCATCAACAGCTTCGAGGGCAGCCCGGATGACGGCAGGTCCAAGGTCTGGCCAATCAAGGTTTTCCGCGGCAAACAGCCTTACGACACCGCCAGCAACACCCTGCTTATCCCACATACCTTCGGCAATGACGACAGCGCCTACTGGTCCAACTTCGACTGGATGAAGGCTCTGGAAACCGGCCAGAAAGCGGTCGGCGGAGAATTCAGCGGCAAGTTCGGTTTCGTATCCACCGAGATGTCCTGGCCGATCACCCACATGGTGGCGCCCAAGGAAGACGCGCTGACCTGCCAGCAGTGCCACGGCGCCAACGGCCGGCTGGACAAGGTGCCCGGCCTCTATATGCCCGGCCGCGACGCCAATCCCTGGCTGGACAAGATCGGCTGGAGCATCGCCCTGATGACACTGCTGGGCGTTCTTGGCCACGGTAGCGTCCGCATCCTGATGGCCCGCAAAGGAGAAAAGAAATGAGTGAAAAAATTTACATCTTCAAGCGCTTCGAGCGCTTCTGGCACTGGGCCCAGGCCGCGTTGATCATGACACTGATGCTCACCGGTTTTGAAGTGCATGGCACCTACAGCCTGTTTGGCTTCGGCCAGGCAGTCGGCATCCACACCATCGCCGCCTGGTCCCTGGTCGTGCTTTGGGTATTCGCTATCTTCTGGCACTTCACCACTGGCGAGTGGAAGCAATACATCCCCACCATGGACAAGGTGGATGCCATGATCAAGTACTACCTGATCGGCATCTTCACCAACGCGCCGCACCCGGTGCGACTCACCGTCCTGAAAAAGCACAACCCGCTGCAACGCCTGGCCTATCTCAACTTCTGGGTGGTCATGTCACCGCTGATCTGGATCTCCGGCTGGTTCTATCTGTTCTATGCCGACTGGGCTGCCTGGGGTGTCGACCAATACCTGACGCTGGAATGGGTCGCCTTTTTCCACACCATTGGCGCCTTCATGATCCTGGCCTTCTTCATCGTGCATGTTTATCTGATCACGACTGGTCACACGATCACCGCGCATGTCAAAGCGATGATCACGGGCTGGGGAGAAGCCGAGTAGTTCAAGGCTCGTTTTTCGTCAGGCGAGGATAAAAAAGCCGGCAATGCCGGCTTTTTTTGAAAACGAAACCCGCTTGGTTTCAAGGTTCATTCAACCTGGAATCCGCAGTTGATCGCTCCCCAGCCCTTGGGAAGTCGCATGCAATCAGGCATCAACCCCTTCGATCAAGCTTGCCAAGCGGGTAACCCCGCTACGCGGCCGATTACCCGGTTTACACGTTGACGAACAGAATCTCGAACATCCGCCGCCGCTGATCGGCATCGAGCCCTCGCAGCACGGCAATGGCCTTTTGCGCTACGCGTGGATCGCGCGACAGCGAATATTCGATGGCCAGCCTGCGCCAGGCATCGGCCAGCACCGGATCGCTGGCCTGCAACTGCTGCAACGCGCGCGTCACGCCGGCGACTCCCTTCAATTCGAACAAGGTCAGGCCAAGGTTGTGCCAGGCCTGAATGTAGTCCGGCGA
>SXGT01335619.1_pt1 | contig 18011 bp, 11 predicted proteins | sample 3176221 | NCBI WGS metagenome assembly SXGT01 (sample SAMN11356862, study PRJNA531348) | freshwater metagenome | isolation source: freshwater sample F1-120 | place: China: Fuxian Lake, Yuxi | collected 2017-12-25
AGGACTCCTTCGATGGCCCCCTTGAGGCCGAACCCTTTGCGGAAGTAGGTCTGGTCCGGCACGGCGTCAGGGCCTCGGCTTGAAGGCGCGGCCGCACAGGCCCACCGCCGGCTTGATCACCAGGTCGAGAAACTTGCCCGTTAGTCTTAGGGTGTCGGGGCCATCGACGAGCTTGAACCGGGCGTCAATGGTTCCGGACACGAAGCCCCCGTCGGCCCGGCTCACCTGAACATTTCCGCCGGTGGCTTCGAACCCGATGTTGGCTGAATCGTTGACCAGCCGGAGCGCCCCAAAGGCCAGGGGCCGCCAATTCGACGACACGGCACCCGACACCACCGGAAATTGCCCTAACCGAAGGGAATCTTGGGCCAAAAGCATGAGCCCGAAGGCGGTATCACCTCGGATGGCGAGGATTTCCACCATGGAGTCGGCAGGGCACCACGACACATCCGGACGGGCGGCGAACCGGCCGGTCCGCGATGCGGTCCACTCGACCGACACCACCCCAGCACCGTCGAGTGGGGGGGCCGCCCTTCCCGGGCAGCCAAAAGGAACGACCAGCAATCCGAGGGCAAGGGCACGCATCGCGAGGAAGGTCTCAGCGAGGGGCCTGGAACACAAGATCAATTGGCTAGCGGGCGGTCAGGCTTGGGTGAGGAGGCTCCGTGGCAGAACGGGCGCCGGGCGCCGGCGATCCTACGACGCCTGGGCCCACTTGCTTCGGCCGTCCCGATGGAGCCCGTAGGCTCGGAGACGGCGCCACAACGTCGTCCGACTGATCCCCAAGCTCTTGGCCGTTTCAGCCAACTTCCAGGCGTTGGCGTCGAGCGACCGAACAATGGCTTCCTTTTCCCGTTCCGCCAGCGTCTTGGGCCCCGCGTTGCCAGGCAGGAACATGGCCTCACCCAAGTCGATGGTCCCGACTTTGAGCGGCCTGAGCCTACCCCCGAACTCGGCCAACTGCGGCATCAACTCCCGGGAAGTCTGCGAGAGGTCGAGGCCTAGTTCGCGCGCGTTCTGGTTGGCGTAGAGGACTTTGCCCTGGGCATCAAAAACCACGACGCCCTCGGAGAATGCATCCAAGAGCGATTTCGCGAGGGGCGAGAAGACCGACGGCATCGACGGCGGGGTTGGATTTGACATAGGATGAGTTACGGGGGGACGTTCCAATGGGTTTCAGGGACTCGGCACTCGGCGGCTCGGCACTCGGCACTCGGCCGGTTGGGCAGAGGCGGGCCGGCTGTCGCTTTTATTGACTGACCGAGCAGTCAATTTGATTTGGGGATGGGAGCGGGAATCAGTGTCTTGACCAGACGGTCAGGAGCGACCATCGTTCGACAATGCTCAAACAAGCGATTCTCGATCAATCAGTTGCCGTCCTGGTCCGGGCGGGGTTGGCCGGCTGGAGCATCGAGGAGGTGGCTCGAAGGGCTCGGTGCGCGAAGGGGCTCGTCCTCTACCACTACCGGTCGAAGGCGGCCCTGCTGGACTTGACCGCTGGGGAGCTCGAGAGGGCCCGTTGGGATCTCCGGCTCGGCGCCCTCGGTGGAGGTGACGGGCTTCTGGGAATCGATCGGCTCTGGGAGGAGATGATGGCGGAGGTCGACTCGGGGCGGTTCCGGGCCTGGATCTCGCTAGTCGGCGCCGGATACCGGGGATCCGAACCCAAGCGGGGGGAGTCGCTCCGGTCCGCCGCGATCCGGTTGCTCGGCCTGCCGAGCGAGGCCATCGCCGATCCAGCCTCGATCGAGGCGATGATCGAAGGCATGACCCTGCAGCTGCTGAGCCGGGATGCCAGTCGCGAGGCCCTCCGGGGCGCATACGACCGGCTTTGGACCAGTATGCTGGCGCCGTGAGCGGGCAACGCAAAAGGGGCGGGCCACGAAGGCCCGCCCCTCTCTGCCGCTCGGCACCGCCGGCTATTTGAGACCGGCAGCGGTCATCGGCCTGAGGTCGGCCCACCACTGCTTGGCCATTGGCCGGACTCGCGGAAAGATCTCGTTCAGCGTAGCGGCTTCGTAGATCCGGCCGTTCTTCACGACGTACTTGATCGTGTTGGTGTTCCGGATGTTCTCGAGCGGGTTCTTGTCGAGCACCAGGATGTCGGCCAGCTTGCCGGCTTCGAGGCTCCCGATGTCCGTCCCCATCCCGATCGCCTCGGCGCCGTAGATCGTGGCTGCGCGTAACGCATCGTGGTTGGACAGGCCGCCCGACGCCATGGCCCAGAGTTCCCAATGATTGCCGATCCCTTGGATCTGGCCATGGGCGCCCACCGCCGCCCGAGCCCCACCCTCAATCAGCTTCTTGATGAACTCGGCGTGCTGGGAAAAGACATACTCATCCTTGTTGAACCACCCGCCCTGCTGGTAGCCGAAGGAGGAGCCGCGCCGGAGCGCCCGGGAATCGATCTGTCCCTTCGGCATGAAGGTGGCGAGCTTCTTGTCGCCGACCACGTCTTCCGTTGCGTAGAAGTAGTTCTCCCCGAACGGCCCGCCGTACGACACCAAGAGTGTGGGCGAGTTGGTGGTCTGGCTGGCCTTGAACAGCTGGACGACGTCGTCGAAAATCGGGGCGATCGGCACGGCATGCTCGACGCCGGGGTAGCCATCCTGGGCGTGAGTCAGATTCAGCTTGAAGTCGAGGCCGCCCTCGGTGGTGGGCATGATACCAAGCTCTTTGGCGGCCATGAGAATCCACTGCCGCTGCTGGCGGTTGCCCGACATGTACATCTTGAGGGTCTTGGTATCCCAGTATTGGGAGTACCGTTTCAAGAAGGTCTTGGCGTGATCGAGGTCCCTGATATTGTCGCCGCCGAACAATCCGGGGCCGGTTGAGTAGATCCGGGGCCCGATCATCCCGCCCGACTCGACTCGATCCTGGTAGCTCAGGATATCACTGACCGCGGTCTGGGGGTCGCGCGTCGTGGTGACCCCGTACGCCAGCGTGGTCAGATACTGCCACGCCTGGCCGGGATGAATTTCCGGGATCAGCCATTGGGCGTGATAGTGGGTGTCGACCATGCCCGGCATGACCGTCTTGCCGGCGACGTCAATGATCTTGGCGCCGGACGGAATGGCAACCTGACCCCGAGCGCCGACGGCTACGATCCGGTTGTCACGGACCACGACATCGGCGTCCTCGATGATCTCCTTCCCCTTCATGGTGACCGCCCGGCCGCCGCGAAGGACCACGACGCCCCGGGGCAGATCACGAGGCACCTCGACTTTGATCTTGAGTTCCTCGGGTTTGTAGCCTGGCTTCTCGTCCTTCTTGGCCTTGCTGGTGTCGGCCTTGGCCTTCGTCGTGTCCGTCTTGGCCCGAGCCGCCTTGACCGAATCGGCCACCAGCCGAGTCTCGAGATCGAAGAGCTTGATCTTGATCGAATCCGGCACGACCGCAAGGGCCTTGATGAGACTGTCGCCCCGGGCCTTCAGCGTCTTGACGCTGTCCTGAATCGACTGTTTGACCCGCGCGGTATCGGCCTTAGCCCGGTTGGCGGCCTTGAGGCTGTCGTCGACGGCACGCGCCCGGTCCAAATCATAGGTGAACAGGACGTTGCCGAGCGCAAAATGGACGGTCTTGCCGTCGCCACCCCACGATGGGAACTCGCCGCCGACATCGGACAGCTTCCGAGCCGGCACGCCGCCCCCGCCCATGATGTTGACGGTAGGCACCGGCCCGCCGACCTGGACCAGCGGCACGGCGAACACGTCGGTTTGGACCTGGGCCAGGACCCGATCGCCGCTCGGAGCGATCATGATCAGACTGGCGGGGAGGAATGGCGCTCCCCCTTCCAAATCGTCGATCAGCCGAAAATCGGCCGTCCGGACCGGTGACACCCGGCGGGGCAAGAACACCAACTCACCCTCGGGCTCCAGGGTGGAGCCCCCGGCCACCGAGCCAAACGGCGACGGCCCGGTAACGCGGATCACTTGCTTCACATCGGTTCCGTCCCACCGGAACGACACCAGTCCTTCACCGAAGCTCGACGCGTAGATCCGGTCCGGCTGGCTGGTCACGAAATGGGCAACATCGCGACCGGCCGTCGGCGCGATCATCCTGGCATCGCCGCCGGTGGCGGGAACCCAGATGAAATCACCGCCGATGACACCGCCGCCGTTCCCCGAGGCCTCGATCAAGTCGCGGCCGGCTTGACGGGTCGCGACGATCCGGGATCCATCGGGAGTCCAAGCCGGATTGCTATAGAGCGCCGGCGTCCGAGTCAGCTGGACCGGCGGAACCGGTCGGCCATCGACCGCGGCTTTCATTAAGTGACCGGCCGCAGCGTCCGCCCACGTGATGTAGGCGATCGCCTTGCCATCCGGCGACCACACCGGCTGGTACTCGCCAACGTCGGCGGTCGACAGCCGGCGGGGCGTCCCGCTCGGGAGGTCCATGACATAGAGCCGATCCAGAGCCACGAACGCCAGCCGTTTGCCGTCGGGCGAGGCGGCAGGATTACGGATCTGTTTGGCCACCAAGTTGGCCGCGGTATCGGCCCGATACACGAATTTCACTTCGGGCCCGACATCGAGTTTCACGTCGACGCTGAACGGGATCTTGGCGGGCGCCGACTTATCGACCGCCACCCGCCAGATTTCACCGCCATATGAAATGACGACCGCGCGAGAGTCGGGCGTGAAGGCGTAGCCCGGCAAGGCATCGAGCGTGGACCGGGCCTCGATATCATCGCGTTGAATCGGATAGGCCAGCCAACTCTCGTCACCGGTGACGAGATTCCGAACCCGAAGGCCGGTGTTCGCCTCGTGGCGGGAGGCATACGTCAACCACTTGCCGTCCGGCGACACGGCCGGGCGGAACCCGGACCCATACCGGCTGGACAACTGGGTCAACGTGCCCGTCTGGCGATCGTAGGAACCGATCTGGTATTGGGGAAACACGGCGTTGTAGTGCCAGTCGCCGGACCGCGCCGCGAACCAGACGTACCGGCCGTCGGGACTGAAGGCGGCGCCGAGGGTCTTGAGGTTGGCCGTCTGCGGTCCGGGTTGAATCAGCGGGAAGCCGGCGCCGCCATCGACCGGATACAGATGCAGTTTGGCGGTCGGGAAGGTCCCGCCGCCGCGGCTCACCACGACGTACTTGCCGTCCGGCGACCATTCCGGCGAGACATATTGGGAAGTATTGCCCTGCGTGAGCTGGGTGGTGTCGGCCTTGTCGAGCGTCATGGTGAAGAGGTTGTCGCCGCCACTGCGGTCGGACACGAAGGCGATCTTCTTGCCATCAGGGCTGAACCGCGGCTGCGCGTCGAACGACATGCCGGTAATCAGCGGCGTGGCTTTGCCGCCGCCGATCGGCATCGTGTAAATGTCACCCAGCAAGTCGAACACGATGGTCTGGCCATCGGGACTGATATCCAAGGACATCCAGGTGCCCTTGGTGGCGGTGAATTCGCCTTTCCGCTTGGCTTCGAGCGGAAGGGGCTTCTGAGGCGGCCCGCCCGGGCCACCGGGGCCGGCAGGAGCTTGAGCGAACGCGGGAGAAACGAGGAGCGCCGCGAGAACGAGTGAGCGAGTCATGGTTAGCGGGTCCCCGTGGTGTTGGCCGGCGCGGTTTGACGCCAAGGCTCGTTCGGCGCCGCTTTCTGCCGCGGCCAGATTTCGTTCATGGTATCGCCTTCGTAGAGGCGGCCGTTTTTCATCACATATTTGATGGTGTTCGTGTTCCGGATATTCTCGAGCGGGTCCTTATCGAGGATGACGAGATCGGCCAACTTGCCCGCTTCGATCGAACCCAGGTCCTTCCCGAGGCCGATGGCTTGGGCTCCGCACAAGGTGGCGATCTTCAAGGCGTCGTGGTTCTTCATCCCGCCGCTTTGCATCGACCAGAGCTCCCAGTGAAAACCAAGCCCCTGAAGTTGGCCGTGACTCCCGACCCCGCTGCAGGCGCCCGCTTCAATCAAGTGCTTGTTGAACTCCGAGTGCTTCTTGAACATGAACTCCGACTCATGGGCCCAGCCGGTGGGACCGGGTCCGGAGCCCCGGCGCCGGGTTTTGGCGTCGAACTCTTCTGACGGGGTGAAGTGGCGGAGTTTGGCGTCGCCCGCGGTATTCTCGCGGGCGTAGAAGTAATTCTCCGCCCACGGCCCACCGTAGGTGACCAGGAGGGTCGGGGAATTGGTGGTCCCGGAGGTCTTGAGCAGCTGGACGACGTCGTCATACATGGGATAGAGCGGAATGGAGTGTTCAATCCCGGGATAGCCGTCAATCGCGTGAGTCATGTTGAGCATGAACTGGAGCCCGCCCTCGGTCGTGGGCATCAACTTCAGTTCTTTCGACGCCATGATCAGGTACTGCCGAGTCAGCCGGTTTCCCGACATGTACATCTTGAAGGTCTTGGTGTCGTAATAGTCGCTGTACCGCTTGAGCACGCTCCGGGCTTTCTCGAGCGATCCAATCCGGTCGCCGGTGAACACCCCCGGGCCGGTCGAGTACACCCGCGGCCCCACCATCGAGCCGGCATCGACCCGGTCCTGGTAGCTCAGGACGTCGGTGGTGGCGGTCTGCGGATCGCGGGTGGTGGTCACACCATAGGCGACGTTGGCATCGTAGATCCAATTCCGGGGCCAGTGGATGCCCCAGCCCGACCACATATGTGAGTGGGTGTCGACGAAGCCCGGGACGATGGTCTTGCCGGCCACATCGATGACCCGGGCATCGGCCGGAGCCGAGCCGCGAGGACCGACGCTCACGATCCGCTGGTTCCTGACCACGACATCGGCGTTGTCGACGATTTCACTACCGCGCATCGTAACGACCTTGGCCCCGCGAAGGACCACGGTGCCCTCCGGAATATCCCGGTTGGCGGTGACGCGCACTCGTTGTTCGACCGGCTGGTACTGGTTCCGAACTCGGGTGGCGGTATCGGCGCCGGCCGCCCGCAGGCTGTCGTCGACCGCCAGGCCGCGGGCCACGTCGTACGACACAAACGCATTGCCGATCGACCAGTGAATCGTCCGGGCATCGGCGCTCCAGGTCGGGAACTCACCGCCGATGTCGGTAAGCTTGAGCGCCCGAGTGGCGGAGCTGTCGATCTTCGCGACGGACACCGTTGGGACCCCGCCGCCGATTCGCGGAACCCGGACGACATAGACGTCGTTGCCGAAGGCCGCGAGGGCCAAGTCACCCGTCGGCGCCATCCGGATGACGTCGGCCCGCGGCCCCTGGACCGCCGGCTCCTTGGCGTTCAGGTAGTCCGGCGGGAGGAGATCGCCCAGCGCGGTGTGACCGGTTTTCGGCGCAAACGGTTCTCTGTACTGGGGGCCGGTGCGGGCAAAAAATCCGAGCGGTAGCGGTCCGGTGACCTGGAGGTGCTGCTTCAGGTCGGTACCGTCCCAGCGAAACGACGCCAACGCCGCGGTGAATCCCTGGGGCGGAGCGCCGGGAGCGGGCGGGAAGAAGCCGTAGACGAAGATCCGGCCGGTGTCGGCCGCGAAATGCGGGGTACCCAGGTTCCCGCCGGTTGGACGGATGGTTGTCGGTTCCCCTCCGGTCGAGCTGACCCAGAAGAACTCGGCGCCTTGCCCGTCACCGATAAAGGGATCGATCTGCTCGACGAGATTCCGCGCCGCGGCTCGAACACCGACGATGCGGCGACCGTCCGGAGACCACGCGGGGACCTGGTAGAACGCACTCGTCTGGGTCAATCGTTGCGGCTGGCCGCCCGACACGTTGGTCCGCATCAGGTAGCCTTCGGCGCCGTCCCACGTCACGTAGGCCAGCGCCGTCCCGTCCGGTGACCAGGCCGGATAGAACTCCCCGGTTTCAGCGGTGGTGACCCGCCGCGGCGTCCCATTCGGCAAATCCGCCACATAGAGCCGGTCGAGCGCGGTGAACGCGATCCGGCGGCCGTCCGGCGACGGGACCGCATCGCGGATCTGGCGCACGGTGAAGGTCGGGGTGTCTTCGATCGGGTATTCGAACTTCACCTCGGGCCCGACCGCCACCTCGGCATTGACCGTGAAGGGGATCTTGGCCGGCGCGGTTCCGCTGACCGGCACCCGCCACAATTCGCCGCCGTAGGACAGCACGATGGCCAGCCCGTCGGGCGTGAAGGAGTACCCCGGGAGGAAATCGAGGTCCGGCACCGATTCGATGTTGTCGCGCTGGACGGGAAACGCCAGCCATTTTTCCTCGCCACTGGCGAGTTCCCGGATCCGGAGGCCGGTCTGCTGGCCTTCGCGGCTACCATAGACCAGCCACTTGCCGTCGGGCGATACGGCGGGGCGGATTCCGTTGCCAAATCGCGTGGTCTGGAGCGTAGTGGTTCCGGTTTCCCGGTCGTAGACCCCAACCTGAGCCTGAGGCATCGCGGCGTTGTATTCCCACGGTCCTTGGCGCGAGGCGTAGTAGATGTATCGGCCGTCGGGAGACGGCGCGGCGCCGAGGAAGGCGGTGCCACCGCTGTTCCGGGTCAGGATGACGCCGGTGCCGCCTTGAACGTCGTACATCGCGAGTTTCCAGGCGCCGAATCCGCCCGCGGCGCTCGAGGCCACTATGTACTTGCCATCGGGCGTCCATTCGGGGGACACATAAGTGCCTTGGACCCCATAGGTAATCCGCCGGATCCCGGTACCGTCGGCATTCCCGACATAGAGGTTGTCGCCACCGGCCCGGTCGGAGAGGAAGACCAGCCGCTTCCCGTCGGGACTGAACCGGGGCTGGGCGTCGTACGCCATCCCGCTGGTTAGCCGGGTGGCCGTGCCCCCGGTGATCGGGATCGTGTAGAGGTCACCGAGGATGTCGAACACGATGGTTCGGCCGTCGGGACTGACGTCGACCGACATCCAGGTGCCCTTGGTGGCCGTGAACTTGGCCATCCGGGCTGACTTGAGTGGCAGGCTGTCCTGGGCGAACGCGGCAGCCGCGAGCAGAAGGTGCAGGTACATGGACTAGGGCCTAGGGCTAGGGCTTCGGCGGCGCGGAGTCGCGCCACCAGGGTTTGGGTAACGGTCTGGCATTGGGAGCAATCTCGTCGAGGGTGTCCCCGTCGTAGAGCTTGCCGCCCCTCATCACGTAACGAATGGCAGTGGAGTTTCGAATCTCGTCCAACGGGTTTCGATCCATAATGACTAGGTCCGCCAGTTTCCCGGCTTCGATCGAGCCCAAATCCGGCTCGAGACCGATGGCCTCGGCGCCCAGAATTGTAGCAGCCCGAAGCGCATCGTGCCTAGACATCCCCCCCGATTGGATCGACCAGAGCTCCCAATGGAATCCGAGCCCTTGGAGCTGGCCATGGCTGCCAACCCCGATCCGGCCGCCGGCCTCGACCACGGCCTTCGCAAACTGAGCGTGCTTCGGAAAGATGTGCTCCTCGGGTATGACCCACCCGACGACCCCAGGGTTGCCTCCCCGGCGCCGAGCCCGAGCGTCGAGTTCGGCGTCGGGAAGAAAACGCCTCAGCTTGGGGTCGTCGGCCACTCGCTCGGTGGCGTAGTAATAGTTCTCGGCCCAGGGGCCACCGTAGGCCACCAAAAGGGTTGGGGTGTTAGTGGTCCCGCTATTGACAAAAAGTTTGACAACGTCCTCGAAGATCGGATACACCGGCAGCGAGTGCTCGATCCCGGAGTAGCCGTCAAGAGCGTGGGTGACCTCCAAGGCGTAGTCGATCCCGCCCTCGGTCGTAGGCATCAGGCCTAACTCTCTTGCTGCCATGATGATCCACTGCCGGTGCTGGCGATTTCCAGCCATGTACATCTTGAGAGTCTTGGTGTCATAATATTGACTATACCGCCGGAGCACCGACCGAGCATGGTCGAGGCTCTTGATCTGTTCGCCGGTGAATACTCCTGGGCCAGTTGAATAAACCCGTGGCCCCATCATCTGCCCCGTCTCGACCAGGTCCGAGTAGCTCAGCACATCGGTGGTTCCGGTTTGGGGGTCCCGTGACGTCGTAACCCCGAACGCCAGATTCGCGAGGTAGGCCCAGGGTTGCTCGAAATGAACGCCGGGCGAATGCCGGAAGTGGGCATGGGCATCGACGAAGCCGGGCACGATGGTTTTTCCGGTTACGTCGATGACTCGGGCGTTGGGCGGTGCAATCCGCGCCGAGGCCGGCCCGACAGCCACGATCCGATCGTTCTGAATCACCAGGTCGGCATTCTCGATGATTTCGTGCCCCTTCATTGTGATGACGCGACCGCCGCGCAGCACCAGGCTTTGGCTCGGGCGATCTCGGAGTGCGGTGATTCGAATCCGCTGCTCAGCGGCCTTGGTCGAGTCGAGATCGTAGACCACGTGGGCGTTGCCGATCGACCAATGAACTTTGCGGCCTCCGGCCTGCCAGACAGGGAACTCGCCGCCAATATCCGTGAGCTTCTTGACGGGCACCGCCGCCGCGGCCGGATCGGCCACCGAAACGGTTGGCGTCGGGCCCCCAACATATGGCACCGCAACGGAATAGATGTCGCTCCCAACCTGGGCGAGGGCTTGGTCGCCAGTCGGAGACATCAGAACCAGACTGGCCGATGGCGCCGTCGTCCCGCCCGGGGGCATCGGCCCGGTCACTTTGAGATGGCCCTTCACGTCGGTTCCGTCCCACCGCATCGAGACCAACCCCTCGGCCCCGCTGTAGGTGAAGATCCGGTTTGGGTCGGTTGTGAAATGGGGCGACTGGCGCCCGCCGGTCGGCGCGATGACCGTTGCGTCGCCGCCGGAGGCTGGAACCACGACGAATTCGGCGCCGAGTCCGGATCCGAATCGTTCCAGAGTTTCCTGCATGTCGCGGGTGGCGGCCCGAACGGCCACGATTCGTTGCCCGTCCGGAGCCCACGCTAGTTGCGAATACCGAGCCCCGGCGCGGGTCAACTTGGTTGCCGGCCCCGGCGCCGCGGCCGGCGCCCGGTAGATCTGGCCGCCATCTCGATCGGACCAGGTTGCGAAGGCCACCGCCGACCCATCCGGCGACCACGCGGGATAGGACTCCCCACCCGAGAGCGCCGAGACCCGGCGCGGCGTTCCCGCCGGATAGTCCATGACGTAGACCTTGCCCAGAGCCGCGAACGCCAGCCGCTTCCCATCGGGCGAGGGGACGGCGTCGCGAATCTGGCGGGCCTGCACCGTCCCGCTATCAACCCGATAGGCGAACCGCACCGCCGGTCCGATCGCGATGTCCTCGGCCACTTGGAACGGAATCTTGGCCGGGGCACCACCGGAGACCGGAATCCGCCAGATCTCGCCCTGAAAGGACGCGATGACGTCGCGGGAATCGGGGGTGAAGGTGTAGCCGGGCAGCACGTCGAGCGAAGAAGAGCCTTCTTGGTCGTCGCGTTGGATTGGATAGGCAAGCCATCGCTCGTCCCCGGTAGCCAGATCACGAATCCGAATCCCCGATTCGGTCTTGTATCGAGTGCCGTAGACCAGCCATTTCCCGTCCGGCGAGAGGGCCGGACGAAACGCGGATCCTTGCCTCGCGGTCATGACGGTCTGGGTTCCCGCGTCCCGGTCGTACACCGCGATTTGGTAGGATGGCAGGCGGAGATTGTACTGGAAGCCATCGTCCCGAAAAGCGTACCAGAGGTAGCGGGGATTCGGGCCGAAGGCGGCGCCCAAGGCTTGGCGCGGCGCCGGGTCCCGAATCAGTTGCAAGCCGCTGCCACCAGCCACGAGGTAGAGCCAGAGTTTCGGGGCCCCGGGGCCGGCCGAGCCTCGGGTCACGACGATGCCCCGCCCGTCGGGGGTCCACTCCGGCGAACTGACGCCTTCGAGATTCCCCTTGGTGACCTGCGCGGTATCCTTCAGGTCGAGCGCCATGGTCCAGACGTGGTCGCTGCCGCTTCGGTCCGAGATGAAGGCAATCCGTTTGCCGTCGGGACTGACCCGTGGTTGGGCGTCGAAGGCGAGACCGCTGGTAAGGCGCGTCGCTCGGCCGCCGCCGACCGGCATCGTGTAGAGGTCCCCGAGGAGGTCGAACACGATGGTTCGGCCATCGGGGGTCAGGTCGAGGGACATCCAGGTCCCGCGACTGGTTTCGAGCCGGAAGGAGCGGGCGGCGGCTTGAAGGGGCAGTCCGGCGGGGCGGCGGGTCGTATCTTGAGAAACAAGGCCGAGCAGGACGCCGGCCAGCGACAGCACGAGCATGAGGGGTGGACTCCCGGAGAGTGGCAAACCGATCGGTAACCTACCGTTCGGATTCGGGTTCCGTCAGGTTTCGGAGCAGGAACGTCCAATCGAGCACCAACGAGGTTGTCATGAGAACGGTCCTGATCGCGTGCCTGCTAGTCGCTCCGAGGCTCCTTGGAGCCCAGACCCCCAAGATCGAGGCCACTTCGCTCTTGGGGAAGCCGCTGGCCCGGCCGGTGCTCTCGGCGCCGGTGCAGGCGGAGTATGAGCGCAATCTGGCCGCGGCCCGGCGGGCATTTGATCACACCCCGGCCGATCCGGATTCCATTATTTGGCTGGGCCGGCGCACCGCCTATTTGGGCCGATATGCCGAGGCGATCGGGATTTACACCAAGGGCATTGAGCGTTACCCGGCCGACGCCCGGATCTACCGGCATCGTGGGCACCGGTATTTATCGATCCGGAAGTTCGACTTGGCGGTGCGTGATTTCGAGAAAGCCGCCGAGCTGACGCGGGGCCGGCCGGACGAGGTCGAGCCGGACGGGATTCCGAACGCTCAGGGGATTCCCACCAGCACCCTGCAGTCAAACATCCGGTATCACCTGGCGTTGGGCTACTACCTCCAAGGGGCGTTTGCGAAGGCGCTTCCGTTTTACCAAGAGGACGTGCGGATCGCCGTCAATCCCGACATGGTGGTGGCGTCGAGTCATTGGCTCTATATGACCCTCCGCCGGTTGGGCCGCGAGGCGGAAGCGGCCACGGTGCTCAAGCCGATCTCGGCCGGGATGAAGATCATCGAGAACGGGAGTTACCACCGCCTCCTCTTGATGTACAAGGGTGAGATCACGCCCGACGCAATCCTGACCCCAGCCGATCAGGGCGACTCGGTCCAGGATGCCACGGTGGCCTACGGGATCGGCAATTGGCACCTTTACAACGGCCGGAACCAGGAGGCCCGGCGAATCTTCGAGCGGATCCTCGCCATGCCGCAATGGACCGCGTTCGGTTACATCGCGGCCGAAGCCGAACTCGCCCGGATGGCGCGGTAGATTACAGAACCATTGCATTTGGGTGACGAGTCGGGCCAACCGGCTTGTCGCCGGCGCCGGAAATCCGCAGCGTGGTGGATGTACGCCGACTGCCTCTTCTGTCAGACCCCTTTGGGCCAGAACCAAGAGCTCGAGCACCTGCCGGTTGGCCGTCGGATTGCCTTCGACGAAGCCAAGGGCCGGCTCTGGGTGATTTGCTTGGCGTGCGCCCGCTGGAACTTGACTCCGTTCGAGGATCGGTGGGAAACGATCGAAGACTGCGAGCGCCGGTTCCGGGCCACCCAGGTCCGGGTCTCCACCAGTAATGTCGGGCTGGCCAAGATGCCGGAGGGGCTGGAGTTGGTCCGGATCGGAAAGCCGCTCCGGCCCGAATTCGCCGCCTGGCGATACGGGGAGCAGTTCCTCCGGCGTCACAACCGGCGGCTGGTCCGGCGGGTTGCTTCGGCGGTGGGTGCGCCCGGCCTGATGGCGTTGGGGCCGGCCCTCGCAATGCTGGCGGGCCCGATCCCGCCGCTCCTCCTCTCGGCTGGGGCATTGGGTGCGATCTATCATCTGATGCGACGGCCGGATCTGTCGATCCCGCTGGCCGGCGGCCGGACCATGGAGTTCTCCTCGGCGCAGATTCAGAACGCCCTGCTGATTCGGGACGACACGGATGAAGGCGGCTGGGCCCTGATGGTCCAGCCCTTGAAGCGGCTCGGCCGGTTCGATCTGTTCAAGTTCACTAGAGACGCCGATCCGGACTGGGCCGTTCTCCACGGCCAAGAGGGCCGGTTGGCCGCCTCATTGTTGCTGCCCAAGGTGAATCCGTTAGGCGGCAACCAGGAGACCGTAACGGAAGCGGTCCGGTGGCTCGAGGCCTCCGGCGGGCCGGCGGGCGCATTCCAGACCTTCTCCCGGTCGCACCTGGTCCGGATGCCGCTCGACAATGTCGAGTCCCGGATCGTGACCCTTCACGCCGAGGTCCGGCTGGCCCTCGAAATGGCCCTCCACGAAGATGAGGAACGCCGGGCCCTGGCGGGCGAACTGTCGGTACTCGAATGGATTTGGCGGCACGAAGAAACGTTGGCCGACCTGGCGGACAGCCTCGGCACCCCGTCCGGCCTCGATGAGCAAGTGGAAGCCCTCCGCCGCCCTGGGTAAAGCAACCATTCACCCGCCCAAATCATCGAAGGCGGTAACTCCCAAACTCTAGCCGAGTCCCCAATGCCGAGTGCCGAGTGCCGAGCACCGAGTGCCGTCTACTGCTTGTTCCTGTTGAATGCCTGCACCCAAGGGGGAGCAACCAAACCCCCCGTGGCGACGATCGACACCCTGCCGTCCGGCGTCGTCCGGGTCACCAGTACCCAGCCGACGCTTTGGGCCGACTCGAGCCGGGCGTGGGGCATCGAGGTGGTGGCCCGGTTTGGCAGCGCCGAAGGGCCGGGGCAATTGGTCGAGCCGGGCTCGCTCGGCGTGGATGGAGCAGGCCGAGTCTATGTGGCGGACCGAAAGCCGATGTTGGTCAAGGTCTTTGATTCGGCCGGCGGGTTTGTTCGCGCCATTGGCCGGGAGGGCGCCGGCCCGGGAGAGTTCCGGGTCGCTTTCATCGCGGTCCGGGGGTCGAACCTGGTCGTGCACGATCCGATGAATTCACGAACCTCGGTGTTCGACACGTCAGGGACCTATCTCCGAAGTTGGCAATCGTCCTGCAGCTACTGGGATGAGATCTTCATCGACAAGGACGAACGGATTTATGTCCCCACCTTCATCCCTCGGGACTCGGCGGGGACATCGAAGGGACGGGCCTTCACCCGGTACCGGATGACCGGCGAAGTGGTGGATACCCTATTCGTTCCGACCCGAGACGACGACACCAAGCAGTGGACGTTCGTCAGCAAGGGAAAAGGCAAAGATCGAAGCATCATGTCAACCAGCGTCCCGTTCGCGCCGAACGCCGTGCATGCGTTTCATCCGGACGGTGGGGTCGTCGTTGGGTGGACGGGGGAGTATCGGATCATCCGGAGTCCGTCAGGCGGGGACACCACCCGGATCGTTTCTCGGACCTGGACCGCCGACCCGATCCCCGATCCCCTTCGGCAGGCCCGCGTCGACGACATGGTCAAGAACGCAAAGAACATGGTTGCCGAGGAGGTTGCCCGCGCCATCGCCAAGCTTGGGGATGTGCCGACCACGGCCCCCGCATATATCGGACTCACCGTTGATCCGACCGGCGCCATCTGGGCCCGGCACCTGATCGGCTCGGACTCGACCAAGACCCGGTTTGATGTCTTCGGGGCCGAGGGATCGTGGCTGGGGGAGTTGACGATGCCGTTCGGGTTGCCCGAGTACGGCGGAGTAACCTTCACTCGCGACGGATTGCTCGCCGCCGTCGAGGGAGACGACGGCTTGCCGACCATCGTCCGGCTTCGGTTCAAACGGTAATGCTCCAGATCGAATACCTGGCCGATCACCCCGCTCTGGCCCCGACTCTGGCCCGGTGGCACTATGACGAATGGCGGGATTTGATCCCGGACTGGAGCTACGACGCTGCCTTGGAGGAACTTGGCACCCACCGGAATCGCGCGGCGATTCCAACCACCTTCGTGGCTTTTCGGAACGGCACCCTGATCGGCTCGGCGACCCTGTTGGTCGAGGATCTACCCGAGTGGGGGCACCTGACGCCTTGGGTGGCCAGCGTGTATGTGATCCCGTCCGAACGCGGTCGAAAGGTCGGCAGCCAATTGGTCCGGCACGCCGTCATGGTGGCCGGCAGGCTCGGCGTGACCAGGGTCTACCTGTTGACGCCCGGGCAGGCCGAGTTCTACCGGCGGCTCGGCTGGTCGGAAATCGGGGCGGGTTCGGGGCCGGCGCCCTACCTCGTGATGACCGCGAGGCCCCCCGAGCCGTAATCGTTCGGTTGGGTGTATGATTGTTCAACCCCACCACTTGAGTCGAACTGATGAACCGCCGGGACCTCCTGGCCCTCTTGGGCACTTCCGTCACCGCGGCATGGGTGCAGCCTCTCTCGGCCACCGAACGATGGGATCTTGGCGTCCGGCTCCAGCGCCAACTGGACACCGCTCCGTCGGCCGGAAGTGCGAATCCGCTCATTACCAGGATTGCCGACCTCGTCCTTCCCAGGACCGAGACGCCGGGAGCCCTCGACGTTCGAGTGCCGGAATTCGTCGACCTCCTGTTGGCCGATTGGTATTCCCCTGCCGAGCGGGCCGACTTCGAGCGCGGTCTGGCCGACCTCGACCGCCGGGCGGGCGGCTTCGCGTCCAAACCCGAGGCCGATCAAGTTGCCTTCCTCACGATCCTCGACGGAAAGAAGGGCCCCAAGGGCTCGGCCGAAGACGCCTTTGCCACCCTCAAGGGGCTGACGATCTATGGCTATTTCACGTCCGAGCGGGTCCAACGTGAGGTCCTGAAGAACCCCATCATCCCGGGCCGGTTCGACGGCTGCGTTCCGGTCGCTCGCGGCTAACCGGTGCCGATGCCCAGTCAGTCCGCCAACCGATTCGACGCCATCGTCGTCGGATCGGGCATGACCGGTGGCTGGGCGGCGAAGGAACTCACCGAGCGGGGCCTCAGGACTTTGGTGCTCGAGGCCGGCCGCGACATCGTCCCCGAACGGGACTATGCCGAGCACCGGCGGGTGTCGGAACTCCCGTTCCGGGGCCGGGGGAACCGGCAGTCGCTGGAGCGCGACCAGTTCATCCAGCGGGAGTGCTACGCTTGCGACGAGTGGGCCGCAAAATTCTTCGTCAACGACCGCGACAATCCGTACACCGTTCCCGCCGACAAGCCGTTCAAGTGGATCCGGGGCCGGCAGGTGGGCGGCCGGTCGATCACCTGGGCCCGCCAAGTGTACCGGTGGAGCGACCTCGACTTCGAGGCCAACGCCCGAGAGGGAATTGGCGTCGACTGGCCGATCAGGTACCGGGACATCGCCCCGTGGTACGATGTCGTCGAGCGGTTCATCGGGATCAGCGGTCAGGCCGAGGGCCTTCCGCAGCTCCCGGACGGCCGGTTCCTGCCGCCGATGGCGATGAATTGCGCCGAGCAACACGCCCGGAGCAAGCTCGAGCAGGCCTTCAACGGCGAGCGGGTGCTGACGATTGGCCGGTCCGCGGTCCTGACCGCGGCCCACCGCGGACGTGCCGCGTGCCACTATTGCGGACCCTGCCACCGCGGCTGCGTGACCCGTTCGTACTTCAGTGCCGTCAACTCCACCTTGCCGGCCGCCCGGCTGACCGGCCGCCTGACACTTCGCCCCGGGAGTGTGGTCGATCAGATTCTGTACGACCAAACGACCCGGCGCGCCACCGGCGTCCGCGTGATCGACTCCACCACCCGGCAGGTCATCGAATACCGGGCGCGGGTCATCTTCCTCTGCGCTTCGGCCTTGGAGTCGACCCGGCTGCTGCTGCTCTCCCGGAACCGTGATTTCCCGACCGGCCTCGCCAACTCGAGCGGCGTGCTGGGCCACAACTTGATGGATCACACGATGGGCCAAGGCGCCCGGGGCGTCATCCCGGGATTCGAGCGCCGGACCTATTTCGGCAACCGTCCGAACGGGATCTACATCCCGCGATTTCGAAACGTGAAGACCAAGCACCCGGCCTTCCTTCGAGGCTACGGTTACCAAGGTGAGGCGTACCGGCAAGGCTGGGAGCGCGCCGGCACCGGCTTCGGAGCCGAGTACAAACGAGCGCTCATCGGTGACCAAGGCCCGTGGATGCTGTCACTCGAGGGCTATGGCGAGTGCCTGCCGCGACCGGACAACTTCGTCGAGCTCGACCCGGTTGTTCGCGACGCTTGGGGCGTCCCGGCGCTCCGGATTCACTGCACCTACGGTCCGAACGAACGGGCCCAAATGGCTGAGGCTGTCGCCACGGCC
>SXGT01277935.1_pt1 | contig 18010 bp, 12 predicted proteins | sample 3176221 | NCBI WGS metagenome assembly SXGT01 (sample SAMN11356862, study PRJNA531348) | freshwater metagenome | isolation source: freshwater sample F1-120 | place: China: Fuxian Lake, Yuxi | collected 2017-12-25
CGCTCCCACGGCCTTCTTCCCAACGGAACGAAGACCAATCCCGAATCCGGAGCAGGACCATGTGGAATACCTATCAACAGTGCTGTCGAGCGGTGATGGGCTGGACGATGTCGCTTGATCGACAGGAGTGGTTGATTGTATTGGTCTCAGTTACCGTGCTTGGCTTTTTCTGCATGCGCGGCTACGGTTCGCGAAATAACTACTGAAAAGTCAGGGGTCAAGAATCCGTCATCCGATTGCACCCGCTGACCAATATTGTTCTCACACCCTGACTCCTGTTCCCTGACCCCTGCCACCTGAATTATGGACCTGACTGCGATTCACATCCCGTCGACGGTGGCGCTTGCTCTGGTCGCGATTCTGGGCTACCTGTTCGGTCGCCGTTCGCGGTTGGTCGAGCAGGCCCGCGAGGCCGAACAAGCGCGTCGCGAGTTAAAACGCGCCAAGACGGTGGCCCGCGAGTTGGAGTCGATCTCCGAGCAGATTCGCAAGAGTCTGGCCACCCACCACGCAAGCATTGCCCGGTTCAAAGATCGCGTCACTGAGCTCAGCGGCCAGCAGAAGGAAGTCGCCTGGCAAGCGCTGTGCAACGAAGCCGAGGACATGCTCAAGCCGACGCTACGATTGGCCGCCCAGATCGCGCATGCCTATGACGAGATTCGTCAGCAGACGAATCACTTGATGGCATTCACCGAGCTGCGCACTGATTCGCTCACGCGGGTCAGCAATCGTCGGGCGCTCGATGAATGTCTGGAGAACATGTTCTCGCTGATGCACCGCTACGAGCAGAGTTTCTCAATCGCGATCTTCGACATCGATCATTTCAAACGGGTCAACGACGAGCGCGGCCACGTGCAGGGAGATCATATCCTGCAGCGGGTGGCGCGGATCATCGACGACAACGTGCGTGACACTGACGTCGTCGCCCGTTACGGCGGCGAGGAGTTTGTGGTCGTTATGCCGCACACGCCGCTCGAAGGCGCGGGCATTTTTTCGGAGCGGCTGCGCGGGAAGATTGCAGCCCAGCTAGACATCACGGTCAGTGGCGGCGTGGCCCAGGCCATCAAGGCCGACACTCCACAATCGCTCATCGCCCGTTCGGACGCGGCCCTCTACGGCGCGAAGGCGGCTGGTCGAAACCGGGTGTACCAACACACGCAGGGGGACATCGAGCCCGTCGTAGCGAACGAAGTGCCTGTCGCAACGCCGTAATTTGCCAGCGGGCTTCCGCGAGCTAGGTTTTCTCAGTGCCCCTTTCGGCAATCGCCGGCCTCTCGCAACGCTGGACCAAGGAAGCTCGACGTGAAACTGGAAGACGCATATCTGAGAGACTTATTGCAGCGGCTTGATGGTGGGGCTGCGGCCACGGTCCAGCCTGCCTCGCCAACGAATTTAGCGGCAGAGGCTGGTTTAGCGGTTGCGATCGACTCGACGGGTCAAGAAAAACGGATGACCGGCCGAGTCGAGGCGGACGCTGAGTTGGAAGAGCGTTTGGCCGCGCTGCGGCAGCAGCTTTCGACGGTGGCGGGAGATGTTGCACCTGCCAAGCCTCCTGCGAAGAGAGTTTCGCCGACGCCAACCGTGCCAGCTCAAGCCGCCACGCGGTCGTTACGACCTGACGCGGCATCGGAATGCGCGTTTGTTCCACAAGTGCCGAATTCGCTCGCCGAAGTCGGACTTGAGCAAGAGGAAATCGAGGCGGTCGCCTTGAAATATCTGCTCAATCGTGGGACCTGCGGGGGACGCCAGATTGCCGAGCAATTGGGATTGCCATTCTCCCTGATGGAACAGGTGCTGTTCACGCTCAAAGCCGATCAGCTCATCGTGCAAAAGGGGTCTGCCCCGCTCAGCGACTACATTTATCAGCTCACTATGCAGGGGTTGGAAGACGCTCGCAGGCACTACAAGCACTGCAGCTACTTCGGCGCCTTGCCGGTGCCTCTGGAAGACTACATCGCGAGCGTCCACACGCAGTCAATCCGTCGCCTGCAGCCAACGCCTGACGAGCTCGCGGGCGTCTTTAGCGATCTTCTCATCAACGAGCAGCTGCGCAATCAGATTGGTCAAGCCGTGTTTGGAGGCAAAGGATTCTTTCTGTACGGATCGCCTGGCAACGGCAAGACGAGCATCGCCGAACGCATTGCGCGGGCGTATGGCCAATACGTCTGGATTCCGCGGTCCATTGGGATCGCGGGAGAGATCGTTCGGCTGTTCGACCCGTGCAATCACGAGAAAGCGCCTGAGGATGATTTGGGAGTCCCGTCCACAGGTCCGATCGATCGCCGTTGGATTCGTATTCGCCGTCCGACGGTGATCGCGGGGGGTGAATTGACGATGGACCGGCTGGAGATCACGGTCAACAAGGGGACCGGTGTGAATGAAGCGCCGCTGCAGCTCAAATCCAACTGTGGCGTGCTGGTGATCGACGATTTTGGCCGGCAGCGGATGGCCACTTCGGAATTGCTCAATCGCTGGATCGTGCCGCTCGATCGCCGCTATGATTTTCTGAATCTGCCGAGCGGCAAAACGATTCAAGTGCCGTTTGATCAACTCTTGATTTTCTCGACGAATCTGGAGCCTCGTGATTTGGTGGATGAGGCGTTTCTGCGGCGAATTTCTTACAAGATTGAAGTTCCTGATCCGTCCCCCGACGATTTTCGCAGCCTGATGGTTAGTTGCGCCGAGCGAGCTGGCGTGGCGTACGACCAGGCGGTCGTCGAGTATCTGATTCGCGAGCACTACGTTTTGCCCAAGCGTGAATTTCGGGCATGCCACGCACGCGACCTGTTGGACCACGTGCGGAGTTTCTGTGGTTATCGTGGCCAGCCGCTGGCCATGACGCGTGAAGGTTTCGATGAGGCGGTAAAGAATTATTTCGGCTTGATGGGGGGCAGCGATCGGTCAGACGGCAGAGGGCCGGGACGGTCAGGCGGTCTGCCGGTCACTTGCCCTTGATCTTGAATTCGATCGACGCCTGGCCGATTTTTTGGCTGAGCGTGTCTTCCACCGAGAGTTGCAGCGTGTAGGTCCCTCCATAGATGCGTTGCGGCATCCAGATGAAGTAGCGGATGAAAAAGTCTCGTCGGGGGTTTTGGCAGTCTTCTTCGGTAAGGGCGAATTCTTTTTCGTCCACGCGCGCACCGCGCTCATCGAGAATCTGGTAGCTGACCTTCAGCGCGGTGTGATAGCCGCGCTCCGCATGCTTGCTCTTAAAATTCTCAATTTCGGCGTAGAGCAATAGTTCCTGGCCCGCCTGGAACTCGGCAACCTCGAAGGGTTTATAGACGCCGTAGCTTGTGACCTCGGTGCAAAAGACGAGATTCTGGACTTGCAGCGTCGCTAATTCGCCCAGTCGTGCCGCCGCTTCACGGAAATGATTATTTGCTTCGGCGGCACGGCGGCTGGCGTCGGGATTGCGGGCATCGTCGAGGCAGACGGACAGTCCGTACAGCTCTTTCGACCAGAAGTCTTGTTGCGACGTTGGAATACCGGCGATCGGCTTGAGCGCATCCTCCCGCCGGCCTGCGACAAGATAAAGCAAGCGAAGCGTGGCATGCTGGCCGATTTCCGCATTGTTGGTTGGCGGTTGGGTCGTCTGCTTTTCCAGGGCATCGATGGCCAGATTGAGTTGCCCCTGCCAACCGCCCGCTTTGGTATCCGACGGTGATTTGTCCGAAGTCTTCGTTGCCACGGCGGCCCTGGCGGGCTTCGCTTTCTTCGGCTTGTTGCGATTGGCCGGGGTCACGGACAAGGCAATCAGCTTCTCGTGCGATTCAGTCACCGGCGCAGCGTCGGGGGGTGTTTCGATGGGCTCCACGGCGGAGACAAGCTTCGCATCCGCAGCCGGGGGGTTTTTGGTCGGCTTGCGGCAGGTGGCGGCTGATTGGAAGTACGTCATCAGTTGCGGCCAAAGCGCCGGATCGGTTTGCTTGAGGCCATCGAGCAACTGCGATTCCTCCGCCGCGTCGATGGCGCCTTGACTACGCAACGTTGCTAGCGCGTCGCCAAGCGCCTTCGCATCGTCAACGGTGGGAGCAGTCCGCGGGGGGTCCGATGAGGCAGGCGTGACATCGACGGTCGGTGGTTGGGACGATGGTTCTATCGGCGTGACGGATGCGGAATTGTTGGTTGGAAAGCGATCCGGCGATGGTTGCAGATGGGAAGCCTCGGACGAGACCACTTCCTGCTCAGCGATCGACCTTGGACTGGCGCATCCCGGCAGACCGCCCGCGACCATCATCGCGCATGGCGCAAATTGCATCCAGAAAATCCGTTGGAGAGCGCCAGACATTCGTCACCCGGGAAAAACAGGGCGGAATCGTAGGCAAATGTTCGAGTGAAAGCAAGCCGAGAAGTGCTAGCAGCGTCGTTATCATGCTTCGCCTGATGAGGCCCCCGTACGACGATCGCTCCGCTTAACCGTTCACTGGCCAGGCGAGGGGGACAGGCACATTTTCCCGGGAACCACGTTGGACAACCTCCTGACAGACCGATGCACCTCTCGCGAATTGGCCGGGAAAATGAGCCAGTCCCCGGCCCGTGAACGGTTACGTTCTTACCGAGCGCTCGTCACGCAGGAGCATGATGGCTACGCTGTTGCGGGCTGCTTTGCCATGCGCGCGATAATCTGCTCCAGCACGAATCTCGCTCGCGTGGGGGAGGAGCTTGCTCCTTTGAGCGCCAAGTCAGCGTCGAGCAGCCAGGCATAGAGCTTGTTCGCCCGGGCTCGTCCAAGCTGCCGCAACTGGCCTTCCGCCTTTGAGACCGCGAACGGTTTAAAGCCGGCTGCCTCGAGCGCGTCTCGAAGTGGCACGCGCCGGTGCTGGGCTTCGGCGGTCTCGATGATTCGCGTTGCAGCGGCGAAGCGTCGCAGCGTCGAGGCGATCTGCCCGAGAATTGCGATGGGTGCTTCACCTGCCAGCAACAGGTGATCGAGCTGGGTCATGGCGGCGGCCGCGTCACCACCCGTTGCAGAGTCGAGCATGTCCCAGGTGGTCTTCGCGCGCCAGCCAGCAACGGCTTCGCGAACCATATCGGCGGTAATCGGCAGGTCACCTGCCAGAGCCGCCAGCTTGGCAAGTTCCTGATCGAACAGGCCCAACTCCGGCTCGACAATCTCGACGAGCGCCTCGGCAGCGGCACTGTGAAGCGTGGCGTGATGCTTGCGCCTGGCCCAATCGCCGAGCCACTTGAGCAGCCTGGCCGGCGGCGGCGTTTTGCACTCGATCTGCAAACCGGCTTCGGCAATCGCCTTGAAGAGCCGCGTGTTGCTGGGCCACGAGGTCGGCGCCAGCACCAGTACTGAATTGTTTCGCGGCCTGGCGACGTACGTTTCCAGCTCGGCACGATAGCGCGTGATAAAAGGCTCCGCCTCGTCGACGACAACCATCCGCCTGCCCCCACCGAAAAGTGCAGTCGTCGCAAGCTCGTCCAGCACGTCGCGAAGCGTCGCTTGATCGCCCCCAAAGACGGAGCAGGAAAATTCTCCGTCCCCACCGCCAAGCACGGCATGTTTAAGCTGGACAAGTGCCTGCCGCCGCAAAAACGACTCATCTCCGAAGACGACGCACACCGGCGCAATCGGATGCTTGTCCGGGTGAGCAAGAAAGTCGAGGGAGTCAACCGGTTTTGCCATGGGTTTAGCGCGCACTGACCTACCAACGTTTTCCGCCTGAAACTACAATAACAAGGGTGTCGTGCTGTCGTCGCCAGCAGCCTATCAAAACTGTCCGCCAACTACCATGCTCCGCTACTGGACCGCCGGAGAATCGCACGGCAAGACGCTGATCGCGCTGGTCGATGGTTTTCCGGCCGGCGTGCCGATTGAGATCAACTCAATCAATGTCGAGCTGCGCCGGCGGCAGGGAGGTTACGGCCGCGGCGGCCGGCAGCGGATTGAAGCCGATAGCGTCGAATTCCTCACCGGCATTTGGCACGACACGACACTTGGCAGTCCGATTGCGTTGCAGGTCGTCAACAAGGACTACAAACTCGAACGGCTCGACGATCTTGTTCGCCCTCGGCCCGGCCACGGTGATCTGACCGGCGCGATCAAGTATCTTGGCTCGGTGCGGGGGATTCTGGAACGGGCCAGCGCGCGTGAGACGACCGTGCGCGTGGCGGCCGGCGGACTGGCCAAGCAGCTGCTCGGGGAGTTTGGCATCAGGGCATTTGGTTATGTGGCGGAATTAGGTGGGATCAAAATCGTGCCGCAGCCAGGCACGCTCAAGGAGCAACGCAAGCTGCGCGACGAGAGCGAGATCTATTCGCTCAATCCGGCGCAAGATGGCGAGCTCAAAGACCTGATCGACCGCATCGGCAGAGACGGAGATACGTTGGGCGGGATTGTGGAGGTGCGCGTTGAAGGGATTCCCTTCGGACTTGGCACCCATGCCCAATGGGACCGAAAGCTCGATGGCCGGCTGGCCCAGGCGGTGATGGCCGTGCAGGCGATCAAGGGGGTGGAAATTGGCTTGGGTTTCGAGGCTGCGCGCCGACCCGGCTCGCAGGTCCACGACCCGATTCACTACGACGAATCACAAAAGAACACGTCGTGCCTGGGTTACACGCGCCCGACCAACAACGCCGGCGGATTGGAAGCCGGCATGACCAACGGCCAGCCTCTGGTGGTGCGCGCTGCCAAGAAGCCGATCAGCACGCTGCGCAAACCGCTTGAAAGCGTGAATCTGGACACCAAGGCGCCCGACACCGCCAGTTACGAGCGCAGCGATATCTGCGCGGTGCCGGCGGCCAGTGTGATCGTCGAGAATGTTGTCGCCTTTGAGGTGGCGGCGGCGCTCATCGACAAGTTTGGCGGCGATAGTCTCGCAGAAATGAAGGCGCGCTATGAACTATTCTTGAAGATGGCCAGGGAAAGATGAGCGCAGGGCGGATTTCTAATCCGTCCAGAAAACAGGACAAATCATAGGGACGGATTGGAAAACCGTCCTACGATTGGACACGGATGTTCGCACTGCACGAGACGACGCGAAGCGCGCTGTGCCGCATGGGATTTCTCGTCCTGTGCGTGCTGCCGATTTGCGCCATTCTGGCGGCGGCTGGCTGGCTGCGCAGCGACGTCTGCCGAGCGATCCACGAGCGGGAACTCAGCGGCCAGCTCGGTCTGGCGGTATCGTGCGATCGCGTGCTGCTGACGCATCCCGAGGGACTGCGCTATGAAGGTATTGTGCTGGCCGATCCGGAAACCGGGGCGGAGATTGCCAGTGCGTCCTGGCTGAACGTCTCGAAGCATGACGATGCGATGTTCGTTGGATTGGGCGCGGCGGAGTTGAATGGCAGCCGCATCGATTGCCTGCGAGATCTATTGATGCGGCAATTACGAACGGGCAAACCGGGGAAACGCGTGCTGGCGGTGTCCCCCAAGCTGACGATGCGCATGCTCGACAAATCCCAATTCGTGCTCGAAGACGTTTCTGCCCAATTCGATTTTGCACGCGACAAAGCCCAGGTCGTCGTCGACTTTCAACCCGTCGATCGCCAGGGCCGCAAGAAGGTCGAGCTGGGTGTAATGCGCAACCGCCGAACAACGCCGCCGAGCACGACAATCGCCGTCGACACGAAATCCAGCACCCTGCCCTGCTCGCTGGTATCGGCTTTCTTTCCCGTACTTGCCCGACTTGGGCCGGCGAGCAGGTTTCAAGGTGGAATGCTGATGTTCGAGTCACCCCAAGGTTGGAACGGCCATTTCGAGGGCAAATTTGTCAACGTTGATCTGGCGTCGCTGGTGACCCACCAGTATTCGCGGCAGCTGACGGGCACCGCACAAATCAGAATCCAGGCGGCGAAAATTTCGGCGGGACGCATCGAGCAAATGCGCGGTGAGCTGACCAGTGGCGCCGGCGTCATTCACCAAGAATTCGTGAAATCGATGACCAACAGGTTCAATCTGTCCACAAGTCGCGTTAAAAGCACCTTGGGCGAGAGCCATCCGTTCAGCGAACTGGCGTTTGCCTTTGCGATGGATGCAATGGGCCTGTTGATTAAGGGGAAATGCCAGTCGGCAACGCCCGGCGCCGTTTTGGTCGATCAGAAGGGGGTTGCAATCGGTGAACCAACACCGGCGATTCGCTTGCCACTGGCGATTGTTGAAGAAGCGTTTTCCTCCTCACGCGCGGCACTCATCAGCGTTCTGCCGATTGCCGACGATGGGCGAAAACGCCGCTAAGCCGTGAGCGGCTGGATAGCACGGCTGCGCTTCTCAAGGTGGTACCGAATTGCGGCAAGTTCACAGAACGTGACCGATGGTGGAGCCGTTTAACGGATGCGCTTCTCAAGGCGGTACCGAATTGCGGCCGCGGCGAGGAACAGCCAGTTAAGCAAGACTCCCATGCCGACTTCCAACTGGCCACCGGCGCCGAAGCCATACGAGTGCAGACCCACGCCCAGGACGAAATTCACTCCGTACCAGGAGAATACGATCGCCGTCGCGCCCAGCACACTGCCGGCCGCTACGCCAAAATCGCCAAACAAGCCCGCGTAACGGCCGTGCAGAATCGCCAAATACGTCAGCAGCGAAATCAGGGCCCACACCTCCTTGGGGTCCCAACCCCAAAAACGTCCCCACGAGACATCGGCCCACAAGCCTCCCAGAATCGTTCCCGCGGCCAATAGCAACACCGCCACTTGAAAGGTCTTGTAGATGTACCGGGCCAGGGTGTGGCACTCCTCGGGGGGCACTTTGCAAGTCGGTTGACCACTTTCGGTATCCGCCTGAATCTGCTGAGCGGGCCGATAACCGCCGGAAAGTTCATTGGCGGTGGCCGACGTTTCGCGGTTCCGATACGATCCGAAAAGGTAGTAGCCCAACGACAGATTTCCCAGACCCCAGGCCAACATGCCGGCACCGTAGCTGCTGACGATCGTCAGCACATGGATCGTCAGCCAGAAATTGTCGCGGAGGACCGGCTGCAGGGGCGAAAAATTCTTTCCTGGCAGAGGCGCATAGAAGGCGATCAGTGCGCCTAAAAAAGCCGCGAACGTGGCGGCAAGTCCGAAAGGCTTGCGAACATAAACCTGTTCAACCAGGGCGCGGCCCTGTTCCATCAGGGTGTTCGTGATCGTAAAAATGCCAACGCAAAGCGACAGGCCCGCGCGCGGCAGATACCATACGGCTGGCAGCAAAATGCAAAGACCAACAAGCCAGACGACCAGGTTGTTCAAGTTGGGGAGCCTTGCGCCTTCGTCGACCACCGGCATCAGATTGATGATCGTCCGGCCACCGGCCGCATAGGGTTTCATCGCCAGGACTTGAAATGTCAGGGCCATCAGGCCGATTCGCCCCGCCATCAACAGTAAATTAAGCAATCCAAACTGACCTGCCGGCAAGTCGTCTTCACCATCGGACCTCGCCCCCCGCGGAGCGGGAATCGCGGTAAGGTTCCAGGCCCGTTTGAGGCCCGGCCAGGTGATCGGCAGCAACAGAAACCACGCGCCCAGCAGCGAGACGAAGAAGGGCACATAGACGACCGTCTCATACATGTTGGTAACGGGCGCCCACTTGCTGATCATGACACGAAGCGTGAACGCGTAAGCCGTCCAGGCCAGCCCGGCGCCAAGCACCAACGTTCCCAGCCAGAACATCGGTTTTCTCGCCGCGCCGAACGCCAGGCAGAAAGCAAAGAACGCCAAGAGGCTGAGGACCCACGAGCCCATGAATGGATCGTACCGGTTATAGAGCACCTCAACGTCGGTCGTGCCAGGTACGGGGTACGCGGTGTAAGCCAGCAGCGCTTGGTCGGGGTTATTGATTTCAAGTTTTTCGCGCAGCGCCGATGTCTTATTGCCGAGTGCGCCAACGGCGGTGACGAACTCCTCCTGAGCTTCAACGAGCGCCTCGGTACGTCCCCTGCTCTGGCGGTTGTTATAGGCCGCGGCGAGTCGGGAAAAGGTTGCTCGAACGGCTTGGATCTGCGGCTTCGGGTAATCCTTGAGGAGCTCGTCCGAGCCGTAGAGGACCGTTTGCAACGTCAGCCAGGGTTGGGCCTCGTCGGTCGTGTCGCGATCTTTATCGAGCGCAGCCGGATTGAGCGCGGGCACGATTCGCAACGCGTCACCACTGTCATAAAGCGCCGAATGCATTTCCTTGCCCTGCCGGGCAAGCAGCCGCACCGAGGCGGACAGTCGATTAAGTCGCGCTCGAGCGACTTCCAATTGCCTGGCGTCGAAGTTGGGCACGTCGCCTTGGCCGGCGCTGAAGATGCGGTCCTTGAGCGCGGCGCACGTATCTGCAAGCTGCTGCAACCCCCCCGCCGCCGCAACCACGTCGGGTTCCACCTTGTTCAGTTTAAAGCGACCACTGCCGGCGCCCGCGGCGAGCGCTCGCAGCGACTTATCGATCTGATCCATCAACTCGCCAAGCTCGGGCCGGGCTCGCAACATGCCCAGATCGCCTTCCAATTTTCCCCAACCTTCGAGCACATTGCTGGCCACGCGCAGAAAGCGAAGTCTGGGAGTCTGATCGCTCTCGGGATTGAAGGTGACCTGCCGGAACAGCAGGAAAGCGTCCCACAATTCGCCGGCTTTTTTTTCAACGCCGCTCAGTTCCGGTTCTTCACCGCTGACGCCCGACGCGCGCCGTTTGTCGGCAATACCTTCCAACACCTCTTGCAATTTCTGGCTCTCGACGACGTCCGCCGGCGAGACGTACTTCAGGTGCGTGCCGTTCTGCGCAGTGACCGATACGCCCAGGACACCTTTGCGAAGCTCGTCGTGTTCGGCGATCAGAAATGGCACGTCTTCCCAACGATCGGGCTCGCTGAGCCAGCTTAAGAGCAGCTCCGGTGCGCGAAATCGTTGCAGGTTGCCGTCAATCTCAAGAGTTGGATTGACACGGTCGCAGACGATTTCGACGGCCGTCCGCGCGAAGCTATCCAGCGGCATGATGCGGCCGTTGTGCAGCACGGGCAGATGCTGCCATTGAGAAAGGTCGAGCTTAGGTTCTTCCGCACAGGCTGCCGCGACCGTCACGAGGACGGCGGCCAGCGGTGAAATCCAGCGTCGTAACATCCTGCACCTCCTGGCTGCGAGGCGGCGTCTCGCAGTTGGCTATGTTGCACTTCAGCCGCCCGACCGGACTGGTTCTCGGCTGCGTTCAGGCCTGGCGGCCGCCGCGGTTTCTGTTTTCCTGGCTGCGGGCTTAAAGAAGTACGCACGCATGTAAAACATCGTGGCGATTCCCACGGTAATCAGCAAACAACCGGAATACTTGACGGCCCGGCCGGGATCATAGTTGACCGTCAGCGTGGACATATAGCCCTCGTCAAGACCACGGGCGGCAAAATATTTGTCGAACTCTGAACTGCCCGGGCGAATTGGTCCGGAAAAACTTTCTTGAAACAGGCGATACGAGCGTCCCGTCGTGGGATCTGAAAAGTCGACGGGTGCGTTCATCGTGATCCAGACGTTCTCTTGGAGCGGCTTGCCGGTCTCGAGGTTGACAAAATCGACGGTGCTGCTGTAGTGCGATGCCTGGCTGGTGCCGGGGTCGAGCTTGCGCTCGAAATCGTCGAGCCGCACACCGAACCCCAAGTTCACCTGGTCGGGAGGCATCGTCATTGTAACGGCCAGCTTATCGCTGGCGACCTCGCGCTTTTCAGCAGGAAATGGCGGGCGATCTTCCGGCGACCAGGGAATTGCCGCCAGCCAGAACTCGTCGGATTTGCTGTCCACGGTGAGCCGCACTTTGGCCGCCGGCATCCTGCCCATCTTCTTCGCGTCGAATGGCAGGGGCACGATTTTTCGCTCAGGTTTCGCCGCGGGGATCAGTTCGTCCACCACCAACATCAGCCTGCCAAGCGTCATTTCAAAAGCGGGAACGGACGTGCCATCCGTTGGCAATGGATTTGCAAACACCAGCCGCGTGCCATTCCAGTAGCGATAGACTAATTCTGCGGGTCTGCCTGCCATCAGCGGCAATTGAAGTAGATCGATCCGCGAACGGGCCTCGCCGGCCTTGCGCTTCTCCGCGGTATCGGCTTTGTGATCGAACCAATAGCTGGCGTAGATCTGGTTTTCGTAATCTTGCACGCCGTATTCATAGAGGTCGGCAAACAACGTGAGCTGCGAAAGCGGTTTGCCATCCCGGTAAAGTTGCACGCGCACCATCGGGTTCTCGGCCTTGGTCGAGGCGGCATCGTTAATCCATTGCGGCTTGCCGTTGCCGCTGGGCATAATCTTCGCCGTGTCGAACTGTTCCACGATTTCGCCTTGCAATCCGGAGTCGCCGATGGAGAATTTTCCTTTGCCGCGATTTTCATCCACGGAGATCTGCGTCGGCTTGCCGGCGATAAAAAACACCACGACGCCGTCGTCGCCAAGCTTGCCCGTGGGACCACTTTGCAGAAATGCATCGACCTCTTCCTGGCTGCCCGCCAGTCCAAAGGTTACTGCGCCGCCGCCTCGTTCCTCGCGACCGGCAATGCCCAAGCGATGGCCGAGCATGGACTGATCGAGCACGCGGATCGCCAGCGGCATCCACTGTGTGCGCCCTTCCACGGGTTTGCCGTCGGCGTCCATCGTCGTCATCCGTGGAGTAGTCATCCGCAGCTTGACCATGGGGGCATCAACTTCGGTGGAGTCGGAGTAATAATCGAGCACCTCCAGCTTGACGCCGTCGCGGTCGTACACCATGCCGCGGTCGCGCCTGGCCAGTCGGAAGAGCATTCCATTGAGTTTGGCAAATCCGTGCGTGAGCGCTCGCAGCGGGGCGCTTTCGTGGTCGATCGATCGCATCGGCCGAGACAGGCGGCCCGTGTAGTCCTCCCAATTAAAGGGACCGGCGGTCAAGGGGATTGAGACGACGGTCGGCTTCAGGGAAGTGCTGCGATTATTCTCAATGGCCAGCTGGAAATGATACGTGTCTTCGAACGCGCGGTGTCCGATCTGACCTTCGAAGATCGGCATCTGAGCGTCGATGCCGCCGCGACGCTGTATCAAACAGCCAAACAACAAAGTTAACAGGCCGATGTGCGTGATCACGAAGCCGGTCTGGTGACGCTTCCAGGGAAAGCGGATCGCCGCGGCGCAGAAGATGTTGATGGCCAAGAGCAGATTGAGCAGGGCAAACCACCAGGTACCATACATGCCAAACTGAACGGCCGGCGTGCCATAGGCGCTTTCGACAAACGTCGCCCAGGCCAGGGCGGCCGCGCAGCAAAAGATTAAAAGCACCGCCAGCTTCAGCGACGAGGCGAACTCAAAAAGACCGAGCGCCGTCCGCATCCAAAACGGCTGATCGGCACGTCGAAGTTTCGGACTAAACATGGGTTGGGGCGGGGTGGGAACGCGGCGCGGGCCAAGGCGGGACGACCTGATGCATTATAGCCGGTCGCGGCCCAGTAGGGCAGCGGGAACGTCGTCCGTCCAACGGATTCCACTACATCCGGGTTGTTTGTTTCCACACTTGGAAATCAGGCCGTCGAGATTCCTGGAGAGGTCGAGCTGTTCCCTGACATGACTCGCACCGACGGCTGTCGCGATGGAAAGAATATTCACGCCTGCCTTCTCACTGGTACACACTGCCGTGCGTTTCGGTCCAGCCGACGATGGGCGTGTCGGGGCCGACGACAAAGATTTCCACGCGCCGGTTGCGGCTGCGCGAGTCGGCGGTGTCGTTCGGTGAAATCGGCTGATGCTCGGCAAAGCCGGCCACGCCCATGCGATCGTCGGGGATGCCGGCATCCTTGAGCTTGGCGGTTACGGCCACAGCGCGTGCCGTGCTCAGAGACCAATTGTTGGGATGCTTCGAACGAATCTCTCGCCCCTTGATGCCGGCGTCGTCGGTATGGCCCACGACCATGACTTTCAAATGCCTGGCGTCGGGCTGTTGCATGATGCGGGCAAACTCGCGCAGCGAGCGTTCCGCCGGGCCCTTGATCTGCGTGTCGCCACTGGGAAACAGCACATCGCTGTCGAGCTTGCTGATGCCGGTCGCCGAATCGTACTGCAAATGGGGATAGCGCCGCGCCAGATCAGCCAGCTGGTTGTGGACATCGGGCGAGATGGCGCCTGCCTGGTTAGCGAAAGGGCGACCGGGAGCGAGGCCGTTCTTGTGCGACTCGACCATTTGCGCGCTGCTATTCGTATGCTTCGTGTCGAGCCTGGCCAGTTCCTGATCAGCACGGATCAATCGATCTTCGATGGTCCGCGCATGGATCTTCAAATTCTCGATCTCGGCAAGTTGAGCGTTGTTTTGCTCACCGAGAATGCGACTCTGCGATTCGAGCGCGCTGAACTTGCTCTGCGGCACCCAGCCGCAGCCGGCCAAAGCGACCGCGGTAACCAGCGCGACAAGATAAATCGAACGCATGATTCGACTCCCTTCGAATCGGAATTATGTGAAATGGCGATGCCGCGCGTGGCGGCTACTATTCGAACCAACTCAAAATCGTGTCCATCAACGAGCTGTTCACGCCGTACGTTCCATCCCAGCTCCAAATATTGCGTATCAAGTCGTACAGCATCATGCCGCAGAGCAAAAGCAATAGCGCGCAGAGCGCCAAGAACAGAACATTCCAAATCGAAAACGGAGCTTCCACCACGGTCGGTGCGGCCATGAAGGCCGGGCCCCCCGCAAACGCCGCTTGGCCAAAGCCACCGCGGTCGGTGATCAGCCCGCTGTCCAGGCCGCCGATATCTTCTTCCAACATGGCGGCCATGGCCGGCTGCTTACCGCTACCGATCATCGTGGCGGCCGCCTCTTCAAAATCGACTTCACTGTCGAGTGCGATCACTTGTGAACCGCTGTCCGATTCGTCGACCGTGGCGTCATCCAATGGCGAAAGCAGGAAGTCGTCGTCGCTTTTGAGCTGCGTGACCGGTTCGCTTACACTTGAGTCCTCGAGCAGGATCATGTCGTCATCGCTGGCCCTCAGCGATTCCACGCCGGAGCTGCCCAGGTCCATGGGCGCTTCTTCCAGCGACAGCCCGATGTCGGCGGCACTGATGAGCTGAATACCGCTGTCGCCCGTGCGGTGGGTAATGTCGCTCCCCTTGCCGCTGCCGCCAAGCACGAAGTCGTCGTCCGCGACCAGGTTAATGCCCGAGCCGCCCACCTTCTTACTGCTGCCCGGCTTGATGCCTTTGTCGCTGCCGATCGCCAATTCGTCGTCGCCAGGCGCTGCCTCGCCGCTTTTGAGCTTCTTGCTTGAGCCGCCCGCCGGCCTGGCGAGATTGATACCGCTGTCGGCAGCCGAGGGCAAATCGAGATCAAGCGCATCCATGTCTTCGAATTTTGCGATCAGACCCGAGCCGGCTTTGCCCAATTCGGAATTCGACGCAAGCCTGACATCGCTAGTTTCAGAGAGCTCGGATGAGCCACCCCCTGGAATCACGTTGTTGCCGCCCAGACCGATTGTGCTGGGCGAGCTGCCGGCCGCCAATTGCAAGTCGCTGTCAGGATCTGCCTTGTTCCCCAACTGACCAATGATGGTGCTGGAGGTGCTGCCCGATTCGCCGAGTTCCAATTCGCTCGTCAGGATCGATTCTTGCTGTTCCTCGCCGCCGAACGCGCCTGACAGATTGTCGAGCCCGCCGCCGGCGCGTTCGGCCACAAGACGCTCGATGTCCTCGCGGCGATACTTCCAGGCGCCGCCATCACGAATCGGATAAACCTCGCGACGATCGCGCATTTCTCCCAATTGGTCAACCGTCATGCCGAGCATCTTGGCGGCTTCTTCAGGTTCGACGAACTTACCGGCCATCGTGGTTACCTACCTTCACTTTTGTTCCAGCATTGCGCGGACTTCCTTCGGCAACGGCGCCGTCGTGTTGAACTCCAGCATCTGCATGTCCCAGTGAAAGCTGCGCACGCTTTTGAGCGCGATTTCGCCCTTCGCCGAATCAACGTGGTAGACGGCCATGACCTGCATGGCGGGATCGATGACCGTCAACTGTTGCTTGTTCTCGCCAACCTGAACGACGTGACTTACAAGACCCGGCGATCCAAAGCTGGGTGCAGTAAGTTTTTGGGCGAAGCCGACGTTCGATGCCGACATCCCCCACGCAGCGATCACCAAGACTGCCAAACACACCGCGCCCACGACCGCCGTTCGCATAGTCCACCTTCCGATTGAAGGAACGAGCGGAAACCGGGGCGACTATTTCCATTCTAAAAGCCCAAGTTTCCATTTCAAGCAAAATACACCCCTCCCGGCCGACAAATTGCCGGTTCCGCCGGGAATTAGCGGGCGGAAGTGTAGTAAACCACCCGTTTTGCCACAAGACAACGTTTGGCGGGGACGAAAATTCGGATCGTGCATGGGGGTCCACCGACCGCCGGAACTCGGTCTGCTGGCAGTGGTTTTCAGACGTGATGTTTTCTTCACCTGCATCCGTCCGCGGGCAAAGAAGCGGGCACATTTCCCGGGAACCACGTTGAACAACCACCCGGCAGGACGACCCACCTCCCTGAATTCGCCGCGGAAATGAGCCAGCCCCCGGCCCGTGATCGGTGACTGTCGTCCTTGTCGGGTCGGACGCGGCAATCGTACGGGGCGAATTCCTGACTATCAGCAAACCGCAGGTGCGGCGGCCAGGTTCAGCGATCGGAATAATTCGTCGGGCTGGATGGGCTTGGTGATGTAGCCGTCCATCCCCGCTTCCAGGCACTTCTCGCGGAAGCCCAGCAGCGCGTGAGCCGACAGGCCCACGATCGGCGTGTGCAGCCCACTCACTCCTTCCAACTCGCGGATCATCCGCGTGGCCGTCAGGCCATCCACCCTGGGCATCTCCACGTCCATGAAGATCAGGTCGAAACCGCCACGTTGGAACAAGTCCACCGCTTCCTGGCCGTCACGGGCCGATTCAACCGTGTGCCCCATCAGAGCCAACAGTCCGGAAGCCACTTCTTGATTGACCGGACTATCGTCCGCGACGACGATGCGCAGCGGACGCACGGGGGCTGAATCTGCCGCCATGTTTTCGATCGTGCCGGCGCTATCCGGCGGATTCAGAGTCGAACACACCAGTTTTTCCAACTCCTCGCGCTTGACGGGCTTCACCAGGCTGTTGGTCAGGCCGAGCTGCCGACATTGTTCAACCAGCTCGACCTGGCCTGCCGGGATGAGCAGGATCAGGGCCGGCGACTTTTCGTCCTGCAAGGACTGCAATCGCTCAATCTCCACGGCGTCGAGCGGGTGGGACGCGACCAGGTCGATGACCACAAGCGACGGCCGGCGTTCTTTGGGTGCCGTGGCAAGTTCACCGATCGCGGCGGAAATGTCGTCGGCGCTTTCCACGCGCATGCCACATTCCGTCAGCATCTCGGCATACACACGTCGAGCAGTTGCATTCGCGCTCACGAGCGTGGTCAGGGGTGTCGATGGGGGCAATATCGATTTGTCACGGGTGTCCGCGTCCGCGGGGAGTTCCATCGGAACGACAAAATGAAAAGCGCTGCCCTGGCCGAGCTCGCTTTCCACCCACATTCGTCCCCGCATGAGCTCGACCAGTTGCACCGAGATGGAGAGCCCCAGTCCAGTTCCACCGAACTTGCGTGTCGTGGAATTGTCGCTCTGCTTGAAGGCCTCGAAAACCGTGTCTAATTTGTCGCGGGCGATCCCGATGCCGGTGTCTTGCACGACGCCATGAAGGAGGGTTTGCTGCTGCGCGTTTGACTCAATCCAAAGATCGACGAACACTTCCCCCTGCGAGGTGAACTTGATGGCATTGCCCAGCAGATTGACGATAATTTGGCGCATCCGAATCGGATCGCCCAGCATCTTGTCGGGGACACTGGGGGCGACGCGGCAGATCAACTCGAGGCTTTTCTGTGACGCGTTGACCGCCAGCAGTCGGCCGGCCTCGACCACGACATTGTGGAGCGAGAAGGGAATCTGCTCGAGTTCCATCCGGCCCGCCTCGATCTTGGAAAGATCGAGAATGTCGTTGAGACGCATCAGCAGCGCGTTGGCTGAGTCCTTCACGATGCTCATATAGTTACGCTGTTGGTCGCTCAGCGGAGTTCGCAGCACGAGTTCCGACATGCCGAGCA
>SXGT01672264.1_pt1 | contig 18010 bp, 17 predicted proteins | sample 3176221 | NCBI WGS metagenome assembly SXGT01 (sample SAMN11356862, study PRJNA531348) | freshwater metagenome | isolation source: freshwater sample F1-120 | place: China: Fuxian Lake, Yuxi | collected 2017-12-25
GTATTGAGACACACAACCCCATCCGCTTTCCATTGTCGTGCCGGCTGACGCGGGTCAACCGGCGTTGTTCCGTCAGAACTTCGGAGTGATGCGGGCGGGAGCAACTTCACGCTGCCTCCGTCCAAACCTTCCCGGGTTCTAAAACCCTTCGAGCCGCCGTGCGCCCCGTTGGATGCGGGAATCTTAAGACGCGGTTTTCGGCTTGGCAAGCAAATTGAGCCAGGATTTTTTTTCGACTTCGACTTCGACTGCGGTTGCGGTGAGAGGCGGGAACGGTCCGACTTTCGTCAAAAAATGACCGGCGACCGAGGTCGGCCCTTCCAGCCCGGACTGCCGAAACAGCAGCGTAGGCGGACCGCGGTCGTCGGGCGGGACCGTAGCCCCGCGGAGTCTTCGGCGTCGCTAAAGGCGACGCCTGTCGTTCGGTACGAAGACGGCGGCCTTTGAGCGAGTTCGGCCGGCCTTCGTGCGATGGGTCTATCGACCTCCGGGAACGGTCGCATGAGCGGCCTTTGTGCATGCGGCGCGGCGGCGCGGTTTAGGCGCGTCCGGCAACCGGTCGAAAACAACGAGGCGACGCCCCCTTCGGCCCCGAGGTCTAAGGCCCGTCGTCGCGCCAAACCACGATGCTCGCCTTCCTAAAACATGTGAAAGCCTCTGTCGACGCCCGTCGCTTGCGACGTCGCGGAGACGGCGAAACGTCGCCGGACGCCCACGCCGATCTCTGTCGTCGGCTAGTCCGTCAAGGCCGGTGGGACGAAGCGTTCGCCGTCGCCAAGGACGGATTGCGCTTGTTTCCGCGGTCGCCGGTGTTGCAGGACCAAGCACGGCTGCTGTGGAAGCGCAACGAAACCGACGTGTTCCGTGCGTTGGAGGCCGAGTACGAGGCCCATGGCGGCGAAGAGGCTTCGGCAAGGTTGGTCGAACACCTGCTCGAAGCCGGGGAGATCGATCTCGCGGTCACGATCAGTCGGCGCACTGCAAGGGCGCACGCCTCGTCCGCGTCCGCTTCCGCGCTGTTCGCCGCCGCCTTGGAGCGACGATTCGGCCGCGACTTGTCCGCCGCCGACGGCGCCGAGGCCCTTTGCGCGCTCCGCAGAGCGGTCGAACTGGCGCCCGACGACCCTGAGATCCTCGGCCGGCTCGGCGAGTTGTCGCTGTTCATCGGCGCGCGCTCTGCGGCGCGTCAAGCCTTCGAAGCCGCCGCCGCGGCCTGTCCGTCCGAACCGCGTTACGCGGCGGCGGCCGCCGCGGTCGTCGTCGACGGTCCGGACGAGGACGAGTCCTTCCTTCTTCACGTCGTGGAACTCGAGACGGACGATCGCGAACCCGACGCCGCGGCCGTCTCACGCGCGACGTCCGAACTCGCGCGCATGGCGAACTCTTCCGTAGTCCGCCGCATGGCCTTCGCCCGCCGCGGACTGATCTTGGTCGCGAACATCGACGGCGCCCGCGTCGTGCCTCCGGACGAAGACCATCCGTTCGGCGCGTTCGCCGCCGCGTTGCGCCCCCGACTCGTCTCCGCCGCCAAGAGGCTCGGCGCAGGCGCGGTGCAGGAAGTCGAAATGATCGCCGAACAGTCGCGCGTGCTCGCCTACGCGGGCGGCGGCGGACTCTTGATCGTCGACGTCGAACCGCGCGCTCGGATCGACGAACTGGCTTGCGGCTTCCGCGCCTTCGTCTCTTGCATGGACGTAGCGGAGGGCGGCGATGCTTAGCGTTCTCGAAGAACTCAACCGACGTCCCGGCGTGGCCGGATCGATGCTGGCGACTTCCGACGGAATCGTCGTCGTGTCTTGCCTCGGGCCGGACCTGAACGAAGACGCGGCGGCCGCGCTCGTGTCGGCGGTGGTCTCCACCACTAGGCGGGCGTTCCAGCGGGTCGCCGATCAGGGGATCTCTCGGTTCGTCCTCACCGCGACCCGTCTCAAACTGATCGTGCAGGACGTCGGCGACGCCTATTTGGTCGTCGCGACGGACCGGCACTTGGACCTCGAACGCGGATTGCTCGACGTCGAAGCCGCGGCGATGTCACTCAAAAAACTCGGACGCTTGACCGCGTAAGCGCCCGGATCCGGAGTCTGTCATGGTTCAGTTCAATCTCGCCCTTCGCGAGATCAATTGCAAAGTCGTGTATTTCGGCCCGGGCATGTCGGGCAAGACCACGAACTTGGAGATCGTCCACCAGAAGGCGCCGGACGAAAGCCGCGGCGTGCTGTCGTCGATCGCGACCGAGTCCGACCGCACGCTGTTCTTCGATTTCATGCCGCTGAACCTCGGCACGGTCGGGGGCATGAAGACGAAGTTCCAGCTCTACACGGTGCCGGGACAGGTCTACTACAACTCGACGCGCAAACTCGTTCTGCGCGGTGCGGACGGCGTCGTGTTCGTCGCCGACTCGAATCCGGAGAAGATGGCGGAGAACCTCGAGTCGTTGCAGAACCTCGAGGACTGTCTGCGCGAACAAGGCCGCACGCTGGCCGACGTCGCGCACGTCATTCAACTGAACAAACGCGACCTACCGGGCGCGATGAGCGTCGAAGAGATGTCCGCCGCGCTCAACCGCTTCGGAGCTCCGATCGTCGAGGCGGTCGCGGCGAAGGGCACGGGCGTCGTCGAAACCTTCAAGGCGCTCTCCGGCGTCGTGCTGCAAAAAGTCAAAGCGATGGCCGAGGAGCGCTCCGGCGCGGCCCCGCGCCCCGGCCAAGGCGGACCGCGGACGCCGATCGCGCCGTCGCCCGCGTCCCAGACGCCTTCCGCCGAATCGCCGATGCGTCCGATGAGAAGTCCGGCGCCCGCTGCGGCGTCGACTTCGGCCCGGCCTGCCGCCGCCGCTCTGACCAAAGCGCCGCCGCAGGCCGCACCGTCGGTACGTGCACCGGCTGCACCGCCGCGTCCGGCGGTCGAAAGCCCGCATCCGGAAAACGTCGCGGCGCAAAAACGCGTCGGTCAGACGGCGTCGAACGAACGAAAGATGGTCTCGACGACCGGGCCGCGCGGCACGGCGCCGTGGAAAATCTGGCTCGGCGCCGCCGCTTTGGGCGGGTTCGTGGCCGCGCTCGTGTTGGTCCTGTTCAAGTGACCGAGGGAATTGGCGGAATCATGAACGACACCGAACGCCTGCGCGAGAACCGACTCGTCTTCTATCGAGAAGAGATCACGCGCATCGAAGGCATGCTCAAAGAGCTGCTCAGTCTTTCCGGGGCTAAGTGCGCTCTGCTCGTCGACAAGGACGGTCACCTCGTCGTCAAAGTCGGCCAAGCCAAGGGGTTCGATCTCGACACGGTGGCGGCGCTCGTCGCCGGCTCCTTCGCGGCGACGCGCGAGATGGCGCGGCTGCTCGGCGAAGAGGAGTTTTCGGTCATGTTCCACCAGGGCAAGCGGGATCATCTCCAGCTCTCCCTCGTCGGCGACCGCACCATCCTGACGATCATCTTCGACGAGCAGACGACGGTCGGAATGGTCCGGCTCTATGCGAACGAAGCCGCCAAGCGTCTGACGGCTCTTTTCGATCAACTCACGGCGAAGGGCGCAGGGCGGGGCAAGGTGGATCTCGACCCGGACTATGAAACTTCGGCCAAGGACCGGCTCGAAGCGCTCTTTCCAAAAGCGTGAAGACCGGCGGTCTCCGGAACTTTCCCTCCGCGAGGCAGTCAGGTCGGTATAGTGCTCGAAGACCGACGTCAGCGCGGACGTCGGTCGTTACGAGCGGATCGTGATGAGCGAAGAGCTTCCCGAGGCTTGGTGCGATGAAGAGGGCCGCCCTGTGCCCGGGGCTCCCCTTTTGGCAGCCCATCGACTGCGGACTTCGGGGCGGGATACGGTCGAACGGCGCGAGGAAACAGCGGCCGCTCTCGGTGTTTCCCGCGGCGAGTTCGACGCCGCGTGCGCTTTTCTCGACGCAATGACGTCGGCGCCCGGCGGAGCGGAACTCAAGATCTGTACCGGGGTCTCCTGCCGTTTCGAAGGCGCCGAAGCTTTTCATTCGCGCTTAAAGGACGCCTTTGCGGCCTCCGGGACTTCGCTGCGTTGCGTGGCGGTTCATTGTCTCGATCATTGCCTTGAAGGCCCGAACGTCAGGCTCGATCTAGGGCTGACGGAGTCCGGGCGATCCGCCGCGCCGCCGCAGACGTTTTGTTCCAAGTCGTGCCAAGTCGTGGTCGACGAACGCACTTGGAGGCCGCCGGAAGCCGGGCCGCGCCCGGTTAACGACCCGGATGCCCCGCCCGTCCTGACTTGACGTCCGACCGGCGGAGCTAATCTCCGGTGCGACGGCGAAAGTCCGGCATTCGTTCGTGCTGTAACCCGGAGGTTGCAGCCCGGTTCAGATCGACGGAGCCCGCCGCTGCTCACTCTCTTGTCAACCATCTCCATCGTCGACCCTTCTGATTGGGACTTGCTGCGCCGAAGCTCCGTCGGGGGCGGGGACTGCGCGGCGTTCGGAACGTTGGCCGAGCGGCATTACGGTCCGGCCGTCGCGTTTTGCCGGCAGGTGTTGGGCGACCACCATCGCGCCGAGGACGTCGTGCAGCGCGGATTCTTGAATGTCTTCAAGACGCGCGAACGGCACGTCGAGCGCGCGCAGTTTCGGACGTTTCTCTACCGCGTCCTTTTGAACCTCTGCCTCAACGATCTCGCGAAGAAGGACGCTCGTCACGTCTCGACCGACGACGACGAAACCGCGCGACTTCCCGACGTCCGTGCGGCGGATCCGGCGGCGGCCGTCGAGCGTGCCGAATTGCGGACGGCGGTCGACGCCGCGGTCGCCCGTCTCGCCCCCAAGCATCGCGCCGCCCTCTACCTGCGGGAGTACGAAGGACTCGCTTACGACCGCATCGCCGAAGTGCTCGAAGCGTCGCTCGCCGAAGTCAAAATCTGGATCTTTCGCGGACGACGCAGACTCGCCGTCCTCTTGGCCCCGTACCTCGAGCGAGGGGAGATGCCGTCATGAACCCTCGCGATGCAGAGGCCGATCTGTCCGCCTATTTGGACGACGCGTTGAATCCGGTCGAGCGCGAGGCCGTGCGCCTCCGCATCGAACGCGATCCCGACGCGCGTCGGACCGTGCAAGCGCTCGGCGCGGCTTCGGCCGTGCTCAAGGGCGTTTTCGCGGCGGAGTCTCGGGAGCATCCGGAGCTCCTTCTGCCGCCTCCGGCGCTGACAGCGGAAGGTTTGGCGGCGGCCGAGGTCGCCGGACGTCGCGGGCTTGTGGTTCGTCTCTCGTCGCTCGTCGCGCTGGCGGCGGCGATCTGCGTCGGCGGCTTCTATGTTCTCCGCGGCGAGTCGTCCGCCGTCGCTAGCGACCGTGTCGCCGCCGCCGCGGCGCGGGTCGTCAAAGCGGAGGAGGCTTACGTCGAGATCGTCGCGTCGGCGCCGGCTGCGGCTTTGTTGCTCGGATCTTCGCCGTCGGTCCGCGGCGTCCTCGGGCCGGGCGGCCGGTTCTACGGCGAGATCAAGATGCCGTCCGGAGGGAGGAGCGGCGGAGCGATGTCGCTGTTCGGGCCGCTCGCGGCGCCGTCGCGCCGCGGCGCGGGCACCGACGGAAATTCGGACGACGAAAACGCCCGCCGCGGCGCCCGAGTGATGCACGCCGGCTTCGACGGCGATCAACTGTGGCGTTATGCGGAGGGCGACGCTCACGTCGAAGTCGCCCCGGTGGATCCGGCCTGGTTGGCCGACGCACGCGATCAATTGTCGAGCGGGTTCGGCGCCGATCTCTTGTTCGGCGCGTCCGGTCCCGAGCTCGGGTTCAGCGCTTGGCGCGAGATCGCGACGCAGGCTGCGGCGGGGAAGTTCGAGGTCTCGCCTGCCGGCGACCGAGCGTTCGAAGGCGGGAAGTTGGCGTTGTATGTGATCCGTGCGGGCGAAGGCTCCGGTGCGAAGGTGCGGCAGGCGACCGTCGGAGTCGACGGCGCGGGCGATCTGCGCTTGATCGAAGTCAACATGTTCCGCATCGTGCTGCGCAAGATGACCTCCGCTCCGGCAGCCGACCGCTTCTCGTTCCGCGCCTACGCACCCGCCGACGCGGAGTTGCGACCGGTGCTCTTGCCGTCGTCGCCGAAACGCCGAAACGGCTAAGTATGGACCCGCGTTCGATCCCCCCGGAAGTCTGGGAAGCCCTTTGCCGGCGGTGCGGCAAGTGCTGCACCGAGAAAATCTCGATCGACGACGTCGTCTACCTGACGAAGAAGCCGTGCCGCTTCTTGGATCGCGAATCGAGACAGTGCACGGCATACGCGGATCGCTTTCGGGTCGAGCCCGATTGCGTCAGCGTCGTCGAAGGGCTTCCGATCTACGCGTTCCCGGCCGACTGCCCCTATGTCCAAGGCGTCGAGGGCTACGTCGCGCCGGTCGAGACGTGGGACGACCCGATGATCGACCGCGTCATTGAAGAGGTCTTGGGCGAGGTCTGATCCGCCGCGCTGTCGCGGCCCGGTTTTCTCGTCTCCGTCCGCGGCGCGCATCCGGTAGACTCAACGGCATGCGGACCATGCAATTCGTCGCCCTCTGCCTTGCGATCGCGGCGGTTCGGTCGCCCTCCCAAGCGCCGGACGGCTTTCGCACGCACGACGATCCGGCTCTTGGTCTGAACTTCTATTATCCGACCGGATATCAGGAGATCCCCCTCGAACCGACCGAGACGGCGACGAGGGTCAAGTACGTGCGACGCGGCAAACCGCCCGAGGGCAAGAAGACCGATCGCAGGCCGCCGGTCGCGCAGGACGTCGCTTGGTTCGAGGTCTTCGTGATCGCCAAGGCTCCCCTAGCGACCGAGGCGCCCGCGGGAGAGCCTTCCAATCCGTTCCTGCCGAAAACGCTGGCGGAGTCCGCGCCGGCTTCGCGCCCGGACGAGGACGCCAAGGGACCGAAAAACCTTCGGGAAATGATGCTCGAAACGCATCGCATCCACGGGTTCGACGAGTTCAAGAAGAAGAAGCTCCGCGGCTACGACCTCGCCCCGGTCGGGCTCGCGCAGGGCGATTTCCGCGAATGGCGACTCGTGCGTCAAGGCGAAGGGCCGCCGCCCGGAGAGGCCAAGAAGCCCGATCCGTCCTTCCGTCCTTCGTCTTTCGGCTATTGCACCGTCAAGGAGGACGGCGATCTCCTGCTCGGCGTTTTCGGGATCGCGAGCGAAGGCGAGCCGAAGGATTTCGAAACCAAACTGCGGCGCATCGGCCGGAGCGTTCGGTTGATCGACGGCGCCTATGCCGAGCAGAATCTGGAGCGCCTCTACAAGGGATCCAAACTGCGCGACATCGCCCGCCGTGTGGAGGTTCGCAAAGGGCTCGCGCGCGGATGGAAGGCGATCGACTCCGAGAACTTCGTCCTCGTCCATCACACCCCGAACGACGTCCTCGTCACCAAGACGGCCCGGGACATCGAGGCTATCCGGCCGTACTACGTCAAGCACTTCCCGCCGGCCCGGCCGGTCGAGGCGGTGGCCATCGTGCGGCTTTGCCGCGACATGACGGAGTACATGAGCTACGGCGCGCCGCCGGGCAGCGGCGGCTTCTTCCATCCCGGCAACGAGGAACTCGTACTCTTCGACTACAAACAGACGGAACTGGCGAAGGAAAGAACGACCGGGCGGCGCTTGAGCGACAAAGACTCGTTGATCGTCCTTTATCACGAGGCGTTCCACCAATACATCCATTACGCCGTCGGGGAGATCGCCCCGCATGATTGGTTCAACGAAGGGCACGGCGACTACTTCAGCGGCGCCGTCGTCTCTGATTCCGGACGCGTGATGAAGATCGGCGCGTCCCCGTGGCGCGTCGGTCGTGCGCGTGCGATGGCCGAGGGCAAGTCGCCGGGCTGGGTTCCGCTTGAAAAACTCGTCCGCGCGCCGCGGTCCGAGTACTACAACCCGGCCGTGGTGGGGAATTACTACGCCGCAGGCTGGGCGCTCGTCTACTTCCTGCGCGAGGCGCCTGAGGTCGCGAAGCACCAGACGTGGAACCGCATCCTCGGCGTCTACTTCGAAACGCTCAAATCCGAGTACGCGGCGGCGCTCGGAACGCTCGGGGCAAACGCTTCGTTGGCCAAGAAGCAGGAGGCCGGCGGGCGGTCGCGGGACGCGGCGCTAAAGGCCGCGTTCGACGGCGTCGATTTCGCCGCGCTCGAAGCGGCTTGGCGGACCTATGTGACTAAGCTCCAATCGTAGGACCGGAGCGGGCGGCCGAGGGCCCCGGTTTTCCCAGGGGCGTCGCGGTCAGACGAGTCCGCAAGCCCTGAAGGCGGCGTGGATCAGGTATCCGCCGCCGACGCATACGGGGAACGTGAGGATCCAAGCGTAGAGAATCTTCTTGCCGACGCCCCACCGCACCGTCCTCATGCCGTGCGCCGCACCGACGCCCATGATCGCGCCGGTGATCGAGTGGGTGGTCGAGATCGGGACGCCGGACAGCGTGTTGATCACGATCGTCGTGGCGGCGCCCATCTCGGCGGCGAAACCTTGGTGCGGTTTCAGGTGCGCGAGCCGCGAACCGAGCGTCTTCATGACGCGCCAGCCGCCGACGGCGCTGCCGACCCCCATGGCCGTCGCGCAGGCGATCCGCACCCAACCCTCGATGTGGAACCCGCCGTCGGCGGCGACCTTCTGGTAACCGCCGGCGATAAGCGCCCCGGTGATGATCCCCATCGCCTTCTGCGCGTCGCCCGTGCCGTGAGAAAACGCCATGTATCCGGCCGAAGCGAGCTGCAGCTTCTCGAAAAGCCTGGTCGCGAACGACGCCCGGACCTTGCGGAAGATCCACGCCGTGGCGACGAGGACTCCCATGCCGAGGAAGAATCCGCCTACCGGTGAAACGAAGACGCCGAACGCGATCTTCTGGATGCCCTTACCGTGCAGCGCGCCGGCACCGGCGGCGGACAGCACGGAGCCGATGAGGCCCCCCATCAGCGAATGAGAGCAAGAGATCGGGAGGCCCTTCAGCGTGCACACCGTGATCCAGATCGGCGCGATGACGACCGCCGCCAGATAGGTGGCGGGCGTCAGGAACTTCGGGTCCGCGATCTCTTTGCCGACGGTCTTTGCGACCTCCGAGCTGAAGAACGCCCCGACGAAATTCAAAATCGCGCCGAAGGCGACGGCCTTCATCGGGCTCAGAACGCGGGTGGAGACGACGGTGGCGATCGCGTTCGAGGAGTCGTTCCAACCGTTCGTGATGTCGAAGACGATCGCAAGGATCACCGTGATCACGATCAAAATATGCGCTTGATCCATGAGCGAACTCCGATGGCCGCGAGGCCGCTCAGGTGTGGCGGATGATGATCGACTGGATGACGTTTCCGACGTCCTGACAACGGTCCGTCGCCGTCTCGAGATCGCCGTAGATGTCCTTCCATTTGATCACTTCGATCGGGTCGGTGGCGTTGTCGAACAGGGAGGCGATGCCGTGGGCTTCGATGCGGTCGCCTTCGCTTTCGAGCCGGGAAAGCTCGAGGCATTGCGCGAGGATCGCCTGCGGGCGCTTGATGTCACGGAGCAGGGGGATGGCCTCGTTGACGGCTTTCGTCGCCTTGAAGATGACGTCGGCCAAGGCGCGGCAGTCCGCCGTCGGAACCTTCACGCGGTAAAGCACCATCTTGTGGACCGCGCCATCGAGGGCGTCGAGCACGTCGTCGACCCGGCAGACGAGTTCGTGGATCTCTTCGCGGTCGAACGGAGCGATGAACGTACGGTCCAGAAGCACGATGGCCTCGCGGGTGAGGTCGTCGCCGGCGTGTTCGATGTTGTGGATCTGCTTTGCCTTCTCCGCGACGTCGACGTAGTCGTCCGTCAAGGCCTTAAGCAATCTTCCCCCTTCCATGAGGTTGGCGGAAGCGCGGTCGAAGAGATCGAAGAAGCCTTGGTCTTTGGGCATCAAGCTGAACACAGGCCGCTCCTCGGAGTTTTCACTTATGAAGGACGTGTTGCGACAGGTTAAGGCCATATGAAGCTGCGGCCAACCCTGCGTCCGGCATTCGCAGAGTCGGGGGCGGCCGTCCCTTAACCGGATCTTCATCAAATCGTCGTTCGGCGTTCATGTCGCGGGGACAACCTTCTATCGACGGAGCGGGACCGCACCGTCCAACTCGGAGCTTCCTATGTCGTTCGAACGCATCCTCCGCACTGCGGCGCTCGCTCTTTGCGTCGTCGGCGGCACCACCTCGGCCCTCGCTCAAGCGGTGATGGTCGATCCGACGCTTCCCGACTACGTGGCCACGCAGGGCGTCTCCGGCAGCCTGAAATCGGTCGGTTCGGACACGATGAACAACGAAATGACCCTCTGGGCCGAGGGTTTCAAGAAGTTCTATCCGAACGTGAAGGTCGAGATCGAAGGCAAGGGCTCCTCGACGGCTCCGCCTGCTCTGGCCGCCGGCACGGCGCAGTTCGGACCGATGTCGCGGGAGATGAAACAAAAGGAGATCGACGACTTCGAGAAGAAGTTCGGCTACAAACCGACGGCCATCGAAACCTCGATCGACATCCTCGCCGTCTACGTCCACAAGGACAACCCGGTGAAGGGCATGACCGTGCAGGAAGTCGACGCCGTCTTCTCGAAGACGCGTAAGGGCGGCTTTGCGAAGGACCTGCGGACTTGGGGCGAAGCGGGACTTGAGAAGGAATGGGCCACTCTCCCGATCTCCCTCTACGGCCGCAACTCGGCATCCGGCACCTACGGGTACTTCAAAGAGCACGCGCTCTCGAACGGCGACTTCAAGAGCGAAGTCAAGGAACAACCGGGTAGCTCCTCCGTCGTGCAAGGCGTCGCGTCCGACAAGGGCGGCGTCGGCTACTCGGGCATCGGCTACAAGACAGCCGACGTCCGCGCGGTTCCGCTTGCCCGCAAGGCCGGCGAGCCCTTCGTCGATGCGACCACCGAGAACGCCTATAGCGGCGCGTATCCGATGGCGCGCTTCCTGCTCGTCTACGTCAACCACAAGCCGGGTACCGAACTCGATCCGCTTCGTCGCGAGTTCATCAAGTACGTGTTCTCGAAGCAAGGTCAGATGGCCGTCGTGAAGGACGGTTACATCCCGGTCATGAAGCCGATCGCCGACCGCAACTTGGCCAAGTTCGGTATCAAGGTCGAAACCAAGAAGGCGAACGGCGAGATGTCCACCCGATCGGTGTTGACCTCGACCAGCAGCCGTCCGACGACTAAGTAGGCCGCTTGAACCAAGACGAGAAATCGCCGCCCGCTTTCACCGGCCGCCGCCGGAATCTGACCACTCCGTGGTCGGTCAAGGCGGGCGAGGTGCTTTCTCGGCTGTTCATTACGGTCGGCGGCGTCGGCACCATTCTGGCGGTCGGCACGATCCTCTTCGTGTTGGTGTCGGCGGTGCTGCCGCTCTTCCAAGACTCCGATCTCAAGGCCGCGGGATCTTCACCGTCGCCGACGACCACGGCCCCGGCATACTTCGGCATCGACGAATACCGCGAGCTCTGCTGCGCGGTGTTCGCCGACGGCACGCTCGAAACGTGGCGTTTGGAGGACGGTGCGCGCCTCGAACGGCGCGCGATGTTCGACGGCGCCAAACCGACGGTCGTCACGTCCGGTTTGGCGGAAGGCCGCGTCGGATTCGGCTTCCCCGACGGTTCGCTGCGCTTCGCCGTGATCTCGTTCCGTTCGCGGTTGGTCGAACCGGCGGACGTACCGGACGCGATACGGAACCTCCCGCCGGGCGGCGGCGCATCGGCGGGTGTCGAGGTCTATCGGCGCCTCCCCGACGGCCAACTCCGTGCGACCAAGCCGGAAGTCGTCCTTGAAGAACCGTTGAAGGGCGCGAGCAACTCGCCGGCGATCCTCTTGGACGAAGCGCTCTCGCCGTCCAAGCGCGCCTTCCTCGCCCTTCGCGCCGACGGTTCTTTGACGCTCGACGTCGTCCGCGAGCAGACCAACATGCTCACCGGTGCGACGACGCGCACGCTCGAGGGAAGCCGCCTACCGTACGAGAAGCCGCCCGGGATGGCGGATCCGGTGCGACTCGAGCTCTCCGGGCTCGGCGATAACGGCTACCTCGTCTGGGCCGACGGTCGCTGCGTGCGCTACGACCTGCGCGATCCCTCGGCGGCACGCATTGCGGAAACCCTCGATTTGGTCGCGGCTCAGGGCGGAAAGCTCGTCGATCTTCGGTTCCTTCTCGGCGGATCGACGCTTCTCGCCGCCGACGACCGCGGCGGTTTGACGGCATGGTTTCGCATTAAGCCCGACGGCGCCCGCACGGTCGACGGCGCCTTGCTGCGCGAAGGCCACCTGCTCGAGAGCTATGCGTCTCCGGTCACCGCGGCTTCGCACTCGATGCGCAACCGGCTCTTCGTCACCGGACATGCCGACGGCGCGCTCAGGGTGCATCACGTCACCACGAACGTCGTGGCGGCCGAGGTCAAGATCGCGGGCGGCGGACCTGTGCTTGCAGTCCGGATGACCCCTAAGAACGACGGCCTCGTCGCCCTGACCGCGCGGGAGATCGTGCGTTTCGACCTCGACGCCGAATACGCGGAAGGCTCCTCGGCCGCGATGTTCCGCCGCATCTGGTACGAGGGCTACACGGAACCGCAGCACGTCTGGCAGTCCTCCTCGGGTTCCGATGATTTCGAACCTAAATTCGGCCTTTGGCCCCTTATCTTCGGCACGCTGAAGGGGACGTTGATCGCGCTGCTCTTGGCGATTCCGGTGGCGATCCTCGCCGCGATCTACACCAGCGAGTTCTTGAAGCCCTCTACCAAGGCGCGCGTGAAGCCCGTCGTCGAAATGATGGCTTCGCTGCCGAGCGTCGTCCTCGGTTTCATCGCGGCGCTCGTCTTGGCGCCGCTGGTCGAAGGCTCCGTCCCGGCCGTAATGGCGTCGTTCGTCACCGCGCCGTTCGCGCTGCTCGCGGGCGCTTATCTCTGGCAGTCGATTCCGGAGCACTTGACGAGGCGATGCAGCGGGTCCGTGAAGATCGTGGCCGTCGCGGTCATGTTGGCGTCGGGCATCCTGCTGGCGCGCCCGGTCGGCGCTGCGGCGGAGGCGCTGCTCTTCGCCGGCGACATGAAGCGCTGGCTCGACGGTCAGATCGGCGGCCCGTTCGGAGGTTGGTTTCTGATCCTGCTTCCGCTCGCAGGCATTGCGACCGGGGTGCTGTTCGCGCGGTTCGTCTCGCCAGCCGTGCGCGCGCGATCGGGGGAATGGACGCGCCGTAAGTCCGCTGCGGTCGACGCCGCGAAGTTCGGTTGCGGCATCGTCACGGCGCTCGGCATCTCCGCGTTGGTCGCCGTCGTCCTCTCGGCGTTCGACATCGACGCTCGCGGCGTGATCGTCGGGACCTACGTCCAGCGCAACGCCCTCGTCGTCGGTTTCGTCATGGGCTTCGCGGTGATTCCGATCATCTTCACGATCGCCGAAGACGCGTTGTCCAGCGTGCCGGATTCGCTCCGCTCCGCGTCCCTCGGCGCCGGCGCGACTCCTTGGCAGACGGCGGTGCGCATCGTCGTTCCGACGGCGATGTCAGGGCTCTTCTCCGCCGTGATGGTCGGCCTCGGCCGCGCGGTCGGGGAGACCATGATCGTCTTGATGGCGGCCGGCAACACCGCCGTCATGGACTGGAACATCTTCAACGGGTTCCGCACGCTTTCCGCCAACATCGCAGTCGAGTTGCCTGAAGCCGTGCAGGGCGGCGTCCACTATCGCATTCTGTTTTTCGCCGCTTTGGTGCTGTTCGGCGTGACGTTCGTTCTCAACACGATCGCCGAAGTGGTCCGACAACGGTTCCGGAAAAGGGCCTACCAGTTGTGAGCACCGCTGCAGCAGATCATCGGCGGGATCGCCTAGCCCGCGTCGCCGAAGCCAAAAAGGGCCCGAAAAAGCGGAAGACTTCGCTCTTCGCCCACGGCGAGCCCATGAACTGGCTCACGGCCGGCGCGTTGGTGCTTTCGGTCGGCATGATCGTCGGGCTCATCACGCTGGTGGTCGTGCAAGGCTTCCCGACCTTCTGGCCCGACCGTCTGACGCAAGTCAAGCTCGACGACGGCTCCGTCTGGCTCGGCGAAATCACGCGCGTCGAAAACTACGCCCCTTCAACCGAGGTTCTGGCCGCCGGGACGGACGCCGGACGGAAGCGAGCCGCGGACGAGGCGCGCGAAGGCGAAGGTCAGGTCGAGCGCCGTTTGCTACGCATCGGCAACTACGAACTTACGAACGAACACTTCCGCTGGGTCGACGGCTGGACCGTCGCCGAAGCGACCAACCCGGACTGGGCGCTCGTCCTCGAGCGCTCCGCCTGGGGGCGCTTCTACGGTTTCCCGAAGGCGTTCGTCCGCGACGGCACGGCCGTCCCGGGAACGCCGGCCGAGGTCTACGCCGAGTACCAGCGCCATGCGGAGACCGTGCTCGCCCGCGCTGCGGAGCGAAGGAAGATCGAACGCGACGTCGTCGGCGACCTGAATCACGAACTCGAGTCGCTTCGCCTCGCCGTTCGGAAGGCCGAGCTCAAATACGGCAAGACTTCGCCGGAGGCCGAAGCGGCGCGGGCGGCGAACGTCGCGGCCGACGCCCGTCTGACCGCGGCCGGCGAAGCCGCCCGGCAGAAGATCGTCGCCCTCGACGCAGAGAACGCGAAATTCGCCCTGCTCATGTCGACGGCCGACGGGCGCGAGCAGGCCGTCCCGTTGGCGGACATCGTGCGCGCCTATCCCGCGAATCGCCTCGGACTCGGCGAACGCTTCGGCGTCTACTTCTCCCGCTGGCGCGAGTTCCTTTGCGACGAGCCTCGCGAAGCGAACAGCGAAGGCGGCGTGTTTCCCGCGATCTTCGGCACGGTCGTCATGACGCTGCTCATGTCGCTCGTCGTCGTGCCGTTCGGCGTGCTCGCCGCGCTCTACCTTCGCGAATACGCGAAGCAGGGACCCTTCGTCGGCGCCGTGCGCATCGCGGTCAACAATCTCGCCGGAGTGCCGAGCATCGTGTTCGGCGTCTTCGGGCTCGGGTTCTTCTGCTACACGGTCGGCGCGGGCATCGACGCGCTCTTCTTCCCCGAGCGCCTGCCCAATCCGACCTTCGGCACGGGCGGCGTTCTTTGGTCGTCGGCGACGCTCGCGTTGCTCACCCTGCCGGTCGTCATCGTGTCGTCCGAAGAGGCGCTCGCCGCCGTGCCGCGCTCGATGCGGGAAGGCTCCTACGCCTGCGGCGCCAGCAAGTGGCAGACGATGCGCCGCATCGTCCTTCCGCGCGCGGCGCCCGGCATCATGACCGGGATGATCCTCGCAATGGCCCGCGGCGCCGGCGAAGTCGCCCCGCTCATGCTCGTCGGGGCGGTCAAACTCGCGCCCGAGCTGCCGATCGACGGCCGCGCGCCGTTCCTTCATCCCGAACGCAGCTTCATGCACCTCGGGTTTCATATCTTCGACCTTGGATTCCAGAGCCAGAACTCCGAGGCCGCGAAGCCGATGGTCTACACGACCACTTTGCTGCTCATCACGATCATCGTCGTCCTCAACATCGCCGCGATCCGCATCCGCGCGCGTCTCCGCAAGAAGTTCACGGGCGGCGCCTTTTAAGGCGCGCCGGAGTCTCGACATGTCGAAAGACAACACCCAGACGGCGTTGGATCTGCCGCAATCCGGCCCGCACGCTGCGGCGGGCGCCGCCAACGTCGCCGACGCCGTGGCGCGCGGCGTCCCGTTCGTCGCGGACATCCATGAAGCCGCTCGTCGCGAGCTGCCGGTCCTTGAGGTCGAAAACTTCAACCTCTACTACGGCGGCAAGGCGCGCGCTCTTTGGGACATATCGTTCAACGTTCCGAAGGGGAAGGTCACCGCGCTGATCGGGCCGTCCGGCTGCGGAAAATCGACGCTTCTCCGTTCGGTCAACCGCCTGAACGACTTGATCGACGGCGTCCGCATCACCGGCGATATGACGCTCAACAAGGATTCGATCTACGGGCGCAACGTCGACGTGATCGAACTCCGGAAGCGCATGGGGATGGTGTTCCAGAAGTCGAACCCGTTCCCGATGTCGATCTTCGAGAACGTCGTCTATTCGCTCCGCATCGACGGCGTGCGCGACCGTGCGACGCTCGAGTCGGTCTGCGAGCGTTCGCTCCGCGGCGCGGCCCTTTGGGACGAAGTCAAAGATCGCCTCCAGCAAAGCGCCCTCGGCCTCTCGGGCGGTCAACAACAGCGCTTGTGCATCGCGCGCGCGATCGCGGCCGAGCCCGAAGTGCTCCTGATGGACGAGCCGTGCTCGGCCCTCGACCCGTTGGCCACGAGCCGCATCGAGGACTTGATCGCCGATCTCGCAGGCTCCTACACGGTGCTTATCGTCACCCACAACATGCAGCAGGCTTCGCGCTGCAGCGATTACACGGCGTTCATGTATCTCGGCCGGCTCGTCGAGTACGGACCGACGGACGACATGTTCCTGACCCCGCATCGCAAAGAGACCGAAGACTACATTTCCGGCCGTTTCGGCTGATCGTTGCGGCCGGTTTCATGGAATAAGAGAGAACGATGCGTCGATTCATTTTGAGCGCGGTCATTGCGACCGCGGTCGTCGGTGCGGGCTGCAAGACTTCTACCGGACAGAAAGAGGAGGCCGTGCGCGTGACCGCGCGTCAGGGCCTTCAGCACAAGCTCGCGCTTCCCGGCTACTCCGTCTTCGACGCCGACGACGAAGGTCGGCTCTGGATCTTCCGTGCGGACGCCAAAGAGCTGGCGGAGTTCTCGAAGTCGAAGGAGATCGCGAAGTTCGTGAGCTTGGTCGGCGAGGGTCCGAACGGCGTGACCATCAAGGGCCCGGATCTCGAGACCCTGAACGATTACATGAAGGCGTACGCCTCGAAGTAGTCCTCGCGCGGCCGCCGTTTCGGCGGCCGCGTCATCCGCGGGCCAAGAGCTCGCGGAGGGCGCCGAGCGCTGCGAGCATGTATTCCTCGCGCGCTCCGTAGCCCATGTGGCCGATGCGCCACACTTTGCCCTTGAGCGGCCCGAGCCCCCCGCCGATTTCGATGCCGAAGCGAGCGTAGAGCGCGCGGCGGACGGCGAGATCGTCGACGCCGTCGGGGATCTTCACCGCGGTCACCATCGGTAGACGTCGCGATGCCGGGACGAACGGGTCCAGTCCGATCGCCGGGAGCCGTTCGATCAGAAACTCCTGAACGCGGCGGTGCCGCGCATGGGCGGCCGCCGCGCCTTCGTCAAGCAAGAGGCCCAAGCCCTCGTGTAAGGCATAGACGATCGAGATCGGCGTGGTGTGGTGGTAGGCCCGGTCGCCGCCCCAATAGTTGAGCAAGAGCCCGAGATCGAGATACCAAGAGGCGACCTTCGTCTTGCGTGCGGCGAACTTCGCCAGCGCCCGAGGCGAGAAAGTGACGGGCGAGAGACCGGGCGGCGCTCCGAGGCATTTTTGCGAACAGGAATAGGCGCCGTCGACGCCGAGCCGGTCGACCGGGAACGGCGTCCCTCCGAGCGACGTCACGCAGTCCACTAAAAAAAGCGCGTCTTTGCTGCGGCAGAGTTCCCCGAGGCCGGTCAAGTCCTGCAACACGCCCGTAGACGTCTCCGCATGAACGATCGCCACCGCCGCTGCGGGTTCGCGTTCGAGCGCCGCCGCGATCGCGTCGAGCGGCACGGCTTCGCCGAAGGGCGCTTCGACCGTTTCGACCCGCGCTCCGACCCGTTCGGCTTGCTCCCTTATGCGTCCTCCGAATATGCCGCAAACACCGACGACGATGCGGTCTCCCGCCTCCAAGAGATTGGCGAGCACGGTCTCCATGCCGGCCGTCCCGGTGCCGGGCGCGGCGAAAGTGGCTGGATTCGTCGTCTCGAAAACCGCGCGCAGCCGTGCCGCCGTTTCGTCCATGACGGCGAGAAAGGCCGGGTCGACGTGCCCGAGGAGCGGCGTCGCCATGGCGCGGAGAACTTCGGGAGCGACGGGGCTCGGGCCCGGACCGAGCAGGAGTCGTGAAGGAACGCGAAGCGGCGTGGCCATACGCGGAAGATAACCCGCTCGGCGGGGGAGGGATACGCGGGTTCGGAATCGACGAC
>SXGT01318080.1_pt1 | contig 18009 bp, 17 predicted proteins | sample 3176221 | NCBI WGS metagenome assembly SXGT01 (sample SAMN11356862, study PRJNA531348) | freshwater metagenome | isolation source: freshwater sample F1-120 | place: China: Fuxian Lake, Yuxi | collected 2017-12-25
CCAAAGTCAAGACAAAAAACGTCTTTTTTTAAATTGATGTGGTGTCGACAGGGAGGGGCTGGTTGTCAGTCCTCAATAACGGGCGTTACGCTCCCAGTCGAGTGAGGTTTTGACGATGAAATCGAGATCATCGTAACGGGCTTGCCAGCCCAGGCGGTCATGAATGGCGGATACTGCGGCGATCAGTCTGGGGGGATCACCGGGGCGGCGTGGTACTTCCTCGACCCGGATCGGGCTGCCATGAACCCGGTTCACGGCATCCATGACTTCCCGGACACTGTAGCCGTGTCCGTAGCCACAGTTGAGCGTGACAGAGTCTCCTCCACGTCTCAGGTAATCCAGTGCCTTGACGTGGGCATCAGCCAGATCACTGACATGGATGTAATCCCGTATACCGGTACCATCGGGGGTGGGGTAGTCGGTGCCGAACATCAGTAGCTTCTCGCGTTTACCCAGGGCGACTTCTGCGGCCACCTTGATCAGCAGGGTAGCCTTGCGGGTGGATTGACCGATGCGTCCTTCCGGGTCGGAACCGGCGACATTGAAATAACGCAAGGCGACATGGCGCAGGGGCGTGGCCAGGGAGAGGTCACGCAGCATCCATTCACTCATCAGTTTGGATGAGCCGTAGGGGTTGATGGGGTGGGTTGGCGTGGTTTCCGTGATGAGTTCCACGGCGGAAATGCCATACACGGCCGCAGTCGAGGAAAAAATGAAGTGTTCTACACCGGCCTGGCTGCAGCACTCCAGCAGGTTGCGGGTCTGGCAGGTGTTGTTGCCGTAGTATTTGAGCGGGTCGCTGACCGATTCAGGGACGATGGTGTGGGCCGCAAAGTGTAATACCGATTGAACGTCGTAATCCTTGAGTATCCGGGCCACCAGCATCGGGTCACCGGTATCCCCTTCGATGAAATCCCCGTATAAAACGGATTCACGGAATCCGGTTCCCAGGTTATCCAGGACGACCAGCCGTTCGCCTTGTTCACCCAGTTGCTTGACGACATGGCTACCGATATAACCGGCTCCGCCAGTGACCAGTACACTTCTTTTTTTCTGCATGATGATGGCCTGATGAGTTATGGGAGAAGTTCCACGGTGACGAATTCCCCCGCCGCGACAGCGGTGCAGTCAGGGGCGAGCAGGATGAGGGCATTGGCCTCGCTGAAACCGGATAACTGGTGGGAGCCTTGTTTGTCCATGGCCCGGACGACCGGTTCACCCTGTTCATTTACCTGAAGGTGTGCGCGTTTGAATTCCAGGCGACCGGGTTGCTTTTTGAGGGGAGTCAGGGTTTTGGCCTGGCAGCGGAAGGGGAGGGGAGGGGTACGCCCCATGAGCCTCATGAGTCCGGGCAGTACCAGTTGCCTGAAGGTGATGGAGACCGCGACCGGGTTTCCCGGCAAGCCGAACAGGTAACTGGAGCCTACCCGCCCGAATAAAAACGGTTTGCCGGGCTTGATGGCGACCTGCCAGAAAAATACTTCACCCAGTTCCCGCACGGTGTTGACCACCTGATCCGCTTCGCCGACCGAGGCTCCGCCGGTGGTCAGGATGACAGCCGCCCCGGTCGAGGCACGTAACAGGGTTTGCCGTAGCGTGTCCGGGTCATCCGGTATGATGCCATGATCCCGGGCCTCCAGCCCCTGTTCATTCAGCAGGGCTTTGAGCAGGTAACGATTGCTGTCGTAGATTTGGCCGCAGGCGGGTTCCTGATCCAGTGGGCAGAGTTCGTCTCCGGTGGTGAACAGGGCGATGCGGGGTAAGGTTTTGACCTTGACATGAGCCTGACCCAAGGAGGCAATCAGACCGATATTTTCCGGAGTCAGTTGCTGTCCGGGTGGTAACAGGCGGTCACCCTGCCGTGCTTCATCGCCCCGGGGCCGAATATGATCACCCGGTTTTATCGTCCCTTTGATGCGGATGGCATCACCTTCGCGGTTGACCTGTTCCTGCATGACGACCGTATCGGCTCCGGCAGGTACCGGTGCGCCAGTGAAGAGGCGAACGCACTGACCCGGAGCCAGCGTGTGCGGCCAGGGAGCACCGGCATAGACCGTGGCTACGACCCGGAGGGGGATCTCATCCAGCACATCCGCATGGCGCAGGGCGTATCCGTCCATGGCCGAACTGGCAAAGGGAGGCACATCACGACTGGCCTCTATGCCATCCGCCAGAATCCGGCCATTTGCCAATGGCAACCCGACCTTCTCCGTTTCAGCCTGTGGTTCAAGGGTGTGCAGGAGGAGATCGAGTGCAGCGGGTAATGACAGCGGGGGGGTGGGGCAATTCATGAGGTTTGGTATTTGCACCCACAGGCACCGGCTGCGCAACCGTGTGTCGGAGCCGATGGCCCGCCTTTGGCCGAAGCCGTACCCACAAAGGCCGGAGCGACCGGCAGCTTGCGGACTTCGCTTCCGCACTCGGGGCATGGCGGAGCGGCCTCACTCATGCCATGAAAGGCACTGAAGGCATGGTTACATTGTTGGCAACGATAATCGTAAGTGGGCATTTCAATTTCTCCGGCAGGGGTTGAAAACAGGAAACAGGAAACAGGGTTATTTGACAGCAATACTTACGCTGCATCCCGGTAGGTCGAACAGGGCTAAATTTCGCCACCATTGAGAATGGCTGGTTATGGTGGCATGGGTTCAATCGGCAAGCGCATCAAAACGGTTTGAGACTGGCCAGCAGGATGATGGCAAACAGAAACAGTACCGGCACTTCGTTGACCCAGCGGTAAAAGATGTGGCTGCGTTGGTTGGTATCCTGTCTGAAATCGCGTAACCACAGCCCACACAGGATGTGATACCCGACCAGCAGGGCTACCAGCAACAGTTTGAGATGCAACCAGCCCTGTGAGCCAAAGCTGGCCCAGGCATAGTCCTGCAGCATCCAGAGGCCAAAGACCAGGGTCAGTATCATACCCGGGGTCATGATGCCGAAGTAAAGTTTGCGTTCCATGATCCTGAATCGTTCGATACTGATGGCATCGTCAGACATGGCGTGGTAGACGAACAGCCGGGGCAAATAAAACAGACCGGCAAACCAGGTCACCATGAAGATGAGGTGCAGGGCTTTGAGCCACATGGTCAATGTTCCTCGAGCAGGGTTGTCAAAAGGGGGGCGAAGGTTTCAGGATTTATTTTCCCCAGCAGATCCAGGCGGATTCGGCCCTGGGCATCGATCAGGAAATGGCGGGGTATCAGTGATACCCGACCGAAAGCCTGAGCCGCTGAACCCAGGGGGTCGAGCATGACGGGATAGGGAAACTGCCGTTCCCGGGCCAGTGCGACTACCCGGCTGGGCGGGTCATAAGCCATGGCCACGGTCAGTAGCCGGAAGCCCCGGGGGGCGTAGTCACGATACAGGGCATCCAGGATGGGGAGTTCCTCCAGGCAGGCCCGGCAGTCACTGGCCCAGAAACTCACCAGCACCGGATGCCCCTTCAGCGAGGATAGCTGGATCCGGGTTCCATCGATGGCGGCCAGTTCGATGGCGGGGGCCGGGGGATTGCCGAGTGACAGGAGTGCTGCCACCGTTATCCCCCCCAGCAACAGACTCGGCAGGATAATCCATCTTCGGGCATGACGGTGCCATTTTGCGGGACGCATCAGACCGGCCGGAATTGATAGAGCCAGGTTTCGGTCAGTGCCTCACCGTTGCCTTGCAGGAACAGGCGTAATTCCACCGGTTTGTTGTCTTCAGGGATCAGGTCGAACAGGGCTCGCCAGCGACGGGTGCCAGGAACCGGCTGCATGAAGGCATCCTTGATGACACCGCTGGAGGCCGTGACTACCGGAGCCGCCTTGACCGTATCGCCCCACAGCGGGTCGAGTGCGGCTCCGGCAAATTCCACACTGAATTTGTAAACACCCTTGGGGCGTGGTTTGCCGGGCTGCCCGCCCCGACCCACACGGGTGGCTACGCAACGGGCGACGCCGGCCGGATAGGGTTCATCGGCCAGCCAGTGCAGGCGGTAGCGCAGTTTGTAGGCATTACCGGCTTTGGCGGGTTCCTGCGGTCGCCAGTAAACCCCGATGTTGTCGTGGATTTCGTCATCGGTGGGGAGTTCTACCAGTTGTATCGAGCCGGAACCCCAGTTATCCAGTGGTTCCACCCACAGGGTGGGTCTGCGCTCGTAATTCACGCCATCCAGATAGTTTTCGAACGAACGATCCCGCTGTGACAGGCCGAAACCCTTGGGGTTGTTGTCCACGAAACTGGAAGTCACTGCGTATGGTTGATTGATCAGGGGCCGCCACAGGCGTTCACCACCGCCGGTCCAGATGGCCAGACCGTCCGAGTCGTGGACTTCGGGTCGCCAGTCTTCGAGCTTGCGTTTTTCTGATTCGCTGAACCAGTACATGGAGGTGAGCGGGGCCAGTCCCAGGCGGGTGACATCCTTGCGTAAAAACAGGGTGGCTTCGATATTCTGCACCACTCCTTCGGTGCGGAGCATCTCGAAACGGTACGCGCCGGTCAGACTGGGGCCTTCCAGCAGGGCGTGCACGATGACGGGTTCCCCTTCCCGGGCCGCCCCCTGCAGGTAGAATTCGGTGAAGTCGGGAAATTCTTCCGGTGTGGGTTCGGCTGCGTCGATGATGACCCCGCGTGCCGAGAGGCCGTACTGGTTCAATGCTCCGATGGTACGAAAATAGGCGGCTCCCAGAAAGGCCACCCAGTCCTGGGTGCGCCAGTCATCGCGGTGTCGGGATTCCTGCAGGCGGAATCCGGCAAATCCGGTTTTTTCAGGCAGTTTGCGGGCGATGCTGTCCGCTGGCATGTCGAAGTAGTCACTGCTGTAGAGGATTTCCCGGGTTTTGCCGTTTTCCACCAGGTGCATTTTGACGGATTTCTGGAAGAACTGGCCGACGTGAAAAAAAGTGGCCGGATAAATTTCAGGGCCGTTGGCGAACAAGGCCCGTTCCGGTTTGAATTTGATCTGGCCCCAGGCTTCGTAATCGATCTGTTGCACCACGTCCGGCATGATGCGGGGGGCTGGACTGTACAGTGCCTTGGCCAGCAGGCGCGCCCGCTCGATCAGGGTTTCATGGCTGAAAGGCCGGGCCGGACCAAGGTGCAGGGAGTCGGTAGCCGCCCAGGCCGGGGGAGACAGGGGCAGACTACCCAGGGCAGTGGCACCCAGGGTGAGACAGGCGGTATTTCTCAGAAAGCCGCGACGGCTGGAATCGTGAGTCATGATGGGTTTTCTTCTGATGGGTTGATGTATTTGGCCCGGATTATTGTAACGATTCGGAGGGGGCTTGCGCCACGCGGTATTTGTGGTTCGGTTCTTAACGAGACTGCAATTAGTTGCTATGCTTTAGCCCTTCCTGAAATTTCCCGGTAATGCAAGCCATGTCCCTGTACTCCCTGGTCTACATCAGTCTGGCCGTACGCAAGATGTCCGATGCTGAATTGTCGGCGTTGCTGGCGACCTGTCGCAAAAATAATCGCGAGCTCGAAGTGACCGGGCTGCTATTGTACAGGGACGGCTTTTTCATACAGGCCCTTGAGGGTGAAAAGAGCGTACTGGACACCCTGTTCGATACCATACGACGCGACCAGCGTCATTCCGATGTCTTGCTGATCTACCGGGAGCCCATTGAGGAACGGTATTTTGGCGAATGGTCGATGGGGTTCAAGTCGTTCGATTATGGCTTGCTGAGTTCACTGGAGGGATTCAGCGATTTTCTCACGCAGCCCTCGCCGGACTTTTTTGTCAAAAACCCGGGTAAGGCCAAGTCCTTGCTGTATACCTTCAGAACCCGTCATCCCCTGGCGGCCCTGGGGCCGGGAAGCATGGATATCCGACCGGTTGTGACGGGTATTTATACCCAGCCCGTTTGACCCGATTGCCCATTCCCACGCCTCCGCTGGGGCTTTATGTGCATCTGCCCTGGTGCGTGCGGAAGTGTCCTTATTGCGATTTCAATTCGCACGCCCTGCAGGGGGTGATTCCCGAACGAGCCTATGTTGCGGCATTGCTGGCTGATCTGGCCGGGTATGCAGCCGGGTTTTCCGATCGTCCCATCCACAGTATTTTTATCGGCGGCGGTACACCCAGCCTGTTCTCGCCTGATGCCATTCATCGTTTACTGGACGGTATCAGAACATACTGGACATTGACGCAAACCACGGAAATTACCCTGGAAGCCAATCCCGGTACGGTCGAGACCGGGTTGTTCAGGGGATTTCGTGAAGCCGGCGTCAATCGCCTGTCGCTTGGCATACAGAGTTTCGATGAGGCCAGCCTGGTACAGTTGGGTCGCATCCATGACCGCACTCAGGCATTGAAGGCCGTAGCATCAGCCCGCGCGGCAGGTTTCGACAGTTTCAATCTGGATTTGATGTTCGGACTACCCGGACAAGACCTTACCCGTGGGTTGGCCGACATTGAAACCGCCCTGGCCCTGGAGCCTCCTCATCTGTCCTGGTATCAGCTCACACTGGAACCGAATACCCTGTTCCACAAATATCCTCCGAAGTTACCCGGGGATGAAGCAATATGGGCCTTGCAGCAGGCCGGTCTGGCAAAACTGGCCGAAGCCGGTTATGAACAGTATGAAGTATCGGCCCATGCCCGGGTCGGGCATCGTTGTCGTCATAACCTGAATTACTGGCAATTCGGTGACTACATGGGTATCGGGGCCGGTGCCCATGGCAAGTTGACTGATCCTGCAACCGGAGCCATTACCCGTACCCGGGTGATTCGTCATCCCCAACACTACCTGAGTCATGCCGGGCAACCCGAACGTTGTCGTGAGAGCGGGCAGGTTTCTCCCGATCAGTATCCTTTCGAGTTCCTGATGAATCACCTGCGCTTGCGTGAGGGTTTCGATTGTGCGGTTTACCGATTGCGAACCGGATTACCCGAATCAACCCTGGAACCCGGTCTGAGCCACTGCCTGGCGGACGGGCTGCTGGAGCGGGAAGGTGACATCATCCGCTGTACCCCGCAGGGCTGGAATTTCCTCGACGACGTATTGCAGCGGTTTTTGTGAGGTCAACGGGTTCCGGCTATGTGAATCGCTGTTTTTACAAATTCCGGCCTCTCCCGGTAAAATGCGCCCCCTCCATTCCTCAAGATGCATACGCTTATGACCCAGAAATGCCTGACGGTTTTATCCCTGATCCTGCTTGCGGGATGCAGTAGCTTGAATACCAGCCAATTCAGTGAACCCTTTTCCGGACGGGTCAGTTCGAATCTCAAGGCCGATGTGGCGGTAGGAGAAAAAATTTCCGGTTCCGCTTCCAGCATTCTGCTGTTTGGCTTGATTACCCTCGGTGCCCCCAACAAACTGGCCGATGGCGTGATTTATGGGGGAGTGCCGGGCAACCCCTATTTCAACCCCTATGAGGAGTTGAAATCCGCAGCGGCCTATAATGCCGTCACGGAAGGCAAGGCCGATGTCATCATCGCACCGCGTTATACCATCAGCGGCACCAACTATTTCCTGTTCAAGACGCTCAATGCCACCGTATCGGGTTATAAGGGAACCCTCAAAGGTTTCAGGACCTCGGCCAACTGAGCCCTGGTTACCCGGTGGAAAATCTCAATCCCCAACAGCGGGCAGCCGTGCTCGCCCTGGACTGCCCGCTGCTGGTGCTGGCCGGTGCCGGTAGCGGCAAGACCCGTGTCATTACCGAGAAGATCGCCTTGCTGATCCGCAAGGGAATGCCTGCCCGTCACATTGCCGCCCTGACTTTCACCAACAAGGCGGCCCGGGAAATGAAAAGCCGGATTTCACAGTTGGTTGCCGGCCGGGAGCTGCGGGGGCTTACGGTATCGACTTTTCATTCCCTGGGTCTCGATATTTTGCGGCTTGAACATGCGGCCATGGGTTACAAAAAGACCCTGTCCATTTTTGATGAACAGGATAGAACCACACTGCTCAAGGAACTCATCAGGCACACCCTGTCGGAATGGGACGTCGAGCGGGTCAATGAGTATGCGGGCCGGATCAGCCGGTGGAAAAATCTGTTCATCACACCTGAACAGGCCGCCCATCAGGATGACGGGTACGCCGAAATAGCCCCGCTTTATGAGGCGTATACCCGGCAAATGCGGGCCTACAATGCGGTCGATTTCGACGATTTGATTCTGTTGCCGGTGCTGCTGTTCCAATCCCATCCCACCGTACTCGAAAAATGGCAGAACCGTATCCGTTACCTCCTGATCGACGAATACCAGGATACCAACCAGACCCAGTACCAGTTGCTCAGGTTGCTGGTCGGCAATCCGGGACGGTTCACGGTGGTGGGGGATGACGATCAGTCCATTTATGCCTGGCGTGGGGCGCAACCGGAAAATCTGGCCCACCTGCAACGGGATTTTCCCCGGTTGAAGGTCATCAAGCTCGAACAGAATTACCGCTCAACCGGACGCATCCTGAAAGTCGCCAATCAACTGATCGCGAACAATCCCCACGTCTTCGAAAAACGCCTGTGGAGTGCCTTGGGATACGGTGATCCCCTGCGGGTATTGACCCACCGGGACGATGTGGCAGAAGCGCGTCAGGTGGCAGCGGACATCGTGCATCATCGCTTCAGGCACGGTAGCCGTTATCAGGATTACGTCATCCTTTATCGCAGTAATCATCAGTCACGTCCCTTTGAAAAAGCCCTCAGGGAGCATTCGATTCCCTACTACATCACCGGCGGGCCTTCCTTTTTCAGTTACGCCGAAGTCAAGGATACGCTGGCCTATCTGCGTTTGATGGTCAATCCGGCCGATGATGCCGCCTTTCTGCGTATCGTCAATGTACCCCGGCGGGAAATAGGCCCCGGCACGCTGGAAAAACTGGGGGTTTATGCCCGCGAACGCCATATCAGCCTGTTTGCAGCCAGTCAGGAACTGGGCCTCAGGCAAACACTGGCCGAAGCAGCCGCCCATCGGCTGACGCGTTTCTGCCAGCTCATTGAGACAGTGGCCCGCAAAGCCCGCCAGGGCAATGCCTTTGATGTGGTGGAAGCTTTCATCGAAGAGATGGGTTATCCGCAGTGGTTACGGGAAAATGCCGGTACCGAAGAGGCTGCCCGACGCAAACTGGGGCAGGTCAGGGAGCTGACGGACTGGCTCAGGCGTATGGGGCAGCAGGAAGAACCTCCCCTGTCGCTGGATGAGGTGGTTGCCAAAATCATGTTGATGGACATACTCGACCGCAACCAGGAAGATGAAGCCGGTGACCGGGTTCATCTGATGACATTGCATGCCGCCAAGGGGCTGGAATTTCCTTGTGTCTATCTGGTGGGCATGGAGGAAGATATCCTGCCACACCGAAACAGTCCGGGGGATGATGCCCTGGCGGAAGAGCGTCGCCTGGCTTACGTAGGCATCACCCGGGCCCGGACTCAACTGACGCTCAGTTATTGCACCCACCGTAAACGGCAGGGTGAATGGGTCAGTTGCAAACCCAGCCGGTTCCTTGAAGAGTTACCCGAAGAGGAACTGGAGTGGCCTGAGCGTAGGCCCTTGCCGCCCGAAATCAAACGGGAACGTGCCCTGGCTTCGCTGGCACATATCAGGAGCCTGCTGAAGTAGGGGAGGCCACTGTTGGGGTTGGCCGACCGGGTGACCGCGGTGGGGGGCTTACGTATTGGAGGGGTCTGATCGAGCAGGGATAATCGCGGTTTCAGTCATCCGAACAGCACAAGGAGTGTCATTCATGTACGACAACAGCAATCTCATCCCCTCACCCCGGCGTGATACCCACCGTTTGCAGGAACGGCGGCACGATCCCTACCTGGTCAGGCAAAAATGGCAGGAGCCCTGTCACTGCCCGGACTGTGGTCTGGTTTATCGGCATGCGTTCTGGCAGCGGGCAGTGATCCCGGCGCACAGTACCGCTCATCAATGCCCGGCCTGTTTGCGTATCAGGGATCGCTGCCCGGCGGCTTTCCTGACACTGACCGGGCCGTTTTTCGAGGCGCATCGCGAGCAAATCCTGCGTCAGGTATGGCATCTCGAAGAAGAAGAGCGACTGCGTTATCCGCTCGGTCGCATCATGCTGGAGGAAGATGTCGCCAGTGATCATGTCATACAGTACACCGACCCTCACCTGGCACGCATGACCGGTTTTGCCCTGCATTCTGCTCATCAGGGCCAGATTCGTCTGGTTTATCAGGATGATGAATACCTGGTCAGGGTTTACTGGACACGTTGAGCCTCGCGGGTCAGTACCGAGGCGCGCAGGGTCAGGCCGCAGATTGCCGGCGGAAGGTGAAAGGCAGGCGGTTTGAAACAGGGGTGTCTGCCATTCATGCCCGGGCTTGAATCGATAGCCTCATAATTGCCATAAATCCTTTCCGCTCCTTGCCCTAACCTCATTCCGCTTGTTAAATTAGGGAACTTTTTTCCTACGGTTTGAGGCTCATGTTCTTTAAGCACCTGCGCGGTTTTTTTTCCAACGATCTATCGATTGATCTGGGTACTGCCAATACCCTTATTTATATTCGGGATCAGGGTATTGTCGTCAATGAACCTTCAGTCGTTGCCATACGGGAGGATCGGGCCAGAGGGCAGAAATCCATCGCGGCGGTAGGAAGTGCCGCCAAACTCATGCTGGGGCGCACCCCGGGCAACATCACGGCCATACGTCCACTCAAGGATGGTGTCATCGCTGACTTCACCGTGACCGAAAAAATGTTGCAGTATTTCATCCACAAGGTTCACAAAAACAAGATAGTCCGTCCCAGTCCGCGGGTGCTGATTTCCGTGCCCTGCGGTTCGACCCAGGTCGAGCGCAGGGCCATCAAGGAATCGGCGGCTGGCGCGGGTGCCCGTGAAGTCTATTTGATCGAGGAGCCGATGGCGGCTGCGCTGGGGGCTGGCTTGCCCGTGGGTGACGCACAAGGCTCCATGGTGCTGGATATCGGTGGCGGTACCTCCGAGGTGGCGGTCATTTCACTGAATGGTGTGGTTTACTCGGCGTCGGTACGCATCGGTGGCGATCGGCTCGATGAGGCCATCATGAACTATGTGCGCCGCAATTACGGCACATTGATTGGTGAAGCGACGGCCGAACGCATCAAGCATGAAATTGGCACGGCTTATCCGGGTAGTGAAGTCAAGGAAATCGTGGTCAAGGGCAGGAACCTGTCGGAGGGGATTCCGCGCAGTTTCGTGCTGAACAGCAACGAAATCCTGGAAGCCCTGCAGGAGCCGTTGCAGGGTATTGTCGGGGCCGTCAAAATCGCCCTCGAGCAAACGCCACCCGAGCTGGGTGCGGATGTGGCCGAGCGCGGTATCATCTGCACCGGTGGCGGGGCCTTGTTGAAGGATATCGATCGCCTGATCGCAGAAGAAACGGGTTTGCCGGTGCATATCGCCGAAGATCCCATGACCTGCGTGGCCCGGGGGGGGGGACGCATCCTGGAATTGTTGGAGGAGAGGGGGCCCTCGGCCTTCTCACTGGAATAATTGTTCCGGGTGACGATCGTTTTAACTCCTGTCGCGTAAGGAATCCGGCCATCAAGAAAATTTTTTCCACCAGCCAATCCCTCAACCTGCGCCTTGCCGTGTGTGTCATTACCGCATTGGTACTGATGGCGGGCGAACGTCATGGTGCTTTTCAATCCGTACGGACGTCTTTGTCCGTGGCCGTTTATCCCGTGCAGTTCATGGTCAGCACCCCTGTCAAGTGGGTTCAATACCTGTTTGAATCCGTGCGGTCGTACACTGCGTTGCTGGAGGAAAACCGCAGACTTCAGGACGAAGCGTTGATCGTCAAAACCCGGTTGCTCAAGTTTGCCGCACTCGAACAGGAAAATATCCGTTTGCGGGGCCTGCTGGATTCTTCCTTCAAGGTGGGCGAGCAGGTTTTGATTGCGGAACTCCTGGCGATCAAGCTGGTGCCTTACGAGCATGTCGTCGAAGTCAACAAGGGAACCCGCTTTGGTGTACACCCGGGTCAGGCCGTGTTTGATGCCAACGGTGTGGTCGGTCAGGTATTGAGAACCAACCCGTTCAGCGCGGAAGTCATGTTGATTACCGACCCCAGTCATGCCATACCCGTGCAGGTTAATCGTAACGGCCTGAGAACCATTGCCTTGGGTACCGGACACCTCGATCGTCTGGCACTGCCTTATCTGTCCAGCAATGCAGACATTCAAGTGGGTGATTTGCTGATTACTTCCGGAATGGGGGGGGTTTTTCCCCACGGTTATCCGGTGGCTACCGTCACATCGATTGCGTCCCAGGAAAGTCCTTTTGCCAAGATCAGTGCAACGCCGGTCGCAAAACTTGACAGAAGTCGCGAGCTTTTACTGGCCTTCAGTAGTTCAGATTCCCTGCCCAGATTGCTTTCTTCTCCAACGCCTGCGGCCGATTTGCCGGCGAGTCAGGGCAAATCGCCCCAAAATCCTGTTCCGGTTACCGCTGCCGTCGAGGGCGAAAAACCGGTTACGGCTCCCTCTGGTCGAAAAACAGCCACCGATCATGCTGACCATTAAACTGCGCGTTTTTTGTGTGGTTTCAGTCAGCCTGATCCTGGCCATGGGACTCCGCATAATGCCCCTGCCCAAACTCGGGTTCCAGGCTAATCCGGACTGGGTTGCTCTCGTGCTGCTCTACTGGACCATGGCCATTCCCGAGCGGGTCGGATTAGGGACGGTCTGGATCGTCGGTTTACTGACAGACGTCCTGATTGGTCGCATCATGGGACAACATGCACTGGCCTATACGGTATCGGCCTATTTTGGGCTCAAACTCTATCAGCGCCTGAGGTTGTACCCCCTGCCCCAGCAATCCCTGTGGATCATGATGTTCCTGCTGATCAACCAGTTGCTGATTTTCTGGACCCAGAGCCTCAGTGATATCCACACCATGAACTGGACCTACTGGATACCCTCCCTGACCGGTGCCGTGGCCTGGCCTCTGGTGCTGATCCTGCTGCGACGGATACGGCGTTATTACGGCATTTCCTGATGGGTGAGACCTTTACATTCAAGGACACGCTTCAGGAAAATCGTTCTTTCCTGAACCGGGTCGTTTTCAGTGTGCTGTTCATGATGGCAGCCAGCCTGGTACTGGTGCTGCGACTGGTATATCTGCAGGTGGTGGGGCATGAGCATTATTCCAGCCTGTCACGGGACAACCAGATCAAGATATCGCCACTGGCTCCCGCACGCGGGTTGATTTTTGACCGTAATGGTGAGGTGTTGGCGGATAATGCGGCAACCTACAGTCTGGAGGTGGTTCCTGAACAAACCGGCCATCTGAACCAGACCCTGCAGGATTTGAAGCAACTGCTTACCTTGAGCGATGAGGAACTCGCCCGTTTCGAGGTAGTAAAAAATCAGCGCAAGGGTTTTGAAAGTGTGCCCCTCCGCCTGGAAATGTCAGAGGAAGATATCGCCCGTTTCGCCGTGAAAATGCCGTATTTTCCCGGAGTCGAGATTCGCACCCGTCTGATGCGCACCTATCCCTATGGCGAATTGACCGCCCATGCCATCGGTTATGTGGCCCGCATCAGTGAGCCGGAACTACAGAATCTGGATCCGGCCCAGTACCGTGGCACATACCATATCGGCAAGAGCGGTATCGAAAAGGCCTACGAAAATGTACTGCATGGCCGTACCGGGTACGAAGAATATGAAACCAATGTACAGGGACGCGCCATACAGTCCCTGGGGGTTACGGCACCATTGGCCGGTGCGGATTTGTACCTGTCGCTGGATATCAGGTTGCAGAAAACGGCCCTCGATGCCCTGGGACGCTACAACGGTGCGGTCGTGGCCATCGAACCGGCGACCGGCAAGGTGCTGGTGTTGGCCAGCAAGCCCAGTTTTGAGCCCGATCCATTCATCCATGGCATCAGCAAGGATAATTACCAGAGTTTGCAGAACAATCCCGATCAACCCCTGTTCGACCGGGCTCTCCGGGGAGTTTATCCGCCGGGTTCCACCGTCAAACCCTTCGTGGCCCTGGCCGGGATGAACCTGATCGATCAAAGCCCGGGCCAGCGGATTTCCTGTCCGGGTTATTACCGTCTGGCCAATACCGAACACAAGTACCGCGACTGGCGTAAATCCGGGCACGGTGGAGTGGACATGCATCAGGCCATCGTTGAGTCCTGTGATGTGTATTTCTATGACCTGGCACATCGTATCGGAATAGACCGGCTGCAGGAGTTCATGCAGGTTTTTGGGTTTGGCAAGCGGACCGGCATTGATCTGGTGGGAGAGAAAACGGGATTGTTTCCTTCGCGTGACTGGAAACGCAAGCGACGCAAGCAGATGTGGTTTCCCGGTGAAACCCTGATTGCCGGTATAGGCCAGGGTTATGTGCAGGCCACGCCCTTGCAGTTGGCCCGGGCTACGGCCATTCTGGCTTCCCGGGGCCGGAATGTAGAGCCTCGTCTGGTCGAGCAGCTCAAGGCACCCTATGACATTGAAAACCCGTTTCCACGCAAGGGCTCTGATTCCGTGATCCAGCTCAAACCCTCGCTATGGCGTGCCGTTACCGATGCCATGGTCGATGTGGTACACAGTCAGCGGGGTACGGCCAAGCTCATCGCCCCGGGACTGAACTACCTGATCGCCGCCAAAACGGGTACGGCCCAGGTGTTTACCGTCGGACAGAATCAGGATTATAAAAAAATGCACGTCGAAGAATCCCTCCGGGATCATGCCCTCTTCATTGCTTTTGCCCCTGCCGATAATCCACGGATTGCCATCGCCGTGATTGCCGAACACGGTGGACATGGTGGATCGGTGGCTGCTCCCATTGCCAAGGCAGTCATTGATCAATACCTGAAACAACCGCCATGAATATCGATCCTTTGCTGGCCAATATACGGTTATCCAGTTCCCAGCCAGCTTTTCCCCTGCAACGTATTCATGTCGATTTGCCTTTGTTCGGCGGGTTGGTTCTGCTTTCAGGGCTGGCTTTCGTGGTGCTTTACAGTGCGGGTGGACAAAGCGTCGACTTGCTGGTCAAACAGGCCGCCCACCTGGCATTGGCTACAGCCATCATGCTGGGCATAGCCCAGATTCATCCGTCTCATCTCCGGTTTTACAGTCCGTTCCTGTTTCTGGCAGGTATCGTTCTGCTCACGGCGGTACTCGTCATGGGAGAAATCGGCAAGGGTGCGCAACGCTGGCTTGATTTGGGGGTATTGCGCTTTCAACCGTCAGAGATGACCAAATTATCCACGCCGATGATGCTGGCCTGGTTCCTTTCCGGGCAGCCCTCTCCGCCGTATTTCAGGCACCTGATGATCGCTGGTCTGCTGGTGGCGGTACCCACCCTGCTCATCGCCAAACAACCGGATCTGGGCACGGCTGTACTGGTGGGCAGTGCCGGTGCTGCCGTTGTCTTCCTGGCTGGCATACCCTGGGTTTATTTGTTGGGATTGGCCGCCCTGGGCGGAAGCCTGCTGCCGGTACTCTGGCATTTCATGCACGGCTATCAGCGGGATCGGGTTTTGACCTTGCTGAACCCGGAGGGGGATCCCCTGGGGCGTGGTTATCATATCATCCAGTCGAAGATCGCCATTGGTTCAGGCGGGATTTACGGTAAAGGCTGGTTGCATGGAACCCAGGCCCATCTCGAATTCCTCCCGGAACGTTCCACCGACTTCATTTTTGCCGTACTGGCCGAGGAATTCGGTTTGGTCGGGTGCCTGAGTCTTTTGGCCATCTATCTCTTCATTCTGGGGCGTTGCCTTTATATCGTGATACAGGCACAGGATCGTTATGCCCGCTTGCTGACGGGGGCACTCACCCTGACTTTTTTCGTATACGTCTTCGTCAATATCGGCATGGTTATCGGCATATTACCGGTCGTAGGGGTGCCTCTGCCGCTGGTCAGTTACGGGGGAACCTCGCTGGTCACCCTGATGGCCGGTTTTGGCATGCTGATGTCCGTTCAAACCCACCAAAGGAAACTGCCTCACTGAGAAGATTCCCATCCATCCACCGGACTGCAAAGACTCAGCATGCTCGAATTCAATAATGTTCATAAACGCTATTCGGAGAGCGGTGAAATTCTGTCAGGCATCAGCTTTCAGCAAGCCCGGGGGGAAATGATTTTCCTGACCGGACATTCCGGTGCCGGCAAAAGCACATTGCTCAAACTGATTCCCGTCATGGAACGGGTTTCCCGGGGACAAATTTTATTTGAGGGGAAACCCGTCAACCGGATTGCGAGCCATCAAATTCCCCTGTTACGACGTAAATTGGGACTGATCTTCCAGGATTACCGGCTTTTGCATGACAGAACCATCTTCGAAAACGTGGCATTGCCCCTCATGATAGCGGGGTACAGTCCGCTCGATACCGGCCGGCGGGCGCGTGCTGCACTCGACAAGGTGGGCCTGTTACGCAAAGAGAAAAGATACCCCTTGTCCCTGTCGGGAGGCGAGCAACAACGGGTCGGCATCGCCCGGGCCATCGTGCATAAACCGCCCATGATCAGTGCCGATGAACCCACCGGTAACCTGGATCCGGACCTCTCCATCGAGATCATGAACCTGTTCAAGGAGTTCAACCGGGTCGGGGTGACGATTCTGGTGGCCAGTCATGACATTTCGTTGATCAGTCATTTTGGCTGTCGGGTCTTGCGGTTGCATCAGGGACAATTACTGACCGAGAATTGATTCATGCCCAAAAAAACAGTCCGAAGAAATGTCAGACGTAAATCGTCCTCGTTCGCGGGATCCGTCCTGTCAGGATTGCCCTGGCTGGAAAAATGGCGGAATCAACTGGCTTTACAGCTTTCCCTGTTGTCTGCGAGTGCTGCCCGGTTATCGCAGTCCCCCCTGGCCAGCACCATGACGGTTCTGGTCATCGCCATTGCCATCGCCTTGCCGGCCAGTTTTCATGTATTGCTCAAAAACATTCGTGTGACCAGCGGCAACCTGAAGGCGGGTTACCAGGTCTCGGTCTTTCTCAAACCGGATGCTTCCAATGAGGTGGGTAGCAGACTGGCCGACAAGCTTCGACAGCAGCCCCTGATTCAGGAAACCCGCTATGTCACCAAGGAAGAAGGACTCAGGGAGTTGCAAAGCTACAGCGGGTTTGGTGATGCCTTGAGTAATCTCAATTTCAATCCATTACCCGGGGTGATCGGGTTGACGCCCACTACATCGGTTTCGACGACGGAGGCGCTGGAGAACCTGACCCATTCGCTGGAGAAATTGCCTGAAGTCGATTTCGTGCAAATCGATACCCAGTGGGTTCGCAAGTTATCGGCCATACTGGCCATGGCAGAACGGGGCATCTGGGGGTTTAGTCTGCTGCTGGCAATGGGGGTGGTCTTCAGTGTGGGCAATACCATTCGTCTCGAACTCGAAAACCGGCACGAGGAGATCGTTGTCGTCCAGCTACTGGGTGCTACGGATGGATTTATACGTCGCCCTTTTCTATATTCCGGCTTCTGGTACGCCATCTGCGGTGGGGCATGTGCGTGGTTTCTGGTCAATGGCCTGGTGTTGTTACTCAGAGGGCCTGCCCGTGAGCTGGCAGAACTTTACGGCAGTCCGTTTACCCTGTCTTTTTTGAGTCTCGGGGAATCGGCATTCATCATCGGCATTTCCGTCGTGCTGGGTGTCAGTGCCTCTTACGCAGCCGTCGCTTACCAACTGAAGAAACTGGAGCCGGAATAAGAGCGGCATCTGGTCGTGACAGGGTTTTTGGATAGCCGTCCCGTTTCGAGGTCACTTTGGCCAGTGGCCGGGTGTTCCCGATGCGGCCTACATCGCAAATGAGAATGGCTGACTACGGATAATTTGTTAGCACTCATAGTCCATGAGTGCTAAAATTACCCATTCCTGATCTTGAGAGGTCAATAACATGAGCAACGCACTCGCATTACCCGCAAACCTGACTCTGGGTTCCATAGAAGAGTACATCAGTTCGGTCAATCTGCTGCCCCGTCTTTCTGCCGAGGAGGAGCAGGTGCTCGCCTTTCGTTTGCGCGACGAAGGTGATCTCGATGCAGCCCGACAACTGGTGATGGGACATCTCCGGTTTGTCATTCACATTGCCCGGGGTTACCTGGGTTAC
>SXGT01289698.1_pt1 | contig 18006 bp, 19 predicted proteins | sample 3176221 | NCBI WGS metagenome assembly SXGT01 (sample SAMN11356862, study PRJNA531348) | freshwater metagenome | isolation source: freshwater sample F1-120 | place: China: Fuxian Lake, Yuxi | collected 2017-12-25
CATTATAGTTAATAACTGTTGGGATTTTATAACTATATTAAAATTGAATACATTTATAACTTAATTAAAGAAAGTATGATAGATATCATTAAAAGCATCCTATCTGCATTTTTCGGCGTTCAAAATAATAAAAAATTTTCTCAGGATGATGCTTTTATCGAAAAACATGGGATAAAATTTTTTCTAATCATAGGATTTTTTGTAGCTATTCTTTTTCTCAATAACGCTTGCAATTTTAGTTAAAATTATTTTAAATTATATTAAATAATCTTAATATTAGAGCACTTCAAAGATTCCTCATGAAATATTAAGCGCATAAATCTGATATGTTAATTGAAGAATTTAATTTTGATCTGCCTAAGCAGCTTATTGCACAAAACCCACTGAAAAAAAGAGATGCGAGCCGTCTTCTTGTATTAGATAAAAATACAAAATCATTCAGTGATCAGAAGTTTGTAGATTTTGTTCATCTCATTCACCACAATGATCTTTTAATTTTTAATGATACGCGCGTCATTAAAGCAAGATTATTTGGTTCAAGAATCACAGGTGGTAAAGCTGAAATCATGATAGAGCGCATCATAGATGATCGGTATGCACTCGCACATATAAAAACGTCAAAAAAAATATTAGATGGTACTATTTTCAAGATTAATAAAGATGTCATGATCAATGTCATCAAAAAAGATCATGATCTTTTTTATATTGAATTCAATTCGAGCTTTTCTAGTTTTGACATACTGGAGCTGCATGGGCACATTCCTTTACCACCTTATATTGATAGAGTTGCAAACCTATCTGATGAAAAACGATATCAAACGATCTATGCAAAAGAATCAGGGGCTGTGGCAGCCCCTACAGCTGGGCTGCATTTTACTGATGCAATCTTTGAAGCCTTAGAAAATAAAAAGATTAAATATACTTTTTTAACACTTCATGTAGGCGCTGGTACTTTTCAACCTGTAAGAGAGAATGATCTCGATCACCATCAAATGCATAGCGAATCTTTCAATGTGCCTGAGAAGACTATTCAATTGATTCATCATGCCAAATCGAACAATGGCAGAATTATTGCAATCGGTACTACTGTCTTAAGAGCTCTTGAAAGTGTATTTTCTGAAGAAACTATTCAGCCTGGATTTAAAGAAACTTCTATATTTATTAAACCAGGTTACACATTTAAGATTGTAGATGCATTACTCACCAATTTCCATTTACCCAAAAGTACTCTATTTATTTTAGTATCAGCCTTTAGTGGAAGTGATACTATGAAGAAACTATATCAGCATGCGATTAAGCATGAATATCGGTTTTTTAGTTATGGCGATGCTACATTTATTGAGCGATCTTAATTAATTTCAACCTTAAAAGATAAACCTATGAAGACTATTGCTGTACTTTGTTTTTTAATATTTAATAATTCGATTTATGCAGATGTACTTCCTGAAGCAAAATTCGAAGTTAAAATTACACTTGCTAAAAAACCCACTACCCGCCCTATGACGGTAGCTTTTATCCCGGGAGAAAAAAAATATTACATTGCCGATGGTGGCCTGGCGCCTATGGGCTCTGAAACTGAGGCGCCCATCTCTAAATCACTTATTCATACTTATGATCAATCTGGAAATTACTTATCTTCAACACAAGCAGGATTTGATAATCGCTCCATCTTTTATAATGAACTAACTTATAAACTCACAACCATAACCTATAACATATCTAGCGAAGCTGGCTTTGCTCCTAACACTGGTATATTTTCTCTTGATCTTGACCCACAGGGCAACTTAAAAGGGAGCTATGATGAGGTCTCAGGCTTTAATACCGCGTTTGGTGATTCAGCTACGATGCCTTCATTCGATTCTAAAAAAAATCAATACTTTGCGAAGCAAAAAAGAAGTGGCAGAGTCATCATTGTTGATGCAAAGGATGGCGATAAAGTGGGAGAAATTAATCTAGATCTAAAAACAGCAGGCGTTGTATTTGACGACTTAAGTGATAACTTTATTGCGATAACAGGTATTGATGGGGAAGATTTAGCTATTCTTGATGTCGACCATAAAGCAGTATTAGTCTTTGATGCCGAAGGAGGCTATGTTGGCAAATCTTCTTTACCAAAAGACATAAAACTAAGAGCACAAAATCACTATAACGGTCTTGGTTATACAAATAATTTATTCTTTGTATATAATGAATCTGAAGGTGAATTCGGAACCTATTACGGATTTAAAATTTCTAGCAAATCCAAATGAAAAATGCACCCCTTGGGGTGCATTTTTTCATAAAACTATTATTTAATTGAAGCTGCAAGTCGTCCTGCTAAAATGCCTGCAACTACGCCCAAGATACTTGAAGCTAACACAATAACTACTGGATTACTTATACCCATATTAGTTATGTTTGAAACGTTAGGTGATAGTGAAAAAGCTGACGCAAAACCTAAAACATTCACGCCAACGTTGGAGACTTGAGATACCCTATCAGCAACCAACACAAGAATGAGTGCTGCTATAGCAACACCTACTGCACCGTTTGCGCCTACTAAAGGTAATTCCATACTACCTAAAAACACAGCAACTGATGCAATGATTGCGCCGAACGTCATTCCGATAACTGTTGTTTGCATTGCGTCTGATTTGCCAACTAGTCCAGAAGCAGCCCAAGCTAGAAAACCAACCCAGACATTTGCAAAACTGAGGTAACCACCTGAGAGGAAAGTCCAAAGACCTGCTACTACACCAACACTGATTGCTAATGCTAATGATTTCGACATAATATCTCCTAAGTTAGTTGACTTTATATTTACATCAAAGAGCTATAGTACTTGAGCACTTAGTTATCAATTAGCACAAGCTTTCAAGGCCATCAATTACTAACCACTTGCCGCATACTAAACCTTTTTTTTAATAAATACACCATAATAATTGTAATTATTTTGAAACAAATTTTACAAAAAATAATATAATTAAATCATGTACTTAGGTAAGTTGTACTAATTACTTTAGAGAGCTAATAAAGATTTAATTTCTTTAACTATATAATTTTCATCAATTAATTTAGATTCTTGATCTAATCGACCTTGAAACTCAACTTTACCTTCTTTTAAATTGCGATCACCAATGACGATTCTGTAAGGAATACCTATCAATTCCATCTCAGAAAAGATAACCCCTGGGCGTTCGCCCCTATCGTCGAGTAAAACGTCCACGCCCATATCTTTAAGGGCATTATAAGTTTTATGGGCTGAGGCTTTGACTTCACTGCTTTTGTCATAACCTATCGGAACAATGACTACCTCAAAAGGAGCAATATTAATGGGAAATATAATACCTTTATCATCGTGAGACTGCTCAATGGAAGCAGCTACAATGCGCGACACTCCAATACCATAACAACCCATCTCCAAAATTTGGACTTGCCCATTTTCGTCTAAGAACTCTGACTTCATTGCTTTAGAGTACTTATTACCTAACTGAAAAATATGACCCACTTCAATCCCCCTGCAAATCTGAAGCGTTCCCTTCTTATCTGGACTCATATCGCCTGCGACCACTCTTCTCAAATCAGCATAAAGAATTGGCTCTGCGAGATCCCGAACAAAATTAACCCCTCTGAGATGAGACTTGGGTTCATTAGCGCCACAAATAAAATCAGACAAAATACTGACTGACTTATCTGCCAGAATTTTAACGGAAGATTTAACTCCCACTGGCCCTATGAATCCAGGAGAGCATTCAAGATGCTTTTTCACCTCCTCTTCCGATGCAAATCTAAAATTTTCGAACCCATTAACCTTAGATAACTTAAGCTCATTAAGCTCATGGTCACCTCGAAGAAGGACTAAGAAAAATTCATTCACTTCTTTTGCTTGATTGACGAGGGCTATGGTTTTGATTGTTTTTTGAATAGACACACCCATCAATTTAGCTACTTCTTCACATGTCTTTTGAATCGGTGTATCAAATTTAATCATCGATTCTTTTGCATCTAGTCTTTTGTTATCTAGAAAAATAGCTTCTGCCAATTCAATATTAGCTGCATAGTCAGACATTGAGCTATATACAATCGTATCCTCGCCAGAATCAGCCAATACATGAAACTCATGGGATCCATCTCCCCCAATAGCACCTGTGTCCGCTTTTACTGCTCTAAACTGAAGGCCTATCTTATTAAAAATATTGGTATAGGCCTGGAAGATGGTCTCGTAGGTTTCTTGCAGTGAAGTTTTGGATGTATGAAAAGAATAGGCATCTTTCATTAGAAACTCTCGGGCACGCATCACCCCGAATCGAGGTCTTATCTCATCTCTAAATTTCATTTGGATCTGATAAAAAGTTATAGGTAGCTGCTTATAACTGCTAATTTCTTTTCTTGCAATATCTGTAATTACTTCTTCGTGTGTTGGCCCAAAACAGAAATTACGGTCATGACGATCTTTGATCTTTAGCATCTGTGGCCCAAAGAGTGTCCATCGACCCGTTTCTTCCCATAGTTCAGCTGGTTGGATTGCTGGCATTAATAACTCTAAAGCCCCTGCCTTATTCATTTCAAATCTAATAATCGCTTCAATTTTTCTTAAAACTTTTAAACCGAGTGGCATCCAAGAATAGAGCCCAGAACCCAAGCGCTTAATAAAACCTGCACGAATCATAAGCTTATGACTGACGAGCTCCGCTTCTGAGGGCGCTTCCTTCAAGGTTGAAATATAAAATTTTGATGCAAACATCTATGTTCTTTCTTTATTTAAGAAACTTTAATTAAATCTAAAATACTTTCCCAAACTAATTTCTTATCTTTTGGGTTTTCAAGCAAATGGTTTATATCATGGGAATACTTAACATTCATAGTTACATTATTCATTAAATCCTTTGTTTTGTATTCTTCAAAAAACTGATTGTTTAATCCAAAAGCCAGCACACTTTTTGGAGTAGTGTTTGTAAATAGGTCACTTAATTCATCTTTGGTGAGCTTTAATAAATGATTTTTCTGAAATATATTTATTCCTATTGCCATTGAGACAAATTTTGCAATATTTAAGAATAACTCTTGGGAAGCCTCTTCAGTCCCCGATGGAAAATTTGGACACAAAAGCAATAGTGATCCATCTTCATAATTGATTCTGAATGAAAAAAATAAATCAGCCTCAATGGGTTTTTCGTCAACTTTTACAAAAGCCTCAGCGTTAAGCTTATCCCTTAATTTCCAAAGTGGAAATAATTCAAGCTCCTTTAAGATTCTTTTTTTATAGTCGGCATCCATCAAATCACAAGCCCCATTAAAACTGCGTCTTCTCTTCCACCTTTTGCTCGATAATAATTTTTTCTGATACTCATTTCATTAAATCCATGTTTGTCATAAAAATAAATAGCAGGATGATTAGATAACCTCACTTCAAGATAGATCGTTTTCGAATGAGATAAACCTGCCCGACGAATTATTTCTCGAAGCAAGCTTGATCCATAGCCTTTTTTTTGCATACTTTTTTTTATACATATATTGAGAAGATTACATTCATCCAATACAAACATTATGACCGCATACCCTATGATTTCCTCATTAAGCTTCATCATCAAACATGTATGACTTGCTTTTATAGAATCTAAAAAATTACCTCGCGTCCAGGGATAAGCGTGCACTTCATTTTCAATTAATTCGATGTCACTTAAATCACTCTCTTCAAAGTCACTAAATTGCATTAAAGGCTTGTCGCTCTTCAGTGGTAAAAGCTACTTTATTTCTTAAATAAACAGGTTCTGCATAAATCAACTCAAATGTTTGATTTTGAATAAAAGGTATAGCAAGTTTGGAGATGGATTCAACCACTTTATAGGGGGCCTCTATAACCTCTTCGATCTGCTGACCAAAATGATTCTTCATTTCTTCTTTGTAATTTTCAATTGCATTCCCAATCAATGTCCAACCTGGTTCTCTAAGTTGGGGTAATTCATGGGTCTTATAAACACCCTCGAAAATTGGTCCAGAAAATGTTTGACCCTCTTTTATGTAGGCACTTAAATATATTTCACCCATTCTGGCATCAATACCACTAATCACTTTATTTTTACCTGAGCTCTCGGCAAGCGCTAAAAGATTATTCACACCAATGACTGGAATTGATGCGCCATAACCCAATCCATAAGCGATACCGCAAGCAATTCTAATTCCTGTAAATGAACCTGGCCCTCTGCCGAATGCAATAGCATCAAGATTCTTTGTAGTTAATTGATGTTCGCTTAATAATTTTTTTATTTCTGGTAAGATAATTTCTGAATGTGTCTGTCCAGCCTTAATATAGATTGAATAAAAATCTTCATCAATCTCCAAACCCAAAGACATGTATTCAGTCGAGGTGTCTAATGACAAGATTTTCATAAATTAAATTTTTTCTAGGAACTGAATGACTTCTAGATTATTTCTTGTTCGGGTAAAGGGGGGCAGACTTTGCCACATTCTTTTTCCATAGGCTTTCTCAATAATTCTTGTATCACATATCACAAGAACGCCCTTATCAAGCTCATCACGAATTAATCGCCCAGCACCTTGTTTTAAAGTAATCACTGCATTAGGCAATTGATATTCCATAAAAGCATTTTTTCCACTTTTGTTTATTTTATCAATTCTCGCGGCAAGTACAGGATCTTCTGGTGAAAAAAATGGTAATTTATCTATTACCACCAACGACAGAGCATCTCCCTTTACATCAACACCTTCCCAAAAACTTAATGAGCCTATAAGGATTGCATGACCGTGCTCTCTAAACTTATTTAAAAGATGATTTCTAGCGCCATCTCCTTGAAGATAAATTGGAAAATCTAATTGATCTACTTCAATTTTGTCCTGAAGGAGTGTGAATATTTCCCGCATAGATTTGAGTGTTGTACATAAAATAAATGCTCTACCTTTACTCGCTTTAATCAAGGGATAGATTTGATTTACAACTGCAAAATTAAAGTGTTCGTGATTAGCATCTGGCATCGTATCAGGTACAAAGAGTAAGGCTTTTTCAGCATAATTAAATGGGCTTTCTTTAGAAACTGAATCTGCATCCAGCAAACCTAGTTGGTTCTTAAAATGATCAAAATTATTTTTTACAGCCAGTGTGGCCGATGTAAAGATCCATGAAGTTGATTCATTATTAATATGTTTTGCAAACATATCCGAGATTGATAACGGTGTATTGTTGAGTTGTACAGATTGAGAATAAACTTCAACCCATTTAATTGCATTATTATCTATATCCTGAGACCAAGCATCAAAACTGGAGAGTATCTCGTTAGTGCTAACAAAATATTTTTCAATCTCCGTATCCCTATCCTTATGATGTAACAATAATTCAATCAATTTCTTAACTTTGCCAATTAAGTCCTCATATGCAGAATTGAATCTGATAAAAGAAGACGCCTTTTGAAAGGGATATCGATTAGACTCTCTTGGAAATACAAGTCTAAAATCTTTATTTGCTTTTTCTAGATTATTTAAAACTGATTCAAAATCTGAAACATCTTTCATATATTTCAAATAAATCTGGTGGCCATCTTGAACGATCTCACTGATCTGGCTAGTTGAAATATTTTTTCCAAAGAAAATGGAAGCAATATCTGGTATTTGGTGTGCTTCATCGAATATAACTGTAGTAGCTTTTGGAAGAAGTTCGGATATACCCTCTTCTTTCATATTAAGATCAGCAAAGAATAAATGATGATTCACGATTGTTACATCTGCGGCTAATGCTTTTTTTCTAGCGTTCATAACAAAACACTCTTTATAAAAACCACAATCTTGTCCCAAACAATTTTCCTTGGTAGATGTCACTTGTGGCCATATAGACGAACTCTCTGGAATAGAATCTAATTCAGACCTGTCCCCATCTATACTATTTTTCACATGTTGGTCTACGAGATGTAAGTAAGTGATATCTTCTTTGGCCATAAAGGTGCCCTCAATCATGGCATTTTCTAATCGTAAATGACATAGATAATTTGATCTACCTTTCAGCATCGCCAGAGTTATCGGGACATTTAAGGCGTCTCTGATCATGGGAATGTCTTTAGTGCATAATTGATCTTGAAGATTTTTAGTAGCCGTAGAAATAATAATTTTTCCACCTGAGAGAAATGCAGGCACAAGATAAGCAAAAGTTTTACCAATACCCGTGCCAGCTTCAATAATTATTTTTTTTTTGAAATTTATAGCTTTATCAATTAAAACGGAGATATCGATCTGCTCCTGTCTTACCCGATAATCCTTAATAACTTGAGATAGCTCGCCTTTTTCACTAAAAAATTGTTTGATAAATAGTTCATTCATGATTGTAGGATTATCTCATGCGGATGAAAATCCGATTTCACAAAACCCCTACGAATGTTAAAATGAATCTAATTTACTTTTATTTAAACTATGAATTTCAAAGCCCAGCTCATCCTTTTATTACTCGTATTTTCCAACCTGTGTTGGGCTGAGCCCGACTTAATTAATACAAACACTCAAGATACAGTTTCATCTTTAGAGGTCGCAACCCAATTTGATCAGCAATGGACAAAAGGGATTAATCATGTCATTGATAAAGCTTATCAGCTCACAGGTATTAAATATAAGTTAGGCGGCTCGAAACCAGAAATGGGTTTTGATTGTAGTCAATTTGTAAAATATATCTTTGAACAAGCTTTAAATATAAGCCTGCCCCCAAGCGCTAGGTCCTTAAGCAAGATAGGCGAAATTATTAAATTTGAAGACTTACAAGCGGGTGACCTTGTGTTTTTTAATACGCGAAAATCTCAGTTCTCACATGTTGGTATCTATGTGGGTAATAATGAATTTATTCACGCACCTCGAACTGGCAAAGCTATTAGTGTTGAAAGTCTCACAAAAAACTACTGGCTTAAAAGATATAATGGCGCAACAAGGATTGCGTCATTCGAAGCTCGTTAAAGATCGGTATGACCCAGATTTCTATCTGGGTTAATTTTATCTCTAATCAACTTTTTAATATCCTCAATATCAAGAAACCCCCCAAAGTCTGATCTGGAATAAATCCTTTCGTTATTTAGAAAAATTTCAAAAATACCTCCCAGCGAAGGTATTAGTGTGACTGATAAAATTTCATCCTGAAAAGTTATAAGAATTTCCTGCATCATCCATGAAGCTCTTGGAAGCCAGCCACACTGAGTACAAAATTGAATTTCAATTCGATGTACTTTAGATTTAGTTCCTATAGTTCAAAGTTATTCTTAAAATATATTTATAAAAGCCTATTGATATAAGGCAAACAAAAAGACAAAATGCTCTATTGTTAAATAATCATTGTTAATAGCTTATTACGAAAGTCATTCATGCGCTCCAATTTAGAAAAATTTTCCCTCATAGCCTGTGGCGCTATTGCTGGTATTCTCATCAGTTTAAATTTACCCGTTTTTGCGGATAAAACCGAAAAAAATAATCTGCCCATCGATGAGCTTAGAACCTTTGCTGAAGTCTTTAGCAAAATTAAAGCTGACTACGTAGAGCCCGTAGAAGATAAAAAACTAATTAATGAAGCGCTTAACGGCATGCTATCAGGCCTTGATCCTCACTCTTCTTTCTTGAATGTTGAAGACTTTAAGGATTTAAATCAGGCAACCCAAGGTGAATTTGGTGGTCTTGGGATTGAGGTGGGCATGGAAGATGGTTTCGTTAAAGTGATATCTCCTATCGAAGATAGCCCAGCTTATAAAGCAGGTTTAAAGAGCGGCGATCTCATTATGAAATTAGATGAGACTTCAACGAAGGGCTTATCACTCAATGACTCAGTAAAAAAAATGCGCGGTAAACCAGGAACAAGTATTGTTCTCACAGTTTTAAGGAAAGGTGAACCCAAGCCTTTAACTTTTAATTTAGTTCGTGCCGTGATCAAATCCCAGAGTGTTAAAGGAAAGATTTCAGAACCAAATTATGCTTATCTTCGTATCGCACAATTTCAAGAACATACTGGTGAAGATTTAGCTAAACTCTTAAAAAATCTTCGTCAACAAAATAAAGCACCTTTAAAGGGTATTTTACTTGACCTTAGAAATAACCCAGGAGGCCTATTAAATGCCGCTGTTGGTGTCTCCGCAGCCTTTTTGCCCAAAGGTGATTTGGTCGTCTATACAGAAGGCCGTGCTCAAGATTCTAAAATGTATCTCACAGCAAACCCTGAAAACTATATCAAAGGTGGTGCAAAAGATGATTATCTCAAAGATCTTCCGGAAGATATTAGAACGACGCCTATGGCTGTTTTAGTGAATAACGGATCTGCATCTGCATCGGAAATTGTGGCAGGAGCCTTACAAGATCACAAGAGAGCTTTGATTATAGGCTTACAAAGCTTTGGTAAAGGTTCCGTTCAAAGTATTCTACCTATGAATAACGGTTCGGCAATTAAGATGACAACTGCTAGATACTTCACACCCAAGGGAAGATCTATTCAGGCTAAAGGTATTGTCCCTGACATCATCGTCGATGATGGAGGCGATCATTCCTTTGCGCCCAAAGAAGCAGACCTGACCAACCATCTTTCAAATCCAAAAGATGCTGATACGAATGCCGTGCCTAAAGATAATAAACCTTTGCCAGGATCATTAAAAAAATCTGATGAAGAGAAAAATAAATTCTCTGATACGCCAGCTGGTCCAATCGAACCAGGAAGTAAGGGAGATAAGCAATTCCAAGAAGCGATGAATATCCTCAAAGGTCTTCAAATTATTCAAAACAAATGATTGATGACTTCATCATTGAGTTTGACAAAAGCCTAAAGGTTTTATTTGACAAACCTAAGAGCTCAAGACCAAGACCAGATTCTCATATTGAGGATACTGAGTTAACCCAAAACGAAAAAAATTGTACAATTGAGTTGATGCGAGTAAATCAAACAGGTGAAGTTTGCTCGCAAGCTTTATATAGCGGGCAACTCCTTTTTCATCGGCATAGTGAAGGCACAGAATCTTTGAAAAAAGCTTCCAAGGAAGAAATCGATCACCTTAATTGGTGTAATTCTAGAATCCATGAATTAGGTGGCAAAACAAGCCTGCTTAATCCTGTCTGGTATGTAGGCTCTTTTTTGATGGGTGCGTTTGCAAGCGCCTTAGGTGAAAAATATAATTTAGGATTTTTAGCTGAAACAGAACATCAAGTGACTCAGCACTTAAAAGATCACTTAAGCAAAATATCTAAGAAAGATCTCAAGACCAGTAAGATATTAGAAGTAATGGCGGCTGATGAAGAGAAACACGCAATCAATGCCAAGGAACTCGGTGGTGTTGAATTACCTCATCAAGTCAAAAAACTTATGTCATTAATGTCAAAAGTTATGACGAAGCTATCTGCAAAAATTTAATCAGTGCAAAAATTTAACGAAATTCTTTTAACACTCGATAATTCAGATCATATCGATCGTATTGAGATATATAAAAAAAGTGCTTTAATAGGTACTATCGAGAATAAGCCTGGAAGCCAAGGCTCCATAAAAGTCTATCAACATCTCTGGAAACTCTTTGGAACTATCTCCTTAGATGCAGCAATTGAAGGTCTTGATTTATATTCAGAACATACTGAAGATGCGCAAAAAAATCCTGGTAAACATCCAAATATTGATCGTCTTCTTTCCATTATGGAAAATGAAGAGCCGCTTGATTTAAAAATAATTAAAAATTAATAGGGTGGTTAATCGTCTTTTTTAATTTCAAAATCGTAGGTAATTTCAATTGACTTTGATAGCATAATTGATGCTGAACAATATTTTTCAGCAGATAACTTAATCGCACGTGCCACTTGGTCTATATCTAAGTCCTTACCCTTCAAAACAAAATGAATATGTATTTTAGTAAAAACTTTGGGTACTATCTCGGCTCTTTCAGCTTCAATTTCAGCATAACAATCACTAATCTCTTGTCTCGATTTCTTGAGTATGGTCACCACATCAAATGATGTGCACCCTCCCATACCAATGAGAAGCATCTCCATAGGCCGCATCCCTAATTTTCTGCCACCCAACTCTTCTGGTCCATCAAGAATCACTGAATGATTAGACTCGGACTCGCCAATAAAACAAACATTCTCAACCCACTTAACTCTGGCTTTCATTATTTAACTCCGAGTAACTCAACTTCAAAAATTAAAGTAGCATTCGGGGGAATCACACCGCCAGCGCCTCTCGCGCCGTATCCCATTTCTGGGGGAATAAAAAGTATTCTTTTACCATTAGTTTTCATCCCATCTACACCGTCATCCCAGCCTCTAATAACTTGACCACCGCCTAAATTAAATACAAAAGGGTCTTTGCGATCGAGTGAGCTATCAAATTTTTTACCTTTGCCATCTTTTTGATTGGGATCGTATAACCAGCCAGTATAATGAACAGTAACTGCCAAGCCCTTTTCTGCTTGTCGTCCATTTCCTACTACAGTATCTTTAATGACTAATGTTTTAATGTTTTTTTCCAATTTAATTTCCTTTTGTGAGATTTGTGACTCAGAAAACGCTAAATCTATATTAAATAAAATAATACCGAATGCTAAAAAAAATTTAATCACATGCTTATATTGCATTTTAGTACCTCATTAAGTTTTAATTAAGATAAGACCATTCAATCAGTTCGTCTTGTATTTTAGATGATTCACTTGCCTTGGGATCATTTGCTATGAATACAAAAACTTTTACATCATTATTTTTATCAAAAATATATCCTGCAATAGCACTTACATTTTGGATACTACCGGTTTTTAAATAAGCATGCTTTGCAACGGATAAGTTTTTTCCTCTATTTTTCAAAGTACCGTCAATACCCATATTAGAAAGTGATGATATAAACTCAGGCATGTAAAGACTATTGTATGCTTTTTCTAATAAGAGGCTTAAATCCTCTGTATTAACTTTTGTATTTCTTGATAAGCCTGCGCCGTTAACCATCTCAATTGAATCAAGCCTGACCTTCTCTCTTATCAAAAATTCTTTAGTAAATCTGCCTGCCTCATTTTCAGAAATGGGATTGCCATTATTTTCTACGAGTATAGTGAGCAATAAATTCCTAGCAATTAAATTTTGGCTATATTTATTGATATCTCTCACGACAAGACTTAAAGGTTTTGACTGGTGTTCATAAAGCTTATGTGTATCTGTGATATTTTGGTATGTATTTTTAAACTCACCATCAATAATTCCACCATGAAGCTTCCAAAGTGTTTCAATTAAAACCTTAGATAATTGATTGGGACTTATAATAGATAAATCGATATCCTTATTTTCACAAGCACTATCAAAGCTACCATTGAATTGAATCTTCGTCACATTCGATTTTGTCTCTACCTCATAGCCAAGATTATCCTTCCATTCATTGCAGCCTTGATTTGTAACTTTTAAATAGTTGATGACTTTGAGTGTTTTGACATCAGGAAAGGTTTGTATATTAATTTTTTCACTGTTGATTGAGAAGCTAAAATTGATTGTATTTTTATTTACCAAAAAAGATTTTGGATTGACGTTATATGCACGATGTTTTTTATCATCAATAAAATCTTGATTTTGTAATTCTCCGAAAAAGCTCTCATCGATAATAATATTGCCATGAATATATTGAATGCTCCCCAGTTGAACTTTCTCAATAATCTCTGAAAGATCTGCATATGTAAGTGTAGGGTCACCATAGCCCTTAATAATTAGGTCACCATAAAGATGCTTATTTTTTATGGTTCCCGTATAAAGTACTTCCGTCTTCCATTGGTAATGAGGGCCTAAAAATTGGAGCCCAGCATAAGTTGTGACAAGTTTCATCAAAGATGCAGGATTAAATCCTTTTTGCTCGTTATAGCTGTAGATTTTATTTTGCTTCGAGATATTTTTAATGTAAAGCGAGTAATTACTTTTTGAAAGCTCTGAATGATTGATTATTTTATTGATGGCATCGATATCGGTATCTGCGAATATGGTATTTATCCATAAAATACATACGAGAAACAGTATTCGCATTTTTATAGAGATGACTTAATGACTTCAAAAGTCGTATCAATCATAAAATCAATTTCATCATGATTGATAATATAGGGGGGCATAAAGTAAATAGTATGACCTATAGGCCTTATGAGTAAGCCCTTATCAATAGCTTTCATACTTATTTTTTTGAGTGTCTTTTTTGTAACCTTTTCAAGCTCAAATGCCCATATCATACCTATGTTTCTAAAGTGAGAAATAGGAAGCGTTGTAAGATTCTTCATTCGCTCTGAAGTATAAGCTGAAGTTTTATGATTTTGATTGATCACATCATAATTTTCAAAGTAACTTAATGTGCCCAACGCAGCGCTGCAAGCGAGAGGATTGCCTGTGTAGCTATGTGAATGAAGAAATCCTTTTTCTACCTTATCTTCATAAAATGCCATATAAATGTCATCTGAAGTCAATACTGCTGACAAGGGGAGATAGCCGCCAGTTAATCCTTTTGATAAACAAATAAAATCAGGTTTGATATTCACATGCTCGAATGCAAACATTTTCCCCGTTCTTCCAAAACCTACTGCAATTTCATCATCAATGAGATGAATTTGATATTGCGTACAAAGCTCTCTTGCTTTTTTTAAATAGATTGAATGATACATCCCCATCCCAGTTGCACATTGCACAAGAGGCTCTAGAATAAATGCTGCTATATGTTGATGATTACTTTGCAGATATATTTCTAAGTCTTGAGCACATCTTAATGCATAAGATTCAGCTGTTTCACCTTTATCAGCATATCGCCAGTCGGGTGTCTTAATAAGATTATTTTTTTTAATCAATGAGGCATAATTTTTACGAAAAAGTTTAATATCAGTGACAGATAGAGCGCCGAGCGTTTCTCCATGATAACTATTCTCTAAATAAATTATTTTATTCTTCTTAGGGTATCCCCTGTTCTTCCAATAATGCGTACTCATTTTAATAGCTATTTCAATGGCATTAGATCCATCACTGCCATAAAAAGCGTGGCCTAGATTTGTAAGGCTATTTAATTTTTCAGAAAGTTGTATGGCTGGCTCATGAGTAAGTCCTGCAAGCATAACGTGCTCAACGAGATCGAGTTGGTTTATAATGAACTTCTTAATTTCACCTTGGTTGTGGCCAAATAAATTGACCCACCAGGAACTAATCGCATCTAGATATTTTTTTTCATCGTAGTCATATAACCAAACACCCTCGCCTCGCTTAATTGGAATCATGGATTGCGCTTGTTGAATTTTCATTTGTGTACATGGATTCCACAAACTTTTTAAACTTCTATCGATATAGTGCTGATTTTTCATACATTAAGGTGCTGGATTCATATGAGTAAGATGGATCATTTCAATCTCATCTAATAACTCCTCAGATAGGAGTGCGCTATAGGCTTCAATATTTTCCTTTAATTGATTAAGTGATGTGGCGCCTATAATAGTTGATGTCACAAACCACTGACTGAAGACAAATGCTAAAGCCATCTCAGTCAAAGTCATACTATGTTTAGATGCTAATGTTTCATAGGCTTTTACTGCAGGGAGGACATTGGGCTTGGCATATCTTTGTGCAAAACCCTGGAAAAGTTTTACTCGTCCTGCTGCATCCATATCTTTTAAATATTTTCCTGTGAGATGTCCAAATGCTAAGGGGGAGTATGCTAAAAATCCAATTTTTTCTCGGTATAAAATTTCTGTCATACCAAACTCTAATCCTCTATTAATAAGGTTGTAACAATTCTGAACTGAAGCTATGAGAGGTAATTTCTTTTCTCTGGCTATGCGAATAAATTCCATCACACCCCAAGATTGCTCATTCGAGATACCTATATTTTTAATCTTACCTTCTTGAACAAGCTTCCCTAAAGCTTCTAGCTGTTCATGAATAGATACCCATTCTTTTAATTTTGAGCCTTCGATTTCACCACGCGGATCAAATTTATATTGGCCAAACATGGGCACATTTCTTTCGGGCCAATGGAGCTGATATAAATCGATGTAATCTGTTTGAAGCCTTTTTAAGGAGCCCTCTACTGCCTCACGTAAATTTTTCTCATCAATTGCTTTAGGTCCATGGCGAATCCAATTTAGAGATCTTCTTGGTCCTGCGGCTTTAGTCGCTAGAACAATATCTTCTCTATTTTGTTTTCTTAGCCATCTGCCTATGATCGTTTCGGTCGCTGTAAAAGTATTTTCTTTGGGTGGAACAGGATACATCTCAGCTGTATCAATAAAATTAATACCTTTTGATATCGCCCAATCGAGCTGTGCAAAAGCCTCAGATTCTGTATTCTGCTCACCAAAGGTCATGGTGCCTATAGCAATGGGCGAAATAACCAAATCCGATTGCCCTAGCCTACGATAATCTTGCTTTTCTAAGTAATAGCCCATATAAAAATAATGTTTAATTTCAAATATTTAATGAAATAACACTTGAAATTTTAGACTTTCATCCCTATTATTAGCACTCTATGACATTGAGTGCTAATCGCTCATGTTTTTTTGGTTTTGATTAATTTTAAAAGAATACACTATTAGGAGAATATGAAATGAAAATTCGCCCTTTACATGATCGCGTAATTGTAAAGCGACTTGAAGAAGAACGTACAACAGCATCAGGCATTGTTATTCCTGACGGCGCAACAGAAAAACCAGACCAAGGCACAGTTCAAGCTGTTGGTAATGGCAAAATTCTCGAAGATGGCAGTGTTAAAAAACTAGACGTCAAAGTAGGCGATAAAGTTTTATTTGGAAAATACGCTGGTCAAGCAGTTAAAGTTGATGGCGAAGAATTACTTGTGATGCGTGAAGAAGACATCATGGGCATTGTTGAATAAGGCCTTAAACATTCATTCATTAATATTTTGGAGAAATAAAAAATGGCAGCAAAAGACGTAAGATTTGGTGACGATGTTCGCCAAAAGATGATTACCGGTGTAAATACGTTAGCAAACGCCGTAAAAGTTACCCTCGGTCCTAAAGGCAGAAATGTGGTTTTAGAGCGTTCTTTCGGTGCACCTACGATCACTAAAGACGGTGTATCAGTTGCAAAAGAAATCGAACTTAGAGATAAGTTTGAGAATATGGGCGCACAAATGGTTAAAGAAGTTGCATCTAAAACTTCTGATATCGCGGGTGATGGCACAACTACTGCAACTGTATTAGCTCAAGCGATTATTCGTGAGGGTATGAAATCAGTTGCAGCAGGTATGAACCCTATGGATCTTAAAAGAGGCATCGACAAAGCTGTAGAGGCCTGTGTTACTGAACTCAAAAAATTAAGTAAGCCATGTACAACAAGTAAAGAAATTGCTCAAGTGGGTTCAATCTCTGCCAACTCTGACCATGCTATTGGACAAATCATTGCAGACGCGATGGATAAAGTAGGTAAAGAAGGTGTGATTACTGTAGAAGATGGATCAGGTTTAACAAACGAGCTTGATGTTGTAGAAGGTATGCAATTCGATCGCGGTTATCTTTCACCTTATTTTATTAACAATCATGATCGTCAAATTGCGTTATTAGAAAATCCATACGTTCTATTGCACGATAAAAAAATCTCTAACATTAGAGACCTTCTTCCAGCGCTTGAACAAGTTGCTAAATCAAGCCGTCCTCTACTTATTATTGCTGAAGATCTCGAAGGTGAAGCACTAGCTACTTTAGTCGTCAATAACATTCGTGGCATCTTAAAAACTGTCGCAGTCAAAGCACCTGGCTTTGGTGATAGAAGAAAAGCAATGCTTGAAGACATTGCAATTCTTACAGGTGGTACAGTAATTTCAGATGAAGTAGGCTTGAAACTAGAAACAATCAAAATTGAAGATTTAGGCCAAGCGAAAATAATTGAAGTGGGCAAAGAAAACACCATCATTATTGATGGTACAGGAGACGAAAAAAATATTAAGTCACGTATTGCTCAAATCAAAACACAAATCGAAGAAGCGACAAGCGACTATGATAAAGAAAAACTTCAGGAGCGTGTTGCAAAACTTGCAGGGGGAGTTGCTTTGATTAAAGTAGGTGCAACGACTGA
>SXGT01408870.1_pt1 | contig 18003 bp, 12 predicted proteins | sample 3176221 | NCBI WGS metagenome assembly SXGT01 (sample SAMN11356862, study PRJNA531348) | freshwater metagenome | isolation source: freshwater sample F1-120 | place: China: Fuxian Lake, Yuxi | collected 2017-12-25
GCCGCCAGCGTTGATTCTGAGCCGGGATCAAACTCTCGTTTGAATTTGTGAGAATTATCGCTCCGGTTATAACTCAGAGTTCTGACGAAGTAAATATTTGCGTCCAACCAGATTTTCAAAGATCTGCCCGCTCCGTCGGAATATCTTGCGAAGGTCCGCGAAACGGAGGCCTCGAAACTTGTTAGCAACGAAAACGGCGATTCGCCGTCCACGCACTGAGCTGAATTTCAAGAATTTTTGCTGCGAGGAAGGCCGTTAACCGTCCGCCACGTTCTCTCTTCACGAGAGGGGCTCGTTGCGGGTTTTGTTACCATCCTACTGCTTCAAACTGCCGCGATTAAACTCTACCACCTTCGAGCGGCTTTGGCAAGCCCGGCATCTTGCGATAGGGGATGCTTTTTCGCCCTCGGCGGCCTTAGCTGATTTCGGCGACTCACCCAGAATATCAAACAGCTGGATCGAACGCAAGGTTTTTTTAAACTTTTTTTCGGTTCCGGTGAAAGGTCCGCGTTACGGCTACAATAAATGCATGCTTTGGCGAGCCTGCTTCGCGTTCCTGGTCTCCGCGGTTTCCGCGCAACCGCCTTTGCTGACGGGCCTTGCAGTTGCGCAAGCCATCCGCGGTTCCACGCTCGACCCGGCGGAGTGTTATCGCGTCCGGGATGCCGCATTCTCGCGCGGGGGAATTCGCTTTTATCTGACTGATGGCTACCTGATTTTCGGCAAACCCATCGCCGGCCGCGTCGCGACCGCCGTATTCACGGCGGAGATCGAGGGAGGCGACGCCGAGTTGCTCCTGTTGCCGCCGGACACGAGCGAGCGGCGCTCCCTTGCGTCCTATACCGGCGAGCCTAATCTCAATGAGCATTTTTCCGCCGGAGTTCTGGTTTTTACCGATTCCACTGGCGAGGAACTACGAAAATCTCTCAGGGAAAGGAGCCCGGAGATGGGCGTCGTGCTCGCCGACTCGTGGAACTCCGTCACACGCAATCTCGCAGGAAGCTTTGAAACCCGCATTGCCCTCGATTTCCTTTCCGTAACCCCATCACCCGGCGTTTTCTTTGCCGCTGTGAAGGGAAAGCGCCTCGGAAACTTCGACGTCGTCTTCGATCCGCGCAATGAGGAGCAGGTACTCATCGGCCAGACTACTTTTCGCGACGACAGGGCTTTCTTCGATACCTGGACCAGTTTCAGGGCAAACTCGCGAAGCGAAGCCCTCGCCCCCCCCTCCCGAGGCTTCGGTGGCGAGCTATAGAATCGACGCTAATCTCGACCCGGACCTCCGTCTGAAGGTTGTAACGAAAATGAGGGCGACTCCGGCCGTTGCCACCCGGGCCCTTCCGTTCGATATCTCGCGCCAGATGCAGATCACCGGCGCCCGCGTCGATGGATCCGCGGCCGAGGTCTTCCAACGCGAGTCCCTCCGCTCCGGGCTTATCCGCAATACCGGCAACGATACCGTGCTGATTGTGGCCGCTGAAGTCCTGGCCGCCGGTAAGGAGGTCGAAGTGGAGATTCAGCACGAAGGCAACGTAGTGCTCGACGCCGGCAATAACGTATATTATGTGGGCGCGCGCGCCAGTTGGTATCCGAGCCGCGGCCACCAGTTCGCCAGTTTCGACCTGACCTTCAACTATTCGAAAGACCTCGACCTCGTTTCAACCGGACATATTGTAGAGGACCGGACCGAGGGCGACCGCCGCATCACCCGCCGCCAGACCGGGATTCCAGTGCGCCTCGCCGGCTTCAACCTTGGCGTCTATCAGCGCACGAAGATCACACGCGCCGGAACCGTGATCGAGATCTGCGCCAACCGGCGCGCCGAGCGCGCCCTTCAGCCGTCCCCGCCTCCACCCATTACCCAGCCGCTGTCTCCGTTTCCGCGCCGCCGCGGAGAGCTTCCTTCGATCTCGAACGACATCGTCCGTCAACCCGACCCCACGGCGCGCCTCGAGCCGTTCGCGGAGGATATCGCATCCGCTCTCGAGTTCATGTCGGCCCGGTTCGGACCGCCGCCACTGCGTACCCTGACTATCTCCCCAGTCCCTGGCGCCTTCGGCCAGGGGTTTCCTGGAATGATTTATCTCTCGACGCTTTCCTATTTCGGCGCGAACGAGGCATCACTGCGTGGTCTTAGCGACCAGCAGCAACTATTTTTCCGCGAGATCCTGTACGCCCACGAAATCGCGCACCAGTGGTGGGGCAATGTCGTCACCGCCGGCGGGTACCACGATGAATGGCTGATGGAAGCGCTGGCGCAATACTCCGCGCTGCTGCATCTTGAAAAGCGAAAGGGGACGAAACCGGTCGAACAGGTTCTCGATCAGTACCGCGGCGACCTCCTGGCGAAGACCGAGCGTGGCGACACGATCGAATCCACCGGCCCGATCGTGCTTGGTTCGCGTCTCAACAGTTCCCAAGCTCAGGCTGCCTGGCGCATCATTACCTACGAGAAGGGTTCCTGGATCGTTCACATGCTCCGCCGCCAGATGGGTGACGCCCGGTTTCTGGCCATGCTCTCAGAATTGCGAAAACGTTTCGAAGGCAAACGCCTGACAACGGAGTCGTTCCGCACCTTCGCCGCGGGCTTCCTGCCCCCCCCAATTCGCCCGACCCGAAGCTTGAGACGTTCTACGAGCAGTGGATCCATGGCACCGGTATTCCAGTGCTGAAACTAGACTATTCGATCAAGGGCATGAAGGTCACTGGCACTCTGGCGCAATCCGAGGTAGGCGAGGACTTCTCGGTTCGCGTCCCTCTCCAGATTCAATACGGGCGCGGCCAAGCCCCTACGATTCACTGGGTTGGCACATCAAATGAACCGGCGCCATTTTCCTTCACGCTTCGCCGCATCCCTGTGAAAGTAGTGCTCGACCCGGCACAGAGCATTCTTGCCGTGAGAAAATAGCGGACTTCAGGCCCGAATCCATCGAGAACGTATGAACACTGAACTTACCACTCGCCCGACTCGGCGCCAGTTGCTCGGAATGCTGGGCGCGAACATCGCCCAATCCGCTCAGGGCGCGCTGGCGAAACCGCCGAACATCGTCTTCATCATGTCCGACGATCACGCCGCGCACGCAATTTCAGCCTACGGAAGCCGGATTAACAGGACGCCCAATCTCGACCGCATCGCGCAGGGCGGCATGCGCATGCTGAACTGCTTTTGCACGAACTCGATTTGCACGCCAAGCCGCGGCGCGATCATGACCGGACAGTACAGCCATATCAACGGCGTAAAGACGCTCGCCGACGCACTCGACGGCGCGCGTCCCAACCTTGCGAAGCACATGCGGGCCGCTGGGTATCAGACCGCCATGATCGGCAAGTGGCATCTTAAGAACGATCCCAGCGGGTTCGACTACTGGAATATCCTGCCCGGCCAGGGCCTTTATCACAATCCCGAGTTCATCGAGATGGGTCAGCGCAAGAAGCACTTAGGCTACTGTACCGATCTCGTAGCGGATTTCAGTATCGACTGGCTCAGGCGCCGCGAGCCCGGGAAACCGTTCTTCCTGATGTGCCATCACAAGGCGCCTCACCGCCCGTGGCAGCCCGACGCCAAACACGCCAACATGTACGAAGGCGCCGACGTCCCCGAGCCGGAAAATCTCTACGACGAGTACAGGAACCGCTCCCATGCGGCGGCGAACACGAAAATGCGCGTCGGCGACGACAACAACGCGACCGATCTTAAGGTGGAGCGCCCCGCAGGCCTCGAAGGCCGCGAACTGCGCAGGTGGGCCTACCAGCGCTACATCAAGGACTACTTGCGCTGCGTCGCTTCCGTGGACGATAACGTGGGCCGCGTTCTCGATTACCTCGATGCCGAAAAATTGTCCGGCAACACGCTCGTCGTCTACACCTCGGATCAGGGCTTCTTCCTCGGCGACCACGGCTACTACGACAAGCGCTTCATGTACGAGGAGTCGCTGCGCATGCCGTTCCTCGCGCGGCTGCCAGGCCGTATCGCACCTGGCTCGGTCAGCAATGACATCGTCCTGAACATCGACTTTGCTCCCACGTTTCTGGACCTCGCCGGCCGGAACAAGCCCTCCGAAATGCAAGGTCGCAGTTTCCGGTCCATTCTCAGTGGAAAAACTCCGCGCGACTGGCGGACCTCGATGTACTACCGGTATTGGATGCACCTGGCCGAACACCGCGTCCCCGCGCACTACGGCGTCCGCACAAAACGGCACAAGCTGATCTACTACTACGGCAAGGCCTTAGGCTCAGCAGGCGCGATCGACAAGGACACCGAACCCGAGTGGGAGATGTTCGACCTCGAAAAGGATCCGCGCGAGATGAAGAACGTTTATGCCGATCCAAGCTACGCAGCCGTTCGCAAGACCTTGAAGGCCACTCTCGAAAAACACCGCCGCGTGTATCAGGATTCGGATTAGATTAGAAGTTGCTCTGCGATCCGCGATCAACAGTGGCGTAGGAGCACGTCGATCTGGCGTCCCCCCGAGTTCAATTCGCACCTCGACGGCGGCGGCTTCCGGTTCACGTCTCCTACCAACGCCCTTTCCAATCACGCGCACCTGGTGAGTTCTTCATGCCAGGTTTCCTTTCCCGATCAAACCCAGTCATTTCCGTCCAGCGGCATCCGGAACATCGGGCTGCACACGTCGGTTGTGACCATGCAACGGCTCGGCGGCGGACCCTATTAACTCCTTCGCTTCGACTCGATGGTTCATCGTCAGCTGCGCGCTTATCGCGCCTGCCGTTCGCTCTTCTGTCGACGCCAGCACCTTCGGTTCGTCAGCGAGTTGTTCACGTTTGACGGCATCAACGACCGGCCTGCCGATGCGGCCGGCTTTCAGAGCTTTCACTTTGCCTCCGGCTCATTTGCCAGCCTCAGGCAAGAACCCGTGATACCTCCCCATCCAATAGGGCAGCAGATAAAACGTTCCGTCGTCCTCGCTTCCACCGCCGTTTCCCCCGTCAAGTCGGAATGGATTTCCATTCCACTTCATGACGGGACGCTCGTCGGGCGGAAGCAGCGCGACCGATTGGGGCCGCCTGAAGCGGTCCACCGCCTGGTCGAGCGCGATGTCCCTGCGACGCGAATTCTCCACACGCCAATCGATCAGATCCATCGGAATGCGGCTCAGGGTCCAGACGGCATCCTTCTTTAGAGCGGTGGCAGGAGGTTCGCCTGTCATGTAAATGTAGTTCCAAAGCGGATTCTTCTCGCGCTGGATATTTTTCCACCACTGCGACAAGGCGCGACGATAGCCTTCAAGAAACCGCGGATCCTTTTCGTAACGGAACAGAAGATAGAACGGCAGCATGGCCAATTCCTCATCCGAATAATTGAGTTCTTCCGTCAGCTCGGCATAGCGTCCGGCCATCTCCAAATACCGGGCTTCGAGCGCCAGCCGTTTGTACTCGGAGGAATACCTGGCGTTTCCCGTGATGTGATGCGCGGTTTTCAAAAAGCTCAGAATTTCGAGCGCGTTCAGCGGGGCATCCCCTTTGCCGCGCTTGCTCTCGAAGTATTCGATGTCCCACCGGCCCCAGTAGGTGGGCTTCCCGTCAATATCGGTGAGCGTCAGCCCGTGATCGAGGATGTGATCCATGATGCGCGTGGCGGTGACGGCGATCCGCTTCTTCAGGCCGGCGTCCGGAAGAAGATCGTAAGCGATTCCAAACAGGAAGAAATGGCCGACGATCTCGTCCGAACTGGTATCGGCTTTCCATTCATATTTTTCATCGGCGGTAAAGTGCCACTCACCGTCCGGCGACCTCCAGTCCCCCTTGCGAATGTAGCTGCGGGCGGGAAAGCCCGGGCGTCCGGTCACCTGTTCCAGAAACAGGACAGCTTCGATCGATTTCGTCGCAAATGCCAATGCCTCCGCTGAACCGGTTACGGAATAGCGGAAACACTCGGCGGCGGCGTACATAGCAGTCCAAAGGCCGTCGTTGTCGTCCGGATGCAACTGATTTGACTCCGGCTTTCCGGGTTCCCGAAAATGAGACGGCGCCACAAGTCCATAACGGTCGTGCCGTTCGCGTATGCGCCGCTCGAAGTAAGCAGCCTTATCTTCGAGTGTCACGGGTTCGAGATCGAGATGGGAAACCCCCGTGCGGGTGAGCGCCCAAACGCCTCTACCCGAAGTATCGGGCAGCAGATTCACCACTTCATCGTCCGGCAGATAGCGGAGGCCCGCGAAGTATTGGCGGCGGTCCGCCACGGGCGCGGAGGCTAGAAAACGGATAAGCCCGTGAGGAGTACCGATCCAGGTTGCGCCATCCGGCGTGGCGACGATGGATGTGATGTCGCCGGCCGGCAGCGGCGCGGAGCCCTGGCGGAGGGCGGCCGGAACACGGACATCGTCAATGGAATAAAAGGTGCGGAGCTTTCGCGGATAGCGCTCCTCCGCGAAGGCGGACAGACAAAGCAGCGGAACCAGATACCTGTGCATTAATAGCCAGTGTAAAACTTTGGACGCCAGACCATGCGGCCGCGCCTGCAAATACCCATGTCTCGCGCAAGAAGCGCTCCTCCGATAGTCCAGATAATACCCATTGGAAGAAGACTCGGTCTCGACATGTCACGTTCGCGTGTGCCAACATGGGCAAGTCCCGATGGCGTGGATCGACGAATCGGAGTTGCTCGGAAAGGCGCAGGGGGGAGACGCGTCGGCGCGCGAAACGCTCTACGCTTCCTATTTTTCCGGAAACAAGCAAATTCGTAGTCTGCTTGCGCGGGAGGTGCGAAATCCGGACGACCGTGAAGATGTGTTGCACGACGCCTATCTTTCCCTTATCCGCTCGGCTTCGGATTTTCGCGGCGACGCAAAGCTGAACACTTTCGTATACCGCGTCGTACAGTTCACGATCCTGCAGAAGCTGCGTCGCGAGAGATCCCGCCGGGAGGACAAAATGGTGCGGCTGACGTTCGAATCCGCCGGTGAGGAACGCGTTCGGGAACTGGCGGTGACTGACTACCAGTTCGAGCAGGTTGAGGCCGGCGCACTTGCGGACAAGCTGCTCGGACTGGTCCCGGAGCCGCTCCGCACGACCTTCCGGATGCGGGTTCTCGACGAATTGAGCTACGAGGAGATCGCCACAGCCACGAATTGCCCGGTCAACACGGTCGCGACACGGATCTTCAAGGCACGGACGCTTCTTGCGAAGCTGTTTGGAGATTCCGGAGGCCTTGCAGCAAAAACATCGGGTTCGGGGAATAAAGATGTATAGGGGCGCAACGGACAATAGTGATGGACTGTAGCAATCCGGCTTTCTATTTCGCGCTGGCGGCTGACGCACCTGCCCTGGCGGAGCCGGAAGAGATCCGGCAGGAAGTCCTCTGGCGCCATGCAAGGGAGGGCGTGCCGGGCGTCCGTTCCCACCTGGCGGATTGCAGCGCCTGCACCAGCATTGTCGAGAGCTTTTCGCGTGTGGCCGGTGCGCTGTCGCGGACGGACGGCGTCACCCTCGCGGTGTGCCCTTCGGCAGGAACGTTGTCTTCGCTCCACTACGGTTCGCTGGCCGCGGATTCGCGGCAAATCGTCGAGCGGCATCTGGCGGCCTGCGAACGCTGCCGGGAGGACCTGCACTGGCTCGAACGAACCGCCGTGTCAGCCGCTTTCGAGGTTCCGCGGCGCAGGACGTGGATTTACGGTGCAGCCGCCGCGGCTGCTCTGTTCCTGGCTGCGGTTCCACTCTTGCAGGTCGGCGGACGTCAGCCTGCAAACTCCATCTCGCGCTTTTCCGACCTCGCCCAGGTCCCGCCGCCGGACGCGGCCGATCTCGAATCGGTGCTAAGCAAACCTGAAAAATCCAGGCCTCTGTTGGCGGCGGCTCTCGCCGCGTTCGAATCAGGCAACCAGAGTGTACTCGAGGTAAAAGCGAAGGAAATATTGAGTGATGAACCGGAGGATCCGGCGGGGCTGTTCCTGCTCGCCCTACACGCGCACAGCCGCGGCGACCATGCAGCCGCCAACCGCTATGCCGCTATGTCCGAGGACACGGCTCCGATGACGCATTTCCGCTGCTGGTACGCCCTGCAGATGGCGCTGCTTGCCGGCGATGAATCGAGAATCGGTCTGGAGTGCCTCCACCTTGATGGGGACCCCTTGTTTTCAGCGAAAACGCGCCGTATTCTCAGGGCCGTTCAACGGAGGAGCTAGCGGCCGCAACCCGTGGAGGCAGCTTGAACCCAGCCGCGCATTGACGTTATGATGTCCACTCATGCCAAACAAATCCTCCCGGTCCAGCGCGAAGCCCCAGTCTCCGCTCACCACAACGCAGTGGCTTATCTGCATTGTCGCCGCGATCGGGTTTGCGTTTGATATCTACGAGCTACTCGTTTTACCGCTTATCGTCCGGCCCGCGCTGATCGAACTGGCCAGTATCAAGCCCGGGACGCCGGATTTTAACTACTGGGTAGGCATGCTCTTTTACCTCCCCGCCCTGTTCGGAGGGATTTTCGGAATGATCGGCGGCTACCTTACCGACCGTCTTGGCCGCAGGCGGGTTCTCGTGTGGAGTATTCTGCTCTACGCCTTCTCGGCAGCGGGCGCGGGACTCTCCACTTCGCTCGGAATGCTGCTGTTCTTCCGAATCACGACCTTCGTGGGTGTTTGCGTCGAGTTCGTAGCGGCGGTAGCCTGGCTGGCCGAACTGTTCCCCGATCCAAAACGACGCGAAGCCGTGCTCGGCTACACGCAGGCATTCTCCTCCGTCGGCGGACTGCTTGTAACGGGCGCCTATTACCTGGCGGTCACCTACGGTAAGGGCCTTCCTGAAATCCACGGCGGGCACGAAGCGTGGAGGTATACTTTGCTCTCGGGCTTGCTGCCCGCGATTCCGTTGATGATCATCCGGCCGTTCCTGCCGGAATCTCCAGAGTGGGCTGAGAAGAAAGCTAAAGGTACGCTGAAGCGTCCGAGTTTCGCCGAACTGTTCCGCCCGGAATTCTCCCGAACAACCTGGGTCACCGCTCTAATGTTCGCCTGTAGCTACGGCGCGGCGTTCGGCGCCATCCAGCATCTGCCGCGCATCGTTCCCGGGTTGCCGGAAGTCGCGGGCCTTGCGCCGCCGCGCCAGCAGCAAATCGTAAGCGCAGTGCAGTTCATGCAGGAAATCGGTGGACTGACCGGACGCTTCCTGCTGGCTTTCCTCGCTGTTCGAATCGCCAGCCGGCGCTCCCTGCTGCGGATCTTTCAGGTTCCTGGATTGCTCATCGTTCCGTTGGTATTTCTTTATCCGGCTGTGAACAATCTCGAAGTGTTGAAGTGGGGTGTTTTCGCCGCGGGCCTGCTCACGGTCGCCCAGTTCAGCTTCTGGGGGAACTACCTGCCACGCATGTACCCGGTCCATTTGCGCGGGACGGGCGAGAGCTTTGCGGCCAACGTCGGTGGACGCATGCTGGGGACCTCAGCGGCCTTGGTGACCACGCAACTCGCGAACGTAATGCCTGGAGCCGGGTCCGCCGCGCAGACGGCTTACGCGGCGGCGGCGGTGGCGCTTGTGGTGTACGGAGTGGGTTTCGCGGCGAGTTTCTGGCTGCCGGAACCACGCGAAGAATCGAGTCCTTCATAAGGCTCCGATTGCCGCAGGAATTCCGTCCAGGCGAAACACTCGAACGCCTGACACGACCGTTGCGAACGTGGCCTTGGATTCAGTATTTTCCAGCCCTGCCGCCGGCGCGGCCGAATAAACTTAGCTTAGCCGCCGCGCTCAGCCAAGCTTAATTTTCCTGACAGCCGGACACATCTGTCAGAACATGGAAGTATGCAAGGCGCGGAATTCGGAAGCCGGCGAAAGAGAAGCTCTTCCTTGCTTCTTCGTCGCCGGCAAGGGCAAGGGCAGCCATGGACGTTTGCATTTGGGCTCCGGGTTCACAACACTCAAGGACCGAAAGAAGGGATTGGGGAAAGGGCTTCCGATGTCTGCATTTACGGACCCTGCAAAATTCTCAAGCGGATCGGATGGCCGTGTGTTGGTCGAATTCGTGGATCTCCCGCGTGTCGCAACCGATAGTAGGAACCTGTCGGAGGCAATCGTGGAAGCCATCGACGCCCTGGGTTCCGATCTTTCCATTCGCCTTAAGCGGCGCGAGTCGATTCCCCCGCCATCGCGCCAAACGTGGCCGGCGTCTGATCCCGGTCCCATGGTGGCTCGCTCCCAGGCTGGCCCTCTATCTTGCCATGCGGGGCCAGGGCATCGGCTATTCCGAACTCGCGCGGCGCCTCGGCGTCAATGAACGCGTCGTGCGCCGCATGCTCGATCCCTGGGCATGAGACCAAAGCGGAAACATCCAGGCAGCTCTCGCTGTTTTGGGTAAATGGCTCACCATGCAAGTGGCTGATGCGGCCTGCCCTGGCAAGTTCCAACCGCCGCGCACGCCGTGGGGGCGCGTTGCGTTTTCGCATTTCCTCCCGGCTCCCGGAGGCGATCGTCCAGGGCCTGTAATCCGCCGCATCCCCATAGCCCCCGCGGTCTTGACTTCATGCGGTGGCGTTGGCATGTCTGGACATATGATGGTGAGAACCACGGTTCGCTTGAATGACGCTCTGCTCAATGAGGCCAAACGAGAGGCCTCGCGGCGCGGCGACACCGTGACGGGCATGATTGAGAAGGGACTTCGCCTGGTGCTCGCGCAGTCCACTCCGTCGCGGAGGCGGCCGCGGGTTCATGTTCCCGTTTGCCGGGCGGGCGGGGGCGTGCTCCCAGTGTGGACCTGGCAAGCACCGCCGGGCTGCTGGAGGTCATGGAAGGCCGCCGGTGATTCTGCCCGGCGTCAACGTTCTGATCTACGCGTTTCGAAGAGACACTCCTGAACACTCGCGTTACCGCGACTGGCTGGATTCCGTCGTGAACGGAGAAGCGCCGTACGGCATGTCGCCGCGGGTCTTGGCTTCAGTCATACGGATCGCCACTCATCCCCGAGTGTTCGCAAACCCAGGCAACCTGCGCGAAGCGTTCGCATTCTCGAATGCGCTCATGGGGCAGCCGCACTGCCGCCTGGTGCAGCCCGGCCCCGCGCATTGGCGGATCTTCCGTGAAATCTGCCGCCGCTCGCATGCGGCCGGAAACCTTGTTCAAGATGCCTGGTTCGCGGCGCTGGCAATTGAATCCGGCTGTGAATGGGTAACCGCGGATCGGGATTTCGCACGGTTCGAAGGTCTGAAATGGCGCACCATCGAAACCGGTTAAGTCGGCCCCACCGGAATCAGACCCTTTGGTCCGTATTTCTCCATCAGGCGCGCAATCAAGGGCGCTTGCGCTTTGCAGTCGCTGCACCAGTGCGCCCCGTGCGCTCCCGCCTCTCTCGTGTATCATGAAAAGCGGTGTGCGGTCTAACCTTCGGGGCGGTTTGTGGAACAACAATTCGATGAACCTCCGGGCGGCGGTTCGCAACAGGAACCGGCCCGGCGACGAGAATCCCAATAACGGGTTCCGTTGGGCGCGGGATGTGAGGCGGAAGGCTTCGGTCTTTCGCAAGCCAGAGCCGGAACGGTTAATTCGAGGCCGCTTCGAGCGTGCGTCCTTCACTTCCGGATCATGCTCCAGACGCCGCGGCGCGAGCCGCGGCGTCGAATATAAAAGCGCCCCCCGGCCCTATGGTAGCGAAAAGCTATGGCCGGGGCTCAATTTTTTTAGCGGCTTCGCCGCTAAAGGCAAGAGAAAAAAGAATCAAGCGAACACTTCCCGGACACACCGAAACCCGGTGTCGTCGCTACGTTCACCCGGCCCGTCGTCGTTACGGAGCCCGGCGCGCAGGTACCACGGACCGCTGTCGAAGGAACCGCCCCGCACCACCCGAGATTGCTTCGAGTCGTCATACCAGTCGTCAACCCACTCCCAGACATTCCCCGCGAGATCCGCTATCCCGTCGGGCGTGGAGCCTCGCGGAAAAAGCCCCACCGGGCTGACCCTCCGAAGCTTCGTCTCATTGTAGTTCGCCCGGTCCGGATCGGGTTCTTCGTTCCCCCACGGATACTCACGCCCCTCTTTTCCCCGCGCGGCCCGTTCCCACTCCGCCTCGCGCGGCAGCCGCACGCACGCCCAATCGCAGTAGGCTTTCGCATCGAACCAGGTAACTCCCACCACCGGACAGTTGCGCCGTAGTAACTGGCTGTCCCATCCCTCGGGTTTGGGCCCGCCATCGTCCACAAATTTCCCGTACTCCTGAACGGTCACAGAATACTTTCCGATCAGGAAGTCCTCCACCTTCACCCAATAATCCCGATCGCGCGGGAGCCGCAGCCGTGGATCTCCCGCCTGCCCCAACGCGTCCGCGGCCGCCAATCGCGTCTTCAGGGGAATGGCGGCAGCCCTCTCCGCGTCGAAGATACCCAGCACGGCGTTTTTCACGTCGGCATACCGCGAATCGGACGGTGCGTAGCCAAGCGGCTGCAAATCCCGCAGCATTGCGCCTAACAAGCCGAAGCAGCGGGCCTGCCCGGCGAGCTTCGGCTTCGCCCCCGCCCAATGGAACATCCGTATGGCCAGGTTGGAACCGTACAAATCGTCCAGCGCGGCCCCGACCAGCGCGTTCACGTTGGCCGCCCGCTGCTGATGCAGTATCCCGGCCAGCAACAGCACCACCTCACGCCATTCCGGCAGCCACGCCAGCCCTTCGGCGAACAGCAGCGAGTGCCGCTCGGCGGCGTCCATGTGGGCCAGCAGCCGCGCCGCGAGGAACTCCTGAAAAGTGAGGTGCCAGAACCTGACGTCCGCGCCGCGGTTCACCACGATTCCGCTATCGGCCTCCTCCACCTTCAGGAACGCCAGTGCGCGCGCCGCGTCATTCTGAAACTGGGATTTCAGCGCGTTGGCCGCCCACTCGCGCGGCACCTGTACCTGCCGCCCTTCCGGATGCCCCTGCATCGCGCCCGCCAGCTCTTGCAGAACCTTGATGCAGTCCTCCGGACTCAGCCTCCCCGCGCGCCCCTTTCGCGACCGCGCGAGCCAGGTGAGGATCGAATCGTACAGGTCCGCCCGCTGCTCGGGCATGCGCTTCTCGTTCCAATGCAGCACCGCGAGCGCCGTCAGCATCACGGGATTGCCGGCGATGCGCCGGATCTCCAGCCGGCTTTCCACCGCTTCGATCAACTCCCTGCCATGACGCTTGGCGCGCTCCGGGTTTTCGGCCATCAGCGCCGCCGCCCAGCGCTCCAAAAACGTGCGCACGGCTTCTGGCTCAAGCGCCCCGATTCGCGCGTCGTGAAAGCCCGCGAGCATCACCTCTTCTTCATACGCCCGGGGCCGGGTGGTCACCACGAACCGGCAGTTCGGCCAGGCGTGCGCCGCTTTCTCAATCAGCCGGGAAGCCGTCTCGCGCGCCACGTCGTTGGGAGCCTCATCCAACCCATCCAGAAGCAGCAGGCACGGGCCTTTGGTGAGTTGCCGCTCAAAGAAATACTCGTCGAGCGGTATGGCGAGCTCCTGCATCTGCCGGTCCAGCAGGCGCGATAGCTGGGCGGGCGCGTCCTTGTTTTCGTCCTTGCGCTCATGCCGCTCGATGAACGCGGAAAGCTCGGAAATCCGTACCATGAGCGGGAACGGCGCGGACGCATCGGCCAGCCGTGCCGCGCACGCCGCGTTCGCGATGCGCCGCAGAAAGGTCGTCTTGCCCGATCCCGGATCGCCCAGAATCACCAACCGCGTTTCGGCCAGAGACTCCTCAAGGGTCCGGCGGTCCCGCCCGCCCTCCACGCCGCCCGCGCGCGTTCCCATCTCGTCGATCAGCGGAATGTAAAGATCGTCGATCGGGAACCGCGGAGCCTCCGCCACGTTTAACCGCAGCCCCCGCATCTCGATGAATGCCGTTTCGCTGCGCAGGTATTCGAGATAGGGTTTGGGATCGGGCTCAATGCGCGGCAACCGGGACGGGGTCCGTGGCCCGCCGGAATCGGCATGGCTGGCCAGCTCGCGCAGCAAGTGGAGCAGTGGCGGTCCGAAATCATCGAACGGGACCGGCTGTACCGGGAGTCCGGGCAGTTCCTTCTCCATCGCAGCCAGGTCTTTGTCGCGGACCAATATGAAGTGCTTCCGGCCCGCGCCGGCGAAGGTTTCGCGCACCCAGCGGAGCTGCCCCCGGATGGATTCTTCCATGCCGAACCCGATGAACAGAAACGTCTTCGCCGTAAGCAGATGGCGCAGCGTCACGAGCGCGGCCTCGTAGTCCACCTGGATCTGGCCGCGGGCGGGATACAGCATGCCGTAGCCATCTGGCGTCAGAATGATCTCTTCCGGCCGGTCGATGAAGCCATGCAAATGCCAGACTGTAGGTTGCGCCACGCGATCACGGATGATGTCGATCAGGTTCGCCCGGTCGCTCACGGTCCAATGTCGTACGTCGCGCTCTTGCGGACTCGCCCACCGTAGCACTTTGTCGTAATTGGTGGTCACTACCAGCGGACTGCCCAACCGCCAGACGGCGCGCGCCACGTCGAGACTCGCCGGCCGCACGCGCTCCGATGGCGGATCGAATTGCGAGCTAAGGAAGTCGAACCAGAACGCTCCAAGAGCGCCGCGAGCCCGTTCCGCAGCCAACAGATAATCGTCGACACCCAATAACGCCTGAACCAGATCCGCCTGCTTGGTCATGCCGTCGGCGCGCAGCTTTTCTGCCGTGGCCAGAAGAAGGCCGCGCCAGGTGGGAAACAGAGGCTGCCCCTCCGAATCGATGACAGCGCGCGAAACACCCGCCCCAACGAACGGGATCACTTCGCCGGCTTGCAGCGCTTTGATCAGCGAGTCGGGTAGCATAGCAAGTACGCCATTCTCTCAAATAACTGGGGAGCCTGCTCTCATCGCCATTCCCCGAACGGCAGTGCGTGGGCCCGCGACGTGGCGCAAACACTGGTGTTTGCAGCGTCGGCACTCATGCCGACGCTCAGGCGACGAGAAATCCAGCGTAGTCCGGTAGTCCTGTAGATCACGCGAGATTCGCCGCGCTTCGCCGTCGATGCCTTTCAATGTGCTTCAGCAAACCTCCGGGGCGGTTCGTGGAGCAATAATTCGATGATCCTCCGGGCCTCGGCTCGCTTGTGGAACCAGCCCGGCGACGAGAATCCCAATAACGGGTTCCGTTGTGCTCAGAATTTGGATAGGAAGGCCTCGGTCTTCCGCAAGCCAGAGCCGGAACGGTCAAGGCCGCTTCGAGCGTGCGTCCTTCACGTCCGGATCATGCTCCAGACGCCGCGGCTCGTGCCGCGGCGTCGAACACAGAAGCGCCCCCGGGCACTGTGGTAGCGATAGCTTTGGCCGGAGCCACTTTTTTTTAGCGGCTTCGCCGCTAAAGGCAAGAGAAAAAAGAATCAAGCGAACACTTCCCGGACACACCGAAACCCGGTGAGGCCGTCGCGAGCAACCGGCCGGAAGTCGTAGCGAAACGCGGCCCGCAGGTACCTCGCATCGTCGCTGAAGGAACCGCCCCGCACCACGCGCACTTTCTTCGAGTCGTCATACCAGTCGTCAACCCACTCCCAGACATTCCCCGCGAGATCCGCTATCCCGTCAGGCGTGGAGCCTCGCGGAAAAAGCCCTACCGGGCTGACTCTCTCAAGCTTCGTGGCATCATAGTTCGCCCTGTCGGGACCGGGCTTCTCGTTGCTCCACGGATACTCGCGCCCCTCAGCGCCCCGCGCGGCCCGTTCCCACTCCGCCTCGCGCGGCAGCCGCACGCCCGCCCAATCGCAGTAGGCTTTCGCATCGAACCAGGTAACTTCCACCACCGGACAGTTGCGCCGTAGTAACTGGCCGTCCCATCCGTCCGGTTTGGGCCCGCCGGCCTCCACAAATCGCCCATACTCCTGAACGGTCACCGGATACTTTCCGATCAGGAAGCCCTCCACTTTCACCCAATAATCCCGATCGCTCGGGAGGCTCAACCTTGGATCTCCAGCCTGCCCCAGCGCATCCGCAGCCTCCAATCGCGTCTTCAAGGGAATGGCCGCGGCCTGACTCACCTCGAAGATGCCCAGCACGGCGTTTTTCACGTCGGCATACCGCGAATCGGACGGCTTGTATGCGGGCGGCAAGTCCCGAAGCATGGCGCCCAGCAGGCCGAAGCAGCGGGCTTGCTTGGTCAGATCCGGCGCCACGCGCCGGGAACCGTACAAATCATCCAGCGCCGCCGATACCAGCGCGTCCACGTTCTGATCCCGCTGCTGATGCAGGATGCTGGCCAGCAGAAGCACCACCTCGCGCCATTCCGGCAGCCACGCCCGCCCTTCGGCAATTAGCAATTTGTGCCGCGCGGCGGGGTCGGTGTTAGCCAGAAGCCGCGCCGCCAGGAACTCCTGAAAGGTGAGGTGCCAGAACCGGATGTCCGTGCCGCGGTTCACCACGATTCCGCTATCCGCTTCCTCCTCCTTGAGAAGCGCCAGCGCACGCGACGCATTACCTTGAAACAGCGATTTTAACTTTTCGGCGGCCCAGTCCCGGGGGACCTGCACCTGCCGCCCTTCCGGATGCTCTTGCATCTCGCCCGCGAGTTCTTGCAGAACCTTGATGCAATCTTCCGCGTTCAGCCTCCCGCTTCCCGGTGGCCGTATTCGCGAACGGGCGAGCCACATTAGAACGGAATCGTACAGCTCTGCCCGCCGCTCGGGCATCCGCTTCTCGTTCCACTGAAGCACCGCGAGCGCGGTCAGCATCACGGGATTGGTGGCGATGCGCCGGATCTCCACCCGGCTTTCCACCGCTTCGATCAATTCCTTAGCGTGACTCTTGCCGCGTTCGGGATTCTCGAGAATCAGCGCCTCCGCCCATCTCGTGAGAAACGTGCGCACCGCTTCCGGTTCGAGCGGCCCGATGCGCGCGGCATGAAAACCCTTGAGCATCACCTCTTCTTCATAGGCTTTGGGACGAGTGGTCACCACGAACCGGCAGTTCGGCCACGTTCGCGCCGCTTTCTCAATCAGCCGCGAGACACTCTCTCGCGCCGCTTCGCTCGGAGCCTCATCCAACCCATCCACCAGCAGCAGGCACGGGCCCTTGGTAAGTTGCCGCTTGAAGAAATCCTCGTTGAGCGGCACTGTGAGATCCCGCGCCTGCTGGGCCAGCAGAAGCGGCGCCAGCGCGGGCTCGTCTTTCCGCTTGTGGCGCTCCACGAATTCGGAAAGCTCGGATATCCGCAGCAGCAGCGGGAACGGCGCGGAGGCATCGGCGAGTCGGGCCGCGCACGCCGCGTTCGCAATGCGCCGCAGGAAGGTAGTCTTGCCCGATCCCGGATCGCCCAGAATCACGAGCCGCGGATGGGCAAGCGACTCGTCGAGCGTGGTCCGCGCCCGGCCACCCTCCATCTCGCCCGCGCGCTGGCCCAGTTCGTCGATCAGCGGAATGTAGAGATCGCCGATCGGAAATCGCGGAGCCACCGCCACGCCCAACTGTAGCCCGCGAATCTCGATGAATGCCGTCTCGTTGCGCAGGTTTTCGAGATAGGGTCTGGAATCGCTCTCCATCGGCGGCAATGGTGAAGCAACCCGCGCGCCGCCGGAAGAAGCGTGCATGGCCAGTTCTCCAAGCAGGTCGAGCAGCGGCTGTCCGAAACCGGCGAAGGGCACCGGCTGCACCGAGAGTCCTTGCAGTTCCTTTTCCACCGTCTCCATGCTGCCCTCGCGAACCAACACGAAGTGCTTGACGCCCGCGCCGGCGAAAGTCTCCCGCACCCAACGGATCTGCTGCTGAATGGCCTCTTCCATGCCGAACCCGATGAACAGGAACGTTCGCGCCGTAAGCAAGTGGCGCAACGTCCAGGAAGCAGCCTCGTAGTCCGCCTTGACCTGGGCATCGGTTGGATACAGCTTGGCGTAGCCGTCGGGCGTCAGGATGATCTCTTTCGGCCGGTCGACGAAGCCATGCAAATGCCAGACGGCCGGTTTCACCAGGCGGCCGCGTTGGATTTCAGCGAGGTTCTCCGCGTGGCTCACGGTCCATTCGCGCAGGTCGCCCGCTTGCGGACTCGCCCACCGCAGCACTTTGTCGTAATTGGTGGTGACAACCAGTGGACTGCCCAGACGCCAGACGGCGCGC
>SXGT01469873.1_pt1 | contig 18003 bp, 11 predicted proteins | sample 3176221 | NCBI WGS metagenome assembly SXGT01 (sample SAMN11356862, study PRJNA531348) | freshwater metagenome | isolation source: freshwater sample F1-120 | place: China: Fuxian Lake, Yuxi | collected 2017-12-25
AGCACCCTGCGCCGGAGTTCCACGGGACTTCGGCGCACCTTGCTGCGGGGGGTGGCGGGCAAACTAGGCGGACCTGCCTCAGGCCGACCGGCGACCTCGCACTGAAGCTAGTAAGTCCGCGCTAGAACTACGGCGCGGTGGTAATGGTTGGGGTCGTGGCGTTGCGATTGGCAGAAGTCTCAAAGGTCATGAAGCGGCCGGCGCCATTATTCCATGATGCAGGAAAGGTGAACGTGCCACTATCGAGGGTCATGAACGTACCGCTCGGATTGATGGTTAATCCCACCGGCAAACCTGATGCCAGAGACACGCTGCCCATACTGCCGGCCGCATTGTTAAAGTAAATCGTCTTCACGCCGAAAAGGTTGGCCGTGGTGCTGGTGATGATAAGGTGACCGCTGGCTTGGGTCCAAGTAGTTGTGCCGTTGTTGTATCCACCCGCGCCATTACTACTGCCAAAGACCGCATTATTCGAAGCACTAAACGTGGGTGCCTTGGAAACGGTGACTTGCCCCGCAGCGCTAGCCGGGGAAGTGACCGATCCGCTCGGTGTGGTGACCTTGATGCGACGGAAGGTCACACCGCTGTTGTTTGGCGTGTCGAACAAGGTGCCGTTGTAGTCCAAGCCAGTGGAGGCAATAGAGATGGTGGTGGCAGTGGCAGTGAAAGAAGTCAAGGCAGCCGCCCCGGGGATTACGGCGCCACTGTTGTCAACGATTTCAACCTGAGTGGCACCAGTAAGATATGTCCCGGTGAAGATGAGTGTTCCATTGCGCTCATAAGCGGGAATGCCACCGGTGTAACCTGTGCCGCCCAGTGAAGTGAAGGTCGGTGGGGGGGCCAACGCGGTGATGGAAGGCGTGACCGCGGTGCGGGTAGCGGCGGTTGCCAATCTCACCGAGGCGTTGCCGGTTCCAGTCCCGAGCCATGCCATCGGAATGGTCGTAGAGGCGATGACAAGTTGTGTTCCATCGGCATTGAAGGTGTAGCCGGCCGGTGGCGCGATGGCGTTCACACTGACACTGCCACCGCTGACTAGGGCGCCGTTGGCAAGGAATTCCACCAAACTCACGCCACGGAAGTTCGCGCCATTGATGACGAGGTTGCCGCTGGTACTGGTGTAGGTGCCGCTGCCGGAGGAGCCGTCGTAGCCGCCGCCCGCGAAGGTCTGCTGCACGGTGGTACCGAAGGTGGGCAGGGCTGAGACAGTGAAGGTGCCGTTGGTGGCATTGGTGTCACTCACGTAGCTACCGACCGGGTTCGTCACCTTCACGCGCCGGCTGTTGGCCGTGACGGAGTCGAGCAGGTTGCCTTGGGTGAAGGCGTTGACACCGACGGTGACGGTGGTGGCGTTGAAGCTGCCGCCGGTGCCGAGCGTGGTCTGGCCGAGGGCACTCACGCCGCTGAGGGCGTTGCCGGCGGTGTCCACGATTTCAATCTGGGTGAAGTTCGCCAGGCCGCCGCCGGTGAAGACGAGGGTGCTGTTCCGATCGAAGTGGCCCGTGATGGAGGGGCTTCCGATTGCGACGGAGGCGAAGGAGGGCGGTACGGCGACTTGGAATTTCTGGTCAAGCGAACTGGTGGCATCGGTGCGCGCGCTGGTGACGCGGAGGCGGCGATAGATGGAGCTATTGGTGGAGTCGGCGTTGCTGCCGTTCAAGAACTGGGCGGTCTGGGTGTCGATGATGATGCTGGTGTCCGTGACCGTCACGCCGTTGATTGGCAGGGTGATTCTCGGATTATTGGTAAGGGCCGCGCCGTTTTCATCCACGATGTGGATTGCAGCGGCCGCTAGCAAACCAGTGCCGGTGATGGTGATGTCGTCGCCGGTGGCTTGGCTGCGGTCGAAGGCGGCGGGGTGCGCGGCGGCGAAGCCGGCGACGGCAGTGATGGCAGGCTGGGTGTTGACGGCGATGAGGGAGGCGGCACTGCTGGTGCCGGTGCCGATGAGGTTGCTGACCTTCACGCGGCGGGTGTTGTTGTTGTCGTCTGCGCCGGAGGCAGTGAGGGTGTTGGCACTGATGGTGATCCGGGAGCCGTTGCTCTCGACGCCGACGCCGGCGGCGGGGAGTTCAATCACGACAGCGGGCGAGAAGGAGCTGCCATCGGATTTCACGATCTCGATCTGTGTCGCGGTGTTGAGCGCGGTGCCGTTGATCTCGACGGTCTGGTCGCGTCGGAAGTTACTGCCGCTGACGGCCAGCGTGGCGACACTCGAGATGCTCGGGGTGGTGGTGATGTTGGCGAGGGTGCGGACGCTGTTGGTGGCGCTGAGGTCGCCGGCGGCGGCACCACGGGCGATGCGGATGCGCCGACTGGCACCGTCGGAGAGGCTGGAGAGGGCGGGGCTGCTGCTACCGGCGGGGATTTGCGCCTCGGTGTCGGAGAGGACGGTGAAGGTGATGGCGGTGCTGGTGCCGCTGGCGGGCTGGAGCAGGTTGCCACTGGCGTCCTCGACCCGCAGGTGGGTGAGCGTGCCGCTGTTGTAGGACTTGAAGCCGTAGCCGAAGACGCGCAAGGGGGCGTTGCCGCTGCGGTCGAAGGTGTCGTTGTCGTGTGAGGTGCCGGTGATGACGGGGGCGCCGGTGGTGATGCCGAAGGCCTCCGGTCCGACGGCGGGGCCGACGGAGTTGCGCACGCGCACGCGGCGGCCGCTGGCGGTGCCGTTGTTGTCGGTGGTCTCGTTGATGGTGCCCGGAGGGATGCTGATCTTCTGGTCGGAGAGAATCATGCCGGTCGGCGCGAAGGTCTGGAGGATGGAGTTGGTGTTGGCGGCATCGATGATCTCGATCTGGACGACCGAGGCGAGGTTCTGGCCGAGGATCGTGAGCGTTTCGGAGGTGCGCGCGAGCGAGGCGGCGAGGATGGGCGAGAGGCCGCCGTCATCCGAGACCATGGAGACGGTGGGGGGCAGGGTGGCGGTCGCGACGACGTTCTCGATGATGGACATGCGGCCGTTGTTGGGGAAGATGGTCATGTCATTCGCGCCGGGGCCGAAGATGTGGCCCCAGAGGGAATAAGGGACGGTGTTGCCGACGACGCTGGCTTCGCCGGACCAGATGACTTCGAAGCCCTCGGCGATTTTGTTGAACGTGTACTGGATGGGGGCGCCGGCGGTGGAGATGATGCCGGGACCCACCGGGAGGGTGGTGAGGAGGACGGCACCGACGTTGTTGGTGGCGTTGTCGATCCAGTTGGTGCCCGGGGTGCGGTCCCATGCGATGGGAACGCCGTCGGGGCTGACGCCGAGGTCGTCAGCCACGAAGATGATGTCAGGCTGGAAGACGGCGCGGCCGATGGTCTGCTCGAAGAACTTGAGGCTCGGTTGGGCGATGGCGAAGGCGTTGCCGGTCTGCACGACGTTCTGGCCGTTGGTGCTCACGAAGACGTCGGTCCATGTCTGGTTCGTGGCGGTGAAGGTGACGCCGAGGAGCGAGTCGAACGGCTGGTAGGTGAACTGCATCCGGTCTTGGCCGCCGCGCAGGGCGACATCCACCAGCACGGGCGGCGTGGGGGCGGGGAGCACGGAGACGGTGGGGATGCCGGGCGGCAGGCCGGGCAGGTTGCGACGCGGAATGAGGCCTTGATTGCCGCCGAGCGAGTCGGGGAAGAGGCGGCCGGTGGGTCCGGGGAAGACGGGGATGGCCGTGATGGGCAGGAATTGCGTGGGAGTGACGAGCACCACCGAGGGATCGAGGGATTCGAAGACGAAGTTGTTCGTGCGATAGAGGTATTTCAGGCCGCCGGCGTCGTCGTAGGTGAGCGTGTGGCGCGCCTTGTTTTGGCCGCCGACGGCGTTGTCGTGGTGGTAATAGACGCCGAAACCGTAGAGGCTGGGCGTGTCGGTCCAGAAGAGGGCGGTGTTGCCGTAGAAAGCGTCGGCGATGCCCGCGACGGCGGTGTAGGCGTTGCCCGAGATGTCGCTGGTGAACTCCTCCATGTCCATGATGGTCGGCGGGATGGTGACGCCGACCGAGGGCGGGGAGTCGTGGATGAGCCGGTAGCTGTAAGCGACGTTGTTGATGTTGGCGCTGGAGGTGTAGGTGATCGGATCCCAGTTACGGAGGACGACGTTGAAGTTCCACTGGGTGCCCGCCAGGTTGGTGCTGATTGAGTTGATGGAGAAGGCGTGCCGGTGCGGATTGCCGAGGCCCATGTGGTTCACCAACATGCCGAGCACGAGCGATTTGACGTCCATCACCTGTGCGTTCTGCGCGGTGGTGTTGATGGCGGTGGTGTTGTAGTTGCTGCGGAAACCATGCGCGACGAGATCCATTGCGGTGACGCCGCTGTAGGCGCCGTCGGCCGGGATGAAGACGTCGTTCACCGCATCGAAGGCCTCCTTCACGGCGCTGATGCCGTCGAGGCCGAAGAAGGTCACGAAGCTGGCGTCGAAGGAATAGGTGAGGTTCGGGATGTTCCAGCGGAAGCCCTGCTTGATGTCTCGCGGCGCGCCCATGTCGTCGGTGAAGTTCCGGTCAGGGCTCTGGTTGGGGGCCGGCAGACCGATGAGCACAAAGGCCTGAGCCGGCCGCACGAGGGCGACCAATGCGATGCAAAGGAGAAGCGCGCGAATAGAATTCATATTCTTAAATCGCGGCAGGATGCCGACGGCACACGAGAGGAACGAGACGAAGATATTAAATTTTGTTCACGCGTTGTTCACAACGCGCAGACAAGCCCACAGGCCAACTACCAGAGGAAGGATTTCTGCTCGGCTAGAAGCGTCTGGCCGTCCCAGACGGTCGCGCGCCACGCCTCGATCTGGCCGAGTTTCTGATACGCCGCCGGATCGATCGTGAGCGCTGTCCAAGCGGCGAGTAACCCTGGCTGGCCGGCGGTTTCGAGGGTAATCGGTGCGGAAGCGGCTTTGCTGCCGCGGGCTTCGATGCGGAGCGTGAGCGGTTGAGTTCCAGCGCGACCGGACCACTTGATATCGAACCGCACGGCGCGGATCTTCGTCGGGGTACGGCGGAGTTGGGCTTGGTAGGTGTCGCGGTCGAGCAAGCCGGGGCCGAGCGTGTGCCGGCCTTCCTCGTCGAGGTAATGCGGCAGCACCTTGCCGAGGGTCGCCTCGGCGGCACGGGTCTCAATCGCTGTGAAGGCGACGAGGCAAAGGAAAGAGATGGCTGCAAACAGACGCATCGGTACGAAGGTAGCGGGACGCTGGTGGAACTCAACGTCGAATTCTTCACCGCCATTCACAAAATCACTCGAAGGCCGAAAACCTGTTGCAAGAGTGTCCGTCGGTGGTAGGCTTCCAACAACTTAGACATTGGACAGCGTGAGATGAACGCTGTCCTTCCAGCGCACGAATTATTTATGATTGACAATTACATCAATGATCACCGGCCTCGGCTGGAGAACGCCTTCCAGACCCGTCGCGAGTTCCTGAATCGCTTCGGCACGGGCTTTGGCGCGCTCGGATTGGCGAGCCTGCTTTATCCTGAGTTGACGCACGGGCAGCAGGCCCAAGGCGGATTGCTCTCGGCGAAGCAGCCGCCCCTCACGCCCAAAGCCAAGCGCGTGCTCCACATCTTTTTCCAGGGCGCGCAGACGCACCTCGACACGTGGGATCCGAAGCCCGAGCTGAAGGCCAAGGCCGGCATGGGTACGGGCGATGGCAAGGGCGGCATGGGGCGCGAATTGCTTGCGCCGCAGTTCGAGTTCCCCAACTACGGCCGCAGCGGCCTGCAGTTCAGCGAGGCGTGGTCCAAGCTCGCCCCGCACGCGGACGACATGGCCATCATCCGCTCGATGCACACCGATGTGCCGGCGCACGACGAAGCCACGCTGTTGATGAACACCGGTTCGTTCCAGCTGCCCAAGCCGAGCGTCGGCTCGTGGGTCACGTACGGTCTCGGCACCGAGAACCAGAACCTGCCGGCCTTCGTCTCGCTCGCTCCGGGCGGCATGCCCAACGCGAAGAACTGGAGCAACTCCTTCATGCCCGGCGCCTTTCAGGGCACCTTCGTCAATTCGCAGAACACGAAGATCGAAGAGATCATCGCCAACATCAAGAGCCAGTTCACCTCGCAGAGCGATCAGCGTAAACAGCTCGATCTGCTCTATCAGTTGAACGAACTGCACAAGCAGAAGCGTCAGGCTGAGGCCGCGCTCGAGGCGCGCATCATGTCCTTCGAGCTCGCGTACCGGATGCAGACCGATGCGACCGAGGCGTTCGATATCGCCAAGGAAACCGAGGACACGCGCACCGCCTACGGCAACACCGCGCAGGGCCGGCAGATGCTCATCGCGCGCCGTTTGCTCGAGCGCGGCGTGCGTTTCGTGCAGGTTTGGCAGGGCGGTTGGGACACCCACAACGGCATCCCGCAGCAGGTCGGCCGCCTCGCCGGCGAGATCGGCACGGGCTGGTCCGCGTTGATGACGGACCTCAAGCAGCGCGGTCTCTTCAAGGACACGCTGATCGTCGCCACCACCGAATTCGGCCGCAGCCCCACGCGCGACGGCGCGACGGGCCGTAACCACAACAACAAGGCGTTCAGCGCCGTGTTGGCGGGCGGAGCAATTAAAGGCGGCACGGCGTACGGCGCCACCGATGAACTGGGAGGGTCGGCTGTAGAGAACAAGGTTCACGTGCGCGATCTGCACGCGACCATCCTGCAGAGCCTCGGTTTCGACCCGACCAAACTGATGTACAAGAACGGTGCCCGCGATGCCCGACTCATCGGTAATACCGATAACGAGAACGAGTGGGGCAAGCCGGTCATGGGCGTCATCGCCTGATGCGGGCGAGGGATCGCAGAAGCCGCGCGCCAGGCGTACGAGAAGGAGAACAATGAAGGTGAGCCATCCGCATTGGGTGTGGGCCGTGATCACAGCTGGGCTGGCGGCGACCGTTTCCGCCCAAGAACTGCGGCCGGAGGAGGCCGAGTTCTTCGAGTCCAAGATTCGGCCGGTGCTCATCGAGCATTGCCACAGTTGTCACAGCGCCGATTCGAAGCCCAAGGCCAAAGGCGGTCTTTATCTCGACACCAAAGCGGGAATGCTCAAGGGCGGTTCCTCCGGCCCCGTTGTCGTGGCTGGCGATCCTGGCAAGAGCACCTTCATCAAGCGCATCCGTTTGCCTGATACGAACGACGAAGCGATGCCGCCGGGCGGCAAGCCGCGTCTGACGCCGGAACAACTTTCCGACCTCGAGCAGTGGGTCCGCATGGGCGCGCCCGATCCGCGCACCGGCAAGGCCGTGGGGATGCTCAAGGGCGATGATGACGTGGAGAAGGCCAAGAAGCACTGGGCCTTTCAGCCGGTGAAAAAGCCGGAGATTCCCGTGCCGCAGCGGCCGGTCAAGACGTGGATCAAGAACCCGATCGACGCGTTCATCTGTGCCAAAATGGAAGAGAAGGGCGTGCTCCCCTCGCTGCCGGCTGATAAGTGGACCCTGATCCGCCGCGCCTATTTCGATCTCATCGGCATCCCGCCCACGCCGGAAGAGGCGGCGGCGTTCATGGCCGACGAAGCTCCGGACGCTTTCTCGAAGGTGGTTGACCGTCTGCTGGCCTCGCCGCACTACGGTGAGCGCTGGGGCCGTTATTGGCTGGACGTGGCCCGTTATGCCGACACCACCGGCGCGAACAACCGCCGCGGCGGCAACGGCCGTTACCTGTGGGCTTACACGTACCGCGACTACGTCATCCACGCTGTCAACGAGGACAAGCCGTACGACCGCTTCCTCATCGAGCAGATTGCGGCGGACCGCTTGCCGGGCGACAACCAGAAGGCGTTGCCGGCGCTGGGCTTTTTCAGCCTCGGCCGTCGCGACCGTAATCAGGACGAGATCATCGACGACCGCATTGACGTGCTCACCCGTGGCACGCTCGGCCTCTCGGTCTATTGCTCGCGCTGCCACGATCACAAGTTCGACCCCATCCCGACGAAGGATTACTACTCGCTCTACGGCATCTTCAACAGCACCACGGAGCCGGAAGATAGGCCGGTGATTGAGACGGACTACACCGCCGGTTCTTCTGCTGCGACCAATCCGGACTACGTGGAGTTTCAGAAGAAGATCGACGAAATCGAGACGGATCGGAAGATGTTCCGCACCAAGACCGAGTTCGATTACCAGACGAAGGCCCGTACCAACACCGTCCGTTACATGGGCCAATGGTACGCGCAAAAGACGAGCGCGAAACCGTTGCGCGACCGCGCCGATCGCGAGATGTTCGAGCGGACCACCAAGCTTGACTTCGAGGTGCTCCAGAGCTGGAATAATTACTTCAGCAAGAAGAAGGCGGATGACGAGACCTTCGCTCATTTCCTCGCCTACGCGGCCATCCCGACCAACAAAGTTTTCGCGGTCGAAGCCAAGCTCATCACCGAGCGGCTTGCCGCCGAATCTAATGCTGCCGTTGTCGCTGCTGCTGCCGCCGCCACCAAGACGGCTACCCCACAAAAGAAGGCTGCCGCTCCGCAGAAGAAGCCGTTGAATCCGCTGGTGGTCGCACAGTTCCCCGCCAAGTCGCCGCCGGCTTCGATGGCGGATGTGATCCTTCGCTACAAGGCGTTGTTCGACGGGGCAGAATATCACTGGAACCGCGCGCTGCTCGCCTACTACGCAGCCAATCCGGGCGGCAAGAATCCGGACATCAAACCGCCGACGGACCTGCCGGACGCCGAGAAGCGTTTTGGCTACAAGCTGAAAGACATCAAGCTCGCGGATTACGAGCCGCTTCGCGCCGTGCTTTACGGGCCCTCTTCGCCGAGTTGGTTCACCTACGCCCAGCTCGCGCGGATGGACAACAACCGCATCGGCGACCGCGAGGGGCGCGATTTTGATGAGAAGATCGACAACCTCATCGTGACGCACCCCGGCTCGCCGCCGCGGGCGATGTCGATGGTGGACACCGCCCGCCCCAGCAACGCGCGGGTGATGATCAAAGGCAACCGGAACAATCTTGGTCCCGAGGCACCGCGCCAGTTCCTCGAAATCCTCTCGGGTCCGGATCGCCAGCCCTTCAAAGACGGCAGCGGCCGCCTCGAGCTGGCAAAGGCCATCGCCAGCAAAGAGAACCCGCTCACCGCGCGGGTGATGGTAAATCGCATTTGGATGAACCATTTCGGCGCGGGCATCGTGCGGAACATGAGCGATTTCGGCGTGCGCTCCGACGACCCGACGCACCCCGAGTTACTTGATTGGCTGGCCGCATCGTTCATGGAGAATGGCTGGTCGCTCAAGAAGCTGCACAAGCTGATCATGCTCTCCAACACCTACCAGCAATCCAGCGAGGACAATCCGCGTTATGGTTCCGTGGATCCGTCCAACGCGTACCTGTACAAGACCAACCGCCGCCGGCTCGACTTTGAATCATTCCGCGACTCACTTCTCTTCGTCAGCGGCCAGCTCGACATGACGATGGGCGGCCAGCCGGTGGAGATCACCCGCGCGCCTTACCCGCCGCGCCGCAGCGTGTACGCCTTCATCGACCGCCGCAACCTGCCGGAGATGTTCCGCACGTTCGACATGGCCAACCCCGAGTCCACCGTCGCGCAGCGCTTCACTTCCACGGTGCCCCAGCAGGCGCTCTTCATGCTGAACAGCCCGATGATCGCCGGCCTCGCCCGCAGCCTAGTTGATAAGAAAGAGTTCAAGGACCATCGGAGCGACCAGCAGCGCATCGCCTCGCTCTACGCATCGATCTATCAGCGTTCGCCCGAGCCGATCGAGATGAAACTCGGCATCCGCTTCCTCGAAGAGGAGTCCGGCGAAAAATCTGAGGCGACACCCGAATCGCAATGGAAGTACGGCTACGGCAACTACGACGAGGTCGGCAGGAAACTCCCGCGCTTCTACGTCCTCCAGCACTACACCGGCAAGTCGTGGCAGGGCAGCGGCCGCTTGCCCGACCCGCAGTACGGCAACCTGCAGATGGACGCCAAGGGCGGCCATCCCGGTCCGCTGCCGCAAATCGCCGCCGTCCGTCGCTGGATCGCTCCGCGCGACATGACCGTGAACATCGAAGGCGGGCTCGACCATTATATCGACGAGAAAGCCAAAGCCATCTTTGACAAATTGCCAAAGGCCCAGCGCGACGCGCTCGACAAGGTGTACGATGGCGTCAGCGGGTTCATGCTCCACACCGCCGCGGGCACGCCGAAGGAACTCTGGCGCGGCAGCGCCAAGCGCGGCCGTGCGAACGCCACGGCGGCCAACATCGTGGTGAAGAAGAACGACACCATCGATTTCGTCGTGCATTGCGGCAAAGGGCCGCACCAGGACTTTTTCAACTGGGCGCCCGTCGTGAAGGTCGCCGGCATGATGGAGGCGATGGCGGCTGATCCGAAGACCGGCTCGATGGTGATGAACGAGTGGAAGGCGGCGGATGACTTCGCTCCGCCCAACTCCAAGCCCAAGCCGCTCAACGTCTGGGAGAAATACGCCCAGGCACTCCTGCTCAGCAACGAGACGACCTACGTGGATTGAGCCGAGGCTCTGCTCACAAATGGAAGGGCCGCGCATCGCGCGGCCTTTTTCTTTTCCCTCCCGTGCCGAGTTAAACTTCCAGCGCTTTGGGCGGGCCGAGGATGATAGAGGCGATGATGGCCTGACGCGCGCTGGCCGGCTTCCGGAGCAGTGCCACAGCAGCATCCGCTTCAGCGCTGGGTTTTCGGGTGTGCGCGACCGGTACGGCGGGGCGATGGAGTTGCGTCCGCTCGTCCACTTGGTGGAAGTGCGAAATCACGCGCTCGTGCAGCATCGAGGCCCGTTCGAGGGCCGTGGCCGATTGGGTGAGATGCGCCAGCGCGGGCGAGGAGGGGCCCTCTTCTTCGTGGATGATCGGTGCGGGCGGCTTCAACGACGCCGGTCTGTAGGTCGTCGGCGCGAGGAGAGGCGGGGTGACGGGTTTCGGTTTCTCCTCGAGCATCCGCCGCAATTCTTCTTCCCACGACTGTTGCGGCCTCTCGGTCGAGGGTTGCGATTCATCCTCCCACGATGTCTCCCGAGGTTGGCCCTGGAGTTTCTTGAAGAGGTTCGCGAGGCCGGAGAAGATCATGATGACCAGCACGACGAGCAGCGATTCCCACCCCTCGGCAGAAACCACGCGCTCGATGTTGCTTGGCTCGATCATCACCCTGCTCGTCGCGGCGTTCGTGGAACGTCAACTCGGCTGCTTATCGCCAGTGTCCGATCCGCCGGCGATGCTCTCGCGCATGCCGGTGTCGGCTTGCACGTTCTTCATCCGGTAATAATCCATGATGCCGAGGTTGCCTTTGCGGAAGGCTTCAGCCATCGCTTGCGGCACCTGCGCCTCGGCCTCGACGACGCGCGCGCGCATCTCGGCCACGCGGGCGACCATTTCCTGCTCGGTCGCGACGGCGGCGGCGCGGCGGACTTCGGCCTGCGCCTGCGCGATGAGCTTATTCGCCTCGGCCTGTTCGGCCTGCAGCTTGGCGCCGACGTTTTCGCCCACGTCCACATCGGCGATGTCGATGGAGAGAATCTCGAAGGCCGTGTTGGAATCGAGCGCCTTATCGAGCACCGTCTTGGAAATACGGTCGGGATTTTCGAGCACGACCTTGTAGCTGTCGGAAGAGCCGATGGTGGTGACGATGCCCTCGCCGACGCGCGCCACGATGGTCTCCTCGGTCGCGCCACCGACGAATCGGTCGAGGTTGGTGCGCACGGTGACGCGCGCCTTGGCCTTCACGATGATGCCGTCCTTGGCGACGCCATCAATGGTGGTCTTGCCCGAGGCCGGGTTCGGGCAATCGATGACTTTCGGATTCACGGAGGTCTTCACCGCTTCGAGCACGGTTTTGTTCGTGCCCTTGGTGGCGAGGTCGATGGCGCAGGCGCGGTCGAATTCGAGGTGGATGCCCGCCTTGCGCGCAGCGATGAGCGCGAGCACGACCATCTCGATGTTACCGCCGGCGAGGTAATGGGTGGAGAGGTCGTCGATGGTCAGGGGCAGCCCAGACTTGATCGCGTTGATGCGCGTATCCACGACCATGCCCACCGGCACCGAGCGCAGGCGCAGGGCGATGAGTTCGGTGAAGGTGACTTTCGCCCCGGAGAAGAGCGCGCGCACCCACACGCTGAAGAAGTTGATGACGAGGACCGCGATGACGAGGACCGCGATGCCTAAAAAGACGAGGAGGGCCAGCACTGCGAGTTCTTTAAAATCCGCGAGGAATGGGAGTTGCATAGTGAGTAGGGTTGGTTGAACTGATTATCAGAGCGGGCGCACGACGATCCGCAGCCCTTCGACGGCGACCACTTTGATTGGAGTGGCGGGCTCAATAAAGCCACCTTCCGTCACGACGTCAAGCCGCTTGCCGCCGACGATCGCCGTGCCGCAGGGGCGCAGGCTGGAATGGGTCACGCCGGTCTGGTTCACCAGCGTCGCGTCGCCCACGCCCAGTTCACCGACCTGCTGTTCGGAAACGAAGATTCGCGCGGCGCGGCTGTCGGGAAAATATTTCGCCCAGAGAAAAGTGCCGAGGGTCAACCCCACGCCCACGCCCAGCAACGTCCAGTTGCCCGCGGTGGTGCCGAGATTCACGTAGGCCATCGTCACGCCGCCGATGAGGCAGCAGAAGCCGATCGTGCCGGCGACCAATCCCGGCAGCACCGTCTCGAGCAGGAGCAACACCGCGCCCGTGACGAGTAATGCGATGACGATTTCCACAGGGCGAGAATAAGGGGAAAGCGCCACGCGGCAAGGCGAAAGCCGGAGATTCACGCCGCGTCGTCGCGCGGTTGAAGCGGATGCTGCTTTAACCGACGCAGCTCCTGCTGCAGTTGGAGGAGGCGGAGCAACTCGCTTTCGGCGAGGCCGGTGCGGGCTGATTCCTGCGTGAGGCGCATCAGGCGACGGTCGATGGATTGGTTGCGCAGGCGCAGCAGCACGTCGGTGAGCTGCTGCTGCGGGTTCTCGGCGGGCCGCGCATCTGCCAGCGCCTCGCTGAGCAGCACGCGAGCGGAGTCGGCTTCGATGTCGCTGAGGAACTGCGCCGCCCCCAGCCATGCGTGGCGGGTATGGAAATCGATTCGGCGGGCTAGCAACTGGCGCGTGGTGAGGTGGCTCACCCAATCGAGGTCGAGGTGCGCGGCGAGCCAGGCGAAGTCCGGCTCCTCGCCGAACGCGAGCTTGAGCAACCAGAACTCGTGCGGGCTGGGGCGCGGTTCGCTGGCGTCCAACGGCTCGTCGCTGGCGTCGGTTCTCTCGGCGGCGGGAGCATGGGCGCGGATCTTCTTCCATTCAGCACGAACGGAAATGGGCGAGACCCCGAGCATCAGCGCGGTCTTCTGCTCGTATTTGTCCGTGAACACGGAGTCGCCGGCCTTGAGCACGGCGGCGCCCATCTCGCGCAGTACGGTGGCGCGGCCCCGGTCGGAATTGGTGTCGTTGGTGGCGCAGAGCTTGTCGAGGTACCAGTCGAAGAAGGCGGCGCCTTTCTCGACGAGTTGCCGGAACGCGTCGGCGCCATGTTCCTTGATGAAACTATCGGGGTCGTGCGGCGCCGGCACGATGGCGACGCGGATGGCGAGGTTCGCGGCCAGCAGGCTGTCGAGCACGCGCACGGCGGCGGCGTGCCCGGCGGTGTCAGAATCGAAGCAGAGCACGACTTCATCCACGTAGCGCTTGAGGATGCGCGCGTGGGCGGCGGTGAAGGCGGTGCCCTGCGGCGCGACGACATTCTGCACGCCGGCCATGTGGCAGGCGATGAGATCGAGCTGGCCTTCGCAGATGAGCGCGCTGCCGGCGTCCACGAGGGCGCGCTTGGATTTGTCGAGGCCGAAGAAGATTTTGCCCTTGGTGAAAATCGGGGTCTCGGGCGAGTTAACGTACTTGGCCGTCTTCTCGTCGCCCGTGAGTACACGTCCGCTGAAGGCGATGATGCGCCCCTGTTCATCGCAAATCGGGAACATCAGCCGGCCGCGGAAACGATCATAATGCCGGTCGGTGCCTTCCTTGCGGATGATGAGGCCGGCCTGCTCGACAAGCGCGAGGTCGAAGGATTTGCTCCGCGCCCAATTCACCGTGTCATCCCACGCGTCGGGCGCGTAGCCGAGGCGGAAGAGCTTCACGGCGTCGGGGCTGACGCCGCGTTTCTTTAGATAGTCCCGGGCGATCTGCCCTTTCGCATCGTTTTCCAACGCGGCCTGCCAACGCAGGGCGAGCTGCTCATGGATCTGAAGGAGCTGGTCCTTCAGGTTGCGCGCCTGCCGTTGCGCGGGGTTGTTTTCGACCTCGAGCGGGATGCGCGCGCGCTCGGCGAGGCGGCGCACGGCCTCGGGGAAATCCACGCTCTCGAAATTCATCACGAAGCCGAACACGTCGCCGCCCTTGTGGCAGCCGAAGCAGTGGAAGATCTGCTTGTGCGGATTGACGTTGAAGCTCGGGCTCTTCTCCTTATGGAACGGGCAGAGGGCGGTGAAGTTCGCGCCGGCGCGCTTGAGCGGGAAGTAGCCGCCGATCACATCCACGATGTCGCTGGCAGCGCGGATCTGCTCGAGGTTGGCTTGCGAAAAGAGACCGGCCATAACGGGCGCGGATCACTCGGGATGGGCGGCGAGCCAGCGGCGGATGTTGGTCGCCTCCGTGTGCCCCGGCTCGAGCTGCAACACGCGCCGGTAATGCTCGCGCGCGCGGTCCGGCTGTTTGAGCTGCTGGGCGTAGAGATTCGCGGCCTGCAGATGGGCCGGCACGTAGGCCGGGTGCGTGCCGAGCAATTCCTCGAACTCGTTCGCGGAATCGGTCGGGAACTTCTGCTTGTCCAGCGCGAGGGAGAAATTATATCGCGCCAGCAGTGAGAGAGGGTCGATCGCCAGCGCGGTCTCGTAGGTGACGAGCGCATTGGCGAGGTCACCCGCGCCGTGCAGTGCCAGCGCGAGGTTCAACTGGGCTTGAAAATAAGCGGGGTCGGCCTTCACCGCCATGCGGTAACCGGCGATGGCCTCGGGCAGCTGGCCGAGGCGATGGTGGGTCAAAGCCTTCTCGAACGGCGCGTTGGCCTCCGCGCGTTGGCCTTCAGCGGGCGCGGCCGGCTTCTTGTACTTGTAACGCGGCCCGACCGGCAGTGGCGGCTTGGGTTTGACCGGCGGGATACTCGCGACGTTGGTGATGGCGACCGGCGGTTGGTTCGTAGTCAGCTTGGGCGGTTCGATGACGCCCGGCGGTTTTGGAAAAGGCGGCGACACGATGACGACGTTCGTCTCGATCGGCGGGTTCGGCTTCACGGGCGGCGCGTTGGTCGCTTTGGGTGTGAGGACGAGGATGTTCGTGGCCGGTGCGGTGTTCGTCCCGGTCACGATGCGATTCGTGGCGGCCGGCGGGGCGTTTGTGATAGCGATCTTCGGCGGCGCGTTGGTCGCGGTGATTTTAGGCGTCTCGAATTCGTTTTCCAACTGGCGCACGAGCGATTGCACGGTGTTCGCGTAAGGTGGACGCGGCTCGGTCTCGAGGTATTTGCGGTAACGGAGGAGGGCTTCCTTGCGGTTGTCGGCGGCGCGGCCGGGATAATGATGGTGGAGCGCGATGGCCGCGTTCAGCAGCGTGGGCGGATAATTGGTGTGCAGCAGCACGGCGGAGAAATTCTTCACCGCATCGGTTACGCGCTTCTGCTGGATGTGCAGGACGCCGAGCGCGTTGTGCGCCTCGGGCGCGCGCGGATTAATCTGAGTGGCGCGGGTGAGCGACTTCTCAGCATCCGGGAACTGCTGCGCGTGGAGTTGGGCCGTGCCGATCCAAAGGTGGCCTTCGTAGGAATTCGTCTGCAGGACGTTGAACGTGGCGAACTCGTTGATGGCGGCTTTGGCCCGGCCACTTTCGAGATGCAGGCAGCCGATGTTGAAACGAACAGCGGCGAGATTCGGATTGATCGCGGCGGCTCTTTGGTACGCCTCGAGTGCATCGGTGATCTTGCCCGAATCGTGATAGGCGATGCCGAGGTGGTTCCACGCCTGCGCGTTTTGGGGCAGCAGTTTCGTGGCGGTCAACAGCGGCGCGATGGCCTCTTCCGGTTTGCCTTCCTGAATTAGTTGCTCGCCTTCGAGGAGCGATTTCGGGCCGGACGGCTTGCAACCGGTCGAGAAAAGCGCGGCCAGCGCGAACACGGCGACGAGGCCGCGTGTGGCGGAATTTTTGATGGTCTGCATGGACGGCGCTGCTAGCATTCGGTTCGGAAGTGTCAACAAAGCGACCACTGTTTGCAACGTCGGACTGGCGCACGCGTCTCGCGACCTGCGTGGCGGCCCTCCACGCGCTTTTCCCGGTCGCATCCGACGCGGAAACGCCGAAGGCCGAGCCGCCGGCGCGTGTGGTGATGGCCGAAGCGGCCGGTGTGGTTGTGAAGTTCAAGCCGGTGGCCGCCGCGGTGCGCACGCTGGTGGACCGCGGGATCAAACAACTGGCGGGAACGAACCGGTTGGAGGCCGCCTGGCGCGCGTTGCTGACGACGAACGGCGTGTACGCGACGAACGAGTTGATCGGCATCAAAGTCGCCGCCGCCGCGCGCGAGGGGGGCGGTGCACGCGTGGAAACCGCTGCGGCATTGATCGAAAGCCTGCTGGCCGCGGGGCTCGCGCCACGGCAGATCGTGGTGTGGGACCGGCTCGCTGCCGATCTGGAGCGCGCGGGGTTCGCGGCGCTGGAAAAACATTACAAGGTGCGGGTCGCCGGCGCGGCGGAGATGGGTTACGAAGCGTCGGCGTTCTACGATTCGCCCTTCATCGGCGAGCCGGCACCGACGGACTTGGAATTCGGCAAGAAAGGGGAAGGGATCGGCCGCCGGTCGCACGTCACGAAACTGCTCACGCGGGAGATCACGCGTGTCATCCACGTCGCGCCGCTGCACATCCGCCAGCGCGCCGGTGTCTCGGGGCATCTGACGGGGCTGGCGCTGGACACGCTCGACAACACGCGGCGTTTCGACCGCGACCAGAATTGGTTCGAGCAGGCGGTGGTGGAGATTCTCGCGCTGCCGGCCTTCGACAACCGCGTGGCGTTGTGCGTGACTGATGCGTTGATCTGCCAGTATCAAGGCGAGCAGGAAACGCTGCTGCACTACTGCACGGCGCCCGGCCAGCTCTGGTTCAGCCGCGATCCGGTGGCGTTGGATGTTCTCGCGGTGCGTGAATTGGAGCGACTCCGCGCGATCGCGAAACTGCCGCTGATGGAGCCGCGGCTGGTGCTGTACGAGAACGCCGCACTGATGCGCCACGGGGTGAACGATCTGAAGCGGATCCGGGTCGAGCGCGCGCCGTGAAGGGAGCGTTCGCGGCGGGTCAGCGCCCGGCCTGACGCTTCACAAAATCGCGGATCACATCCAACTCGGCTTCACCGGCGATGGTGTGGTCTTTCGGGAACTCGTGCCATTCGATGTGGATTCCCTCGGCCTTGAGTTGGTTCATCTGCTCGCGCGACGCGGCGAAGGGCACGACGGGATCGTACGTGCCGTGCGTGATGAGCAGGCGCTGCTGCGCGGCTGCGGGCGGGCGTTCGGCGAGCAGCTTCTCCGGTTCATGCACGTAGCCGCTGATGCCAACCAACCCGGCGAGCTGGTGCGGATAGCGCAGGCCGATTTCGTAGCTCATCAAGCAACCTTGCGAGAAGCCGAAGAGGAACGTTTGTTCCGTGGGGAAGCCGGCGGCACGTTGCACGTCGAGCAACTCGAAGAGCAACTGGCGGCTGCGAACCACGCCGGGGTGCGGGTCGCCGGCGTAATCGTACCACGAGTAGCCGCCGTAGTAGGCGTCGGGCGCGTTCACAAAGAGGTAGTTCAGCCACGGCAGGTGGAGCGCGGCGGGGAGCCAGCGGTAGCCCTCCATGCTGTCGCCGAGGCCGTGGAGCACGACCATGAGATGGCGCGAACCTTTCTCGGCGGCGGGGAGCAACTCGGTGGTGAGCGGGGCGCTCATCACATCCGCGGGATGGTGATGCCGGTCTGCTTCATGTACTTGCCGCCGCGGTCGGCGTAGGAGACCTCGCAGATCTCCTCGGCCTCGAAGAAGAGGACTTGGGCGAGACCTTCGTTGGC
>SXGT01828994.1_pt1 | contig 18002 bp, 19 predicted proteins | sample 3176221 | NCBI WGS metagenome assembly SXGT01 (sample SAMN11356862, study PRJNA531348) | freshwater metagenome | isolation source: freshwater sample F1-120 | place: China: Fuxian Lake, Yuxi | collected 2017-12-25
AGTTCGGTCGGGGCGCACTTCCACCTCGCACGAACAGTCTGCAGAAGGGCTGAACGATTCATCGTTGCATTGGATGAAACCGAGGCGATCACAAAAGCGAATCTCGTGATCATCAATCGCTTGAGCGACTACCTCTTCGTTGCCGCACGCTTCGCGAACAAAGAGCTGGGAGCGGAAGAGAAAAATGTGGAGATACCGAGAAGCTGAACATCAGAAGAAAAATCTGGATTTCCGATTCGCATCGAGCACCACTCCCTCGCCAGCCGGTGCCACAAGGCACGTTCGTGCATACTCCGCGCAATTGGACGGATGCGCGTACGGCTCACCCGTGGAAACCTCCAGAAGATTCTGAATACCGCTTCGGAAAAATCGCGAGCAGCCGCAACACAAGCCCTGACCCTTACAAGAACCGAAAAGATCGATATTCACCGCCTTCGCGGCCTCAGCAATGCTGCTGCCCGCCGGCACATCGATGACATTCTCACGGCCGTCGACAAGAATCTTCACTTCCATGAAGAAACATCATAGCCGAGTGAATCCTTTTCCGAAGTGTGAGTCAGAAAGCTACAACACCTCCGCAAACGGCATTGCAAAATTGAGCCAGGCAAAGAATCCGAATGCGAGAATGAGCGGAATGAACACAGTCAGTGCGAGGGGCATCGAAGTTTTCCCGCGTCCGAGACTCGAAACGAGTGTGCTGCCTCCATAAAGCATGGCTGCCAGGAGGAGCGGCAAATCGACGACATTCAGAAAAAGGGACAATGGTCGAACAAACATGTCGCGCTGAACCAGAACAATCGACAGAATCGTCAGTGTGCCGAGAAAGTAGAAGATCGGAGCCGAAGCACGACGAAGAGCATCCATGAGAGAAGTATACAGCATCTTCTCTCTATTTTACCTTCTTCTGTACGGTGATGCGCTTGCGCCCCTGCGCACGACGCTTACGCATGACTCTGCGACCGTTCTTGCTAGCAGAACGCTTGAGGAAACCATGCACCCTGAGACGCCGACGCCAACGTAACTTACCGAGCATAGAGCTGGGAGAGAGTACAGAATATGCGTGGCAAGCGTCAAGGCTTTCCGGCTCCCAGAATCAGCTCTATCCTGCACTCCATGGACTATCCGATGAAATCAACCCCGACGGAGGCACCGATCCTCGATATTCTCCAAAAACGATGGAGTTCGCTTGCCTTCGACCCCAGGCCGCTTGGAAGCGAAGCAATCGCATCCTTGTTCGAAGCCGCGCGTTGGGCGCCGAGCTGCTACGGAGACCAGCCCTGGGCCTACATCTATGCGGAGAAAAGTGATCCAATGCGTGAAGCAATGGAGAGCCTCTTGATGGAAGGAAATGTTTGGGCGAAGAACGCAGGACTTCTGATCGTCGGATTCGGACGCAAGACATTCAAACGGAATGACAAACCGAACGATTATCATCTCTATGATCTCGGCGCCGCAACGATGCAACTCGTCCTCGAGGCAACATCCAGAGGCCTCTGCACGCACCAAATGGGTGGATTTCAGAAAGAGAAAGCGAATGCAGCACTCGATGTGCCCGATATCTACGCACCCGGATCGATGATCGCCGTCGGTCATCCCGCGGACCCGTCGAAGCTTTCTGAGGCGCTGCTCGCTCGCGAGCAATCCGCAAGATCACGAAACAGCGTCGACAGTTTCGCCTTTCGGGGAAAGTGGAAAAAAGAGTAAAGAAGGTATTGAAAGTAAGGAATGTACTGAAGGAGATTTCCCCTTCCATACCTTCCAAATCTTCCGTACCTTCGATACCTTCGCTACACTCCCCGCAATGTTCACCCTCACAAAACTCCCCTCCGGTCTCCCCGTTCTCACGGCACCGACCGTCGGCACGGAGAGCATCACGGTGCTGATCTTCGCAGGAGCCGGTTCACGCTACGAAGTGCAGGGTACACGCGGCATCAGCCACTTCCTCGAACACATGTTCTTCAAAGGCGGGAAGAAGTATAAAACCGCCGCCGAAGTCAGCCGGGCGATCGATGCGGTCGGCGGCAGCTTCAATGCGTTCACCGGAAAAGAGTACGCGGGGTACTACGTGAAGATTGCGGCCGAAAAGGTCGAACTCGCATGCTCCGTTCTCTCGGATATGCTGCTGCACGCACGTTTTCCGGAAGAAGAAATCGAGAAAGAACGCGGAGTGATCATGGAGGAGTACCGGATGTATCAGGACACGCCGATGTACCAAGCCGGATGGGATTTCGAGGAACTGGTCTACGGCGATCAGCCCTTAGGGTGGGATACGATCGGCACGGAAGAACTGATCCGAAGCGTGACGCAGGCGGATTTCCAAAGGCATAAAGATGAGCTCTACACGCCTGATAATCTCGTAGCCACGTTTGCGGGCAAAATCGATGAAGCACAGGCGACGAGTCTCGCTCAGGAATATTTTGGAACAATCGGCGGAAAGAAGAAGCAGTCATTCCTTGCGGTGAAGCCGCATGCCGGCAAGCGCGTTGCCCTGACGAACAAGCAGACGGAGCAGGCGCACCTCGTCCTCGGCGTCGAAGGAGTTTCGTCTCTCGACAAGGATCACTTCGCAGTGAAACTTTTGTCCGTGATCCTCGGTGGCTCGATGAGCTCCCGCATGTTCCTGAATATCCGCGAAGCGAGAGGGCTCTGTTACTACATCTCGACTTCGACCGACAATTACCTCGACACGGGACTTCTCTCGACGCGCGCGGGAGTGGATCAGTCGAGACTGCATGAAGCGATCACGGCCATTCGGCATGAGTACGACGTGTGTGCGAAAGACGGCATCACGAAAGATGAGCTTCGTCGCGCGAAGGATTTCCTGAAGGGCAAGATCACGCTCTCGATGGAAGACAGCGAGGAGCGCGCGCACTTCTTCGGGAAGCAGCAGCTCCTCTACCCGAAGACGCGGGATCTGCCTGAGTACTTTCAGGAAGTGGAGAACGTCACCGAGGAGCAGATCAACCGTGTGGCCTCTCAGCTGCTCACAACCGACCGTCTGCGCCTCGTGGTGATCGGGAAGGAGAAAGAGGAAGAGAAGCTCCTGGAGCTGATTTCATAAAAAAAGTCCGGACAGTTGTCAAAACTCCTTCACTCCTGTTCACTATATCCAATTTCTTTTCGCCTCCCACACAACATGGAACGCACGCTCATCCTCCTCAAGCCCGACGCCGTCAGCGGAAAATTCTGCGGAAAAGTGATCACACGCTTCGAAGAGGCAGGCTTTTTGATCCGCGGCTGCAAGATGATGCAACTCACGCCAAAGATCCTGCGGGAGCACTACGCACACGTTGCCGATAAGCCGTTTTATCCTGAGATTGAGAAGTTCATGTCGTCAGTCCCCGTCATCGCCCTCGTCCTCGAAGGCGACGACATCGTCTCGAAAATGCGCGATATGCTCGGTGTCACCGACAGCAGAAAAGCAGCTCCGGGAACGTTGCGGGCAACCTTCGGAAAAGACGTGATGATCAATGTCGCGCACGCAAGCGACAGTAAAGAAACCGCAGAAATCGAAGTGAAGAGGTTTTTCCGAAGTGAAGAGCTGTTTTCGTACTGAATCAGTACCCTTCTGCAAACAGCCAGTGCACGAGATTACGAAGTTCTTGAATGGTGATTGCATGAGGAGGCACCCACGTCGGATACACGGTTTGAATATCAGAAACTAAATGATCTGCTTCAGTGATGGTCCGAGTCGAATGGGACGCATCGGCATCGGATCGATCGCGTCTCTCGTTTTCTGCCGAATGGGAAAGATGCTCTGACATGAAGGAGGCAGATTGTAGCAATGAACGCCACGCCTGCAAGCTCTGCACGTCCGTCTCACTACCGAACGCTGCCACTAGCCGTTTTTTGACCTGCAGTCACATCCCGTCGCGTCATCAGCCAATCTTGTGCGGCAAGCAGTTGCGGATCGTATCCCTGTTCATATTGCTCGACCGTTCTATCGACGACGATATCGGGCATCACGCCTTTCTTCCCGAGATCGTGCCCGGATGGCGTCAACCAGTGCGCAGTCGTGACGCGCAGACTCGACCCGCCCGGAAGATCGATGATCTCCTGCACCGTCCCCTTACCGAAACTCTGCGTTCCGATGATCTTTGCACGCTTGTTGTCCTGAAGGGCTCCCGCGGTGATCTCCGATGCGCTTGCCGATCCCCCGTTGATGAGGACAACGAGAGGAATATCGGGGAGGATCGGGGAACCATTCACCCGATACACCTCAGGAGCAGAATCGCGCCTTGCAACCGTCACGACCATGCCTGACTTCAGGAACATGGAGACGATATCTGTGGCTCCCTCCAAATACCCGCCGCCGTTGAAGCGAAGATCGAGTACCAAACCCTTCAAACCCTTTGCCGGAAATTCAAGAATGGCTTTCTTAAGCTCCGCAACAGTCTCGTCGCCAAACTGATTGACCGCAACGTATCCGAGAGAGCCTGTCGCCGTTGCGATGACTTTGGATTCGACGCTCGGGATATGAATGGCATCGCGCATCACGGTCATCGTGATCGGAGTAGGCGAAAGAGCCCGCAGTACCGAGAGCGTCACAGCCGTTCCCTTCGGACCCCGAATGAGAGACACGACACCCTCAAGCCCCAGGCCATCGAGTGACTTCCCATCAACACTGATGATGATGTCATGCGTGCGAAGACCCGCTTTCTCGGCGGGGGAACCCTTGAGCGGTGCCACCACCGTCACCTTTCCTTCCTTCAAATCGAGCTGCGCACCGATGCCCTCCAGAGTGCCGCTGAGAGCATTTTCAAAGACTTTCATGTCCTGCGGTGTCATGAAGAGCGTGTACGGGTCTCCGATGGCCGATACGAGACCGCTGACGGCGCCGTACACCATCGTTCTCGCTTCCATTTTCTGCGGCTCGATGTAGTGACGGTTCAGGAGTCTCCACACGCTCCAGAGGAGAGAGATGTCGACTTCCTTCTCCGGATCCGACTGAATAATGGTGCCGCTTCCGCTGCCAACCGTGAAGAGATTGCTGATTCGGTCCTCCTCACTCTGAAGATGCTTCAGTTGATACGACGCACCGAGCTGCCACCCGAGTGCAAGAGCAATCAGGGGAAGAAGAACGAGGGCGAACGTACGAAGAATTCTCATGCGAAAAAGGAGAGAATAATCTGTAAAAATGACCGTAAAAGTATAGACTGAAAGCATGAAACGCACACGACAATCGACGAGCGTTGCCAAGGGAAAAAAGGGAGTCTCTCAAAAATCGCATGATGCGAGGAGGCGACCGATGATCGATGCTGAAATGAATGTACTGGATATCATCGGACTCCACCCGAAGGCAGGCGATATTCTGGCTGCCTACGGACTCCACTGCTTCCAATGCGCGTTCAATACCATGGACTCTCTGGAGAGCGGTGCAAGAAGCCACGGCCTCACCGACATCGATATCGAAAATATGGTGATCGATCTTCAAGAACTCATCGATAGCCTTCCTGCAAAGCCTGACAAGCTTTCGCTCACCGCAACTGCGGCAAAGGCGCTGCAACAGATTGGAAAACAGGAGAAGAAAAAAACGGTCTGCCTTCGCGTCACCACCGATAGTAACGGAGGTTTTTGCATGGAATTCACGGAAAAACCGATGAGCAACGATCGCAGTTTCACCTGCGCGGGCATTCAGGATGTTTCCCTCATCGCTTCTCCTGAAACTTTATGGCGCATCGGTGGATCGACCGTGGATTTCAGAGACGGAAAATTCAAATTGGATATGGAGGAAGCATGCGGGTGCACAAGGAATGGATGTACATGCAAAATGTAAAATGTAGAATAAAAAAAGCATGGTTCGCCTCCCCCTCTCTCTCCAGAAAAAACTCGCCGCCGTTTTTCCGGATGCGGATGAACGGAATCGATTCGTCACAGAGATTTTGACGAAAGCTCTCGATACGCATGCGGTGTCCGATACGCCAGGGCCGCAAGCCATCGGCGGCACGCTACACCTTTTCACCGATGGGGGGTCGCGGGGAAACCCGGGGCAAGCAGCCGTGGGATGCGTGCTCTTCGATCCGTTGGAGAACGCCGTCATACGTGAATACGGCGAATGCATCGGCATCGAAACGAACAATATCGCAGAGTACAAAGCACTCATCACAGGACTGAAGATCGCGGAAGAATTTCACCCGAATCACTTAATCTGCCATCTCGATTCGGAACTCGTCGTGAAGCAACTGAACGGTGAGTACCGAGTGAAGATGGCAACCTTCACGCCGCTCGTGCAGGAAATCAACGACCTCAAAAGTCGATTGCCGCACGTATCATTCGTCTACATCCCAAGAGAGAAGAATACGAGGGCAGATCTCCTCGTGAATCGGGCACTGGATGAAATGGAAGGGAGGAAGCCCTAAAAAGAAAATATTTCAGCGATGCACTCTTGACTCCCTTCCAGCACAATCATCGACGGCAATTCTACGTCCGTGCGATGTGGATGACGGCCATCTGCCTCATTGTCGCAACGATCATGTGGCTTGAATACCAAAAAGAAAAAAAACCTCAGATAGCCGACAGTCCATGGAAAGCGCATGAGCGGATTCGGCCACTCGGTGGCATCGGTGCATCGTTGCTTCCCTCTCTTCCGCCCGACCTTCCGCCGGACGGCTTCGTCACCCCCGAACAACTGAAAGCAATCGAAGCACTGAAAAACCGAATCGAAAGGAAATACAGCATTCGAATTCGCGTCTTCGAAGTCGACTCGATCAAACAGCGGTTCGACCTTGTTGCAGCACCCTACTCGCCCCGTGTCATCGAGAAGCATTTAACCGCTCTCACTGAGTGGCTGAAAAAATATCCACCCTGGTACGTGGCAAACTGCGGTCTACGAACGATCTATCTGTTCGACCGATGGCAATTCGGTGCGGTGAACGCCACGGGCTTCCTCATCGGCGATGACGCCATCGGTATCACGGGTGATGAGGAAGTTTTACATCATGAGCTTTGGCATGTTGCGGATGTGCACCTCAGCCCCTCGGATGACAATGAACGATGGTTGCGAGCAAAATTCGGCAATGCCGCTTCCGACGACGCGCTGTCACTGTCAGGCCTGGGCGCGCTCCAAGAAAATCTGCACCTGCAGGAGAGGCCTTTCGGCTACGTCAGCGCATACGGTAAGTACGCCGGGGTCGATGAAGATCAGGCAACGACCGTCGCGATGCTCCTGTCTGACCCCTCGACTCTCGCCGTTCTGATGCGCACGGAACCGCCGCTACGATCGAGTGTCCGGTATGTGAAAGCGTTCTTTGCCGACCGGTCGGAGAACCGCATGAATGAAACCTACTGGGAAGACCTTTTTGCAGGCACGACATTCACCGACAGATATTGGAGGGAATGACACGCAGGACTGTTATAGTACGTGCATGACGAAGAACCGATTCGCATCACTCTGGCTGATCGTGGTCTTGCACCTCTTGCCGTCGATTGCCGAAGCAGCCCCCTCTGCGATCACCTTCACGTACGGACACCACCTCTTCACGATTCCTGTCAGCGCACATCCTGAATGGAAGCAGATCGCCGAGCGGTGGACCTACCGCGGTATGGAGGCAATTCCTCCCGCCCGATTCTTAAGCTGCGGGAAAGACGCTGTCAAAGGAAAAGATTGGGCCAGGGAACAGTCGATCGACTGGAGCGACGAAGCGATAATGGCGACCATCGATCAGGTGATAGGATCTGTCATCGACCGCGAAGCCGGATCCGTCACGATCAACAGGTCCGCATCCGGAAGCATTACGTTTGACGGAAGAGGCCTGACGGGGAGAAAAGTGGATCTGCCCCTTGCCGCAGCGCTGACCAGAATGGCCTTGGAACATGACATACAGACCGTGAATCTCCCCGTCATCGAAACGCAGCCCGAGATCGTCGTGAGCGATCCGGAACTGAAACATCTCGGCATCAGGGAAGTTGTCACGATTGGAGAATCGGTCTTTGCAAAATCTCCCGTGAATCGTCGACACAATATCGGCGTCGGCGTCGCACGCTTCAACGGTCATCTGATCCCTCAGGGATCGATATTCTCGTTCGACGAAACGCTCGGCCCCGTGAATGAACGAACGGGCTACCGCAAGGAATTGGTCATCCAGGGAGAAACGACGATTCCCGACTACGGAGGAGGGCTCTGCCAGGTGAGTACGACGGCATACCGCGGACCATGGGAGTACGGTCTGCCGATTCTGAAACGAAAGAATCACAGTTACGCTGTCAGCTACTACAGCCCGCAGGGGACGGATGCGACCGTCTACCCGCCGAATGTGGACATGAAATTCAGAAACGACACTCCCGGCGCACTGCTCATACAGACGTTCGTCGACAATCGTGATCGCGCATTCTTCATCTACTACGGAACGAAGGACGATAGAGTTACGGAAGTCTTCGGACCCTATATCACGGACCGCAAGAGAGCCCCTCCGGGGGAGAAAATTTCCTACACGACCGAGATCCCCGTCGGTGAAAAACGCAAGGCAGGCGAAGCCCACGACGGCATGAAGGCAATGTGGTACAGGGCCATGAGCAAACAGGGATCCGGGACGATTCTCGATCACACTTTCTCGGTCTACGAAGCAAGACCGGTCACCGTTCAGGTCGGGGTGACGCCGGAGGACATGGCAAGACTCACGTCGGAGGCCCTCAGCGACAGTCCGAGCTGGCTGCCGGTCAAACAATGAACGAATGTCGTCAGTTCGGAGAGTAGCGGAGTGGCAGTGACGGACAGCTCGGCGAGAGGAAGGGTATCGACCGTCTTGAAGAAATCGACCACGGCAGGGGAGAGGCGAAGTCCCGCAGGATCATCCGCCATGCAGACGAGTCCCCCATGCTGCCTCGAGAACACGACTGACTCGGAGGACCTGAGAAGGCGATGATCCGTGCACGAATGCAGGAGAGAGGGGCAGAGACCGAGCATGGTAAGCAATTTCAACGTGAAAATGGGTGGCAGAGAAGCGGAAGAGGAGAGTGCGCACGCTGCTATAAATTCGCACGTCAGATGAAAAACCTGAGGAATCGGCGACCCTTCCTCGGTAAGGTGCAATAACAATTCGATCCCCTGCTGCGCACAGGAAAATGCATGAGGATGTTGCCAAACCGGAGCATGCGTATGCAGCGCATGCGCCGACGCAATCGAAAATCCAAAGGAATGCGTTTCGCACACGACGTTGACATGATGGAGAGGCAGAAGACCGCTCCCCCGTCGGCTGAGGAGCCGACGCACTCCGTTCGCACGCGCGGCGACGCGTCCGTGACGCTCGGTTAATAGAAGGCAGAAACGATCGGTCTCTCCCACGTTATACGTTCTGAGTACGATCGCCTGATCAGTCCAAGACTTTGGCAACGCTATGAAGGAAGTAATGGTAATAATTGCATCGATGTTTCGTTGCGGAGCGCAAGCACAGTCCCGAGAATCGCGAGAAGAAAAATAGCGAGTATCTGCAGCGGAAGAAGCCAGGGAAGCGACGAAAGAATGCCTTGCATCGTCACGACGGACCATGTGCTGAAAAGACCTGCAGAGCCGAGTGCAGGCAGAAAGAACGGCAATGCAAAGAGAATGATCGCAGTGAGAATCATGGAGAAGAAGAGCGCCAATCCAAGGAGGCAGAACATTTCCGTGCAAAAAGGAATGAGGATGGTCAGCCGATTCGCACCCACCAGTTGTTCGACGAACAGCTCTTCGCGCTTGCTGAGAACGCGACGACGCACCAGTTCCACGACAACGAAGAGACTGGCCACGATGAGAAGAGCGACAATGAAGAAGAGAATGTACTCACCGCTGCGGACAGCCTCGATGAGCTTGTGCACCTGCTCCTCCTGATCGGTCGTCTGCGAAAGAAATTCCGGATTCACCACCTTGGTAAACACCGGCTGCCGGAGGAAGCGAATGAACGTGCCGTAATCGGCGAGCGTTTTCAGGCGCACGCCGATCGTCTCGGGAAACGGATTATCGATCCCGAACTTCTCAAGGAAGAGCACAAGATCAGGATCCCGCTGTTTTTGACGTTCGTAGGCCTGCTCCCTTGTGATGTAGACCGTATCGGCGACGAACGGCAGCTGACGGATATTTTGGAAGAGATCCTGAATTTGGCTGTCGGTCGCCGACTCGAGAATCTGCAGACGTAAATCCGTTTGTTCCTCAAGAAGCCGTAGCCCGCCCTGTACGCCGAAAACGAGAAGGAGAAGCACCTGCCCGAGAAAGAGCACGCCGAAAAGCGAGCCGAGCGCCGTTCCCCATCCGGATTCTCGGACGATGTTCAGGGCACCGCGTGCAATTCCTCTCCGAAGAACGAGTGACGTCTCCATGTTCGGCATGGAGATCAGTGTAGCACACGTTACGCAACATGCTTCTCGATCCTCTCCACCATCTCGAGGCACTCACGGACACGGACGCTCCTCGGATCGAGGTCGAGAGCGCGCTTCAGAAGTACTTTCGATTTCTGGAAATTCTTCGACTGCAGATAGACGACACCCAGATCGCAGAGAATGAGCGGATTCCTATCCTCAAGATTGAGAGCACGCTCCAATGTCACCATGCCTTCGACGATCTTCCCGGAAGAGAAGAGCGACCAACCGAGACACCGAAGAATCTCCGGATTGTTGGGTTCAAGCGTGTTGGCGACTCGCAACTCTTCCACGGATGCATGCCAATCTTCAAAATGAGAAGCGATGAATCCGAGAATGTAATGAGCGGTGTAACTCTTAGGGTCCAATGCAAGCGCCCGATTTGCGGCGATGCGCGCACGCTCGTACTGACCGAGACTGAGTTCGTTGTCGGCAAGCTCCTCCAGTGCCGTCACATTGTCCGGATCCGTTGCGAGAAGATCTTCGAGAACGGAGAGCGCCTCACTGTACTTCCCGTCGAACTTCAGCTGTTCGGCGTGAGAGAAGATCTGCTCGATCTGTTCGTGGGAAAGTGGGTGCATGACAACTTGTATGATAGCAGAAAGAGAATCAGGAAACGATGAAGTAAATCACCGTGCTGAGGATCAGCCATGAGCTCAAAACGATCGCAAAACCGATCATCGAAGATTTCATGATGGCCTTCCCCGCAGAGAGATACTTCTCCTCCCCGCCGGAACCGACCATCAGAATGGACCCGAGCATGAAGAGCGCAGTGGCAACGAGCGCCGCCCACCCGAAGAGCACGTTAACAAACCCCTGAAGAATGGAAGGAATCGTGCTGCTCACACCGGTACCAACGCAGACTTGAGTTGCTCCCGGACCGGATCCAATGCAACCTGCCGGCTGAGCAAAGACAGCGAGAGGAATCAGGAGCAGGAGCGCGACGATCATCAGGCGTTTTTGCATCTCATCATTATAGCACAACATGGAAGAAATTTGAATAGAATTGAGCCAAGCGCCAGGGTGCTCTACACTTCCCTGTCCATGCACGATCTTGGTTTCTCGAAGCGATCTGTCGGCGAGGGAAAGGGGAAGATGAAAAAGCCAATGAAGGCGCGTATTGCTGCTCTTCGAAGAAAAATTGGAATCTGGCTCCGCCTGATACTCTGGAAGATCCGAACTCCGAGACAGAAACAAGAGTGGAGAATGATCGCCGTCAAAACCGTCGCAGCGCTCTTCGGAGTCGGGATACTGACGCTCGTGATCCTCTGGCTCACGCTGCCGGACATCGACAACCCCGCAACGATGTTCCCGTCGCAGAGCACGGTCATTCTGGATAGAAACGGTGTCGAACTCTACAGACTGTTCTCCGAGCAAGACCGTACGTACGTCAGCGGAGAGCAAATCAGCCCGTACGCGAAGAAGGCAACCATCGCCATCGAAGATGAACGCTTCCTGAGGCGGAGCAGCTGTTTCGACGTCGTCGGTTTTCTGCGTGCCGCCCTCAGCCAACTGGCTCCCGGTCTCTTCGTGCGGTCCGGTGGCTCGACGCTGACGCAGCAATTTGCAAAGAATGCCCTCGTCGGACGAAAGCGCTCGATCCTGAGGAAGGTGCGCGAACTGATGCTCGCATGCGAACTGGAGGCGCGATACGACAAAGAAGGTCTTCTCGAACTCTATTTGAACTGGATCCCGTTCGGAAGCAATGCGTACGGCATCGAACAGGCTGCAAGAAATTACTTCGCCATCGGCGCGAAGGACCTAAGCCTCCCGCAGGCGGCGGTGCTGGCGGGACTGCTGCAACGACCATCGTACTTCAGTCCGTACGGCCCTCATCGACAAACGACTGTTTCCGAAAAAATAAAAACGAAGATCGCTCAAGGATTGATCGTATCGGCTGCCGACATCCCCGATTCCGAGGTGCAAATCGGACTCATCGGTCAGTCAGTCGGAAGCGGCTCGCTGCTGGTCTACGTCGGAGGACGCACCGATCAAGTGCTGAAGAACATGATGGATCAGAACATGATCAATCTCGACGAATACAATAAAGCACTCACTGAACTGAAGACGATGACATTTGCGCCCGACCGCCAGAATATCAGGGCACCTCATTTCGTTCTCGGTATTCAGGAAGAGGTCGAGAAAATCCTTGGCATCGATGAGCGTCTCCTGGAACAGGGCGGGTTTAGGATCACCACCACGCTGGACTGGACGCTGCAGGAAGCGGCTGAAAAAGTCGTCAAGGCGCACAGGGAAGATATCCGAAAGCGCTTCGGTGCACACAACATCGCCCTCGTAGCCCTCTCTCCGGTCACTCGTGAAATTCTCGCGTACGTCGGCAATGCGGACTTCAGTGACGATGAGCATGAGGGGAAGATCGACATGGCGGCTTCCCCAAGACAGCCGGGATCGAGCTTCAAAGTCTTCACCTACCTGAACGCATTCGAAGCCGGATTCGGTCCGGGCTCTGTGGTCTGGGACATCCCGACGAAATTCGGAGAAGATCAGCCGAGTAATTTTGACGGAACGTTCTGGGGACTCGCGACCATGCGGTCAGCCCTTGGAGGATCGAGGAACATCCCCGCCATCAAAGCCTTCTTCCTCGGCGGCGGAGAAGAGTCACTCCTGTCACTGGTAGCGCGCATGGGCATCACCACTCCGGGGGAACAGAAAGCCATCACGAAGAAAACGAATGCCGACTATGACTACGGTTGGCCGTTATCGATCGGTGCTGCGGAAGTCCCGCTCCTTGAAATGGTGCAAGGATATGCAACCATTGCGGACGGCGGATCGTTCAGGCCCATGACGGGCCTCCTGAAGGTCACGGACAAGGACGGCGTCGTCCACTTTTTGGCGAAACAGGAACTCCCAAGACAAGTGGTCGACTCGCGCCTGACCGCGGAAGTGACCTCGATCATCAGTGATGTCAGTGCGCGTCCGAACGATTACTGGAAACAAATTCTCTCGGTGCCCGGCTTCGCTGCGGCGGCGAAAACCGGCACCAGCAATAAGTGTCTCGAGCGTGATACAAAGAAGAACTGCACGCTCCGCAGACCCGAAAGCACATGGACAATGGGCTTCACGCCGAATTTGATCGCAGGTGTGTGGGCGGGCAACGCCACGAGCCAATCGCTCTTCGAGAAAGCGGACGGCCTGACCACCGCGGCCCCAGTCTGGCACGATTTCATGGTCGAAGCGCATAGAAAACTGAAGAACACGAAGACCGCATTCGAGCTCCCTGATCACCTCACGAGGCCTCTGCTCTCTCGTTTGTCCGGAAAACTCGCATCAGCATGTACGCCTCCTTCCCTGCAAGGCGCCGATCTCTTCCTCGAAGAGCAAACGCCCTCGGAGCAGGACCCCGCTTGTATCAAGCTGAAGATCGACAAGGTGACAGGGCTCCTCTCTTCACCCGCTTGCCCGCAGGAAGCGATCGAGGAACAAACGTTCTTTGTTCCAAGGAGCGAGCTTCCGAGTCGTTGGCCGACGTGGGAGACGGACCTGCAAGACTGGACGACGAAACAGATGGAACTCTGGAACGCGCGTCCGGATCACTCGGGCTCGCTCCTTCCGCTGCCCATTGCACCGACGAAGGAATGCGACCCGGCGCTCACTCCCGGACGAGGGCAGAAACCAAGCGTCTCCGTCTCTTCTCCAGTAGCGGGCGCAACGGTCAGCTATCCCGCCTTCACCCCGATCATCTCGGTCACTTCCGCTTCGCCGATCAAGTCCGTACAGTTCTACGTCGACGACAAACCCCTCAGAAGCTTCGATGCTCCACCATATGAAGCCAATGTACGAGTCCCGAGAACAATCGAACGAAGCGGCAGCCATACGTTCAAAGTGATCGTCACCGACGCGTACTTCAATACGGCGGAGCAGAGTGTGATGTTTGTGTTTGAGTAGAAACGTAAAGCTTTAGGGTCGCTGCAGCCTCTACGCTTGCACCGCATTCGTGTGTACTTCACTCACATCATCATCTTCTTCCAGAGCTTCAATCAAGGCTTCGACTTTCGTCATCGCTTCGCCGTCGACCGGAGCCGTCTGCTTCGCAATGTACTGAAGTCCCGCCGATTCGATTTCAAAGTTTTTTGACTTCAATGCGTCGCGAATGGCACTCCACACGTGACTGTCACTGAGAACGCGTATCTGCCCCTCATGTTCCTGTATGTCATCCGCACCGGCTTCTATCAATTGCAATTCAAGAGATTCATCCAGACCCGAAGCGCCGTCCGGCCGTTTCGCAAGAACGACGCCTTTTCTCTCGAACATCCACATCACCGAACCGTTCTCGGCGAAGCGACCTCCGTTCTTACTGAGAATCGTCTTCACATTCGAGAGCGTGCGATTCCTGTTGTCGCTTAAGCACTCGACGATGAATGCCGAACCGCTCGGTCCGTATGCCTCGTAGGTCATTTCCTGCATCGCATCGCCCTTCAATGCACCGGTTCCCTTCTGGATCGCACGATCGATATTCGCATTCGGAACACTCTCCGACTTCGCAGAATCGATGAGCGTGCGGAGGCGAATGTTGCTCGATGTGTCTCCTCCGCCTTCGCGCGCGGCAATTTCGATCAATCGCGCGTACTTCGTATACGTCTTTCCGCGCTTTGCATCCGTCGCCATTTTCTTCACCCGAATGTTGTGCCATTTACTGTGACCGGACATAAAAACTGAAGAAGTGGCGGCACTATAGCGCAGGTGACGGTATTCCTTGCAAGCGCAGAAAAAATCGGCATACTGCGGCGCAACTTTATGTCAGTCGTATCACCATCACCGGCAATGCCGAGCGAGGGAACTCTCTGGAGAGTACTGAATGAAAAAGTACGAGAACCTCTGTACCCGCTCACGGCAGAAGACCTTAGAAAGTATGGCAGGTTCCTCATTTCACTTGTGTGTGCAAAAATTACAGCAGTACCGAAGTGCCCACAAACAGGAACGGTAACAATCAACGAAGCCTTGGCAAGCGCTCTCCTCTCTCCACAATGGATAGAGAGAGGGGAAAGCCCCAATCCCACTCCTTTGGTAACATCGGACGAATTACTTCCGGTACGCTAGCATCCCGAGGAAGCGTGCTCGCTCGATGGCGTTCTTCAGCATCTTCTGATGCTTCAAGCAGATACCCGTGTAGTACCGATTCCGGATGTTCCCGAAGTAGTCGATGTACTGCTTGAGTGTCGGATAGTCTTTGTAATCGAAGTACTTCACGCCGTCTCTATCGAACGGACAGTTCTTCTGGATGTCATGCTTGATTTTTTGCTGGATGGCCATGATGCGAAAAGTGAAAAGTTAAAAGTGGAAAGTTTAAAGTTTGAGGTCGCTATCCGAGATAAGTTTGTCGAGCTGGCTATCCAAATCCTGCATCTCGAGTGCCTTCTTCGGGACCTCTTTCGCCTTCGTCTCGAGGCGCTTGGAAGCTCGCTTCGCCTGATCGACGACTGTTTGCTTCGTCTTCTCCTCCTTCTTACGGGCCCTCACGTCAGCGATCGTCTCTCTGTTCTTCATCCAATCCTGATAGATCGATTCGTGGCTCACAGCTTCGTATCCCTTGGGGGGGATGACCATCATATGTCGGAGGACTCCCTTAAGGAGGCGCAACTGATGATCGATCTCGCGAACGGAGGCGGGAGGTAGTTCGTAATAGTAAATGACAAACTTGGCCTCGCTGAACCCCTCGATCTTGTACGCAAGTCCGCGCTTGCTCCAAGGATCCTTAAAAAGGAGTTTGCCTTTGCCCTCCGTAAAGAGCGCTTCGACCTCGGAAAGGAGAGTTGATTCTGCTTTCTGGTCGAGATCGGGTCTGATCATCACGGCAAATTCGTAGACACGCACGTCTTCGGAACTAGGAACGAGAGTAGGCATAGATTCGTGGGTAAAACCTGCCTCGCGAATGCGAGGGAGGGAATCGGCTGGCGGACTCTACGCGAGGCACTCCTGACCCGTCAAGTTCAAACACGGCGATGCTCCTACTCATCGAGAGATCTTTCATGAAAAGCCCTCTCTCCATCCGATCGATGACTGCCTCATGCCCTTTCCGAAACAGCACGAGATAGTCAGACGGGTGGATTCGGACAATATTTTGGAGCCACGCACGAACATCATGATCAGTAGGTGACTGCTGAAATTTCGGAGTATTCAGTGATGCAAGAAGCAGCAAGGCTTCCGGAGAATCGAGGTATGTATAGGAAGGATCGATCCCTGTTGCGTACTGCAGATCCGAACGCACGACTACCGCACCCATGAAGAAATGCCAATCGACATTCAGCACATTGCTGCCACTTGGAACAGCGCGCAGCGCATCTTCATAGATTGATAGTGTGCGATCGCCATCCGTTTTCACGAGCTCTTTTGCAACCGCAAAGAATGAGGAGGAGCAGAGGAGGAGTACGATCAGTACGCTAATTGTAGGACGAAAAATAAATCTCTTCGGCGTGATGGAACGAAGCGTCTCGGTAAAAAGTCCGGGATAGAGCGAGAGTAAGCGCACAAGAAAGAGAATCGCGATTGGCCAAAGAAAATCAATCGCACGTGCCCAGAGAAAAAATAGAAAAAGAAAAAAGAACGTGAGAAACGAGAGGGCCGAGAGACCTGTCTCCTGATACGTATGCCAGGCAATCTTCTTTCGTATAAGCCCTCCATGTAGAAGAAGAATCACCGTAAGCATCACAAAAACCCTGCTTGATGCAAAGAGTCCTGACTGCATCTCGGGACCGAGCTGCATGCCGGCAATGAAGGGAATGCGTACGAACGTGTCGAGGATGTAGAAAAAATACTGCGAAGAATGAGGATGGAAGAAGAACCCGAGAAAGATGCCGAAAAGCGACCATGAAAAAAGTGCGCTCGCTTCCCACCACTGTCGTAGACTCAGCCGCCAAAAAACGCAGGCAAAAGCGATCAGGAGCGGGAAAATAAACACCTGCGAGAGAAGCACGCTCAAAGCGAGAGCAATGCAGATAAGAATCGATTGTTTCCGCAGTGTGGCAACGATAATCACGACCGCAAGCGGAGTGATGAAAGAAAACGGTCTTCCAAGAAGAGATCGATAGAAAAACGTGGGCTCGAAGAAAAGCAGGAGACCGATGCAGATCGCAGCTACAAAGCGTGGTGTCTGAAACGAATGGAACGTATAGAGGAAGGAAGCTATAAGGAGAGCGATGGAAGCAATCACAAAAATTTTCAGTGCAAGAACAGGTCCGAACGGAAGAAGTGGAATGAACGCGAGGTTCGAAAGGAACCACGGATCGACAGAGTGATGTGCAAAGTAGCCGTACGAAAAGAACTGACTCCAGTCAGCCGCACCAATACCCTGCTCCATCATCAACCGCGCCATTGCGAAATGCCGTAGTCCATCGTCGAGTGAAACCGGATTGCCAAGCATGATGAGCGCGATCCAAATCAGCAGCAGCGAAAAGGTGACCGCTAAAGAAGGAAGTACTGGGAGAGGAAGAAGTCGACGCATCAGGAAGATCCTATCATCGACAAAAGAAATCATTCAAAATCTCCAAAATCCTACTTGACGACCCCTACCCTCGCTCCTAAGATGGCTCGGCTGTGAGTACGCCAGTACGTTCGTAATGGCTTTGGTTGTCTCTTCGAGAGAGGAGCTTCCCCGCTCGTCAGCGCAAAGCTCCTTCACAGCATCGTGTAGTAGAGAAAAGTTAGTCCACAACTAT